>Ga0222427_100169_pt1 | contig 165501 bp, 177 predicted proteins | sample 2B20Ametagenome_FD_182890 | JGI IMG/M metagenome (GOLD analysis project Ga0222427, IMG submission 182890) | Enriched microbial communities from leaf-cutter ant dump, University of Wisconsin, Madison, United States - 2B20A (version 2) | ecosystem: Environmental > Terrestrial > Nest > Insects... | reverse complement strand
ACGCGGCGCCTGGCGGAGGCCATCACCGCCCCCGAGCGGTCCATCGTCATTGCATTGCAGAGCCATACTTCCGCTGAAGATCAGCCCTCAACTCGACCTTGACCGGTAATTCGAGGTCTCCACCTGCAGGGGCGAAGTCGTGAAGTACAAGCTCGAACAGCTTCGCCAATGTTATCTCGTTGTCGAGAGAACCGGGCAGCCGACCGGCGAGACGGTTTCCACCTTGCGTGAGTTCCTTGCCGCCGCCAGGGACCGCATACTGGTCAACATCGACAACAAGCTCACCGTCGCCGATCTGCCGGACATGATCGCGGTCGCGCGCGATCTCGGCATGACGGAACAAGTCGTCGTCAAGGAGAACCTCTGGAACGCGGCACGCATGGCAGAAACCGGCCGGGCGATGCGGGAGGCCGGCGGCGGCTTCCAGTTCATGCCGATCATCGCCGACGATGCGGTGCGCGATCCCGCCTTCGTGCGGGCGGTGGCCGACAGGTTTGCGCCGCATGCGATGGAGATGATCAACTGGCGCGACGGCGCGGCAACGCTCACCGCCACCGGCGGCCCGCTCTTCAGCGGTCACATGCGCGCCGCCGCCATACGCGGCGACTGGCACATCTGGGCCGACACCTACGCGATCGTGAACAAGCCCGGCGGCTTCCTCGCCGGCGGCCGCGGCGACGAGCTGGCGACGGCGGCCGGCATGCCCGCCGAAAGCTGGGGCTTCTGGGTCGATCGCGGCGCGACCATCATCCAGACGGACGAGCCCGCGGCGGCCGTAGACTGGCTGGCGGCGAACGGCTGGCGGGTGCCTTATGGTCAAGGCCGTACGTCCGGGCCGACGGCGACGGCGAGCATCAACTGACAGTCATAAAAAAGGCCGCCCTGAGGCGGCCTTTTGGATGGATAACAGTCCGAAACGCTTAGCGCTTGGAGAACTGGAAGCTGCGACGGGCCTTGGCCTTGCCGTACTTCTTGCGCTCGACCACGCGGCTGTCGCGAGTCAGGAAGCCGCCCTTCTTGAGCACGCTGCGCAGCGTCGGCTCGTAATAGGTCAGCGCCTTGGAAATGCCGTGGCGCACCGCGCCCGCCTGGCCGGACAGGCCGCCGCCGGCGACGGTGGCGACGATGTCGTACTGGCCGTCGCGGTTGACCGCGATGATCGGCTGCTTGAGGATCATCTGCAGGACAGGACGCGCGAAATAGGCCGCGAATTCCTTGTCGTTGACCGTGATCTTGCCGGAGCCGGGCTTGACCCATACACGGGCGATGGCGTCCTTGCGCTTGCCGGTGGCATAGGCGCGGCCCGACTTGTCGAGCTTCTGGACGTGGACGGGCGCGGACGGCTGCTCGGTCTGCGCGACCGAACCGAGTTCCGCGAGCGAGGAAAGCTGCTCAGCCATTACGAAGCCCTCTTGTTCTTGGCGTTCAGCGCGCCGACGTCGAGCGTCTCGGGCTGCTGGGCGGTGTGGGGATGCTCGGCGCCTGCGTAGACGCGGAGGTTCTTCATCTGGCGACGGCCGAGCGGGCCACGCGGGATCATGCGCTCGACGGCCTTCTCGACGACGCGCTCGGGGAAGCGGCCCTCGAGCAGTTGGCGCGCGGTGCGCTCCTTGATGCCGCCGGGATGGCCGGTGTGCCAGTAATAGACCTTGTCGGTGTATTTCTTGCCGGTGAACACCACCTTGTCGGCATTGATGACGATGACGTTGTCGCCGTCGTCGACATGCGGGGTGAAGGTGGGCTTGTGCTTGCCGCGCAGACGGTTGGCGATGATGGAGGCGAGGCGGCCGACGACGAGACCCTCGGCGTCGATCAGCACCCACTTCTTCACCACGTCCGCAGGCTTCTGCGAAAAGGTTGCCATGGTTTTGCTCTCGTTGGACCTTCCGTACGAAGCCGGAAGGCGTTTCTTGTTGCTTGGATTGCCGGCCAAAGCCGCCAATAACAAAACGGCGACCGTCAGGCCGCTGCTTCGGTGAGGCTTATAGGGGAGGGCAGATGTTGCGTCAAGCGGATGGGTTCGAACTTTGCAGAGGAAAATGAATAAGAATCAAATAGATAAGATGGAGGTATTATTTTACCATATAGATATTTAGTGTTTGGCCTCGATTTCGCGCCGCGCCGCACTCGTCAGGAACGCCGAGCGCGTAAGGCCACGATCGCGCGCTGCTGCATCGATGGCGCGCAATACGCCTCGCTCGAAGGTCACATTGGCGCGCACGACAGCGCTGTCATTGTCGATGAGAGGTACGGAAATCAGATAAGCGCCGGCAGCCAGCGCGTCGCGGACGTCGGGGTGGGCAATAACGTCCCCATGTCGCGAGGGTTCGGGAAGCGGCATGTCTTCTGCCCACAACTGTAGCGCCTCGGTGGCTTGTGCGACGACATGATCCTGGTCATCGGCGGCGGAAAAGACACCGGGAATATCGGGGAAACGCACGCCGAAAGCGCTGTCGTCGTCTTTCTCGACCAGTGCAAAATACGTTCTCATGGCCAAAACCTCTTATTTGATCCAACCCGCAAGCCTTGCGATCGCCCGAGCCGTTCCGATGGGTAAATCCTTTTCCGGATGGGGAACGATCAGGACCACCTCGTCCTTGCGGAACTTGTGATGCGAGCCGCGAATGGACACCAACTCAAAGCCTTCCTGTTTCAGGCGCTTGATGATTCTTCGGCTGTCTCTCTCCATTTGAGGCTCTTCGATGCGCATTTATATACGCATCCCTTGTTTCGCATTCCAGTCAAATCATATCATCGCTTCGGCGGGATCGAATAGGTGCCCGTCGCGTGTGCCACGGTCTGACCGGCAGCCACGATGTCGATATCGAACACCATCAGGCTCCTGCCGAGCTTGAGGATGCGGCAATGACCGTCGATCGGCCCGGCCTCGGCCTTGCGCATGAAGTTGATGTCGAGGTTGACCGTCACCGACAGAGCGTCCGGCCCGGCATGGGAGAGCACGCAGGCATAGCCGCCGATATCGGCCAGCGTGAACAGGCAAGGGCCTGAAACGGTGCCGCCGGGCCTGAGGTGCTTCTCGGTGGCGTTGAGCCTGACCGTGCAGCCGCCCGGAAAGACGTCGATCGTCTCATAGGCGTTGCTGCCCTCGTTGAGTTGCGGATAGGCCGAAGTCATCAGGTCGTTGACCTCGGCCGCCGTCATCTTGGGTGTCAGGTCGGACTGTGCAGGCATGGTTCCTCCGGTATCGCAGGTGTATGGCGAAATGGGCGCAATTCGTCCAGCGCGGCTTTGGCGGCTCGTTCTGGTACAGCCGAACCCGGTTGGACGTGACGCCCGCGCCCACTATGTTCGATGCGAATGCATTGCGGTTGGAGGAAGGAAATGGCGGACGTGGTTGCCATGAAGCGACAGGAAGGGACCGGGCCGCTTCCCGTCGGGCCCGTCGCCGTCGCCCGGGACGGCTCGACATTGCGGCTGACGCTGGCAAGCCCGCCAGCCAATGCGCTGTCACTGGCCATGATGGCGGCGCTGAAGGCGGAGATCGAGCGCGCCGGCGAAGATGCTTCCGTGCGCGTCGTCATCATCGCCGCATCCGGCAAGGTGTTCTGCGCCGGCCACGACCTCAAGGAACTGACGGCGCATCGGGCCGACGCCGACCGGGGCAGGGCCTTCTTCGAACGCACCTTCGCTGACTGCTCGGCGCTGATGCAGGCGATCGTCGCGTGTCCCAAACCTGTGATCGCCGAGGTTGACGGATTGGCCACGGCCGCCGGCCTGCAACTGGTCGCGACATGCGATCTGGCGGTTGCTTCCCACGAGGCGACCTTCTGTACGCCGGGCGTGCATATCGGCCTGTTCTGCTCGACGCCGATGGTGGCGCTGTCGCGCAACGCCAGCCGTAAGCAGGCGATGGAGATGCTGCTCACCGGCGAGACGATCGACGCCGCCACCGCGAAGAAGTTCGGCCTCGTCAACCGCGTCGTGCCGCGCGAATATTTGAATCAGGTCGTGAATAAATACGCCGAAACCATTGCGTCCAAATCGCCTTTGACGCTGAAGATCGGCAAGGAGGCGTTCTACAAACAGGTCGAGATGGGTCTGGCTGATGCCTACGACTACACCGCCCGCGTCATGGTCGACAACATGCTGGCGCGCGACGCGGAGGAAGGCATCGGCGCCTTTGTCGGCAAGCGCAAGCCGGAGTGGAAGGGGGAGTGATGGAACCCCGAATCTCCATCGTCACCATCGCCGTCGACGATCTCGACCGCGTGGCCGCCTTCTACGAAGCGATGGGGTTGGTGCGTCATCGCATCAAGGACGGCGTCGCCTTCTTCCAGATGGGAGGGGCGATTCTCGGTCTGTTTCCGCGCAGGAGCGCTGAGGAGGATTCCGGCGTGGCCTTCGGCACCGCGCCACCGCGCGTCTACCTTGCCCACAACACGCGCTCCGATGCGGAAGTGGACGCGGTGCTGGCAGAGGCCGAGAAGGCCGGCGGCCGTATCGTCAAACCGGCTGGAAAGGCATTCTGGGGCGGCTGGTACGGCTATTTCGCCGATCCGGAGGACAATCTCTGGGAAGTCGCCCACAATCCCGATTTCCCGATCGATGCCGAAGGCCGCATCTCACTACCCGAATGACTGTCCCGCATGCCCGAATGACTGTCCCAAATGAATGACGACGATCTGAACTGGCGCGTCGAGGCGCTGTGCACGGCCGCCCGCCCGGCATTGCATCGCGACGTCGTCGAGGGCTGGGCGATGGGCCGCAGCGGCGGCCGGATGCGGCAGGCGAACTGCGTCAACCCCTTGCGGGGCCGGCGCGGCGATCCCCCTGCTGCTGTCGCGCGCGGCGAGGCGTTCTATGAAGCTTGCCGGCAGACGCCTTTGTTCCGCGTGACGACGATCGCCGGCGAGATGGAGCCTGAACTGGACCGCCTCGGCTACTGCGCGGAAGGCTTGACGACGACGCTTTTCAATCCGTTGGAACAAGGCCTTGCCGCAAGCCCCGACACCGTCCTCACGGCTGCCGCGACGGAGGACTGGCTGGCCGTCCGGCTGCGGACCAGCGGCGACATACCTGCCGACCATGCGGCCTATGCCGCGATGGTGCGCGCCGTCACCCTGCCGAAAATGTTCGCCACGACCACTGTCGACGGCACTGCGGCCGCCATCGCTTATGGCGTAGTGGCCGACGGGCTGCTGGCGGTCGAAGGCGTGGCGACCGATGCCGAATTCAGGGGACAGGGGCTGGCACGCAAGACGCTGCACACATTGATCGCATGGTCGCGCGGTCAGGGGGCGCAGGCGACCTGCCTGCAGGTGCAGATGGACAATGCACCCGCCCGTGCCCTCTACGCGTCGCTCGGCTTCGGCCGTGAACTCTACCGCTATCACTATCGCAGAAGGCCGGCATGAACCACGACGTCTACGACAACGCCTATATCGCCGGCATCCTGAATTCGGTGAAGACCGTTGCCATGGTCGGCGCTTCCGCCAACGAGGTTCGGCCCAGTTTCTTCGTGCTGAAATACCTGCTTTCCAAGGGGTTCGATGTATTCCCGATCAATCCCGGCCATGCCGGCAGGGAAATCCTCGGGCGCATGGTCTATGCGAAGCTGGCGGACGTCCCGGCGCCTATCGACATGGTTGACATCTTCCGTGCGTCCGCCGCCGTGCCGGGCATCGTCGACGAGGCGCTGGAGCTCGACCCGCTTCCCAAGGTGATCTGGATGCAGTTGACCGTGCGCAACGACGAGGCGGCTGCGAAGGCCGAAGCGGCCGACATCAAGGTGGTGGTGAACCGCTGCCCCAAGATCGAATACGGCCGCCTGTCGGGAGAGATCGGCTGGACCGGCGTGTCCTCCGGTGTCATTTCCTCGAAGCGCCCGATCATGCGGCGAGGCTTTCAGAGTTTCGGCATCAGGCAGAAATGAGAGCGGTGAATGGTGAATGGTGAATGGTGAATGGTGAATGGTGAATGGAATAGAATGATATTCTAAAGCATTGGCGACACCGAACGGCGCGCCCCTTGCAAAGGGCGCTGCGCTGACCGATTCTGCCATTCACCATTCACCATTCACCATTCACCATTCACCATTCGCCATTCACCATTCACCACAGGGGGTAGATTTCAATGAACCAGCGCGCACCAGGCTTCAACACACTCGCCGTCCATGCCGGGGCCAAGCCTGATCCGGCAACCGGTGCGCGCGCCACGCCGATCTACCAGACGACCTCTTTCGTCTTCGACAGCGCCGACCACGCCGCCTCGCTGTTCGGCCTCAAGGCGTTCGGCAACATCTACACCCGCATCATGAACCCGACCCAGGCGGTGCTGGAGGAGCGCGTCGCGGCCCTCGAAGGTGGCACTGCCGCGCTCGCCACCGCGTCCGGCCAGGCCGCGCATCTGCTGGTCTTCCACACGCTGATGAGCCCCGGCGACAATTTCGTCGCCGCGCGCAAACTCTACGGCGGCACCATCAACCAGTTCGGCTCTTCCTTCCAGAGCTTCGGCTGGGAAGTGCGCTGGGCCGACGTCAACGACCCGTCGAGCTTCGACAAACTGATCGACGAGCGCACCAAGGCGATCCACATCGAAAGCCTCGCCAATCCCGGCGGCGAGTTCGTCGACATCGAAAAGATCGCCGAGGTGGCGCACAGGCACGGCCTGCCGCTGGTCGTCGACAACACGCTGGCCTCGCCCTATCTGGTGCGGCCGATCGAGCACGGTGCCGACATCGTCGTCCATGCGCTGACCAAATTCATCGGCGGCCACGGCAATTCCATCGGCGGCATCATTGTCGACGGCGGCACCTTCGACTGGTCGAAGTCGGGCAAGTATCCGCTGCTATCGGAACCGCGCGCCGATTACGGCGGCATGGTGCTGCACGAGACCTTCGGCAATTTTGCCTTTGCGATCGCCGCGCGGGTGCTCGGCCTGCGCGACCTCGGCCCGGCGATCTCGCCGTTCAACGCCTTCCTGATCCTCACCGGACTGGAAACCCTGCCACTGAGGATGCAGCGCCATTCGGACAATGCCCAGGCTGTCGCCGAATGGCTGGCGAAGCATCCCAAGGTTGCCTGGGTGTCCTACCCCGGCCTGCCGGACGACAAGAACCATGCTTTGCAGCAAAGGTATTCGCCCAAAGGCGCCGGCTCGGTGTTCACCTTCGGTCTGAAGGGCGGCTACGAGTCCGGCATCAAGTTCGTCGAGGCGCTGGAACTGTTTTCCCATCTCGCCAATATCGGCGACACCAAGTCACTGGTCATCCACCCGGCCTCGACCACGCACCGGCAACTTTCCGACGAGCAGAAGGTTGCGGCCGGTGCCGGGCCGGAGGTGGTGCGGCTTTCCGTCGGCATCGAGGATGTCGCCGACATCATCGCCGATCTCGAACAGGCGCTGGCGAAAGCCTGAGCCGCATGGCATGAGAGGGCTCCGCCGCAACCGGAGCCTTCTTTCATGGCCGACCCACGTTTCCTGAAGATCGACATCGCCGGTATCGAGCCGGAGGAGGGCGCTCCGGCGCCGGATCGGGTCATCGCCGGCACTCCGAAGTTCCGGACCTGGAACGTCGAGGAGCGCGACGGCGGCCTCTATGCCGGCGTCTGGGAAGCGACGCCAGGCAAATGGTGCATCACATATGACGAATGGGAATTCTGCCACATCCTGTCCGGCGTCTCGGTGATCGCCGAGGAGGGCGGCGAGGCCCGAACGGTAAAGGCCGGCGACAGCTTCGTTCTCAGGCCCGGCTTCAAGGGAAGCTGGGAAGTCCTTGAAACGACTCGCAAGGAATATGTCATAAAGCTGTAGCGGCGCCGGTCCCGATCCGACGCCGCGTCACATGACGACGAGCGTTTCCAGCCCGTGGAAATGGTAGGTGTTGCGGAAGCGCGGCGCCTCCGCCAGCCTAAGGCTGGGCAGCCGGTCGAAAAGCGTTTTCAGTGACACCTGCAATTCGAGCCGGGCAAGCGGCGCGCCGATGCAGAAGTGGATGCCCGCTCCGAACGAGACGTTCCTCATATCGCCGCGACCGGGGTCGAAGGCGTCCGCTTCGGCGAAGGCGGCGGGATCGCGGTTGGCCATGCCGAGCAACAGACCGACCTGTTCACCGGGTTTCACCGTGACGCCGTCCGCCAGTTCCGCTTCCCGATAGGCATAGCGCGTGAACATGTGCAGCGGCGCGTCGAAGCGCAGGCACTCCTCCACCGTGGCCGCCGTCGCCTCCGGCGTCGTAAAGAAGCGGCGCGGGCCGCCGCCCTGCGCCAGGATCGCGCGCACGGCATTGCCCGTCTGGTGCACGGTCGCCTCATGGCCGGCGTTAAGCAGCAGGATGACGGACGAGACGAGTTCGTCTTCCGACAGCTTCTGGTCGCCCTCCTGCGCCGCGATCAGGACCGAAAGCAGATCGTCGCCGGGCCGCCGGCGGCGCTCGCCGATATAGTCGCGCAGGAAATCGGAGAAGGCGCGCGCGGCGCTGTCGGCGGCGTCCTCGGTCGCGCGAGTCCGCCCCAGCGTGTACATCGCCACCATCGCATGCGACCAGTCGAGCAATTGCGGCCCCATCTCCACCGGAACGCCCAGCATCTCGGCGATGATGGTGATCGGCAGCGGCGTGGCGTAGGCCGGGATGAGGTCGAACGGCTCGCTGGCAGGGAAGCGGTTGATCAGGTCGTTGGCCAGCGCCTCGACGCGCGGCCTCAGCCGTTCGACCTGGCGCGAGACGAAGGCGCGGTTGACCAGCGTCCGCAGCCGCGTGTGCACGGGCGGTTCGAGTTCGAGCAGCGAATGCGCCTCCACCGCGTCGAAAGCGGTGAGATGCGTGCGGTCGTGGTCGACGCCGCGGCTGTCGGGAATACCGGCCGGGTTCTGCCGGCCGAACGTCCTGTCGCGCAACAGGGCGTTGACCTGGTCGAAGCGGCCCACGCACCACAGGCCGAATTCGTCCCAAAAGAAGACGCCGTCCTGCGCGTGCAGCCAGCGATAGGCCTCGTAAGGGTCCTGATGGAAACGCGGCTCGCGCGGGTCGAGGCCGAGACGGCGGGTCTCGCGATTGAAGCTGAGATAGGGCGGTGGCGGGATGGTTTCACTCATGCTGGATCACTAGCGCGCCTTGCCGGTGTCGTTCCAGACCGTATGTTGGCGCGCAGAGCGGGACAGATTGGGCCAACCCGGGAAAGAAAAAGCATGAACGTGATCGTCGTCGGCGCCGGCATTGCCGGCCTTTCAACCGCATGGTCGCTGGTCAAGGCCGGACACGACGTTACGTTGGTGGAGCAGGGAACGATCCCCAACCCGCTGGCGGCATCCGGCGACCATCACCGCATCATCCGCCGCGCCTACGGCAAGGCGGGTGGCTATGCGCGCCTCATCACCGAAGCCTATGAGGCGTGGGATGAGCTATGGGCCGATCTCGGCGAAAACCATCTCGATCCGCGCGGCTTCCTGTGCGTCTCGCGCGAGGAAGGCGACGAGGCCGAGCAGATGCGCGACGGGCTGGCCGAAGGCGGTTTTCCCTTCGAGATGGTCGATCCGGATGCGGCGGTCGCCCGTTGGCCGTTCCTCGAAGCCGGCACCTTCCGCTACGCCTATTTCTCGACCGAGGGCGGCGCTCTGCATTGCCGCCGCATCGCCGCCGGCCTGCTCGGCTGGCTGCGGGCGCGCGGCGCCAATGTCTATGAAAACAGCAAGGTGACTTCGGTCGACCGCGAGGCTGGCTCGATCACGCTGGCCGACGGTTCGACCATGCAGGCCGATCGCGTCGTCGTTACCGCGGGCGCCTGGGTGCTGAAACTGTTTCCCGAACTGGGCGGCGAGCTCACCACCTACCGCACCGCGCTCGCCTATGTCGACCCGCCCGCCGACCTGAAGGCCGCGTGGGAGACCGCGCCCGTGATCCTCGACGTCGGCGGCAAGACCGACGGCTACATGATCCCGCTGACAAGAGGCGCCGGCATGAAGTTCGGCTCCGGGCTCCACAAGGTCGAGACTTCCGACGCCGACTGGAACCGCGAGCCGGTGGAAGGCGAGGGCGAGGCGATCCGCAATCTGTTTTCGCCGCCGATCGCCCGCATCGAGGATTATCGCGTCACCGAAGTTGTGACATGCGCCTACACCTTCACAGGGGACGAGAAGTTCATGGCGCACGAGGACGGCAAGTGTCTGGTCGTCTCCGCCTGCTCCGGCCACGGCTACAAGTTCGGCGCGGCGGTCGGGCGGCGGGTGGCCAGGGCGGTCGGCGACGGCGATGTCGAAGGGCTGAAGCGCTGGCTGAGAGCCGAAGCAGTCTAGACGCGTCCCAAGCACGCTTGGCCGGGATAACGCGCCGGCAACCAGTTCCCGTAAAGATAGGCGTTCGGTTAAGCGGCAACCTTAACCGCCTGGCTAGGTCGCCCGGCCTTGCGCAAGCCCAAGCCGGCGTCCTATTTACGGGGTCAACCTTGCGAACCGATTCCGTCTTGCGGAATCCCATCTTTTAAGGACGGTCCATGAAGAACCCTGTCGAAACCTACATGAACCTCGTGCCGATGGTCGTCGAGCAGACCAACCGCGGCGAGCGGGCATACGACATCTTCTCCCGCCTTCTCAAGGAACGCATCATCTTCATCACCGGCCCGGTCGAGGACGGCATGGCGACGCTGGTATGCGCACAGCTCCTCTTCCTCGAAGCCGAGAACCCGAAGAAGGAAATCAATCTCTACATCAATTCGCCCGGCGGTGTCGTCACCTCCGGCATGGCGATCTACGACACCATGCAGTTCATCAAGCCGGCGGTGTCGACGCTGTGCATCGGCCAGGCGGCCTCGATGGGCTCGCTGCTGTTGACGGCCGGCCACAAGGACATGCGCTTCGCCACGCCGAACGCGCGCATCATGGTGCACCAGCCGTCCGGTGGCTTCCAGGGTCAGGCCTCCGATATCGAGCGCCACGCCCAGGACATCATCAAGCTGAAGCGCCGCCTCAACGAGGTCTACGTCAAGCACACCGGCAAGAGCTATGACGAGATCGAGAAAACGCTCGACCGCGATCACTTCATGACCGCCGACGAGGCCAAGGACTTCGGCCTGATCGACAAGGTCATCTCCTCGCGCGAAGCGGCCGAGGCGGTCGCGCCGCAAGCCTGACCGGAATTGTCCGCAGCCTTTGGGCCAAACCCGACTTTTGCGGAGATTTGCGGCATTTCCGCCACAATTGGCTGTTCCCTCCGGACGGAGGACCGCCTACGTTAAGCCTATGTTGATTTTCGACGGCTTAGCTTTCAAGCGAGGAAGCTGCGAATCGTTGCCACGTCTTCTGATTGTGTTTCGTACGGAATGCGTTGGGGAGCCGGGAGGCTGGCGGAAGTGGATTCCCGCGATAGATAGTGGATATGGCGTTCGGCCGCGGCCGATGTCCATGAAAGGACTGGACGATGAGCAAGGTTAGCAACGGCGGCAGCGGCGGCGACTCCAAGAACACGCTCTATTGCTCGTTCTGCGGCAAGAGCCAGCACGAAGTGCGCAAGCTGATCGCCGGCCCCACCGTCTTCATCTGCGACGAATGCGTCGAACTGTGCATGGACATCATCCGCGAGGAGAACAAGACCTCGATGGTGAAGTCGCGCGAGGGCGTGCCGACCCCGCAGGAAATCCTCACCGTCCTCGACGACTACGTGATCGGCCAGCCCTACGCCAAGCGCGTCCTGTCGGTGGCCGTGCACAACCACTACAAGCGCCTCGCCCATGCCGGCAAGAACAACGACGTCGAGCTTGCCAAGTCGAACATCCTGCTGATCGGCCCGACCGGCTGCGGCAAGACGCTGCTGGCGCAGACGCTGGCGCGCATCATCGACGTGCCCTTCACCATGGCCGACGCCACCACGCTGACGGAAGCCGGCTATGTCGGCGAGGATGTCGAGAACATCATTCTCAAGCTGCTGCAGTCGGCCGACTACAATGTCGAGCGGGCGCAGCGCGGCATCGTCTATATCGACGAGATCGACAAGATTTCGCGCAAGTCCGACAATCCCTCGATCACCCGCGACGTGTCGGGCGAGGGCGTGCAGCAGGCGCTTCTGAAGATCATGGAAGGCACGGTCGCCTCGGTGCCGCCGCAGGGCGGCCGCAAGCATCCGCAGCAGGAATTCCTGCAGGTCGACACGGCCAATATCCTGTTCATCTGCGGCGGCGCCTTTGCCGGCCTCGACAAGATCATCTCCGACCGCGGTCGCAAGACCTCGATCGGCTTCGGCGCGACCGTCTCTTCGCCTGAGGAGCGTCGCACCGGCGACCTGTTCCGCCAGGTCGAGCCCGAGGATCTGCTGAAATTCGGCCTGATCCCCGAATTCGTCGGACGCCTGCCGGTTCTCGCCACGCTGGAGGATCTCGACGAGGCGGCGCTGATCTCGATCCTGACCGAGCCGAAGAACGCGCTGGTCAAGCAGTATCAGCGACTGTTCGAGATGGAGAACGTCGACCTGACCTTCCACGAGAACGCGCTCTCGGCCATCGCGAAGCGCGCCATCGAGCGCAAGACCGGCGCGCGCGGCCTGCGCTCCATCATGGAGGCGATCCTGCTCGACACCATGTTCGAGCTGCCGGCGCTGGAAGGCGTGCGCGAGGTGGTGATCTCCGAAGAAGTGGTTTCCGGCAACGCCCGCCCGCTCTACATCTATGCCGACAGCAAGGAAAAGAAGGGGCCGGTCAGCGCCTGAGGCAAGGCAGTCGCCAATGGGCAGTCGGCAATCGGGGCGTTGTCGGACCGGATGCGATTGTTCCCGCAGCTGCCGACTGCCCATTGCCGACTGCCGCCCCTTGATCTCGTCGCCCCTTGCATCCACTTAACGACAGAAGGCCGATGGGCCGCATTCCGTGCTGACAAATCCCCGTCACAAAGGATGATAGGCGGAACGACCCGCGGTCGTTAATATGAGATTCGTGGCCGGCTTCTGAAGCGGCCGCGACAGAAAGGTTGGACAATGGCCAAAGTTACCAGGTCACCCGCTGACGGCGTCTTCGCGGTCCTCCCGCTGCGCGACATCGTCGTCTTCCCGCACATGATCGTGCCGCTCTTCGTCGGCCGCGAGAAATCGATCAAGGCGCTGGAAGAGGTCATGGGCCAGGAAAAGCAGATCCTGCTCGCCACCCAGATGAACGCCGCCGACGACGATCCCGAGCCGGCCGCGATATACGACGTCGGCACGCTCGCCAATGTGTTGCAGCTTCTCAAGCTGCCCGACGGCACCGTCAAGGTGCTGGTCGAGGGTGCCTCGCGCGCTAAGATCGAAGCGTTTACCGACCGTTCCGATTTCCACGAGGCGACCGCCTCCGTGTTGAAGGAGCCGACCGACGAAGAGGTCGAGATCGAAGCGCTGGCACGCTCGGTGGTCTCCGACTTCGAGAACTACGTCAAGCTCAACAAGAAGATTTCGCCCGAGGTGGTCGGCGCTGCCAGCCAGATCGACGACTATTCCAAGCTTGCCGACACGGTCGCCTCGCATCTCGCGATAAAAATTCCCGAGAAGCAGGAGATGCTCGGCACGCTCTCCGTCAAGGAGCGGCTGGAGAAGGCTATGGGCTTCATGGAGGCGGAGATTTCCGTTCTTCAGGTCGAAAAGCGCATCCGCTCGCGTGTAAAGCGCCAGATGGAGAAGACCCAGCGCGAATATTACCTCAACGAGCAGATGAAGGCGATCCAGAAGGAGCTCGGCGAGGGCGAGGACGGCCGCGACGAGGCCGCCGAGATCGAGGCGCGCATCAAGAAGACGAAGCTGACCAAGGAGGCCCGCGAGAAGGCGGAAGCCGAATTGAAGAAGCTGCGCACCATGTCGCCCATGTCGGCCGAGGCCACGGTTGTCCGCAACTATCTCGACTGGTTGCTGTCGATCCCGTGGGGCAAAAACTCCAAGGTCAAGCAGGACCTGAACTACGCCCAGGAGGTGCTGGACGCGGATCACTACGGTCTCGACAAGGTCAAGGAGCGCATCGTCGAGTATCTTGCCGTGCAGAGCCGCCAGAAGAAGATCAAGGGGCCTATCCTGTGCCTCGTCGGACCGCCCGGCGTGGGCAAGACCTCGCTCGGCAAGTCGATCGCCAAGGCGACGGGTCGCGAGTTCATCCGCATGGCGCTCGGCGGGGTGCGCGACGAGGCCGAGATCCGCGGTCACCGGCGCACCTATATCGGCTCGATGCCCGGCAAGGTCATCCAGTCGATGAAGAAGGCCAAGAAGTCCAATCCGCTCTTCCTGCTCGACGAGATCGACAAGATGGGCCAGGACTTCCGCGGCGATCCGTCGTCGGCGCTTCTGGAGGTGCTGGACCCTGAGCAGAACGCGACCTTCATGGACCACTATCTGGAGGTCGAGTACGACCTGTCGAACGTGATGTTCATCACCACGGCCAACACGCTCAACATTCCCGGGCCTCTGATGGACCGCATGGAGATCATCCGCATCGCGGGTTACACCGAGGACGAGAAGGTCGAGATCGCCAGAAAGCATCTGATGCCGAAGGTGGTGCGCGATCACGCTCTGCAGCCGAAGGAGTTCTCGGTTTCGGACGATGCCATCCGTGGCATCATCCAGACCTACACGCGTGAAGCCGGCGTGCGCAGCCTTGAGCGCGAGCTGATGAAGCTCGGCCGCAAGGCGGTGACCGAGATCCTGAAGACCAAGACCAAGTCGGTGAACATCACCAGGGACAACCTGGCTGATTATCTGGGCGTCCAGCGCTATCGCTTCGGCATGGCCGAGACGGACGACCAGGTCGGCGTGGTTACGGGTCTTGCCTGGACCGAGGTCGGCGGCGAACTGCTGACGGTCGAGGGCGTCATGATGCCCGGCAAGGGCAAGATGACCGTCACCGGCAACCTGCGCGACGTGATGAAGGAATCGATTTCCGCGGCGGCGTCCTACGTCCGCTCACGGGCCATCGATTTCGGCATCGAGCCGCCGCTCTTCGACAAGCGCGACATCCACGTCCACTTGCCGGAGGGTGCGACGCCGAAGGACGGCCCGTCCGCGGGTGCCGCGATGGCCACGGCTATCGTCTCCGTGCTGACCGGCATCCCGGTGCGGGCCGATATCGCCATGACCGGCGAGATCACGCTGCGCGGCCGTATCCTGCCGATCGGCGGCCTGAAGGAGAAGCTGCTTGCCGCGCTTCGCGGCGGCATCAAGAAGGTTCTGATCCCGGAAGACAACGCCAAGGACCTGGCGGATATTCCGGACAACGTGAAGAACGGCATGGAGATCGTTCCGGTGAGCCGGATCGGCGAAGTGCTGCAGCACGCCTTGGTGCGCATGCCCGAGCCGATCGAATGGGTCGAGCCGGTCACGCCGCCCAATGCCGGCGACGAGGCTGGAAAGTCGCTCGCGCACTGACCGACGCGGATAGTGCGCTGCACAATGGAAAAGCCGGGCTTCGTGCCCGTCTTTTTCGTGGAAAAGCCCGCAATTCCGGGGTTTTTGCGCCCTTTGAAGGCGATTTCGACTTGGTGTCGGAAACGCTTGTCCCTACAGTCCGTTTCCTGCCGGATGAGTCGAGGATTCCGGTTTTCTCATGGAAGGGAAACTTAAATGAACAAGAACGAACTGGTGTCCGCTGTCGCCGACGCGGCCAAGATTTCCAAGGGTGACGCTCAGTCGGCGGTCGATGCGGTGTTTTCCGTGATCACCAGCGAGTTGAAGAAGGGCGGCGATGTCCGCCTCGTCGGCTTCGGCAATTTCGGCGTCTCGAAGCGGGCCGCTTCGACAGGCCGCAACCCGCAGACCGGCGCGGAGGTGAAGATTCCCGCGCGCAACGTGCCGAAGTTCAGCGCCGGCAAGGGCCTCAAGGACGCGGTCAACTGAGGCATTTTCAGCCTTGATGCCGAAAAGCCGGGCTTGCCCGGCTTTTCTTTTGCCTGCCTTGCGCAAGCCGGTATGTGGGTTTGTTTAAAAGGAGAGGGCGCGGCGGACGCCGCACCTTCTTCATCCCACCATCACAACGTCCCACGAGCAACGGAGGGTGGGCGCGAGAATGTTTCGTGCATCGATGCCGCCCACGAAAAAAGCCGCAGGCCGGAAAACCTGCGGCTTTTCGATTATCCCGACTTCTATGCGCCGCTCGCCTGTAGGCAGAGCGCCTTATGGCCTCTTGTTCCAGTCGGAACGGCAATAATTATTCCACTTCGCCGGCTTGCAGTCGTCGCGCCTGTTCGAATCGTGCCTGTCGCGGTCATTGCGGTCGTGCCGATCATTGCGGTTGTTCCAGTCGTTGCGTCCGTCGTGATCCCTGCGATCGTTATTGTCCCAGCGGTTCGGAGGTCGCCTGTCGTGATGGTCGCCCATCGGCGGATTGATGATCGGACCCGGGCCGCGATGCATGGGAGGGCCGCCATCCACGCAGCCGGAAAGGGCGACGCCCGTCAGCCCTGCCACGATGGCAATGGCGATGCTTGTTCTCCTCAAGGCAATTCCTCCTTCGTTTCGCTCATGGTTCGGATAGCCACTGGGCGCCCGAATGGCCATGCACGGTTGATAAACGGATGAAATATCGGACGACGGAGGCGCGAACGCGCACTGCGCCGACGGGGTCTGGGCTTCGTGGTATCCCCGGACGTCCGGCGATGCATATCCTGGATCGATCGGGAGAAATGGCGCGAGTGACGGGGCTCGAACCCGCGACCTCCGGCGTGACAGGCCGGCACTCTAACCGACTGAGCTACACCCGCGCTTGCGGCGCATGCGGCGAACCGCCTGCGTCGTGGGGCGGTGGATAAGGGGTTCACCGCTGGGTGTCAAGCGGCCCGCAACGCCTATTGTTAAAAAGCCGGGCCGGCTTTTCTTCCGGCCTGCGAGGCTGCCTGAAGACGGGCGAATATACGGTCTCCTGCCTGCGTGAGCGAAAGATCGCCAACGCCGCCCAGGCACCGTGTTCGGTCTTGCGCAGAGGCCGCGGAATGCCTAAAAGTCCGCCCCGGGCGGGCGATTAGCTCAGTTGGTAGAGCGCCTCGTTTACACCGAGGATGTCGGGAGTTCGAGTCTCTCATCGCCCACCATTTTCCGGACGGATAGGCCGCGTCTCAATTGCCAGCCGGTGAAGCGCTGTCTTGCTCCCGGTTGATGAAGGACTGGAGGCCCCGTCGGGATCTTGAGGCGCACGCCGTGGCGGACTGCCGCCGGCGTTCCTAAAGCAGCCTCGCCACCTGCTTGCCGACCTTCAGGAAACGAAGCGGGTTCACCGGCTCGCCGTTGTGGCGCACTTCGTAATGCAGGTGAGGGCCGGTGGAGCGTCCACTCGATCCAGTCTCGCCGATCTCGTCGCCTGCTGCCACCGTCTGGCCGACCTTGGCGAGGATCTTGCTGAGGTGGCCATAGCGGGTGGAGAATCCGTTTCCGTGATCTACCTCGACCATGCGGCCATAGCCGCCGGCCCAGCCGGCGCGGACCACCTTGCCTGGAGCCGTCACCCTTGCCGCCATGCCGACCGGCGCGCGGAAATCCATCCCCGAATGAAACGCGGCCGATCCCAGGATCGGGTCCGTGCGGACACCGAACGGACTGGTGACCGTATGGCCCGGTGCCGGATTGGCGAGCGGCAACCGCCGCGCCTCCTGCTTGACCTGGTCGAGCATGTCCAGCGCCTCGTCCAGGTCCTTGACCTTGGAGTCGAACATGGTCGCCTTGTCCAGCGGGATCAGCGGGCCGCCGACGTCGCTTTCGTCCTTGCCGAAATCCTTGTCCACCGGCAGGCCGGCGGCCTGCAGCGCTTCCGCGATCGCGTCGGCGTTCTGGTAGGCCGCGTCGGCCAGTCTGGAAACGCGCGTCAGTTGCTCGTTCTCGATCGTGTGCAGCGATTTGTTGATCGAGACGAATATCTTGTCGGCCTTGTCCGCCGTCGTTTCGCCCGAAAGGGTCTTGTCGCGCGTCGACCACAGAGAGAACGGTTGCATGTCGGACAATCCGAGGCCGGCAAGCGACGCCTGTTGCACCGGCAGGTCGGCTCCGGCCCCGATCTCGGCGCGCTCGTCGGGCCGTTGTTGTGGCATCGGCGCGCTGTCGGGCAGGGCGTCGGCATGCACGTCGGCTTCGGCCCGTTCGATGATCGTGCCGAGGCGGCCGTGCCGTTGCGTGAGCTGGGCCTGACGCTGCAGCAATTCACTCACCTTGGTCTCGACGAGCTGCTGGTCGAGAAGCTGGCGGCTGGTGATGCGGTCGACCTGAGCGCGCAGCGCCGAGATCCTGTCCTCGTAAGCCTGCTGCATGCGCGCCTGCTGCGCGGTGGCGGCACCGATCAGGTCGTCGCGCAGCACCAGGTAGGACGTCGCGAGCAGGTAACCTACCGCCACAGCGGCCATTGCCGAACCCATGAACGCGGCCATCCACGGGCGGACCGTGAAGTGCCGGATCTCGTTACCCCTGGCGATGATGACTGTATGAGGTTCCTTGCGTCTGCCGAATACCGCTGACTGGCCGGTTACGTTCACGACACCAAGCTTTCGTTTGCCACACCCGATGCGATTACACATCGTTAGGGTTAACAAAGCCTTGTCGGACGAGGCTGACGGTTAAGGATGTGGCGGAGAGGATGCGCCGCTCAGTTTCCCGCGGGCTTTTCTCTCACGAGGGCGCGCACCGCTTCGAGGACCTCTTCGGCGTGTCCTTTCACCCGCACCTTGCGCCAGATGCGGGCGATGCGGCCGTCGGGGTCGATGAGGAACGTCGACCGCTCGACGCCCATGTAGCGTCGGCCATACATCTGCTTTTCCACCCACAAATGGTACGCTTCGATCGCCTGGCGCTGCTCGTCGGACGCGAGATTGACTGTAAGTCCATGTTTCGCCTTGAATTTGTCGTGTTTCTTCGCGCTATCTGGCGACAGGCCGACCACGGCGGCTCCGGCCCTTTCGAAGTCAGGCAGCAGGTGCGAGAAGGCGATGGCCTCGTTGGTGCAGCCCGTCGTGTCGTCCTGCGGGTAGAAATAGAGCACGACCGGCCTGCCGCGCAGGCTTGCGAGGCTGATCGTGCCTCCGCCGTCGCGGGGAAGGTCGAAATCGGGCGCCATATCGCCTGCGTCGAGAGTGCCGCTCGCGTCGGGATCAGCCATATCCGGCCTCCTGTTTGAGGTTACGCCGCAGGCGCTACCGATATAGGGTCTGGCGGGGATTCGCCATGATCGAGTTCGAACGGAAAACGGGTGGATCAGGAGCAGCCGCACGAAAAGATCAAGTTCAGGCGCGACGAAATCGCTGATCTGAGCGCGATGCCATCGGCCTGTGTCGTGCCGCCTCTAGGAAAGGCGCGGCTCCGGCGCGGCCGGCGCATCCTGTTTCGCCTGGTCGTCGCCTTTGCGCTGCTGCTGGCCGTCCTCGCCGGTTCCGTCTACCTCATCGGCGCGTCGGGCATCGGTTCGGAACGCCTCAGAAGCATCGCCGAGCGGGCCATCGAGCGGATGGCCGGCGTCGATGTCTCCGTTGCTCTCGGGCCTGCCCGCCTGACACTCGACGGCGGGAGTTTCCTCGCCCTTCGCGTCAGCGACGTCAGCGTCAGGACAGCGGCCGGCCGGCCGATGGTCGAGGCCGGGTCGATGCGGTTCGGTGTTCGCCTGATTCCGCTCCTGTCCGGGGACGTGCGCCTGACCAGCGCCAGAATCGTCGATGCACGCATCGTCGCCGCCGACTTTCCGTCCGGGACCGGTGACTGGAGCGCCTCCTTGCGCAATGCGGAAGGGCTGATCGATCCGGACAAGGTCCTGGCGGCGGTCTTCGGCGGTCTTCGCCAGGCGCTCGATGCCGTGCGGACCGATTCCGTGCGCCGCGTCGGCCTGCGCAACGTGGATATCGTCCTGCCCGAAACAGGCGACGTCAAGCTGCTGCATATCGCTAACGGCCGCCTTGCCGAGACCGGCCCCGAGGCGATTGAACTGTCGTTGGATGCCGACATTGACGGCCTCGGATTGACCGCCACAGCAGCAGCCTCCCGCGACGGCGGCGGCCGTATCGGCGCGCTCGAGGCCGATATCGCGATGGCGGCCCCGCCGTCGGGCAAGGACACGGCGGCGGCCGGCAGCCTGGGTCGGCTCGCCGTTCATCTGACAGGCGCCGAAGGCCAAGGCCCGGCCCCTTCGCGCCTTTCAGCCAGCGTCTCGATCGCCGATGCGGCGCTCGACCTGGAGGACGAAGGCGTCGTTCCGCTCGACGCGGATGTTTCGGCGACGCTCACGGCCGGCGCGAACAAGCTGTCGCTCGACCGCGTCCAGATCAGGAGCGGCCGTTCGACGTTCGATTTCGAGGGATCGCTCGGCCCCAAGCCGCGCGATGCCGGCGACCGCGAGCCGTCCTATCGCTATGACCTTGTGAGCGACGGTTCCACCCTGGCGCCGGGGGATTCGCCAGAGCCTGCGCTGCCGTTCCTGGCGCGCGTGGCGGGAACGTACCAGACGGTCAGCAAAAAGCTGGTGGCCGATACGATCGCTTTGCGCGCCGGGCCGACCGGCGAGGTGCGCGGCAGCGTCATCGTCGCTTTCGCGCCCGGCAAGAAGCCGGGCCTGTCCGTGGCTTTCGGCGTTCACGATATGCCGGTGTCGCAGGTCAAGCAGCTGTGGCCCTGGTTTTCCGCGAAAGGCGCGCGCAGCTGGGTTCTGAACAATCTCTTCGGTGGGCGTGTGCTCAATGGCAACGTCAGCTTCAGCAAGACGCCGCAGGACGCCGAAACCGGCGACGATCAGCCGCCGGACGAAGAGGTGTCCGGCCGCTTCGAGATCGAGAATACGCGCTTCGACACAGCCGGCCGTATCCCGCCGGTGAGGGACGCCAGCGGCGCCGTCGAGTTCCACGGCACCAATGTCAGGATCACCCTGTCTTCCGGGACGGTCTTTCTGCCGAGCGGGCGCACCGTGGCGGCCAGCGACGGCAGCCTGACCGTGGACGATGTGAAGGTCCATCCTGTCATCGGTTCGCTGGACATCGACGTGGCGGGCGAGGCGCCGGCGATCGCGGAACTCGCCTCCTACGAGCCGATCGATGCCATGAGCCATGTCGGGATCATGCCGAGCGACCTTTCCGGGACGGTCACGGGCAACGTCAAGGCGGATGTTCCTCTTGAGTCCGGTGCCGACAAGGACAGCCTGAGCTGGCTCGTGGCGCTCGACTACAAGGACCTGTCGCTTGCCAAGCCCTTCGATGGCCAGACGGTGACGGCGGCGGATGGCAACATCACCGTCGATCCGGCGAAGGCGGTGATTTCCGCCACCGGCAAGCTCAACGGCATTCCGGCCGAAATCAATCTGGTCGAGCCGCTGCGCCAGGATGGCCTGTCGCGCAGCCGCAAGGTCTCGCTCATCATCGATGACAAGACGCGCGAGGCCTTCATGCCGGGCCTCTCGACGCTTTTGTCCGGCACCATCAAGGTTGCGGTGGATCGCAACGACGACGGCAGCCAGGCCGTTTCGGCCGATCTGACGAACGCCAGGCTGACGATTCCCTGGGCCGGATGGAGCAAGGGAGTCGGCGTTCCCGCCGATGTCAGTTTCATCATGACCGGCGACGGCACGGCGAAGACCCTGTCGCATTTCGATCTGAGCGGCAAAAGCTTCGGCATCGAGGGTCGCGTCCAGCTTGACGGCGACGACCTGGCGTCGGCGACTTTCGACAAGGTCCGGCTCAACCGGGGCGACGATGTTTCCGTCACCGTGAAGCGGTCTTCGAGGAACTACGCCGTGACGATCCGCGGCGATGCGCTCGATGCGCGTTCGCTGATCAAGCAGTTCACGTCCGATTCCGATACGGCCGCCAAGGCCGCCGGGTCGGGCTCCGTTTCCGTCGATGCCGACGTCAAGTCGCTGACGGGCTTCCACGACGAGCAGTTGAGCGACCTGAAACTGGACTATGCCGTGGGAGGAAGCCGGACAGGCGGCTTGAAGGCAAGCGCGACCGCCCGCTCGGGAGCCGCGATAACGATCGCGGACACATCCGCCGGCGGGAAACGCTCGCTGTCGATGAAATCGTCGGATGCCGGAGCCGTGCTCCGCTTCCTCGATGTCTACGAGCACATGCAGGGCGGGGCGATGACGCTTGCGCTGTCGAGCCAGGGAAACGGTCCCTTGCAAGGCAGCCTCGATGCCCGCAACTTCATGGTGGTCGACGAGCCGAAATTGGCCTCCATCGTCTCCACGACGCCGGTCGGCGACAGCCGCAGCCTCGACCAGGCGGTCAAGGGCAAGATCGACACTTCGCGTGTGCCGTTCGACCGCGCTTTTGCCGAGATCGAAAAGGGCGATGGCTACCTGAACCTGGCCAAAGGCATCGTGCGTGGCCCTTCGATCGGCACGACCTTCCAGGGCACGCTGTATGACCGCAACAACAACATGGACGTGACCGGCACCTTCATGCCGATCTACGGCCTCAATCGCATATTCGGTCAGTTGCCGATCGTCGGCGCCTTGCTGGGCAACGGCCGCGACGGCGGTCTGATCGGCGTCACCTACCGGTTGAGGGGCAGTACCGACAATCCGGTGCTCACCGTCAATCCGTTGTCGGTCATCGCACCTGGAATTTTCAGGTCGATCTTTGAGTTCCGCTAGCTATGTTTGGCAGGGGCTGGCAGAGGTTCTCTCCAGGTACTTGAACCTTCGCCCTGCCTGCGGCCATAGTCCGTGCCGATCCACATGCGGAACCCTTCATGCCGACAACCGACAAACCCGTCGATTCCCTGACGCTCGAAGAGGCGGAGAGCGAACTTGCGCGTCTCGCCGGTGAGATCGGAGAGCACGACCGCCGCTACTATGCCGAGGACGCGCCGACGGTTTCGGATGCCGAGTACGATGCGCTGCGCCAGCGCAACGCCGCCATCGAGGCGCGTTTTCCTGAACTGGTGCGCGAGGATTCGCCATCGCGCAAGGTCGGCACAGCGCCTTCCGGCACCTTCGGCAAGGTGGTCCATGCCGTGCCGATGCTGTCGCTCGACAACGTCTTCTCCGACGAGGACGTGCGCGATTTCGTTGCCAGCGTGCGCAGGTTCTTGGCCTTTCCGGCCGACAGGGAGATCGTCTTCACCGCCGAACCCAAGATCGACGGACTATCCATGTCGCTGCGCTACGAGAACCGCAGGCTGGTGACGGCGGCGACACGCGGCGACGGCACGACGGGCGAGAATGTCACGGCAAACATCCGTACAATAAAGGAAATTCCCGAAAGCCTGCCCGCGGACGCGCCCGACGTGGTCGAGGTGCGCGGCGAGGTTTATATGCGCCGCGACGACTTCTTCGCCCTGCAGAAGCGGCTGGCGGAGACGGGGCAGTCCATTGCCAATCCGCGCAACGGCGCCGCGGGCAGCCTGCGCCAGAAGGATCCGGAAGTCACGCGCACGCGCTCGCTGCGCTTCTTCGCCTATGCCTGGGGCGAGGTCAGCGAGCCGTTGGGCGAAACCCAGTACGACGTGGTCAGGCGCTTCGGCGACTGGGGATTTCCCGTCAACGACCGCATGGTGCGCTGCCGCACCGTCGAGGAAATCCTCGAGCACTACCACGCCATCGAGGCCGAACGGGCCGAGATTCCCTATGACATAGACGGCGTCGTCTACAAGGTCGACCGGCTCGACCTGCAGCAGCGGCTGGGCTTCCGCTCGCGCAGCCCGCGCTGGGCCACCGCGCATAAATTCGCCGCCGAAAAGGCGATGACGGTGCTGAACGGCATCGATATCCAGGTCGGCCGCACCGGCGCGCTGACGCCGGTGGCGCGGCTGGAGCCGGTGACGGTGGGCGGCGTGGTGGTGACCAACGCCACCTTGCACAACGAGGATTACATCAAGGGTATCGGCAACAACGGCCAGCCGATCCGCGACGGCCGCGACATCAGGGTGGGCGATACGGTCGTCATCCAGCGCGCCGGCGACGTCATCCCGCAAATCCTCGACGTTGTGATGGAGAAGCGCCCGGCAAATGCCATACCTTACGAGTTTCCGCATGTCTGCCCGGCTTGCGGCAGCCATGCGGTGCGCGAGGAAGGGGAGGCGGTGCGGCGCTGCACCGGCGGCCTGATCTGCCCGGCGCAGGCGGTCGAACGGCTGCGCCATTTCGTGTCCCGCAATGCCTTCGACATAGAGGGGCTGGGCGAAAAGCAGATCGAGTTCTTCTTCCAGGCCGGGGACGAGGCTCTGAAGGTGCAGTCGCCGGCCGACATCTTCACCCTGAAGGCTCGTCAGGCCGGCTCGCTCACCAAACTGGAGAATATCGACGGCTTCGGCGACGTTTCGGTGCGCAAGCTGTTTTCAGCCATCGACGACCGCCGCGCCATCGAGTTCTCGCGCTTCCTCTACGCGCTCGGCATCCGCCATATCGGCGAGACCAACGCCAGGCGCTTCGCCCGCCATTTCCTGTCCTTCGCATCCTTCCGCGCCGCCGCCGAGGGCGCGGTCGCGCCGGAAGGCAAGGGCGACCCCGGCAACGCCGCCTGGCAGGAACTGAACGGCATCAACGGCATCGGCGGCGTGGTCGCCGAGGCGGCGGTTGATTTCTTCGCCGAGGAACACAACCGCAAGGTCGTGGACGACCTCCTCAAGGAAGTGTCCGTGCGCGACGAGGAGCCGGTCGGCGACGTCTCTTCTCCGGTCGCCGGCAAGACCGTCGTCTTCACCGGGGCACTGGAGAAGATGTCGCGCGACGAGGCGAAGGCGATGGCCGAGAGGCTTGGCGCCAAGGTCGCGGGCTCCGTCTCGAAGAAGACCGACCTGGTCGTGGCCGGGCCGGGAGCGGGCTCCAAGCTCAAGCAGGCGACGGACCTCGGCATCGAGGTGATCGACGAAGATGGCTGGTTCGCCCTGGTCGCCAGGGACGGCTGACATGGCCGCGTTCAACGGCTTCGGCGAGAAGGCCATACCCTTCCTCAAGGCGCTGAATTTCCACCAGAGCCGCGAATGGTTCCAGGAAAACCGCGACCTGTTCGAGCAGGAACTGCGCGAGCCGCTGGGTGACCTGGTCGATGTGCTGAGCGAGCGCTTCGCAGCGGCCGGGCTGAAGTTGAAAGGCGACCGGAAGAAATCGCAGTTCCGCATCAACCGCGACGTGCGCTTCTCCAAGGACAAGCGTCCGTATACGGACCATGTCTCGGCCATCCTGTCGCCCGACGGCACCAAGATGGAACAGGGCGTCTTCTTCGTCCACATCGGCACGGAGCGCTGCTTTGCGGCTGTCGCCTGGTGGCAGCCGGCGCCGGCGCTGCTGCAGGCCATGCGCACAGCGATTGCAGAGAAACCGAAGGCGTTCCGTTCGATGGTGTCCAGACTGGAGAGGAACGGTCTTGAGATCGGTCCGGAAGGACGGTTGAAGCGCGCACCGCGCGGCTTCGAGGCCGTGGTGGAGCCCGATCTGGCGGCGGCCGTTCGCAACCGCCATTTCGTCGTGCGTCACGAGATCGATCCGGCCGCGATCCATCGCCCCGCACTGGCCGACGAACTGCTCGACTTCGCCCTGCGCGCCAAGCCGCTGCTCGACTGGGGCAGGGCGATCGAGGCAGGGACGCCTGCACGATAGCATTCTGCAACCAGACGGAGATGTCCGGCGCCCGCACGAATGCGGCTAGGAAAAACAGTGTGGAAGAGCGGAACTGCGTTCGCCAGAACGCCGCTGCTCTATCGCATCATTTCCGCTGATCGCTTGGCTCAAGCGAATTCGTGTGACATCGGCATGGCCGCCTCCTACATACGGCGCTCCCAATCGGAAGGAAGCCCATGTCGTCCTCGACAATCGCCGAACGCCCGCGGACGGCGAGCGATTTCTGGGAGGGCGCACGTCTCAGCGTCCCTGTTATGGTCGCCTCCGGCCCCTTCGCGGTGCTGTTCGGCGCGCTCGCCGTGGACAACGGCTTTTCCGTCTTCGAGGCATTCCTGATGAGTGCCGCCGTGTTCGGCGGCGCCAGCCAGATGGTCGGCATCGAACTGTTCGGCCAGCATGTCGCGCCGTGGCTGATCGTGCTGTCGATCTTCGCCGTCAATTTCCGCCACGTTCTCTATTCGGCGGCGATCGGCCGCCATCTCGCGCATTGGCCGCTCCTCCAGCAGGCCATCGCCTATTTCATCCTCACCGATCCGCAATATGCGATCGCGGAGCGGAAGGTGGAGAGCGGGCGCAAGGTCTCTTTCTCCTTCTACATGGGCGCGGCCCTGCCGGTGTATCTCTCTTGGACCGCGCTTTCCGGGATCGGCGCTTTCTTCGGCCGCATGATCCCGGATACGCAGGCGCTCGGCGTCGATTTCCTGTTGCCGATCTACTTCCTCGGCCTCGTCATGGGCTTCCGCAAGCGGCCGCTCTGGCTGCCGGTCGTGGCGGCGAGTGCCGTCGCCTCGATCGTCGCCTACAAATTCGTCGGCTCCCCCTGGCACGTCTCCATCGGCGCGCTGGCCGGCGTGCTGTTCGCCGCCTTCATGCCGATCCGGCCTTCCACGGGGCATGAGCCGTGAGCACGACGATCTGGATCATTCTTGCGGCAGCGGTCGCGACCTATCTGACGCGCGTCGGCGGCCATCTCGTCATGTCGCGCTTCGAGCGCATCCATCCGCGCGTGGAGGCCGGACTGAACGCCGTGCCGGCGGCGGTGCTCACCACGCTTGTCGCGCCTGAAATGCTCCATGCCGGCCCGGCCGAATGGCTGGCCATCGCTGTCGCCGCGCTCGTCGCCCTGCGCGGCGGACTGATGGCGATGTTCCTGGCGGGTGCCGTGGTGCTGATCGTGGCACGGCAGTTCATGGGGTGATTCTTGGCGCCTTCTCCGAGGCGCACTTCGCCGTCACCGTGCATGTCATCCCGGAAGCTGGAGCGAAGCGAAGGCCATCCGGGATCCAGTCCGTAAGCTTGGATATGTTCCGGACTGGATCCGGCTCGCGGTCGCTTCCCTCCCTTGACCGGGATGACGCACGGCGCGGTGAAACGATCCCTCGAAAGACGTCCGGAGTGGTGTCGCTACCCCTTCTCTTCCTGCGGGAAGGGCGCGCAGGCTTTTTTCAGCCAGGCCAGCGTCTCGCCGTCCACCATCGGTCCGATCTCGGCCAGAACCCAGGCATGGTATCGGTCGAGCCAGTGCAGTTCGTCGCGGTCGAGCATATGGGTCCTGATCATACGCCGGTCGAATGGCGCCAGCGTCAGCGTCTCGAAGCCGTGCATGGCGATGTCGCCGCCCTCGATCTGCTCGGCCGGCGTCACCAGGATCAGGTTTTCCAGCCGGATGCCGTAAGCGCCTTCCTTGTAGTAGCCCGGCTCGTTGGAGAGCATCATGCCTTCGAGCAGCTTTTCGGTGCCGCTGCGCGCGATGCGCTGCGGTCCCTCATGCACGGCAAGGTAGGAGCCGACGCCGTGGCCGGTGCCGTGCGCAAAATCCAGCCCGTGCCTCCACAGCGCCATGCGGGCGACCGTGTCGATCTCCGAGCCGCGCGTGCCGGCGGGGAAGCGCAGCGTCGAAATGCCGATCAGGCCCTTCAGCACCAGCGTATAGCGCTCGCGCATCTCCTCGCTCGGCTGACCGACCGGCATGGTGCGGGTGATGTCGGTGGTGCCGTCCTGGTACTGCGCGCCTGAATCGAGCAGGAAGAGTTCGCCTTCGTTCAGCTTGCGGCTGGTGGCGCGCGAGACCCGGTAGTGCATGATCGCGCCGTTCGGGCCGGCGCCGGAGATGGTGTCGAAGGAGACGTCGCGCAACGGCATCTGCGTTTCTTCGCCTGTCCGGCGGCGGCATTCCTCCAGCTTCGTCACCACGGCGATCTCGTCGAGCGAGCCGGACGGCTGGCGGTCGAGCCAGCACAGCAGCTTGGCCACCGCTGCGCCGTCGCGCCGGTGCGCGGCGCGGCTTCCGGCGATCTCGGCCTTGTTCTTGGTCGCGCGCGGGATGCGCGCCGGGTCAGCCGCCTCCACGATGCTGCCGCCATTGTCGGCGACCAGCATCCTGAGCTTTTCCGCCGCCAGCGCCGGATCGAGCGCAATCTTCCCGCCGTCCCTGGCGAGCGCCGTCAGGTCGGGCTCGAAATCGTCTGGCGCGCGCAGATCCGCAAGCTGGGTGAGATAGGCCTCGACCGTGCGCGAGAACTTGCGCTTGTCCATGTAGAGACGATGCCGGCCGTCCGCCGCGAGGATCGCGAAGCCCAGCGCCAACGGCGTGTGCGGCACGTCGTTGCCGCGAATGTTGAAGGCCCAGGCGATGGAGGAGGGGTCGGTCAGCACGGCATGGGTAGCGCCGTCCTTCCCGATCGCCGCCGCCAGCCGCGCCAGCTTGTCCTTGGCGAGTTCGCCAGCCAGCGCGTTCGGATGGAGTTCCACCGGCTCCATAGGCGCGTCGGGCTGGTCGTCCCAGATCGCATCGATCGGGTTCTCCTCGACCGGGACAAGTTCGGCACCGACCTTGTCGGCGGAGGCCTTGAGCGCCTTGACCTCGGAGATCGTATGCAGCCAGGGATCGAAGCCGATGCGCGCGCCCTTGCCGATGTTTTCCCGCATCCAGACGGCCGGCGGATTGTCGATCAGGCTCTCGACGGAGAAGACTGACGGGTCGGTTTCCTGGCGCACCTGCAACTGGTAGCGGCCGTCGACGAAGACGAAGGCGCGGTCCTTCAGCACGATCGCCACCCCGGCCGAGCCGGAGAAGCCGGTCAGCCATTTCAGCCGGGCGGCGCGGGCGGGCACATATTCGCCCTGGTGCTCGTCGGCGCGCGGCACGATGAAGCCGTCCAATCTATGCCCCGTCAGCCATTGGCGCAGCTTGGCGACGCGCGGTTTGCCGACCGAGGGATCGCCTGCCGAATCGAAAGTCTGGAACATAGGGTTGTCGCTTCTCGTCTCGAATATCGCGCGAACCGTAGCGTCAGCGACGGCCTGATACAATCCGCCCCGCTTGGTCCAAACAGCGTGTGCCTGTCGCCTGCCGCACATGCGATCGGGAATGGCGGCCATGCGCATTCTGCACTTCACTATAAGGTCAGCATTGCTTACCTTTCTTGCGGGAGGACGGATCGAAGCCTGCAAGGAGCAAGCCCATGACCTCCAACGGATTTTTCAGGACTGCCCTGGACAACCTCATCGCCGGGCGCCAGCGCGAGGCCGGCCGCCACGTCAGCCGCTTTCTGCTGACCATGAGCGACGATGCGCTGAAGGAATACGGCTACAACCGCGACGAACTGCGCAAGGCGGCCGCGGCGCGGTTCTGAACATTCTCACCGCTTGAGGTGGAGCGTCACCCAGCCGTCGCGGTGAAGCGTGGCCACATGCCGAAAGCCCGCCGCCGCATAGGCGGCGCGCACGGCCTCTTCCTGCCGGTCGAGGATGCCTGACAGCACGTTCGACCCGCCGGGCTTCTGATGCCGCAGCATCTGCGGCGCAAGCTCGATCAGCGGGCCGGCGAGGATGTTGGCGACCACCAGGCCGAACGGCTCCCTGTCGAACGCCGGATGGTCGAAGCCGGTCGCGGTGACGCATTCGACAAGGTCGGCGACGCCGTTCAGGCGCACGTTGGCAGCCGCCACCTCCGTCGCGACCGGATCGATGTCCGTCGCCAGAACGGGGATTCGCGCCAGCTTCGCCAGCGCGATGGCGAGCACGGCGCTGCCGGTGCCGAGATCGAGCGCGTCGGCCGGCTTTTCCTGCTCAATCACCTCGGCGATCATTTCCAGGCATCCGGCCGTGGTGCCGTGGTGGCCCGTGCCGAAGGCAAGCCCGGCTTCGATCTCGATCGCGATGTCGCCCGGCTCCACCTTGTCGCGATCATGTGCGCCATGAACGAAGAAACCGCCGGCACGCACCGGCTTCAGCCCTTCGAGCGACAGCGACACCCAGTCGATGTCGGGCAGGATTTCGCGCTCGACCGCGCGCGGCAGCGACAGACCCGCAAGCACGTCGCGGATACGGTTCTCGACGTCCTCGGCATCGTCCATCGCGTAGACGGACACTTCGTGGATGTCGCGCTCCTCGTTGAGTTCCAGGACTGCCAGCGGCAGGCCGTCCTCTTCGAAGACCGCTTCCAGCGCCGGAAAGATCTGGTCGGCTTCCGCCTTGGAAGCCGTGAAATGCAGACGAACCTGCTCCCCAACCTTGTCCATGGACGTCCTCAGCCTTTCGAGGCAAGCCGCTTGAGCTTGGCGACGGCGGCATCGGCGCTCTCGCCATAGGCGATGGTGCCGGCGAACTCGCCCTTCTTGTCGAGAAGCAGGACCGAAGCGGTGTGGTCCATCGTGTAGTCGCCATCGCCGGTATCGACCTTCTTCCAGTAGATTCCGAAGGCCTTGGCCATCGCATACACCTTGTCGGGAGTGCCGGTGATGCCGACGATCCGGTCGGAGAAGTTGCTGATATAGGTGTTCATGACCTCCGGCGTGTCGCGCGCGGGATCGATCGAGACGAAATAGGAATGGATGTCCTTGCCGTCGTCGCCCAGCGTCTTCAGCCAGCCGGAAAGCTCGAAAAGCGTGGTCGGGCATACTTCCGGGCAATGGGTGAAGCCGAAAAACACCGTGCTCGGGTGGCCGCGGAACGCTGCCTCGGTGATCGGCTGGCCCTTCTGGTCTTCCAGCGTGAAGGCAGCGCCGAAAGCCTCGCCGCCATAGTGGCTGCGATACCAGTCGAACGTCAGCCAGCCGATGCCGGCTGCCATCAGGACCAGAATGCCGACGAGAATGGAGCGCATCATGAGGAAATGTCCGTGAATGGAATTCGCAGAAGCCGTCAGTCGCGCCGCCGGCGCGAACCGCAAGGTCGATATGGGGACGGAACCATCATGGGCGCATCTTACAGGCTCGCGATGGGCCGCGCAAAGCGCGCTGATGCCGCATCACCTTGCAAAAGACGGCGTGGTCTCCCACTTCATGCCGGCATTGGTTCATCCGAGGAGCACGCGATGCGTCGTCCTGCTGAAATCTCCGCCATGGCGCGCATTGCCGCGGCAACCGCTCTTGCCCTGGGCCTCGCCGGCGCCGCCGGCGCGGCTGCGGCTCAGGAGGTCGGCAAGGTCGGGGTCGACTGGATCGGAAACGACATCGTCGTGGAGGCAATCAAGGATCCCAAGGTCGAAGGCGTGACCTGCCACGTCTCCTATTTCGATCGCTCGGTCGTGGACCGCCTGAAGAAAGGCAACTGGTTCGAGGATCCGTCCGATTCGGCCATTTCCTGCAACCAGACCGGCCCGATCACCATCCACGACATCGACATGTCGGAAGAGGGCGAGGAGGTCTTCAAGCAGGGCATCAGCCTTATCTGGAAGAAGCAGGTGGTGAACCGCATCTACGACAAGACCAACGACACGCTGATCTATCTCTCGCATTCGCGGCAGGTGCAGGACGGCTCCGCCAAGATGGCGCTCTCGACCGTGCCGCTCTACGGCCAGAACGTCGTGTGGGAAAAGGGCAAGCCGAAGTAGCCGCCGCTGCATCGCTGGGTAAAGACGGCCGCCTTGCGGGCGGGTCGCCGTCGTCGTAAAGCCGGCCATGGACCCGCATCTTCTGCTCAGGGACTCCGAACCGCGCATCCACCCGACGGCGGAGCTGAAATCCTGCCGGCTGGGGCGTTACGCCTCGATCGCCGAGCGCGTCATCCTGCGCGAGGTCAGCGTGGGCGACTTTTCCTATTTCGAGCGCCATTCCGAGGCGGCCTATGCCTCTATCGGCAGGTTCTGCTCCATCGCCGCCAACACGCGCATCAACGCGCTGGAGCATCCATTGGAACGCCTCACCACGCACAAGGTCGGCTATCGCCCGAACGAATATTTCCTGGGCATCGGCGTCGACGCCGGCTTTCTGGAGCGCCGCCGGGGCAGGCCGGTGACGATCGGCCATGATGTGTGGATCGGCCACGGCGCGGTGATCCTGCCCGGCGTGATCGTCGGCAACGGCGCGGTGATTGGCGCCAACGCGGTGGTGCGCCGCGACGTTCCGGCCTTCACCGTCGTCGCGGGCGTTCCGGCCAAACCCCTGCGTCGCCGCTTCGCTCCGGAGACTGCCGCGCGCATCGAGGCTCTGGCTTGGTGGGACTGGCCGGCCGAAACCATCGCAAGGGCAGTTCCCGACATGCAGTCCATGACGATCGAGGCCTTTCTCGATCGCTGGGAAGCTGTCGACCCGAACGTTCCCGATCTTCCGCGCTAACCAATCCGCTTAAGGTAAAAGATTAGCGTTAAAAAAGGGAAAATAGGTTGTATTGATGAAATATAGCAACCAGTGATTGATTAATCGAAAGTGTTCCGTATCCTTCTTCTCGGAGGTGCTTGCAGGAAAGCGAAAGGATTTCTGCAACCAAGGAGAGAAGTCATGAAGAAGTTCGCACTTGCACTTGCTATCGCTGCCGTTTCCTTTTCGGCGGCGGGTGCCCAGGCTGGCGGTTTCGGCCGTCACGGCGGTAACGTCGGTGCCTCGGGCGGGCTGATCAACGTCTCGCCCTCCATCGGGCTCGGCAATATCGGCGTCCTGAACGGCGTGCTCAGCGGCAACGCCATCCTGAGCGGCAACAACGTCTCGGGCATCCTCAACGGCAACACGACCAACGTGCTGAGCGGGATTCTCGGCAGCGTCACCAATGTCGTGACCCAGGGCAACCGCAGCTACAAGCTGCGCCGGCACTGAGGTAAGCTTTCGGACCTCATGGCCCGAAGCAGGGCAGGAGGGCCTTGAACCCTCCTGCCTTCGACCATGCATGCAATCGGTCCCGCTTACTGTGCCGGACCCGCCAGCCGCTCAAAGGCCGGCGCGCCAACCCAGGAACACGTCGATCGTATCCTCCCGCGTTTCCAGAACGGACTTGAAGGTTCTCGACGCGTCGAGGCGCAGCACGGCCTGCGTCGACGGCGTCAACCGGTACGCCGCCTCGGCATAGACGCCGTGGCTGCGTTCCGTGTTCTCGAACAGGAGGTTGCGCTTGTCCTGCCAGAACAGCCCGGCCGACAGCGCCAGCTTCGCGCCGGCCTTCCAGTCGGCCTCCAACTCGGCGCGTTGCAGCCAGGACGCCAGCGGGTCGTCGCTGTCGATATCCTCGAAACGGCCGTAATACGTGCCGCGCAGTTCGAAATTCCGCGGCAGCGCCTTCTTGAAGGCGATCTGCCAGGCTGGGCGGATGGTACTGTAAAGCCCGTCTGTAGCCCGCAGGAATTCCGCGCCCGCCGCCACGCCCGCGCTCGACCCGTCCGCGCCGGTCCAGGCGAACTCGCCGCGCAGCGCATAGCGCTGGAACCCGACAGCCACCGGCGGAGAGCCGAGCTGTTGCACCGAGACGAGCAGGGCGGAGCCGGACGCGCCGACGGTGAACCTGCCGAGCGCGCGAGCCAGCCGGAAGCCGGCCTGAAGGCGATTGCGGTCGGCGTCGAGTTGCACCGGCGAAAGCAGGGCCGGCTTGAAATGACTGTTGCCGATCATCTCGAAGCTGTCGCCGACCTCAAGGATCAGAGACGTCGCATCGCCGAGGTCGATCCCGACCTGGCCCGATGCCCCGAACACCTGCTTGGCCGTGCGCGTGCCGAGCGTCAGCGGCCCGATGGCGAAATCGTCGCCCTCGCTGGAGACGCGGTAGGTCAGCGTGCCGCGCAGTTCCAGCCCCGGCCGCAACCGCCGGAACGCCTGCGCCGACAGGGTGAGCGCCCGGTCGTCCTCGATGCGCACCGTATCGTGGCGTGTCGCCTCGACCTCCGCACCCAGCGTCACAGTCGCGTCCGTATCTCCCCACTCCCGTTGCAGCGAGCCGCGCAGCAGCGTGTACCAGTCGGAGACCGCATGATCGCTGTCCAGCGCGTTGGTGGTGAAATGACGTTCGACGGCGGCCGTGATCTTTGCCGTCTGCGCCACACCGGCCTGCGCTCCGCTGGAGAGGACGACGGCGGCCAGCAGTCCCTTCGCGAACAGGCCGGGGCCGAAGGAGGTGGATCGGAGCCTGCTCCACAGCCCTGGAACTCGCCTCATGCCCTCTGCCTTCCCGTGAGACCCCTTCCGCCGTGCGGGGGTGGCGAGGCGGAAGGGGCCGGAGGTGCCGCACTGGGCGGAAGGAGCAGGCGGAATTGCCTGCGAGAAGGATAGTCTCACATCCACTTTAAGTAGAATATATTCCTATATACAACCTAGTCGCTAGGCAGGTTGCATCTTCACGGCCCCGGGAACCACCGGCACCCGTCGCGAGTTGTTCCGAACCTTTGAGGGTTTATCCATGTTCGAAAAGACGTTCACCAATGTCGCCAACGGCGTGGCCTATCGCAGCGGCCTGCCGACGACGTTCATCCTCTGTGTCGCGCTGGTGGTGGTCTGGGCCGTCAGCGGGCCGATCTTCGGTTTTTCCGACACCTGGCAACTCGTCATCAACACAGGCACCACCATCGTCACCTTCCTGATGGTGTTCCTGATCCAGAACACGCAGAATCGCGACGGCGCCGCCATGCAGGCAAAGCTCGACGAACTGATCCGCGTCACCGAGGCGCAGAATCAGTTCATCGGCATCGAGCACCTGACCGAGACCGAGGTCGAGGAGATCCGCGACAAATGCGAGAAGGCCGTAAAACGTCACGAGATGGAAAGCGCGAGCAGGCAAGGCAGGCAGAACGCTGAGGCGCAGGCTGCTCAGGAATTGAAAAAGAGTTTTGGCAAAACCGCGCCGGCCAATGCGCGTAAGTCCTCCCCTGCCAAATCCGGGCGCACGTCTGCGAAGGCAGGAGGCGCCGTGCGTTAGTCCCGGCTGCCGCCCTTCAGAAAGGCGGTGAAGCCGTCCTTGTGATCCGGGTGCCAGCGCGACAGGGCAGGGCGGTTTTCGATGACGTCGCCGATCGCCCACGCCATGCGCAATTCGTCGGTCCGCCGGTCGGTCTCGTTGTCGGGACACAGGATATAGAAGTCGCCGCGCATAAGCGCGGCAAGCATGAAGTCCACGACCTGTTCGCCCGTCCAGGCGCCCGCCGGCTTCTCGGTCGCGTTGCGCGTCAGCCCGGTATAGGTGAAGCCGGGAATGAGGAGATGGGCGGACAGGTTGGCGCCCTGCTCGTTTCGCAAAGCGTGCTGGAGACCTTCGGTAAAGGTTTTCAGCGCCGACTTCGAGACATTGTAGGCAAGGTTACCTGGCGGCGTGGTGATGCCTTGCTTGGAGCCGGTGTTGACGATGAGCCCGGTGCGGCCAGCCTTCAGCATCCGTGGCGCGAAAGCCTCCACGCCGTTCACGACACCCCAGAAGTTGACGTCCAGTATCTCGCGAAAACCCTTCCTGTTCTCCCATGGCTTGCCGGTGTTGTATTCGATGCCGGCATTGTTCATCAGCATGGTCACGTCGCCCGTCGCGAAAGCGATCCCCGCGAGGCGTTCCATGTCTTCGGGCCGCGAGACGTCCGTCGCCGCGGCGATGACGCTGTCGTTGCCGCGGGTCGCAGGGCCGATGGCCCTGAGCGCATCCGCCGCGGCCTCCAGCCGGTCGCCGGGCAGGTCTGCCAGGACGACCTTCATGCCGAGACTCGCCAGCCGCTTGGCTGCGGCAAGGCCGATGCCGCTCGCAGCACCCGTGACAACGGCGACGTTGCCCGCTGACAGCGCAGGCAGGGCATCGGCGATTTCATTGTCGGTCGGCATTTTCTCTCCTTAGGTCCCGGCATAGCGCCGTCGCATGCTGTGGCGCGCCTGCCCTCTTTCGATCCGGTCGGTGGTTCCGGTCATCACATCGGGAATGCCGTCGCAAGGTCGCCGGCAACGGCGCGGTTCGCGCGCGCCGGACGGCGGAGGCACGGGCGCCGGTTGACGCGGCAGACGAGAATTCCCATCATTCCCCGATGACCGACTGGATTGCAATCCTGAGTGAGCAGACCGAGACCGGCGAGCATATGGCGCGCGAGGTGCCTGCCATGCTCGAAAACCCCGACATCACCGAACCGCAGGTGAAGGCGCTGTTCTCGGCGCTCGAGGTTCAGGCCGATTTCGTCGAGAAACTGCGCATGGCACTGGAGAAGGTCGGGCACGACTTTCCCGTCATCACCGCGGCGGAACGGCTGGAGGAACGTTATGCGGACCTTGCCGCCTCGGTCGCGGACAAGCTGAAGGACATGCGCGCCTGAAGCGCGCCGCGATCCTTCACGTCGCTCTGCCAGCCTTCTGCGCGTGATTTGCCCTCGCGAACCTATGCTTTTTTTCGGGAGACTTGCGTCGCATCATTGCCCTTCGGGCTCGTGCCTGGCCAACTCGTGCTCGAAACGCCTGTCTGGAATGAACCATGCCCCGGCCATCGCGGCATAGATCGCTACGCCGATCCATTTGTTGACGGTGAGTGCCAGAATGATCCCCGCGGCATAGGCCGCCAGGGAGACGATCTCCTTCCAGCCATGCCCTACGGCTCTGCTGAAGGCGGTTTCGGGGCCATGCAGCCGGCGCAATTGCACCACCAGGATCCCGTAGGCCAGCGCGCACAGGATCAGGTCGCCGCCATAGACAGCCACCGGAACCGGCGCGAAATGGTTCTCCCCCATGAAGGCGGTCGTCACCGGCATCAGCGAAAGCCAGAACAGAAGGTTCAAATTGGCCCACAGGACCCGGCCGTTCACCCGCTGGACGGTGTGGAACATGTTATGCAGGTTGTTCCAGTAGATGCCGACATTGACGAAGGACAGGACATAGCTGAGGAAGTGCGGCCATTGCGGCAGCAGCGCGGACAAGTCGTCCCCTTCCGGCACCTTAAGTTCCAGCACCATGATGGTGATGATGATCGCCACCACGCCGTCGGTGAAGGCCTCGACCCGTCCCTTACCCATGCGCGTTTCCTCGGTCTCGGTCGATATTAGGCGCGGCCGCGTGGCCCTGTCATCGGCTTGCCGTATCCTGAATCACAGGAAAATACCTCGCGGCGCAACTTCTTGGCGTCGTGGCCGTTCTGGTGGGCGATCTTTTCAAGCCGAGGGGAAAAATGCCCACCGAACAATATCATGAGCCGCCGGAAGAACTTTCCCAGCAGACCCGCACCTTCGCCCGCATGGTCACGTCGCTGATCGAGGAGGCGGAAGCGATCGGCTGGTACGAACAGCGCATCTCGCTTGAGAAGGACAAGTCCGCCCGCGCCATCATGGAGAACGCGCAGAAGGAGGAATTCAAGCACTTCGGCATGGACCTCGAATGGCTGCTGAGGGCAAAGCCTGACTGGAGAGCCGAACTCAAGGAAATCCTTTTCACCAGCGGCGACATCGTCGAGGCCGGCGAAAAGGGAGAAAAGAAGGTGGATTGAGCGGCCGTGCAGCGATTGCCGGCCGCTCCATGGTCCGATGCGTCAGGCGCCGCGTCCGTTGTCGGCCACGGTGGTTGCCGGCAGCGAATGACGGCTTCGACCGGGCACCACGACCATGCGGGTGATCTTGCCGCGCTTGAAGGCCTTGAGGAAGCGCTTGTAGTCCTTGAAGGCGACACAGCCGTTCGACTGCTCGGGCTTGCCCCGCAGCATTTCCGTATGGGCCAGAAGGCCGTTGCGGCCGTAGGGGTTCCTGCCGTCGGTCGGGGTAAGACGGATCGCCTCGACACCGTGGAACAGCGACTCGCGTATGGTCAGCTTGTACGTGCCCGGCGGCGTCGGGCCGCGCATCTTCTGGTCGACGTATTTGATGTTGTCGGCCATGTGGCCGATTCCCGAATGCGCCTCCAGCCTGGTGCCGTCCGGCATCGTCACGGTTGCGGCGGAAATATCGTAGACCGCAACGCCGGCGCGCGCTTTCGGAGTGGATCTGGAGAATAGATTGCCGAACAGCCCGCCGCCGCTCTCGCGCGGATTGTCGGGCTTGGCGTAGGCCAGCATGTTGCTGGTGTCGCGCTTGGCCGGCTTCGGCGCGGACGGCGCGGTGGAATCGTCTTGTTCCTTGGCCAGCCGTCGAGATGGTCCGCGTTGCGGCTTGTCGGCCGGGCTGTCGTCAATCTGCGGCCGTCGGCCCGGCAGCGGAATGGTGTCCGGCAGATCGTCGAAGACCGCCACGTCGGTATCGTCGTCTCCGCTCAGCGCGTCCTCGGGCGTCACGAACAGGCTGCTGAACGGTGTGTCGGCAGAGGGCGAGGACGTTGCCGCCGCATAAGCGAGTTCGACGCTGGCGGCGCCGGCAAGAGCCAGCGCAAGGCGCGACGAACGCTCGGTTTCCGAGCGCTGCCCGAAACGGTCAGATGCGGGAAGCTGCGGTGCGCTGGCAACGGCGACATCGAAGCGCTCTTTCAGCGGCTGCGTTCCGTGGGCGGCGTCGTGCCGGGCAACCAGCATTCCTGCGCGGGAGAACGCTGCGGCCAGCTTCTGCGGCGACAAGGCGACGCTTGCGGCCACGGTCTCGAACCGTTCGCTGACGGAGATGGTGTGCGAATGCGCGCCGCCGGTCGGTCCGGCAAGGGCGACGTCTATCAGCCGCTTGGCCTTTTCGGGTTTGTTGGTCGTGCTCGCTGCGATCTCGCGGGGCACGCGGGGCATGAAGCCCGAACTGGATGAAAGCGAACTGGTGGCCGACAAGGCTCCTGCCATGCTGCCCACGAGCCATAGCGAGAGGCCGACACCGGCGCCAGGAACGGCCACCCAACGGATGATCGTCGAAGAGAGCGGGAATTTTCGGCCCGAACCGCCGGCGGGACGACCGCCCCGATTTTCTTTACGCACGAACGCCATGAACCAATCTCTCAACCGGCTTTCATCTCGACTGCGCCCACAGCCGATGTCGCAAGAGTTGAACCCCCGGCGCACCCCTGCGCCGCCTGAATGTTGCCGATTGATTCAAAAGATGGACAAAGATGGTTAATCAACCTTTGCCAGTCCCCGGTTTTTCGGGCCCGCATGCCCGAGATTGATGGTTCCCCTCATGCTCAGGACAGTGGAAAAACCACCAGTCCGGCTCTCCTGCTGCCTTTTTTGCTCGTCGAAGTCAAGCAATCGGAAGCATTTGGGCCGTCTTTCGCCTGATTTCGATGCTCTAGGCCCGTTTCCCGGCCGGCCTGCGCATGAATTCGTCAAAAAAACGAAAGGCTGAGTCTTTTCGGAAAATAATCGCCTGGCTTGCCGCCGAGTGACGTCTCAAGGAACGTCCGGCTCGCATGAGGCCTGGCTGAAGAAGGTCTTGACCGCCGGCCGCCAGCTTTCGTCGGGAACGAAGGCGCGCACCACCGCAATGCCTTCGTCGGTGGCCGTTTCGACGAAGACCGAACCGGCGAGGTCTTCCGGCAGATCCTTGCGCACGGCAGCCATCTGGGCAGGCGTCAACACCACCGCGTCGAGCGAGGGTTTCCCCGCATTGCGCTCGTTGAAGGAGTAGATGTTGTGCCCGTTTCGATCATAGACGGACACCGACCAGAAAGGCACACGTCCCTGCGCCTTGATGCGCACCATGCCGTCGCCGAGATCGAACCGGCAGGCCATGGCTTCGAACAGGGGATCTACCGATTTGACCACGGGCGGTCCGCCTTTTTCCGCAGTAAGCGGCGTCGTGACATAGAGGTCGGCCGCCATCGCCAGCCGCGACCAGGCGTCGCGCGCCGAAAATTCAGGAATGAGCAGCAGCACGACGATGTGGACGATGCCGGCGCCGATCAGCCCGAGCAGCAGCGCCTGTGCGAGCCTACGCATGGCAGCCCACCTTGCGGATCGCCGGCATCTCGATGTCCGACAGGCCGGTGCTGGTGGCGATAGGCGTGTCGTAGAAAGTGAGCACGAAGTAGAGCGGCCCCTTGCCGGTCACGGCCAGCCAGTTGCCGGGCAGGGGATGGCTTCCGGTCGAGATCACCGCCGTGTCGTCCGGCCGGCGCAGGATCTGCATCGACTGGAGCGCGGCGCGCCGCCGCTTGCCGGTGTCGATCGCGTCCAGCGAGCCGTCCGCTGCGTAGAGCGTGAAGAACCGCGCGATCGGAAAGCCGCCTTCCAGCCTGTAGGCGCATTCGCGCCTGAGCGGCGCGCCGCCGGAATCGCTCCCGGCCACGAAAGCCAGCCCCTCGGCGCGCCCGAGCGTCAGTACGCCTTCACGCGCGGTGCGGGCCTGCGTGTAGGGATCGGCGGCCGCCGTGCCGATATCCGGGAACGCCGTCCACGGCCCGGCGCGGATGGCGCCGACGCCGGCCTGCGCGTCGAGCGCATACCAGACGCTGCCGCCGCCCAGGCCGATGGCGACGGCGACGGCGAGAAACGTGAGCAGGGCGGTCTTGAGCATCGCAGGCCGTTACCGGGATCGGATGACCCGCATATCGCGGGGCGGGCCGGCAAGGCAAGCACGCGCCGTCCCGGCAATGTGACGGTCGGGCCTCAAAGCGACGACAGCGTTTCTGTGGACGGCGGCGTCAGGGCAGGTGCGGCCCGCAACGCCTGCGAAAGCTCGCGCAGCAACTGCGTGGTGTGTGCCGACAGGACCGGCGGGCGCTCGGCGGCCGCCTTCTCGGCGTCGGCCTCGGCCTGCTTCTTCTGCGCATCGGCCGCCGCGGCAGCCACCTTGTCGTCGACGAAGGGATGCTCGATGCCGGGGATAGGCTTCAGGTCGATGCCCTGGTGAGCGTAGACCATCAGCCGCTGCCATACCATCGCCGGCAGCGAGCCGCCGGTCATCTTGTTGGTCGGCGTGAAGTCGTCGTTGCCGAGCCACACCGCGGCGGTGAAATTGCCGGTGAAGCCGCAGAACCAGGCGTCGCGGTAGGACTGCGTGGTGCCCGTCTTGCCGGCGACGACGATGCCGGGCAGGGCGGCGCGGCGCCCGGTGCCGATGACGGGCACCTGCGACAGCATCGTGTTCATGTAGCCCAGCGCCTTCTCGGAGAGCACGCGATGCGGCGGCGGCTGGTCCTTGGCGAAATCCCACACCACCTTGCCGGTGTGGGTGACCAGCTGGGTGATGCCGTGCCGGCTGCCGGCGAAGCCGTTCTGCGCGAACACGCTGAAGCCGGTCGCCTGGTCCATCACCGTCTCGCCCGAGGTGCCCAGCACCGAGGTCTTGAAGCGCTCGATCGGCGATTCCACCCCCATCGCCTTGGCCATGTCGACGACGGCGTCGATGCCGAGATAGTCCTTGGTGATGCGCACCGGCACCGTGTTGATCGACTTCGTCAGCGCGGTCATGATCGTCACGTTGCCGGCGAAGCCGCCGCCGTAGTTGTGCGGCTGCCAGCCGCCCCAGTTGACCGGGCCGCCCGAGATCACCGTGCTCGGCGTCAGGCCGTGCTCCATGGCGGTGGCGTAGACGTAGGGCTTGAACGACGAGCCGGTCTGGCGCAGCGCCCTGGTGGCGCGGTTGAACTGGCTGGTGCCGTAGTCACGCCCGCCGACGATGGCGCGCACCGCCCCGTTGGTCTCGATGACGACGATCGCGCCCTCGCTGACGCGGTACTGCTTGCCGTATTGGCGCAGGTGGAATTCCAGCGATTCCTCCGCCGCCTTCTGGATGCCGGCGTCGAAGGTGGTGTGCGCCACCAGCGAATGCGCCCCCTTGGGCGCCAGCCGCTTGACCTCGTCGAAGGCCCAATCGAGAAAATAGTCAGGACTCTTCTGCTCGCCCCGGTCGACCACGTCGGCGGGATGGAGCCGTGCCTGCAGCACCTGGCCCTCGCTCATGAAACCGGCGTCGACCAGATTGTCCAGCACCACGTTGGCGCGCGCCCGCGCCGCCGGCAGGTTGATATGCGGCGCGTATTTGGTCGGCGCCTTGAACAGGCCGGCCAGCATCGCCGACTCGGCCAGCGTCAGGTCCTTCACGCTCTTGCCGAAGTAGAAATCCGCCGCCGCCTCGATGCCGAACGTGCCGCCGCCCATGTAGGACCGGTCGAGATAGAGCTGCAGGATCTGCTTCTTGGAGAGGTTCGCCTCCAGCCACAGCGCCAGGAAAGCCTCCTTGATCTTGCGCTGCAGCGTCCGTTCGTTGGTCAGGAACAGGTTCTTCGCGAGCTGTTGGGTAATGGAGGAACCGCCCTGCACGACCGAGTTCGCCCGCATGTTTTCGCTTAGCGCCCTGAGCAGGCCGAAGACGTCGATGCCGTAATGTTCGAAGAAGCGCCGGTCCTCTGTCGCCAGCACCGCCTTGATGAGATGGTCGGGCATCTCGTCCACCGGCACGGAATCGCGCTGGATGATGCCGCGCTGGCCGGTCTCGTTGCCGTAGCGGTCGAGGAAGGTGACGGCGAAATCGCCCTGCGCGCGCCAGTCGCCGGTCGTCTCCTGGAAGGCGGGCATGGCCAGCGCCAGCATCACCACCGCGCCACCGGCGCCCAGCGTGAAGGCTTCCGACAGGACCTCGACGATCCCGCGCCGCCAGCCGCGCAGCCGGAAGCGCCGGGAGACGATCGTGGCCGCCTCCCAGAATCGCCCGAGCCCGAAGCCGAGCGTATAGGCCGAGGAATCGATCCAGGCGTCGAGCGCCAGGAAGAAGGCGGCGATGCGTCCTCTTTTCCTGACTTTTCCGGGTTCGACCATGGTTACGGACCGGTTGACACGACACAAGCGGATGCCGGTGCGCTGTGTCCGGCGGCGCGACTATGTGCCGTTTTCGGACAGTTTAACAAGGACATGGAAGCCACAACCGCCGAAAGCTTGCGCACAGGGTAAAGAACCAGCGGTTTCTTTTTCGCGCGAGAGACGAGCATGACAAATGATACAGGCGCCGTTGGTTCGGTCGGTGCGCCTTCATTGCCGCGCCAGCATCCTCTGCCGAAGGGCAAGGGCTATGCCGAAACCGGATGCGGCGGCGATGCCGCCGACAAGGAAGACATTGCCGTAGCCGGTGCGGTCCGCGAGCAGGCCCGCAAGCGGGCCGGTCATGCCGTATGCCAGGTCCTGGAAAGCGGAAAAGCCACCGAGTGCCGTCGCGCGCAAATGCGGCGGCACGAGATGGACGACCTCCCTGCCCATGGCAGGAAAGATCATCGAACACCCGAGTCCCGTCAAGAAGGCGCCGGCAAGGGCAAGTACCGGATCAGTCGCGCTCCAGATCAGCAATTGACCAACGGTCTCTATTGCTAACGAGACAATCGCCACAGGCAAACCGCCGAAACGATCCGGGAAGTTTCCGAAGAAAAGGCGCATCAGCACAAAGCCGCCGCCAAATGCCGTAAAACCCAATCCGGCCAGCGGCCAGTTCTCGTGCAGGAAATAAAGGACAAAAAATGCGCCGATCGCGGCAAAACCAATGCCTTGAAGGCACACGATCAGCCCGTACCACCATATTGTCCCGATGACGCTCCAGTAGGATGGGCGTTCCGCCTCCGGGTGCGGCTCGATACCGGTCAGCATGCCGATCGCAAGCAGTCCGATGCAAGGCAGAAAGGCGCTGACCGCCATTGTCCAGGCAAAGCCGGCTTGCTGATAGAGCACCAGGCCGATAGGTCCACCGATTGCCAGCGCGCCATATATCGACGCGCCGACCCAGGCGAGGACCTTTCCTGAACGCGACGGTCCGACCAGCTCGATGCCCCATCCTATGACGCTGACGCCGACAAGGCTTTCCCCGACGCCAACAAGCAACCTCCCCACAAGCAGGATGACGAATGCCGGTAACGGGGAAAGGATCGAGAAGCCCGCCGCGAGACAGAGGAGGGCGCCGCCCGCATAGAGGGAGAGGCCGCGCATGGCGGCTCCCTTGGAGCCTCTCCTGTCGGTCAGCCTGCCGGCCCACCCGCGCGATACGATTGTCGAGAGAAATGCTGCGCCAACGGCCAGTCCTGCCCAAGCGTTCGCGAAGCCAAGCCGCTGCGTCACATGGACGGGCACGACCGGCAGCGGGATAGCCACGCAGAGATAGGAAATGAACAGGATGGCGATCAGCACCAGAAAGCGTGGCTGTGCCGCATCGCGTGTGAAGGGGGAAGTCAAGGTGTTTCTCCTGGGTCTTCCCTGCCGATCGCGCAACAAAAAACGCACTCCGCCGACAGGGTCGTTGAGTGCGTTGATTGACGTTTAACGCTTACGGCTGCATTCGCGCAATGGCCGGGTAGTCCCTGTCGGGCGGAAAGTCAACGCCACGGAACGGCCGGCGACGCGTCGGAGACCCGGCAGAGGCCCGATAGCCGGACTTTGCGCGTTTCAGGGCATCTGCGCGGACGCCCGGCGACGGCTGACGGAGAGCCAAAGCGCCGAGATGAAGAAATAGACGGCGCCGAACAGGGCGTAGCCGGCCACGGTGGTAACCGTCAGCGGCATGGGCATTCTTGCCTGGGCGATGAAGAAGCTTCCGGCCAGGGCCGATTGGGCGCCGCTCAGGATCATGGCCCACTGCGCGCCAAAGCTTTTCCATCGCTTTATCGCCGTGCCGAGTTGCAGCAATCCGGAGAAAATGGCCCAGACGCCGAAGACGCCGAGCACCCAGTTCATTCCCATCCTCAAGGCCAGAACGACTGCGACGGCAGTCGCCAGGCTGACCGCCGCGTTGATCGCCTGCGTGCGGTTTGCGGCCAGCCCGCCGCTGCGTGCCGCGTCGACATAGTTGGCCAGCGCATCCCAGAGGGGATAGACGACAAGCAGGATAGACGCCGCGGCAGGGGAATGCCGGCCGGCGGAAAAGGCAGCGCCTACCCAGAGCATGGAAAACGCCGTGCGCGTATAATAATAGAGCTGCAGCCAACGCTCCTGGCGGATGCGGTCGGTCATGGTGGGCATGTCGGTCATCAGTTGTCTTTCTACTAGTTGGTAGGTAAAATCCGAGCCAAAGCTCGGCGGGATTCCTTTTGATGGCGGTGTCTGGAACTATTGAGAGGGCGGTCAGTGCTTGGCGGCGTACCGCTCGATCAGGGGAGCGGCGATCGTCCCGAACATCCTGGGATCGCCATAGGCCCGCGCGGAAAGCATCGCGCCGTGCACGGTCGCCATGAAGGTCTCGGCCTCCACGCGCGCAGGAGCGTTCAGATGGATGCAGCCCTGCGCCGCGCCGCGTTCGAGCACGGAGGTGAGCCAGCCGGCCAGCGATCGGAAATGAGCCCTGATCTGCATGGAAACCTGATCCGGCAGAAGAGGAAGTTCGCCGGCCAGAAGAGCACATATGCAGAAGGGCGCGCTCGCGTCCATGATGCATTTTTCCCAGTAGCCAACGTAGCTGCGAAGCTGTTCGACAGGGTCGGAAATCTCGCGCTCAAGTGCGGCGATCCCTGCTTCCGCTTCCTCGCGATAGCGGGAAACAAGCGTGCGGACCAGGTCCACCTTGCTCGGGAAATGATGATGTATGCTGGCCTTGCGGATGCCGACGACGTCGGCGATGTCCGCGTAGCTGAAGCCGTTGTAACCCCCGGCGACAATGAGGGTCTGCGCGCAGTTGAGGATGTTATCGGCAGTTGAAGAGAGATTTGACATGCGTCTCTATCTATCTACCGATAGGTAGGCAGTCAAGGTTGAAAAACGAGATTTCGCTTTCCGTCATCCCCGCCAAGTGAGCTTGCGAGTGCAGAGCCGGGATCCAGTCCGTGACCTTGCCGGAGTTCCGGACTGGATCCCGGATAGCCGTTTCTTCGCTGCGCTCGGCAAGGCTTCCAGGATGACGAAGGATAAGGTCAACGACCAATCGAAAGAGAGGAAGTAGTCGTTTTTCACACCGCGCTGACAAACCCGTCCAGCACCTTCTTTTGCCCTGCTCGGTCGAAGTCGATGGTGAGCTTGTTGCCCTCGATGCTGGCAATATTGCCGTTGCCGAATTTCTGGTGGAAGACGCGGTCGCCTATCGCGAAGGCGGAGGGGGAGTCGGCCACCGATTTCGCCACCAGCTCGCCCTCGATGGTGCGGCCCTTCACCGAGCCGCGACCGGCGCCGTAGCCGGAATCCACCTCGCCGTAGCCGATCCGCTCCACAGCGTGGCCGCTGCGCGTGCCCCAGTTGCGGCTTGTGGCCTCGGTGCGGTTGGCCTGCGCGCGCTGCCAGCCCGGCGTGGCGTAGGTGTTGGAGAACGCTCCGCCGCCGGATTGGTCGCCGCTCTGATCGCCTCTGGCGGCGCGGGCGCCCGAAGGCGAGCCGACAGTGTCGAAGCGCGAGGCGCCGTAGGGGTTCTGCCGGCCGGACGAGAAGCCGCCACGGCCTGAGGCGAAGGACGAGCCGCCATAGGGGTTGCCGTAGCCGCCGTAGCTGTTGCCGCCTTCGGCCACTTCGACATGCGCTTCCGGCAACTCGTCCAGAAAGCGCGATGGGATGGTGGATTGCCACAGGCCGTGGATGCGGCGGTTGGAGACGAACCACAGATGCAGGTTCTTCTTGGCGCGGGTCAGCCCGACATAGGCGAGCCGCCGCTCCTCCTCCAGCCCGGAGCGGCCGCCTTCGTCCAGCGCGCGCTGGTGGGGAAACAGGCCTTCCTCCCAGCCGGGCAGGAACACCGTCTCGAATTCGAGGCCCTTGGCCGAATGCAGCGTCATGATCGAGACGGCGTCCATGCCCTCGTTCTGCTCGGCGTCCATCACCAGCGCGACATGCTCCAGGAAGGCGCGCAGGCTCTCGTATTCCTCCATCGAGCGGATCAGTTCCTTGAGGTTTTCCAGCCGGCCGGGCGCTTCGGCTGAACGGTCGTTCTTCCACATGTCGGTGTAGCCGGACTCCTCCAGGATGGTCTCGGCGAGTTCGGTATGCGGCGTGGTGTCGATCAGGCTTTGCCAGCGGGCGAAGTTGGCGGCGACCTCGCGCAGCGCGGCGCGCGGCTTCGGCTTCAACTCGTCGCTTTCCGCGAGGTTGGCGGACGCTTCCAGCATCGGCGCGCCGAGCGCCCGCGCCGTGGCGTGGATCTGGCTGATGGTGGCTTCGCCCAGCCCGCGCTTCGGCACGTTGACGATGCGCTCGAAGGCGAGGTCGTCGCCCGTATTGGCGACGACACGCAGATAGGCCAGCGCATCGCGGATTTCCTGCCGCTCGTAAAAGCGCGGGCCGCCGATGACGCGGTAGTTCAGGCCGATCTCGATGAAGCGGTCCTCGAAGGAACGCATCTGGAACGACGCGCGCACCAGGATCGCCATGTCGTTGAGCAGGTGACCCTTGCGCTGGAGGTTCTCGATCTCCTCGCCGACGGCGCGCGCCTCCTCGTCGGAATCCCAGGCGGCGTGGACGTTGACCTTGGCGTCGTCGGGATCGGGCCGGTCGGTGAACAGCGTCTTGCCCAGCCGCCCCTCATTGTGGGCGATAAGGTGGGAGGCGGCGCCGAGGATATGCGCGGTAGAACGGTAGTTGCGTTCGAGCCGGATGACGGTCGCGCCGGGGAAATCCTTCTCGAAGCGCAGGATGTTGTCCACTTCGGCACCACGCCAGCCGTAGATCGACTGGTCGTCGTCGCCGACGCAGCAGATATTGACCTTGTTTTCGCTCGCGGGCCGTTCCGCCGCCTGCGGCGGCTGGCCCTCCGCGGGGGCGGACGAAACGTCGCCCGGCGCGCGGTCGCGCGCTTGGCCTGCGGCCGTGGAGCGCCAGTCCCCCTCCCCCTTGAGGGGAGGGGTTAGGGGTGGGGGTTCGTGGGCGCCGGCGCTCGACGAAGTACCCCCACCCGGACCTTCGGTCCGACCTCCCCTCAAGGGGGAGGTTGGGGTACTTGTCTTCGGCCGCTGTGCCAGCAAGCGCAACCACATGTACTGCGCCGTATTCGTGTCCTGGTACTCGTCCACCAGTATGTATTTGAATTTCTTGTGATACTCCGCCAACACGTCGTGATGCTGCCGGAATATGCGAATGGGGTGCAGGAGAAGGTCGCCGAAGTCGCAGGCGTTCAGCGTCTTCAGCCGTTCCTGGTAGGCGCGATAGAGTTCGCGGCCCTTGCCGTTGGCGAAGGCACGCGCGTCGCCCTCCGGGATCTGGTCCGGCCCGAGCCCCTTGTTCTTCCAGCCGTCGATCATCTGCGCGAACTGTTTCGGCGGCCAGCGCTTGTCGTCGATGCCGTCGGCCTGGATGAGCTGGCGGATCAGGCGCACGACGTCGTCGGTGTCGAGGATGGTGAAGTCGGACTTCAGGCCGGCCAGTTCGGCGTGCCGGCGCAGCAGCTTCACGCCGATCGAGTGGAAGGTGCCGAGCCACGGCATGCCCTCCACCGCCTCGCCGACCAGATGGCCGATGCGCTGCTTCATCTCGCGCGCGGCCTTGTTGGTGAAGGTCACGGCGAGGATCTGGGAGGGCCACGCCCGGCCGGTGGCGAGGATGTGGGCGATGCGGGTGGTGAGCACCCGCGTCTTGCCGGTGCCGGCGCCGGCCAGCACCAGCACCGGGCCTTCGGTGGTCTCCACCGCCAGCCGTTGCTCGGGATTCAGGCCCTTGAGATAATCGGGCGGTCCGCTCTGGCCCTGCCTCGCGGCCATCGCGCGGGCGGCGATGCCGGACCCGCCGCCTGCATGCGCGGCCGGTCGCGCGCCAGCGCCGCGCGGCGCGTCGTCCTCGTCGAAGAAGGGCATATCGTCTGGAAAGCCGGACATCGCCTGCGAATGTAGTGATTCGGCGACGAAAGGCCAGCGTTGTCGCCGTTTTGTTCCACTGCTGCCGAAGCCTGTCAGGAGCGATCGGCGTGTCCGGTTCACACGAGATCGGTCGAAACCATATCTTGCCGGACTGCAAGACCATTCAACTGCAAGGACTACGAATGATGACGATTTCCCCATTTCTCGCCGCACTCGGGTCCGACGGGCCGCCAGCCGATCAAGCGAAGGATATGGCGCTCTACGGACAGTTCATCGGAAGCTGGGAGATGGACACGGTCCGTCATCTCGATGACGGCACGATCGAGACAGCGACCGGGGAAATCCATTTCGGCTGGGTGCTGGAGGGGCGCGCCGTTCAGGACATCTGGATCAGGCCGAAGCGGCCGGCGCCGTCCACCATGTACGGCACGACCTTGCGCGTCTTCGATCCGGCGATCGACGGCTGGCACATCATCTGGAGCGATCCGCTCAACCAGGACTATTCGCGCCAGATCGGCAGGGCCGAGGGCAGGGACATCGTCCAGATCGGCGAAGATTCGCGCGGCCTGAAAGCACGCTGGCGCTTCACCGAAATCACCACCGACAGTTTCCACTGGATCGGCGAGGAGCGGGTGGCCGACAGCGAACCCTGGCGGATCACCTATGAACATTTGGCCCGCCGCACGGGCGCCTGACCATCGCCGGCCGTCACCGGCTATTTGACGCCGGCGTTGATCGTCGGCGCTGAAAATAATTCTCGCCATTGTCGGGTTCCCTGCCGGCTCGTTCGTCATCATCATGAGAAGCCCGGGCGGGCATCCAACAAGGGACCCGATGCGATGACGATCACCATCACGGCATTCGAGCGATCGCCTGACGGCGGCAAGGGCCTGGCGCGCGATACGCGCGTTCGCTGGGCGCTGGAGGAAGTGAGGCAGCCTTACGAAGTCCGCCTTGTCTCCTTCGCGGATTTGAAGGCGCCCGCCCATCTGGCGATCAATCCCTTCGGCCAGATTCCCACCTATGAGGAAGGGTCGCTGTCACTGTTCGAGACCGGTTCGATCGTCTTCCATCTTGCCGAAACGCATGACGGCCTGCTGCCGCAGGATCGCGACGCCCGCGCCCGCGCCATCACCTGGATGTTCGCCGCGCTCAACACCGTCGAGCCGCCGATCCTCGAACTGGCGACGGCAAGAATCCAGGAAGGCGACAGGCCCTGGACCGAGCAGCGCCTGCCATTGGTGAAGGATCGCATCCGCGCCAGGCTGGATCGGCTTTCGGCCTGCCTCGGCGCCGCCGCCTGGCTCGACGGTGCCTTCAGCGCTGGCGACCTGATCATGGTTTCGGTGCTGCTGCGACTGCGCATGTCGGGCATTCTGGACGAATACGAGAATCTGTCCGCCTATGTGGCGCGCGGGGAAGCCCGGCCGGCTTATATCCGGGCATTCGCCGCGCAACTGGCCGTCAATGCGCCGCGCGCAGGTTCGTGAGGACGGCGGCATCTCGCTGACAATTTTCACGCGTTGACGCCACTGCGTCGGAGCGCATAAAATCCGCCGCGGCTCGACGCAGCCGGCAGTCCGCGCCTCGCTTGGGGTCTGGCGAATGCGTCATTGGCAACACGTCTGATCCTTTCAATCCCGGTCTTCGGGCGGAAGCATCGGCAATGCGGACACTGATGGCCTTTCCGCCTGACGAGAAGGATTGGAGATCATGCCCACCGCCCATGAAGCCAAGGCCATGGCCAAGGCTATCCGCGCCGCACTCGCCGAACAGGCGATCGATATTTCCCACAGCCAGGCACTGGAGATCGTCGCGCGCCAGTTCGGCTTCGACACATGGAATATCCTGTCCGCTCGTCTCGAAGAGGATGGCGGAGCGGACGCGCCCGCACTGCGCTTCACCCAGCCGATCCCGATCTTCCGCATCTTCGACGAGGAGAAGGCGAGGGGGTTTTACGAAGGCTTTCTCGACTGCGCCATTGACTGGGAGCATCGCTTCCATCCCGGTGCGCCGCTCTATGCCCAGGTCTCGCGCGGCGGGCTGAAGCTGCACCTGTCGGAGCATTCGGGCGACGCCAGCCCCGGTGCGACGGCCATATGCTACATGAACGGCGTGGAGGCCTTCCAGAAAGGTCTGATCGCCAAGAACTACAAGTATAACCGTCCGGGCCTCGAGCGGCAGGACTGGGGACTGGAGTGCGAAGTCATCGACCCGTTCGGCAACCGCATCCGCTTCCTGGAGCAGCAGAAATAGACCTCGAAGAGTTGAACCGGGGTCAGGAGGCCGCCATGAGCTGGCGGCCTCCAGCGCGCCTCACTTGCCCTTGGCGGCGTCCTTCTTGCGGCGGCGCGCTTCCGCCACCGCTTCCTTCATGTCGTTGTAGGTAAGGCCGCCGAACACGACGAAGGATTCGACCAGCCAGGACGGCGTGCCCTGGAAGCCGATCGTTTCGGCCTGCTGGCCGTTGCGGGCGATCAACCGGTCGATGTCGGCCTTGTGGGCAGTCGCGTCCCTGTCGAGCCGCGCCATGTCGATGCCCGCCTTTGTCAGAACGGCCCTGACCTCCTCGTTGCGCTGGTAGCGCTTGGGCGCCGACATCAGCGCGTCATGCGCTGCCGCGTATCTGTCCTGGTATTTCGCCGCGATGGCCATCCTGGCCGCATATTCGGACACGGGGCCGAACACCGGCCAGTCCTTGTAGACGACGCGGACCTTGCCGTCGCTCTTCAGGAGCTTCAGCAGCTCCGGATGGCTCTTGCGGCAGTACGGGCAGTTGTAGTCCATGAACTCGGCGATGGTGATGTCGGGGCTCTTCGCGCCGACGGCGGGTGCGTCCGGGTCGTTCAGAACCTGTTCGGGCGTCAGGCCCTCCTGCGCGCCGGAGGGCGCAACACCCAACAGGGCGACGGTTGCCGTCAGCGTGGCCGCGCCGAGCAGGAACCGCCTGCGCGCGCTCGATTGTTCGTTTTGCATTTTATGATCTCCAGGGCGGCGTCGGCCGCCTGCTGCCTGCGGGAAACGGGCGCACGGATGGAAATGTCCGCGCGTGATGACGTTACCGGTCGGCAAAAGGCCTGGGCGGTCTGAGTTCCGCTTCCGGCACAGTCGAGGTCATCGCCTGCGCTTCATTGGCCGGTGCGCAATGCCGCAACACACGGAGCGGGGTGCCGACATGGCCGTCCGGCAGGCCAAGCTGCGGAAAGCACGACGCGGCGGCCGTTCTCACCGTCGAATAGCAGGGCCGGAAGGACGAGGGTCCGAGCGTCGGCGGAGCCTGCTTCGCGAGAACCGGCTCCTTTTTGTCCCAGGTTGCAGACGCCGAGGCCAGCGCCCATGACGGCCACATGCCGGCGGCGATCGCCACCAGCAGGAACGTCAAAGCCATAACGGATGAAGCAAGCCGCATGGCTGCCAGTGTAACGGGTGCCGGCGTCCGGTCAAAGACGGTGACGGCATTTTGATCCCGCCGTTTGGATGAGCAATGGGGTCCGCCGTCCTTGACAGTGTCCTCCCGCCGCGAAAAGCTGGTCGGGCAGGAACGGAATCGCCGACCGGGGCATTGAAAGCCATTGCCCGCTCACGCAGCATCCGCAGCCACAGGAGGTTCGCCTTGGCCATCCTCGTCACCGCCGTCGTCCTCGTCCTCATCGGCCTTTATCTCGGCATAGGCGGCGGCTGGCTGATCGCGCTCGGCGGAAGCTGGTACTATCTCATCGCCGGTCTGGCCTTCCTGGCGACGGCGTGGCTGATATGGCGCCGCCGCACGGCCGCGCTCTGGCTCTATGCGGCCGTCGTCATTGCCACGCTGATCTGGGCGGTGTGGGAGGCGGGATTCGACTGGTGGTCGCTCGGTCCGCGCGGCGGCGTCATCGTTCTTGTCGCGCTGTGGCTTTTGACACCCTGGGTGCGCAGGAAGCTGGTGGGCCGCGACGGCCGCGCGCCGTTGATCTTCGCCGTGCTCGCGTCGCTGGCTGTGGCCGGCTATTCGATGTCGGCCGATCCCTATGACATCGCCGGCGCGTTGCCGACCGAAAAGGTCGCCGCGACGCCCGATCTCGGCGGCGATTTCCCGGCCGGCGAATGGCATTTCTACGGCCGCACGCAGTTCGGCCAGCGTTATTCGCCGCTCGACCAGATCACGGTCGACAACGTCGCCAAGCTCAAGCCTGCCTGGACCTACCGCACCGGCGACATCCGCGGCCCGAACGACGTGACCGAGACGACCTATCAGGTGACGCCGCTGAAGGTGGGCGACACGCTTTATCTGTGCACCCCGCACAATTGGGCGATCGCCGTGGACGCCGCTACCGGCAAGGAGAAATGGCGCTTCGACCCCAAGGTGGGCGAGCAAAACCAGCGCCAGCACCAGACCTGCCGCGGCGTGGCCTATTATCGCGACGACGCGGCCGCCGCCGGAAGCGCCTGCGCCGAGCGCGTCTACCTGCCGACCTCGGATGCACGCCTGATCGCGCTGGACGCCGCAACCGGGCAGGTGTGCCCTGGCTTCGCCGACAACGGCACGTTGAACCTGATGGCGAACATGCCTTATCCGAAGGCCGGCTACTACTATTCCACCTCGGCGCCGCTGATCGCCGGCGGCAAGATCATCGTCGGCGGCGCGGTCAACGACAATTATTCGACCGAGGAGCCGTCCGGCGTCATCCGCGCCTTCGACGTGAACAGCGGCCAATTGGTCTGGAACTGGGATTCGGGCAATCCCGACGAGACCGCGCCGCTGCCCGCCGGCCAGGAATACACGCACAACTCGCCCAACATGTGGTCGACCGCCAGCGCCGACGAGAAGCTCGGCCTCGTCTACATTCCGCTCGGCAACAAGACGCCCGACCAGCTCGGCATGGGCCGCAGCGCGAACGTGGAGAAATTCTCGTCCTCCATCGTCGCCCTCGACTTGAACACCGGCAAGCTGCGCTGGGTGCGCCAGACCGTCCATCACGACCTCTGGGACATGGACGTTCCGGCGCAGCCTTCGCTCGTCGACATCACCACCCAGATCGGCGTCGTGCCGGCGCTGGTCGGCCCGACCAAGCAGGGTGACATTTATGTGCTCAATCGCGAGACCGGCAAGCCGATCATCCCGGTGAAGGAAGTGCCCGCGCCGGGCGGAACGATCCCCGAGGACAAGGCCGCCCCGACGCAGCCGGAATCGGCGCTGTCCTTCAATCCGAAGCCGCTGACGGGCAAGAGCATGTGGGGCATCACCATGTTCGACCAACTCGCCTGTCGCATCGAGTTCCACGGGCTGCGCTACGAAGGGCGCTACACGCCGCCGTCGCTGCAGGGCACGCTCGTCTATCCGGGTAATTTCGGCACCTTCAACTGGGGCGGCGTGGCGGTCGATCCTGTCCGCCAGGTGATGTTCGGGATGCCGACCTATCTCGCCTTCAAGTCGCAGCTGATCCCGCGCGACCAGGTGCCGCCGCCGGACAACGGGCACGGCTCGGAGCAGGGGCTGAACCGCAACGAGGGCGCCCCCTACGCGGTCGTCATGGGGCCGTTCCTGTCGCCGCTCGGCATTCCCTGCCAAACGCCACCCTGGGGTTATGTCGCGGGTGCGGACCTCAGGACCGGCAAGATCGCCTATAAGCACCGCAACGGCACGGTGATGGACATGACGCCGCTGCCGCTGCCCTTCAAGGTCGGCGTGCCCGGCATCGGCGGGCCGATGATCACCGCCGGCGGCGTCGCCTTCCTGGGCGCGGCCGTGGACGACTATCTGCGCGCCTACGACCTCACCAGCGGAAAACAGCTCTGGCGCGCGCGCCTGCCCGCCGGCGGCCAGTCGACACCGATGACCTACACGACCTCGGACGGCAGGCAGTTCGTCCTCATCGTCGCCGGCGGCCACGGCTCCATCGGCACCAAGGCCGGCGACTACGTGATGGCGTGGACGCTGGGGAAGTAGGAAGCGGACCAAGGCAGGTCGCATCCCGGTCAAGGAGCGAAGCGGCGCGGAGCCGGGATGACGAAGGCGCTCTACAGCCCCAGATGGCTTTTCAGGCTCGGCACGTCGGACAGCGCCTGGTTGACGGCGGCGGGGCCGGCGGCGGCTTTCGCCTCTTCCATCAGCACCGTGCCGGCCTGGCGGATCTGGTCCAGCGTCAGGCCCGATGCCTCCAGCACCGAGATGCCGTTGACCAGCGCGCCGGTCTTTTCGCCGAGGGCGCCACCGAGCGCCGAGGTGAGCGAGCCGAGCAGCCCGCCGCCGGACGAGGCCGCGCCGGCCGCCATCACATCGTATTTCTGCGCCAGTTCGAGCGAACCGGGCAGCTTGGCGAACAGGTCTTCGGCGCTGGTGCCCTCCGCCTCGTGTTGCAGCACCGAGAAGATGGTGCCGACGACCTTTTCCATCGTCGCCGGGTCGATATCGACCTTGTTGGAGACGGTGTTGATGATATCCTGCACGTTCATGGCGTTCCTCTTGGCGCTTACGCTACCGGTCCGCTTCATCCTTAGAACGGAACCTGGCCGGCGCCATTCACTTCGTCGTGACTCGACGGGCCGGAACGCCACCCTATCTTGATCGACGAGCGCGAAGGAGAGACCGGGATGGAAAAGCCGCTGATCACCCAGGCGATGATCGACGCCTATGACGAATACACCCACCTGACGCTCGACCGGCGCGGTTTCATGGACAGGTTGACGAAGCTGGCGGGTTCGGGGGCTGCGGCAGCGGCCATCGCGCCGATGCTGGCTGCCAATTCGGCGCTTGCCGCGCAGGTCGCGGCCGACGACAGCCGCATCAAGGCCGAAGACATCACCTTTTCCGGCGGAAAAGGCGATATCAAGGGCTACCTGGTGCGGCCGGCGGACGCCAGCGGCAAGCTGGGCGCCGTCATCGTCATTCACGAGAACCGGGGATTGAACGAGCACATCCGCGACGTCGCCCGCCGCGTCGCGCTCGAAGGCTTCATCGCTCTGGCGCCCGACCTGCTTTCGGGAGAGGGTGGCACGCCTTCCGACGAGGACAAGGCGCGCGACATGATCTCCAAGCTCGACCCCGCCCAGCCGATCGCCGACGACGTCGCCGCCGTCGCCTATCTCAAGAAGATCGACGGCGGCAACGGCAAGGTCGGCGCCGTCGGCTTCTGCTGGGGCGGCGGGCAAGTGAACATGCTGGCCGTCAACGCGCCCGACCTTGACGCCGCGGTCGCCTATTACGGCGCGCAACCGAAAGACCCGGCCGCCGTGGCGAAGATCCACGCGCCGCTCCTGCTCCATTATGCCGGGCTCGACACGCGCATCAACGCAGGCATCGATGCTTACAAGAAGGCGCTGGACGACAATCACAAACACTACACGGTCTATGTCTACGAGGGCGCGAACCATGCCTTCAACAACGACACCTCCGCCGCCCGCTACGACAAGAAGGCGGCCGACCTCGCCTGGAAGCGTACGATCGATTTCCTCAAGGAGAAACTAGGCTAACCTCGGCTGCGGCCTGCGAGCCTTGCCCTGTTGCCAGCCGGAATACACGTTAGGGGCGCCGGGGCACGGCCGGATCGTCCAAAAGCGTCTCCGGAAATCCACACCGGCCACGCCATCGCTGGCCTGCTGTCATTTTCATCTTGCCCGGCCCGTGTGGTCAGGTAAGTCTGTCTGGTCGGCCATCCGTCCGGCTCGCCGCAGGCGCCGGACGATCGCAGGGAAGGACGCATGAACGACAATTTCGACAAGGCGGCCATCGCCGTGATCATCGTTTTCGGGGCATTGATCCTCGGTGGACTGATGGCGGCCAATCTGGTCTACGCTCACCGCAGCGGTTTCCTGTGGGCGCTCGGCGGTTCGACGGCGGCATGGATCGCGGGACACGCCATCCTGTTCGATCTTCCGCGCATCTACGCCGCGCTCATCGCCATTGCCGTGCTGATGGCGATCGCCTCCACCGCCGCCTTCGCATTCTGACCGACTGGGCGTTCCGATCCGCCGGAGCCGGAGCTTGGAGCAATTCCGGCAAAAGTATGCAGCGGTTTTGCGTCCGGAACTGTAAAAAAACAAAGAGATAGAGCATTGAAGGCGATTCTGTTTTCGCCGGAAATGCCCTAGGCGTGCTCAGGCCACGCCACGCCGGGAGCGCGCCTGCTTGAGGATCGCCCGCCAGCGGATCATCTCCATCGGAATGGGATCGTTCCTGTTGGCGATCTGGAATATCTCGTTGTCGACATTCTTGAGGGATCGCCAGAAATCGTAGTCCGTGATGCGCGAATCGGCTGCGAGCCGTTCCGAAGCTTCATTGATATCGGTCTTCATGGTTAGGTCTTCAGGCTGCCTTTTTTCCGGCTTTCGGTACCCGCCGCCCGTGCTTGCGCACCCCGACATGACCCGGTGTCGGACGATCGGCCGATTCGTTCAATGCGCAAGGCGGACTTGTTCACGTTCAAGATTGGTTAAGGTTAACGGCCCGCATCGGCGCCAGCGCGGGATTGCGCTACGGCGATTTCATGTCGTCTTGCGGCGGATGCCGATGGAGCGGCCGGCCCGCTCGGGCATCGGCAGCGCGGCATGGGCGGCGCGCATCGCCTCAACCTTCGCCATGATGTCGGCAGGGAAGGGCGCCACTTTCGGGCCGGCCATGTCGACATGCAGCGACAGTTGCTCGGACGTGGCCGCCAGCCAGCCTTCGGTGGCATGGCGGATCTCCTGGTAGAAGCGGAGCCGTTTCTCGTCATGGTCGAGAAGCTGGAAGGAGACGACGACCGGGTGGTCGAGGTGGATTTCCTGCACGTAGCAGACATGCACTTCGGCCGTGTAGATCGTCAGGCGCCGCTCCTTCGCGTAGGCGGGGCCCAGCCCCATCGCCTCGAAGGCATCGTCGGAGCAGCGGTCGAACAGGACGTTGTAGTAGGCCATGTTGAGATGGCCGTTGTAGTCGATCCAGTCCTTCTCGATGGTCATGACGCGAGAGACGAAGGGGGCAGCGATCGTCATGGGCAAATCCTTTGCAAGTCCGGCTGGACAAGGCCGGCGGCTGGTGAGACTACGCAGTGGTAGTTTGAGAACAAGGGCCGCGCTGGCCCATTCGCGGAGGAATTCATGGCTCTGAGCGACCTGCAGCCCGTCCGGCGCAACGAGGAAGGCATCGCGGCCGTGCTGGGCGTGCTCAAGCAGCGCTTCGGCGAGCGTTTCCAGACCGGCCAGTCGGTGCGCGAGCAGCACGCCCATACCACCACCTACATCCCGAACCAGCCGCCGGACGGCGTGGTGTGGCCCGAATCGACCGAGGAGGTGCAGGAAGTGGTGCGCGCCTGCGCTGCCCACCGTGTGCCGGTCATTGCCTTCGGCACCGGCTCGTCGCTGGAAGGGCACGTCAACGCGCCAGGCGGCGGCATCTCGCTCGACACCGGCCGCATGGCCCGCGTCGTCGAGGTCAATGCCGACGACCTCGATTGCACGGTGGAACCGGGCGTCACGCGCGAGGACCTGAACCGCTATCTGCGCGACACTGGCCTGTTCTTCCCGATCGATCCGGGTGCCAACGCCTCTCTGGGCGGCATGGCCGCGACGCGCGCCTCCGGCACCAACGCCGTGCGCTACGGCACCATGCGTGAGAACGTGCTGTCGCTGACCGCCGTGATGGCCAATGGCGAGACCGTCGTCACCGGCCGGCGTGCGAAGAAGAGTTCGGCCGGCTACGACCTGACGCGCCTCATCGTCGGCTCGGAAGGCACGCTCGGCATCATCACGGCGCTGACGCTGCGCCTGCAAGGCATTCCCCAGGCGATCTCGGGCGGCGTCTGCCCGTTTCCGACCCTGGAAGCGGCGTCGCGGGCGGTGATCCAGACCATCCAGATGGGCATCCCGGTCGCCCGCATCGAACTGGTCAACGCGTTGCAGATGCGCGCCATGAAGAATTATTCGAAGCTCGACTATCCCGAGAGCCCGTGCCTGTTCTTGGAATTCCACGGCTCCGACGCGGGCGTCGCCGAGCAGGCGGAGATGTTCGGCATGATCGCGGAGGAGAACGGCGGCGGGCCGTTCCTGTGGACGACCGTCGCCGAGGAACGAGCGAAACTGTGGAAGGCGCGTCACGACGCCTACTGGGCATCGCTGACGTTGAGGCCGGGCGCCAAGGGGCTGTCCACCGACGTCTGCGTGCCGATCTCGCGGCTCGCCGAATGCGTCGCCGAGACCGAGGCCGACATCGCCGAAATGGGCCTGATCGCGCCGATCGTCGGTCACGCCGGCGACGGCAATTTCCACACGCTGGCGCTGATGGACCCGGACGATCCGGCCGAGATCGCTCAGGTCGAGACCTTCGTCGCGCGGCTGAACGAGCGCGCCGTCGCGATGGACGGCACCTGCACCGGCGAGCATGGCATCGGCCAGGGCAAGGCCGGTTTCCTGCCGCGCGAGATGGGCCACGGCGTCGACGTCATGCGCCAGATCAAGACGGCGCTCGATCCCGACAATATCCTCAATCCGGGCAAGATATGGCCGATGGTGGAGTGATGATGCCGGAGGCTGCGTCCCTCGCTTTCCTTTTACGGAAGGGCGATCGGAGCGAAGGAAGAGGATCGGCTGAATTGCCACTTTATCGACATGCGGATCGCGCTACAGTGCGGCCGAGATTTCAATCAGTTAAGTCGGGGTGATGCTTACACGCCTGTTCGTGATCGTCGGCGGATTGCTGGTGCTGGTGCTGCTGGCGGCGCTGGTGGTGCCGCCGTTCGTCGACTGGACGAACTACAAGTCCGATTTCGAACGCGAGGCGAGCGCCGTTCTCGGGCGCAGGGTCACCGTGCACGGCACGGCCAAGGCGAGGCTGCTGCCGTTCCCCTCAGTGACCTTTTCCGACGTGTCGGTGGCGGGCGGGCCGGACGGCCAGCCGGCGATGACGGTCGATACCTTCTCCATGGACGCCGAGCTTGCGCCTTTCCTGCGCGGCGAGGCGCTGATCTTCGATATGCGGCTGGTCAAGCCGAAAGCCATGATCGACGTGGCCGCCGACGGCACCGTGGACTGGACGGTCAGGCCCTCGTCGCCTTTCGATCCCGGCCAGGTGACGATCGAGAAGCTGACCGTGACGGACGGCGAGGTGACGCTTCGCCACGCCGCCGGCGGGCGCACTCATCGGCTGTCGCATATCGACGCCGTGGTGTCGGCAAAGACGCTCGCCGGCCCCTGGCGCATGGACGGGGCGCTGGACCTCGACGGCCTGGCGACGAAGGTCTCCGCCTCCACGGGCCGCGCCGATGGATCGGGCAGCGTCGGGCTGAGATTGCATATCGATCCGCAAGCCTATCCGCTGGCCATCGAGACCGAAGGAAAGGCCGGTCTGGAGAACGGCGCGCTCGCCTATTCGGGTAAAGTCAGGATCACAGGTGAGGACAGGAACAAGGTCGAACTGCGGGGCACCACTCCCGGCGAGACGGTCAAGGTAAGCGGCGCGGCTGCCCCTTCGTTTCGCCTGAGTGGCGATTTCAGGCTGAACCACCGCACATTCGCGATCGACCGGTTCCGTTTCGAGACCGGGCCGCTGGATGATCCCTACACGGCCGACGGCAAGGCCTCGGTCGATCTCGGCGCCAGGCCGCGCTTCGCAATCGAGGCGACCGGCGCGCAGGTCGAGTTCGACGAGGCGGTGGGCAAGACGGGCGAGGGCGCCTTCACGCTTGCCCAGCGGGTCGCGGCGTTGGAGCGGGCGTTGCGCGGCCTGCCGCGCCCCACCATTCCCGGCTCCGTCGATGTGACGCTGCCCGCCGTGCTCGCCGGCGACACCACCATCCGCGACGTAAGGCTCGCCGCGGAGCCGGCGCCGGGCGGCTGGGGCATAAAATCGCTGGCCGCCATGCTGCCCGGCCGCACCCGGCTGGAAGCCAGCGGCCTTCTCAATGTCAACGAGACATTCGGCTTTTCCGGCTCGCTGCTGCTTGCCGTGGCCCAACCGTCCGGCTTCGCGGCATGGCTGTCCAAGGACGTGGACGAGGCGATCCGCCGCCTGCCGGCAGCGGGCTTCAATGCCAAGGTGGACCTCACCGACACGCGCCAGACCTTCTCCGATCTCGAACTCGTGCTCGGCAAGGCGAAGTTCAGGGGCCATATCGATGCGACCGAGCCGGCCGATTCCAGACCCTCGGTCGAGATGCGGCTGGAAGGCGGGGAGATGGATGTCGAGGGGCTGACGGCCTTCGCCTCGCTCTTCGTTTCCGACAAGGGCGCCAACCGCTTCGCCGACAGCGACCTCGATTTCCAGGTCAAGGCCGGCCCGGTGGCCGTTGCCGGCCTGACCGCCGATACGGTGGACACCGCACTGAGGCTGCGCAGTGGCGTGCTGGAGATAGACCGGCTCTCGGTGGGCGGGCTTGCCGGCGCGGAGATCAGCGCCACCGGCCGCATCCGGGATTTCCCGTCGAAGCCGACCGGCAATCTCGATGCGTCGGTGATCGCCGTCGATCTCGCGCCGCTGGTCGACATGGCAGCCCGGCGCTACGCCGGCAATGCGGCGATCGAGGGGCTCGCGCAGCGCGTCCGGGCCTATCCCGACCTGCTGAAGGACGCGCGGATCGATCTCGTGGCGAGTGTCGCCGACAATGACGACGGCACGACGGGGCTGGCGCTTTCGGCAAAGGGCAATGCCGGCGGCTCGGCGCTTTCCGCCTCGCTTTCGGGGCAGGGCAAGCCGGATCGGCCGCTCGATTCGGCACTGACGGCGACGTTCACCGCCAGTAACGACGACGCGACGGCGCTGCTGGCGCTCTATGGCCTGCCGGCGCTGCCGCTCGGCCTGGTCGGGCAGGCGACCACGGACCTGTCCGCCAAGGGCACGCTGTCCGGCGGGCTCGCCACCTCTTTCAGCGTGACGGGCCAGGATTTCAAGGCGCGGTTCGACGGCACCGTGTCGGAGACGGCGCAGGGGCCGGCCGCGCGCGGCAAGGCCAGCCTCGACGCCGCCGATATCGAACCCTGGCTGATGACCACGGGCGTCGCGCTGCCGGGCATGGGTACCGGCACCTCGCTTTCGCTCTCCGCCGACGCCGACTATGCCAACGGCCTGCTGGTGCTGTCGGGCCTCGACGGCGCGGTCAACGAGGCGGCGGTGTCGGGCGACATCAACGCCGAGCTCAGGCAGGGCCAGCCGCATCTGACCGGCGCGCTGGCGCTGGACGAGCTCGATCTCGGCCAGTTCGCGGCCATGCTCTATGGTGACGCCGCCTTTTCAGGCAACGGCAAGGACTGGCCGACCACGCCGTTCTCGCAGAAATCCGGCGCACCGCTCAGCGCCGAACTCGACCTCACCGCCGGTTCGATGACGGCCGGCGCCGTAGCGACCGCCTATGACGCGGCCCTGCATCTGGCGCTCGACGCGCAGGGCGTGCATGTCTCCGACATGAAGGCCAAGCTGTTCGGCGGCGCTTTCGCCGGCCTGTTCGACCTGAAGAACAACGACGGCACCGGCCTGTTCAACGGCCAGTTCTCCCTTACCGGCGCCGATATCGCGACGGCGCTGCCGGACGCCGGCCTGACCGGCTCCGTCACGGCGTCGGCCGCCCTGTCGAGCAGCGGCAAGTCGGTCGATTCCATGATGGCGTCCCTCTCCGGTTCCGGCACGGCCGCGACGAAGGGCCTGACCATCGCCGGACTGAAGCCGGACGCGCTGCCGGCCATCATCGGCCAGGCCGACAGGATCGGCCGCGATATCGATGCCGCCAGGACGGCCGCCTTCGCGCCTTCTCTCGTCACGGCAGGCGCTTTCGCCGCCGCCGATGCCGATATCGCCTTCACGGTCGCCAACGGCGTCGTGCGCGCGCCGCCGCTGACCTTGCAGAATCCGGCCGCCGCCATCTCGACCAGCCTGAGCGCCGACCTCGCGACGGGAAACGTCCGGGCCGAAGGCGCGATCGCCTACCGGCCAGGCGACGAAGTGCTGGTCGGTTCCGAGCCTTCCGTCAGTTTCACCGTGTCGGGGCAACCGGGGGAGACGGTCCGCACCCTTGATACCGGTCCGCTGGCGCAATTCCTGACCCAGCGCGCGCTGGAGAAGGAGCAGCGGCGCGTTGAGGCGATGCAGGCCGCGCTCCTGGAAAAACAGCGGCTGCGGCGCGAGGCGCGCTACTACGCTTCGCTGCAGGACGCGCGCGACAAGGCGGAAGAGCACCGCCTGCTCGAGGAGATGCGCGTGAAGGCCGAGCAGGAGGCGCGCGAGCGGGCGCGGCAGGCTGAGGCCGACGCACAGGCGAAAGCCCAGGCCGAGGCACAGGCGAAAGCCCAGGCCGAGGCACAGGCGGAAGCCGACGCCAGGGCGAAGGCCGATGCCGAAACGAAGGCCAAGGCGGACGCCGAAGCCAAGGCCGCGGCCGAAAAGGCAAGGCAGGCAACGCAGCCCGCTCCCGATATCCAGCGCGCGCCGCTGCCGCCATCGCGGCCGCCGGCGGCGCCGGAGGGAAAGACGCTCTTGCCTTTCTCGATGGACGGTGCCGTTTTCGACACGCAGTGAGCAGGACTCAGTCCGGCCTCTCCGCCCTGCCGGTTTTCACCTGTTCCAGCACGTAAAGCCTGAGCGCCGAGGACAGATTGGCCTCGCGTGGGCGGTTTTCGTCAATCTCGGCGACGAGCGCGGCCAGCGTGACGGAGCGCGCCGCCGCGATCGCCTGCAACTCGTCGAGGAAGGCCTGTTCCAGCGAAAAGCTTGTGCGGTGGCCGCGGATGGTGACGGAGCGCTTGGCGACGAGGCTCACGTCTTCGCGTCGCCGGGTTCGCGGCGATGCCCGTCGAGGGTCCGTTCGGCTTGCTCGGCGAGCCGTTGCGCGCGCTCCCGTTCCTGCCTGCTGCGGCCGAAGGCGGCGCGGTTCTCGTCGGCGGCACGCGCTCTGTCGGCGCGGGCCTTCTGCTTGCGGGCGAGACGCAGGTTGACGATCTCGGCCACGGGGAACAGCCTATTTCTTGCGGAAAGCGTCGAGGGAGACCACATCGGCGCCCTTGTTGGGGACTGCGTCGCCGTCCTCGGCCTTTCCCTGGTCGGGCTTGTCGGCTTCTGCCTGCTTCTTGCGCGCCGGCGCCTTCTTCTCCGGCGCGATCGCGACCGGGCCTTGCGCGGACGGCTCCTCCTCCTCTTCGCCATCGGCCTCCTCGGCCTTGACGTCGAATTCGAGCTCGAAATTCACCGACGGGTCGTAGAAGCCGCGCACGGCGGAGAACGGAATCTCCAGCTTCTCCGGTACGTCGGAGAAGGACAGCCCTACCTCGAAGCCGGTGTCGGTGACCTTGAGGTCCCAATACTGGAACTGGATGACGATGGTCATCTGCTCGGGATAGCGCTCGCGCAGGCGGCCGGAGATGCGCACGCCGGGCGCGCCGGTCAGGAAGGTGATGAAAAAGTGGTGGTTGCCGGGCAGGCCGGTACGCGCGACCTCGGCCAAAACCTTGCGCATCACGCCGCGCAGGGCTTCCTGGGCCAGGATGTCGTAGCGGATTTGGTCGTCGGCCATGCGGCGTCCAGCACTTCCCTTGAATCGTCCGCATAGCTGTAATCAAGCTTCGCGGCTGCGTAAACCGCATATAGACGGGCGCATCGCCGCGGCGAGGGGCATTTTGCCGGCTGGACGAAAAAAATCCGGTCAGGAAGCGGCGGCGGCTTCGGACCGGTGCGCGTCCGCCCCGCGTCCGCTGTAGGCGCGCAGGAAGGCACGGACGCCGTTGCGGGCCGATTGCAGCACTTCGTCTTCCGTCGGCGTGCCGCCCAGCATGAAGGTGGTCTGCAATTCCGCATTGACGAGCGCCATGAAATGCCGCGCGGCAATGTCGGGGTCGTCCAGGGCCAGATGGCCGGCCAGCGCGAGCCGTGCAAAACGCGCCGCCAGCGCCGGCCATGTGCGGCCGGGGCCCTGTTCGCGCCAGACGGCGAACAGTTCGGGATAGCGCTCGCCCTCGGCCTGGATGAGCTTGCGCAGCGCCTTGCCGTCGCGGTTGCACAGGCAATTGCGGTTCATGCACACGGCGAAGCGGACGAGGTCGGCCTCGATAGCGGCCGGCCGATCCGGAAAGCTGGCGAGCGTGGTGAAGATGCCGGCATTGCAGCGCTCGGTCAGGTCGCGCACTACGGCCACGAAGAGCTTTTCCTTGTCGCCGTGATGGTTGTAGACGGTCTGGCGCGAGACGCCGGCTTCCGCGGCGATCAGATCGATATTGGCGCCCGCGAACCCCTCCCGGCAGAACACCGAACAAGCCGCATCCATGATCGAGGCGCGCTTGGCCTCGTGGCCGCGTGGCGGGAAGCTGTCAGGAGCGTGGGGCGCATTCATTGGAATTCTGTATAGGCCTGATTGACGATTTGGACAAGCATGTCTAAAAATATGTATGAAGATGATTTCGACCTCTGTGTCGGAATTGTCCCGTAAGAGGCGTCCTCGGGATTGAAGCCGCAGGCGGGGCGGGCCCTGCCGTGGACGCCATCCTAACTGCAAAGAAGCCAGCGCCATGAATACGAAACTGTTCCGCATCGCGGTCGTTCTCGGCCTTTTGTCCGCCGTCGGCCCGTTTGCCATCGACATGTATCTTCCGGCCCTGCCTTCGATCGGCGGCGACCTTGCCGCCAGCCCCGGCGCGGTGCAGATGACGCTGCTGATCTTCTTCCTGACCATCGGTTTCGGCCAGCTTCTCGTCGGCCCGCTGGCGGACATGTTCGGCCGCAAGCCGCCGCTCTATGTCGGCCTGGCGATGTTTTTGGCCGGAAGCGTCGGGGCGGCGTTGTCGCCGACGGTCGAATGGCTGATCCTGTTCCGCTTCATCCAGGGGTTGGGCGCCTGCGCCGGCATGACGGTGCCGCGCGCCATCGTGCGCGACCTGCACACCGGCACGGAGGCCGCCAAGCTGATGTCGATGCTGATGCTGGTGTTCTCGATCTCGCCGATCCTGGCGCCGCTCACCGGCTCGCTCATCATCGACGCTTTCGGCTGGCGCGGCGTGTTCTGGGCGGTGACGATCGCCGGCGTCATCGGCATGGTCCTGCTCGCCACCTCGCTGAAGGAGACGCGCCCCGCAGCGGCGCGGGCGGGCTCGACGCTGGGCGGGGCCTTGCGCGGTTACTGGACGCTGATGGGCGACCGTTCCTTCCTCGGGCTGGCCGCCATCTCCTCCTTCGCGATCTCCTCCTTCTTCGTCTACCTGTCGAATTCGTCCTTCGTCATCATCGACCACTACGGCATGTCCTCGCGGGCCTACAGCCTGTTCTTCTCGGTCAATGCCGTGTCGTTCTTCGCCATGTCGCAGCTCACCGGCTTCCTGTCGGAGCGGTTCGGGCTGATGCGCGTGGTCCGCGTCGCGGTCACGGGCTATGCGACGGTCATGGTGGCCCTGTTCGCGGTCATGGCGTCCGGCGTGGACTCGCTGCCCGTGATGGCAGCCTTCCTGTTCGTCGGCTACGGCTTCGTCGGGCTTGTCATCCCGTCGACCTCGGTGCTGGCGATGGAGGAGCAGGGTGAGATCGCCGGCACCGCCTCGGCGCTGATGGGAACGCTGCAGCTTGCCATCGGCGCGTTGGCGATGGGCGTGGCCGGCATCTTCTTCGACGGCACGCCGCTGCCCATGGTGGCCGGAATCGCGATCTGCGCCGTGATCTCCTTCACCATCGCGCACCTGTCGCTCGGCCGAGCCCGGCGGGTCGCGGACGTACCGGCGGAGTAGCCGCTCGCATCAACGGCGACCAGGGAAAGGCCGGACATTTCCGGCCTTTTCTATGAGCGGTGCTCCACGCCTGTCTCTCCGAGAACGAACCGCAGCCTTTCCTCGACCGGCGCGCAGGGCAGCGCTATCGTCCGATAGCCGAGCCCGTGCCAGGTTTCGACCATGAGGTCGTGGGTGCGCACGGCTTCGTCCCACGTCTGCCGGCGTTCGCCGTCTTGACGGTAGATCGCGCGCCAGGGCGGCGCGACGAAGACTGTCGGATTGTAGCGAAAGCGTTCGGCCGCCGTCCACATATGCGCCGGCACGGGCAGGCCGCACAGACGCAGGTAGCCGATCACGTCCGGCACGCCGCGATCGAGGAACACGGGCCGCTCGCGGCCGGCGGCGGCATGATGGGAGCGCAGTTCCCACGACAGCATCATCTCGGCGAACAGCGCCGGATCCTTCCAGGGCAGGGCCGGGCCGTCCACCGCCATCTGGTCGCGGATGATGCCGCGGCCTGCCTCCGGGCAGGTGGCGTGCCCGGCATCGGCAAGCGCTTCGATCAGCGTGGTCTTGCCGGCGCCCGGCCCGCCGGTCAGCACGAAGAGGGTGTCCGTTCCGTTGGGCATGACGAATGTCCTTTGAAGGCAAGGAATTGCGACGGTGAGCGGTCGGGTGCGCGGGCGAATGCACCGTCACAATGAACCGCAAGGTCAGGACAGGAAAAGGAGAGAGAAGTGGAGGCTTCTGTTGCCAGGTGCCTCCGGACCCCGCCTGAAGGTGCTAACCCGCAGGACTTGATTCGAGACTATCGCACCGCATTAAGCAGCGAGACGTGCCTCAGCATAGTTGTCGTTGGCAACTATAGGTTTAGCCCGATAACGGTGGTACAATGCCGGGTACAGCGAACTGTCTTTCAACGACCGTCGATCCCATTTCACCCCCAGTGACAGGCCATTTCCGGCGTCACGCCCTTGGCCCTGGACTGTCAGTGGAGGTGGCGGTTTCGAAACCGCGTCCGGAACGCCTATTGCACAGCCGGTTTAGCACCATAGCCGCCTTGCGACGGCACCCGGAACATAGGACGTGACGGCACAAAGTTCAAGCCGTTGCATGGCCCTCCGAGCAGCGTTCCCGGAGATCGGAAACGTGATTGGACATGCGGCCGGGAAGGTCTACTTTGTTCGAACCGCCGGCCAATGATACGGGCGCCGGCGGCTGTGAGCGACGATCGTGCTCCCGCCCCGATTTGGAGGTTGGGATGCTTGCCAAAAGCTTCGATTTTCTTTCGCCGAGCGACATGACGATGCTTGAGCGGGTCCTTGCGGCAACGATGCCGCCGGGCGCGAACAAGGGTGACCTGGAAGGGCGGGCCGCAACTTTGGTGCGGCTGTTCCAGAGCGGTCTCGTCAAGGAAGAGGAACTGGTTCGCGAAATGCGGCACCCGCCTCGGATCCGATCGTCGCGGCCGACTGCCGATCCGCTTTTCCCGACGCGCCCGTAGGGGCAGTCCTGCCGATCATCTTTTCTTCTGCCGCTTCTCGATCTCGTAGGAGAGCCAGCGGCAGAACATGCCGATGATCGAAGTGGCCGCGCCGCCGAGCAACAGGCCGGTAAGGAGCGTGCTCTTCTGCGCGCTCGACCAACTGACCGCCGCGAGAAGGAACACGCTCGCCGTCGAGGTCAGGTAGCCGAGGCTTTTGAGCTTGTGCAGGGCAGAAAGTGTCATTGCGCTTCGACCAGATGGCGGTCTGGACCAACGTCACGATCGGGACAACGTTCCGCGGCAGCCGGCGCTTCTCACGTTATATTACGTGAAGGAACGGCTCGGCTTCTCATTCGTCACCTTGTCGCGGGGCGCGACAAACAGGAGAAGAGACATGCCCAACCAAGGCGGAATCCACGAACAGCACGTCAAGGCCGGCCAGCAAAGCCACAAGAACGACGAGAACCGTTCCCGTCAGCAACAGGCCGAACAGGGTGAAAACCGACAGCAGGGCGGCCATCGCGGCGGCAGCGGCAATTTCGCCGAGGACCGCGAACGGGCTTCCGAAGCCGGCCGCAAGGGTGGCCAGCACTGACCGCGCCGTTCCGGAAATGGAAAGGTTGTCGACAAGAGGCCGGCCCGCGGGGTCGGCCCTTTTTAAATGTCCCTGAAAATCGTCAGACGCCGAGATAGCGCTGCAGCAGTTCCGGCTGTTTCTTCAGTTCTTCCGCCGGTCCCTCATGCGCGATGTGGCCATTGTTGATGATATAGACACGGCTGGCCAGCGCCAGCGTCGCGGCGAGATTCTGCTCCACCAGAACGATCGTCTGGCCAGCCTGCGCCAGTTCCCGACAGGCCCGCACCAGGTCATGCACGATGACCGGCGCAAGACCCTCGAAGGGTTCGTCGAGCAGCACGATCTTGGGATCGCGCACCAGCGCGCGGGCTATCGCCAGCATCTGCTGTTCGCCGCCCGAGAGATCCGTGCCGCGGCTGGTGCGGCGCTCCTTCAGGCGCGGGAACATGGCGTAGATGCGCTCCAGCGGCCATTTGTTCTCTGCCGTCAGTCCGGCGAGGATGATGTTCTCCTCGACATTCAGGCTGCCGAAGATGCGGCGGTTCTCGTGCACGAGCTGCATGCCGCGCCGGGCGATCGAATGCGCCTTCTTGCCGGCGAGTTCCTCACCGTCGAGCTTGACGGAGCCTGTCTTCGGCGTGACGACGCCCATCAGACTCTTCAGCGTCGTGCTCTTGCCGGCGCCGTTGCGGCCGAGCAGGGCCACCACTTCGTTCTTCTCGACCCTGAGGCCGACGTCGAACAGGATGTGGCTGTCGCCGTAGTAGCTGTTCAGTCCGCTGACTTCGAGCAGGCTCATGCCACTTCTCCATGCACGCCGCCGAGATAGGCTTCCTGTACCTTAGCGTTGTTCTTGATCTCGGTCGGAGTGCCTTCCACCAGCACCTTGCCTTCCTGCAGCACGGTCACCTTCTCGACCAGTTCGAACAGCGAATCCATATCGTGGTCGATGATGATCATGGTGCGTCCGCGTGCGATCGACTTCAGCAGCGCCACCGTCTCGACGCGCTCGCGCGGGCTCATGCCGGCCAGCGGCTCGTCGAGCAGCAGCAGGCTGGGCGAGGTGGCGAGCGCCAGGCCGATCTCGAGGCGCCGCTTCTCGCCATAGGCCAATTCGGAGACGGGCGTGTCGAGCCGGCGGGTCAGGTTGACCAGGACGGCCGTGCGCGCGACCTGCTCGGTCAGCCCCGGCACCGAGCGCATCGCGCGGAACAGGTCGAGCCGGAACTTGCCGCGGGTCTCGCCCAGCGCTGCGATAGTGAGGTTCTGGCGCACCGTCAGCCGGTCGAAAAGCTGGTTGATCTGATAGCTCTTGGTGAGGCCTAGCTGGCACACGTCGGTGACGCTTTTGCCGGTGATATCCTGACCCTCGAACATGATCTTGCCCGAGGTCGGCTTCACCTCGCAGGTGAGCATCTTGAAGAAGGTGCTCTTGCCCGCGCCGTTCGGCCCGATGATGCCGCGCATCTCTCCGTGATCGACCTGGAAGTCGATGTCGCTGTTGGCGAAAAGGCCGCCATAGCGCTTGCTAAGCCCCGTGGCCTGCAGGATGGGGCCGCTTGCGCTTGCCTCGTTGCGCCTGCGCGTCGGCATCGGCTCGATGGTCGACGGATCGACATCCGGCGTTTCCGTTTCGTCGGCAGGATCGCCGACCTTTTTCCTGGCGCCGACCGCGAGCGTGTAGAGATCGACGATGCCGCCGACGATGCCGCGCCTGAGGAAGCACACCAGCAACACGAAGACGATGCCGAGCACCAGCTTCCAGGTGGCGCCGAGATGCAGCGTGTTCTGGAAGAAGTCGCTGAGATAAAGCCAGACGGTGGCGCCCACCAGCGGTCCGAACAGGGTGCCCGCGCCGCCGATCGCCGTCTGCATGACGAGCTGGCCGGAGGTGTCGAACATGAAGGCGTCGGGCGGCATGAAGCCCTGCATGACGCCGAGCAGCCCGCCGGCGAAGCCCGCATAGATCGCCGCCACCACGAAGGCGGTCAGCTTGTAGCCGTGGATGTTGTGGCCGAGCGCCGTGGCGCGCAGCGGGTTGTCGCGAATGGCCGACAGGATCGCTCCGACCGGCGAGCGCACGATGCGCAGTGCCACGACCAGTCCGATGAAATACCAGAACGCCAGGAACGTATACATCGACCAGTCGGTGTCGAACTTCAGCACCGTGAAGCCGAGGTTGAATCTCGGCGTCGGTACGCCCGGCAGGCCGTTTTCGCCGCCGGTGAAGGCCGCCAGCGGATTGAATTCGACGAAGAAGAAGACCTCGGCGATCGCCACGGTGATCATGGCGAAATAGATGCCGGTCCGTTTCAGCGCGATCAGGCCGACCAGATAGCCGACGACGCCGGCCACGATGGCGCCGAGAACGACCGCCGTGGTGACGTAGGGAAAGTCCATCTCGGTCATCAGGTAGGCCGCGAACATGCCGCCTGTGCCGTAGAAGGCGGACTGGCCGAACGACAGCAGGCCCGTATAGCCGAACAGGAGGTCGAAGCCGAGGCCGAACAGGCCCCAGATCAGGATGCGGTTGATGGTGCTGGGCGAGAAGCCGAGATGGGGCAGCACGAAAGGCACGAGGATCAGGGCGAGCGCCGTGATCAGTTCCACGAGGTAGGGACGCTTCATTCTCATTGTCGGTCGCCTCTATTCGCGACCCGCGGTGCCGAGCAGCCCATGGGGGCGCAGCACCAGCACGAGAGTCATCGCCACAAACAGCATGATGTAGGCATAGCCTGGATTGAACATCGACGTAATGGAGATGATCTCCCCGGCGATCAGGCCGCCGATGATGGCCCCGGGGAAGGAGCCGACGCCGCCGATGACCACCACCACGAAGGTCTGCACCAGGATCGCCTCGCCCACGTCGGGAGCGATCGAGACCACCGGCGCGTTGACGATGCCGGCGAAGCCGGCCGCCATCGCGCCGATGCCGAACACCAGCATGAAGACCTTGTAGACGTCGATCCCCAGCGAATCGACCATTCCCGAGTCCTCGATGCCGGCGCGCACGATCATGCCGATGCGGGTGCGGTAGAGCACGAAGTAGAGCACCAGCAGCGCCACCGCCACGATGCCGAGCAGGGCCAGCCGGTAGGTCGGATAGACCATGAAGCCGAGATGCGTGATGCCGACCAGCGGGCCGGGCGGCGGGACGGTCTGCGACAGGCTGCCGAAGAAGAAGCGCACCGCCTCGACGAAGACGATGCCGAGGCCGAAGGTGACGAGGAGCTGGTCCTCATGCGGCCTTGTATAGAAATGGCGTATGACGAGCCGTTCCATCACCACGCCCACGACCATGACGAACAGCGAGCCGACCACGACCGCCGCGAGGAAGGACCCGGTATAGGTATAGGCCACCCAGCCGGCATAGCCGCCGAGCATGAACATGGCGCCATGCGCCAGGTTCAGCACGCCGAGCGTGCCGTAGATGATCGTCAGGCCGGACGAGATCAGCGCCAGAAGCGCGCCGGTTACCAGCCCGTTGAAACATTGCGATATGAAGTTTGCCCAGTTGACCACGCTGCCGCCCGCATTGAGGTTGAACAAGATCGGCCGGTCGCCGCATATCGCAGACCGGCCCGGTAACGCCCGTCACTTCGCGCAGGTCGGCCCCAGGGCGCGACCGGCTGCGCAGACCGGCGTGAATTGCCTTCCCTGCCCGATCGGGCAGGGAAGGGGAGTGCGAAGGCTCAGGTGTAGTCGCCGAGCTGGCAGCCGAACTCGTCGGGCTTCTGCATCAGCCCTTCGCCGGGCACTTCTTCGACGATTTCCCAGAAGTCCTCGTCGTTCTTCATGTCCTTCTTGGCCTTGCCGCGGACGATGGTGACGGAACGGACGCACTGGTGGTCTTCTGGCCGGTAATGGACGTCGCCCTGCAGGGACGGAATGGTCTCGCCCTTCTCGTATTGCTTGATGACGTCCGGCGGGTAGAAGCTGCCCGCTTCCGAAACCATGCGCGCCCAGTGTGCGAAGCTGACATAGCTGTTCTCGGCGCCCCATTCGGGCCGGTAGCCGTACTTCTCCTGGAAGGCGTCGACGAACATCTTGGCCAGCGGATACTGGTCTTCCTGTGTCCACCAGAATTCGGTCGCCGCGAAGACGCCCTCGGTGATGTCCGGTCCCACTTCCTTGGCGAGGAACGGAATCTGGTAGGGGATGACCAGCGTCATCTGGGGCAGGAGGCCGAACTGCTTGGCCTGCTGGGTCGACAGCACCGCATCGCGGCCCCAGTTGACGTTGATGAGGAACTCGGCGCCGGAATTGGCGATGTTGGTCAGATACTGGCTGAAGTCCTGGGTGCCGAGCGGCGACACCTGGTTGGTGACCATCTCCCAGCCGCCGTTGGCGGTCAGGTAGTCGTTCACCGACTTCGTCACGGTGTGGCCGTAGGTGTAGTCCGGCGTCATGAACGCCGCCTTCCTGTTCTTGCCGAACTGCTTCAAGAGCACCGGGCCGATCGCGGCAGCGGCGGTCTGGCCGAAGAAGTTCTGGCGGAAGCCGTAGCGCACGCAATCCTTGCCGGTGGTGTCGTTGGAGCCGGAAATGCCGGCCACGTAGAGGATCTTCTCGCGCTGTGCGAACTTGTTGAGCGCGACGGCCACGGCGGACGAGGTCGAGCCGGTCATCAGGATGATCTTGTTGTCGTTGATGAAGGTCTGCACGGACTGCACCGCGTTGTTCGGCTTGGCGGCCGAGTCGGCCGAGAGCAGCTTGACCTTCTTGCCGAGCAGGCCGTTGTCGACCTTCGGCGCGAGCTTCTTCATCAGCTCGTGGCCGGTGTTGATGTGTTCGACGGCGAGCTCCCATCCCTTGAGCTCGTCCGCGCCCTGCACCGCATAGCTGCCCGTGAGCGGCACGGCGGCGGCAACGCTGACGGTATCTCCCTCGGAGCCGGCCGGCCAGGTGCCGATCGCCGGCTTGTCGTCGGCGGCGTAGGCCCAGCCGATATTGCCGAAGCCCGGTATCAGGGTCGCGCCCGCCAGCGTGCCGAGCTGCAGCACGTTGCGGCGCGACAGGCCGGCCTTGTCATTGTTGAACTGTGCCATCTATTCCTCCCAATGGCTTTTCCGTTCTGGCTGCAGGGAAAAGACAGTACCCGCTTTTCCGAAGCCCCCCGCCCGTGCGCCGTCGTGCGGCCAAGAGCGGCTACCTCGGCAATAGGCCAACAGAAGGCTGGGGCGTCAATGCAACTTTGGTTGCGATCGAGGTTCGAGCGGCCAGTTCGCTTACCAGCCGCGCGACGCGCAAAATCGGTGTCTTCCTTGCGTCAATCGAGAGATGCATTGATCCGGCCCAAAAAGTGGCGTCGCCTCATTCTGGAATTTGCGATTGATCATATGACGGCTCGACGGATTGGCGAGCAGGAATTATCTATAAAACATGACGCCCCCCAAAGACGACACACTCGCCATTCGTATCAGCAAGGCTCTGGCCGAGCGGATTATCGCCGGAAAGCTCGAGCCGGGCTCCCGGCTTGGGCAGGATCATGTCGCCGAGGAGTTCGGCGCGAGTCACGTGCCGGTGCGCGAGGCATTCCGGCGCCTGGAATCGCAGGGTCTGGTGGTGAGCGAGCCGCGCAAGGGTGTTCGCGTTGCCGGCTTCAGTTTCGAAGAAGTCCGGGAGGTGGCCGAGATGCGGGCCGCGCTTGAGAGGCTGGCCCTGCACAATGCCGCGCCGCATCTGACCAAGGCCATTCTCGATCAGGCCGAGGAGGCCAACAAGGCCGGTGACCGCGCCCGTGATGTCCAGGCTTGGGAGGCGGCCAATCGGAACTTCCATCGGATTATTCTGGCCCCTTGCGGAATGCCGCGCCTGCTCAAGGCCATTGATGATTTGCATACGGCGAGCGCGCGCTTTCTCTTCTCGGGCTGGCGGGCCGAGTGGGAGGCACCGACTGATCGAGATCACCGCACTATTCTCGATGCCTTGAGAGCGGGGCAGACGGACATGGCCGTTGCCGTGCTCGGACGGCATGTTCAGACGATCGGGCAGAAAAAGCCGCGATAGGCCAGACATCACGGATACTGTCTGTATTCGCAGTCAGGACGCTTTTTGCGTGCGGGGGCTCTTGCCACGACGACACTTCTATGGATTCCTTTAGCGATAGAATACAAAAATTATAGATAATTCTAGCTGAAGGAGAGCGGCATGGGCGATACTGCTGCAGAATCTGTTGAAACCCCCGGCATATCCACGCGAAAGGTCGTGACCGTTATCGCCGGCGCGGTGTTGATGACGCTCGCCGCCAAAGTGCAGATTCCGTTCTGGCCGGTGCCCATGACGCTGCACACGGTGGCCGTCATGGCATTTGCCGTGGCGCTCGGGCCGCGTATCGCCGTCGCGATCTTCCTCGCCTATCTCGCGGCCGGTGCCTTGGGTCTTCCGGTCTTCTCCGGCTCCCCGGAACGGGGCATCGGCCTCGCCTACATGGCTGGCCCGACCGGCGGCTATCTCATCGGCTATCTCATCGCCTCGTGGCTGGTCGGCGTCCTGGCAGCCGGCAAGGGCACGTTCGGCCGTATTGGCGCGATGCTCGCAGGAATGGTCCCGGTCTATGTGATCGGCGTGGTATGGCTTGCCGTCTATGTTCCGGCCGGCCAGCTTCTCGCCGTTGGCGTGATGCCCTTTCTGCTCGGCGATCTGGTCAAGATCGGTGTCGTGGCGGCAGGCAGTATGATGCTTCCGGCATCCTTCGCCCTCCTTCGGGGCAAAGCCGAATGATTGCGGCCGATGGGGAAATCCGGCACGACTGGACAATCGACCAGATCGTAGCCCTGCACGAGTTGCCCTTGCTCGAACTGGTCGGGCGGGCCAATGCCGTCCATCGCCAGCGTCACGATCCGAACAAGGTCCAGAAGGCGAGCCTGCTGTCGATCAAGACCGGCGGATGTCCGGAGAACTGCGCCTATTGCCCGCAGTCGGCCCATCATCGAGAGGTCGATCTGACCCGCGACCGGCTGATGGACCCGGCAAAGGTCATCGCCATGGCGGCGACCGCCAAGGCGGCGGGAGCCGAGCGCTTTTGCATGGGCGCCGCATGGCGGCAGGTGCGCGACGGCCGGGAGTTCGATGCGGTGATCGAGATGGTCAAGGGCGTTCGCGCTCTTGGCATGGAAGCCTGCGTCACCCTTGGAATGCTGAAACCGCATCAGGCCGAACGTCTCGCAGCCGCAGGTCTGACCGCGTACAACCACAATCTCGACACCAGCCCGGAGTTCTACGGGCGGATCATCACCACCCGCACCTATCAGGATCGGTTGGACACGCTGGCGACAGTGCGCTCCTTCGGCATCGACCTGTGCTGCGGTGGCATTATCGGCATGGGGGAAACGGTTCGCGATCGGGCGGCGATGCTGCAAGTTCTTGCAGCAATGGACCCGCATCCTGAAAGCGTGCCGATCAACGCGCTCGTTCCGGTCGAGGGAACGCCTCTCGCAAAGCGGCCGCGTGTCGATCCGCTGGAACTGGTGAGGATGGTGGCGACGGCCCGACTCGTCATGCCGGCCTCGACCGTCCGGCTCTCGGCGGGCCGCTCCAATCTCAATCGCGAAGCGCAAATCCTGTGCCTTGTTGCTGGCGCAAATTCGGTCTTCTACGGCGATACCCTGCTGACCACGCCCAATGCCGGCATTGGCGAGGACGCGGAACTGTTTGCCGCAATCGGCGAAGCGCAAGGCGACGGCGTCTCCGCAACAGCGGCGTGAGTGCCGAGGAGCGGCGATCGCCATCGTGTGCAGGAGCGCCCTTCTGCCAGAAGGTGCGCTAACAGTCGATTGGCGGGCTTCGGAGGCCAGACGTTCAAATTCCGTGTTGGCTTTCGGGAAATTTCGCAGGACCTCTTTCTCGGGCAGAGCCGAGGCGCCGCTTGAACTCACCCTATCCGATTGCTTCCGTACCCCTTTGGCCTGCATGCGAATTGCGTGCTTCAAAACAAGCCCGAGTGTGGACTTCCAGTGTACCCGAATGTGGGCGCGGGAAAAGCCTACGCCTTGAAAAACGTTGGAAAACCAGAATTTTCTCTGGAAATGGCTCCCCGGGCCGGATTCGAACCAGCGACCAACCGGTTAACAGCCGGTTGCTCTACCACTGAGCTACCGGGGAACAGAGGCTCTCGTGTCAGTGGCGCTGCCTATAGCAAACCGATTCCGGCTTTGCAAAGCTGCAATCGCGATTTTTTCGTGAAAACCGGCGGGCGGATTGCTGGCATTGCGCGTTGCATCTCCTCATATAGAGAAATTCCAGCAAAGGTGCGTAGCGATTTTGCGTCCGGAATTGCGTAAAAACAATGAGATAGAGCATTGACGACGTTCTGTTTTCGCCGGAAATGCTCTAGCCTCTTCCGGCCCGATTGCAGGTATGTCGACCCCGAACGAGGGACCATGAGCCCCGACCACAGAGCCGAGATGAGTGCCGAAATCGACGATCAGCGAAGATCTCCCAGGATAACCGTTTTCGGGCGCGACTTCGCCATGCCGCGCTCGCGCGCCGCGCGTGTCGCCATCGGCGTCGCCCTGATTATCGGCGGCATATTGGGGTTCCTGCCCATCCTCGGCTTCTGGATGATCCCCGTCGGATTGCTGGTCCTGTCCTACGAGTTCGCCTTCGTGCGCCGCTGGCGCCGCCGCGCCGTGGTCTGGTGGGCGCATCGCCGCGCCCGTGGTCGTTCCTCTCGCTGAGGGCGGGGCTGCTATCGGGGCGACCGGCGACCGAAGCTCAGCGGCCGCTTTGCCCAGCCGGTCAGCCGCGTCAGCAGCCACAGGCACCAGGCCCGCGGCAGCAGGCCGAGAAGCTTCAGCGGCCAGGCCAGCCTGCGCGGAAAGCTGATCTCGAAGCCGCCGCGCCCGATGCCACGCATCAGCCGCCGCGCCGCCGTATCGGCCGGCAGCAGCGCAGGCATGCGGAACTCGTTGTATTTCACCAGCGGGGTGTCGACGAAGCCGGGATTGGCCACCTGGATGCGGATGTTGATCTTGTCGAAGTCGAACTTCAGCGATTCCGCCATCCGGTTGAGCGCCGCCTTGCTGGCGCCGTAGGCGGCGGTGGTCGGCCAGCCGAAATAGGCGCTGACGGATCCCACCAGCACGACATGGCCGCGCCCGCGCTCGCGCATGTGGCGCACCACCGGCACGAGGCCGTGCACGACCCCCATCACGTTGACGTCGAAGATGCGCCGGAACTTGCGCACCGACATATTCTCGCCCGCGATCGGCACATAGGCGCCGGCGTTGAAGACGGCCAGTGCGATCGGCCCCACCTTGCGCTCGATTTCCGTGACGGTGGCGGCCATGCGCCGCTCGTCCGTCACGTCGCAGGGATAGGCGAGGATGCGACCGCGAAGCGGACCGGCCGCGGCGATCAGTGCATCGATCGGGTCCTCGTCGCGCGCGGTGACGCAGACGGTGAAGCCGGCCGCGGCCAGCTCCTTGGCGAGGGCGCGACCGATGCCGGAACTGCCGCCGGTGATCCAGGCGATGCCGTCGCTCGGGTTGGCCCTGTAGAGTGTCATACCCTGTCCTGGAAAAAGCGCGCCCCGGGGCGGGGTCTAGCCGTGCGGCCACGCAAAGAAAAGAGGTTTTGCGCCTGACGCGACGGCACGCCGCCGCGGAAAACTTTTCTCTGGGGGGCCGCCGGGCAGGCGCGTCACGACAAAATGCGGCTGGTCCAGGCGATTTCGTGCCTTGAAAGCCGGGGCCGGCGTTTCTACGGTCGCACCACAAGGGAAAGGATCGTCATGGACCGTTCGGTAATCGAAGCGATCGGCAACACGCCGCTCATCCGTCTCAACAAGGCTTCGGAGGCGACCGGCTGCGAAATCCTCGGCAAGGCCGAATTCATGAATCCCGGCCAGTCGGTGAAGGACAGGGCGGGCCTGTTCATCATCCGCGACGCCGAAAAGCGCGGGCTGCTGAATCCCGGAGGGGTCATCGTCGAGGGCACCGCCGGCAACACCGGCATCGGCCTCACCCTGGTCGCCAAGGCGCTCGGCTACAGAACCGTCATCGTCATCCCGGAGACCCAGAGCCAGGAGAAGAAGGACGCGCTGCGCCTGCTCGGGGCCGAGCTGATCGAGATTCCGGCCGTGCCCTACAGGAACCCGAACAACTATGTGAAGCTCTCGGGGCGCCTGGCCGCGCAGATGGCACGAAGCGAACCGGAAGGCGCGATCTGGGCCAACCAGTTCGACAATGTCGCCAATCGGGACGGCCATGTCGTGACCACCGCACGCGAGATCTGGGAGCAGACGGGCGGCAGGATCGACGGCTTCGTCTCGGCCGTCGGTTCCGGCGGCACGCTGGCCGGCGTCGCGGCGGGCCTGCGCGGTTACAGCAAGGACGTCAAGATCGCGCTGGCCGATCCCCTCGGTGCAGCGCTCTATTCCTTCTATACCGACGGCGAGTTGAAGTCCGAAGGCTCCTCGATCACCGAGGGCATCGGGCAGGGACGCATCACCGCCAATCTCGAAGGGTTCCAGCCGGACTTCGCCTACCAGATACCGGACGACGAGGCGCTGCCGATCATCTTCGACCTCGTCCAGGAAGAGGGGCTGTGCGTCGGCGGCTCGACCGGCATCAACATCGCGGGCGCCATCAGGCTGGCGCGCGATCTCGGTCCCGGCCACACCATCGTGACCGTCCTGTGCGACTACGGCACGCGCTATCAGTCCAAATTGTTCAATCCCGAGTTCCTGCGCGGCAAGGGATTGCCCGTTCCCGAATGGATGGAAGCGAAACCCGAGATCGACGTGCCGTTCGAGCAGGTCGATTGATGGGCCATCGCACGCAGGCGCTGTTTCGCGACGATTCCTATCTGCGCGAAACGGAGGCGGCGGTCGTTGCCGTCAACGAGCGGGGCGGCATCATCCTCGACCGGACGATCTTCTACGCCACCTCGGGCGGCCAGCCGGGGGATACGGGCGCGATCACGCTGGGCGACGGCCGCCGCATCGCCGTCGCCGCCACGGTGACGGGCGAGACGAAGGACGAGATCATCCATGTGCCCACATCCGACCAGTTGGCGCCGCAGGCCGGGGACCCACAGGTTGGGGATGTGGTGAAGCTTGCGATCGACTGGGAGCGGCGGCACCGTCTCATGCGCATGCATACGGCCTGCCATCTGCTCAGCGTCGTCTGTCCTTATCCGATCACCGGCGCTGCGGTGGCGGAGGACGATTCGCGCGTCGATTTCGACCTGCCGGACTCAGGGTTTACGAAAGAGGACGTGACGGCGAAGCTGATGGATCTGGTGCGGGCGGATCATCCCGTTTTCACCCGCTGGATCACCGACGCGGAATTCGCGGCGAATCCCGGCATCGTCAAATCCAAGAACGTGCGCCCGCCGAGCGGGCTGGGCGGCATCCGGCTGGTCTGCATCGGCGACGACGAATCGGTGGACAGTCAGCCCTGCGGCGGCACGCATGTTGCGCGCACCGGCGAGATCGGCGACATCCATATCGGCAAGATCGAGAAGAAGGGCCGCGAGAACCGGCGCTTCCGCATCCGCTTCGGTCCGCCGCCGCAGGCGTGAGGCGATAAGCCGTGAGGAGGACAGATGGCCGAGGACAGCCCCTTTACCGTAGACGCGGACTGGCTTGAACAGCGGCTGGGCAAGCCGGGCGTCTCCGTCGTGGACGCTTCCTGGTATCTGCCGGCCCAGCAGCGCAACGCGCAGGACGAATACAGGGCCGCCCATATTCCGGGCGCCGTCTTCCTCGACCAGGACGCCGTTTCCGATCCGGACTCGCCCCTGCCGCACACGCTGGCCACGCCGCAGCATTTCGCGAAGTTCGTTGGCGCGCTCGGCATATCGGCCGAAGACACCGTCATCGTCTATGACGGCCCCGGTTTCTTCTCCGCGCCGCGTGCCTGGTGGATGTTCCGTGTCATGGGCGCATCCGAGGTCTATGTGCTGGAAGGCGGTCTCGATCGCTGGAAGGCGTCCGGGCGGCCGGTGACGGCCGAGCCGACAAAAGTGGCGCCCTGCGTCTTCAACGCCGTTTTCGACGAAGGGCGGGTGGTCGGCCTCGCCGCCATGCGCGCGACCGTCGACGCCGGCGTCCAGATCGCCGACGCGAGGCCAGCCGGCCGCTTCGCCGGCACCGATCCCGAACCCCGCGCCGGCGTGCGCTCCGGCCATATGCCGGGCGCGCGCAACGTGCCGGCGACGGCGCTGTCGGAAAACGGCGAACTCCTGTCCGCAAGCCGCCTGAGGGATGTGATTGAAGGCGCCGGCATCGACCTGTCGAAACCGGTGGTCACCTCCTGCGGCTCCGGCATCACGGCGGCTGTCGTGACGCTCGCGCTGGAGACGCTCGGCCATTCCGACAACCGGCTCTATGACGGGTCGTGGACGGAATGGGGCAGCCAGGCGGACACGCCTGTGGAGACCGGTCCGGCGGGCGCAGGAAGGGCGTGACGAGCATGGACAAGGCCCGGCCCGCGCCGATCGAGGTGACGGTGACTTTCCTGGAGATGCAGGCGCCGCCGGCGCACTATCCGCCGCTGCCCTACAACCGGCAGATCGCGCTGCTCAGGACGAAGGACATGCCATTGCATTTCTATCGCTACCTGACGGACCGGGTCGGCCGCAAATGGCATTGGGTCAACACGCTGAAGCTCTCCGACGAGGAACTGGAAGCGACCATTCATCGCGAGGACCGTGACATCCGCGTCCTCTATCTGGACGGCGCGCCGGCCGGCTTCTTCGACGTCAAGCCGCATCTGCCGCAGGAGGCGGAACTCGCCTATTTCGGCATGATGGAACATGCGCAGGGGCAGGGGATCGGCCGCTGGTTCCTCGGCGCGGCGATCGAGGCATGCTGGTCGCACGATCCGCGCAAGGTCACGGTGCAGACCTGCACGCTCGATCATCCGGCCGCCCTGCCGCTCTACCAGAAGCTGGGTTTCCGGCCGGTGGCGCAGAAGAAGGAAGTCGTCCAGCCGATCACGCCCGCCGAGCGGTCCGCGAGCGTGATGCGCTGACGGCCGCGAAGCGCCGGAAAGGGTTGACATGCCGGCCTTCGCAATCGAAGTTCGTCCACGGTGAGGAGAGAGTCTGCCTAGCGTAAAGGTTGTGGCCGGGCCTCGCCGTTGAAATCGTGACTCCGACGAGGGGAATATTTTCCATGGCCGACTATCTCGCAGACGTGAAGAAGTACGACGCAGGCGCCGACGCCGCCGTGGTCGACAAGATCGTGAAGCATCTCGGCATCGCGCTGAGGAACCGCGACTCCTCGCTGGTTTCGGCGACCGATCAGAAGGAACTGGACCGCGTGCGCGACAATTGGGGCGTCAAGAAGCTCGGCGTCGACGCCGCCGCCGCAGAAGCCGCCACGGCCAAGGTCGCCAAGCTGATGGCCGGCGACAATTCGAAAGGCCGCGTGACCTTCTACTATCTGGTCGCCAAGGAGCTGGGCAAGCTCAAGAGCCTCTGAGGGCTCGATCGTCAAGAGAGACGGACGTCATCCCGGAAGCCGAACGTAGCGAAGCGAAGTCGGCTATCCGGGATCCATTCCGGAACGTTGGCAAAGTCACGGAATGGACCCGGCTCTCGCTTTGCGTCCCTTGGCCGCGCGGCAGCGGCCGGGATGACGGCAGGTAGTTTCTGCCGGCGCTGTGGATAGCGTGCATTGTCCGGTCTCTCGCCGGCTTTCATGGGCAGCAGGGCGCGCCTGCGCTATGATGGTCCGGTCCCGAATCGGAGCCCGCCGTTGCGCCAGTATCTCGATCTTCTCCAGCATGTGCTCGACTACGGCGCCGACCGCGGCGACCGCACCGGCACCGGCACGCGCTCGGTGTTCGGCTATCAGATGCGCTTCGACCTCGGGCGCGGCTTTCCGGTCCTGACGACCAAGAAGCTGCACCTGAAGTCGATCATCCGCGAATTGCTGTGGTTCCTCGCTGGCGACACCAACATCAAGTACCTCAACGACCACGGCGTCACCATCTGGGACGAGTGGGCGGACGAGACGGGCGAGCTTGGCCCCGTCTACGGCAAGCAATGGCGAAGCTGGCCGGACGGCCACGGCGGGACGATCGACCAGATCGCAAATGTTTTTAATGAGATAAGGCAGAATCCTCAGTCGCGCCGGCTTATCGTGTCCGCCTGGAACCCGGCCGAGGTGGACGAGATGGCGCTGCCGCCCTGCCACTGCCTGTTCCAGTTCTACGTCGCCGACGGGCGTCTGTCCTGCCAGCTCTACCAGCGCTCGGCCGACATCTTCCTCGGCGTGCCGTTCAACATCGCTTCCTACGCGCTGCTGACGATGATGATGGCGCAGGTGACCGGCCTCAGGCCGGGCGATTTCGTCCATACGCTCGGCGACGCGCATCTCTATTCGAACCATTTCGAGCAGGCGCGCGAACAGTTGCAGCGGACGCCGAAGCCGTTGCCGAGGATGTGGATCAATCCTGAGGTGAAAGACCTGTTCGCCTTCCGCTTCGAGGATTTCCGCCTGGAGAACTACGTGGCGGATGCCAGCATCAAGGCACCCATCGCGGTATGAGCCGTACACTTGCCGAGCTGATGGCGGATTTCGAACGTGTTTCGAGGCTTTATGTAGATCGATGTGGCATTGAGCGCGATGCAGATTGGTTCGTGCTCAAACTGCAAGAGGAGCTTGGCGAGTTGGTTCAGGCGCACCTGCGACTGACAGGGCGCGGCCGTGTTAAGGGCGAAGGGGCCGAGGCTCTGCGCCGACAGTTCGAGGACGAATGCGCCGATCTGCTCGGGCAACTTCTCCTGCTCGCCAATCGCTATGACGTCGATCTGGAGCTCGCCGCCCGGCGAAAGTGGTTCCGCTATCTCGAGCCTTCCGGGCAGGCCGGGTCGGATTGAGGTTCAATCCACGCCCACCATCACGTCGGATGCCTTGACGACGGCGTAGGCCTGCTTTCCGACGGCCAGCTTCAATTCGTCCACCGCTTCGTTGGTAATCGAGGCGGTCACGACGGCGCCGCCTATGTCGATCCTGACATGCGAGGTCGTCGCGCCCTTGACGATGTCTGTGATGGTGCCCTTGAGCGTGTTGCGCGCGCTGATCTTCATGGTGCGTCCTCCGGCTGCGAATGCCCTGACATGAGAAGGCACCGTATCCGGTCGAATACAGCATCGGCAATGTCGTGGGCAGAAAAAATCACGACACGCTTCCATTTGTTATATTCATATGAATATATCGCCTGCCGGCTTCGAGCCGACCGCATCTGGAATGACCGACATATCAAGACGGACAAGGGAGAGATTTGATGACCAAGCACGGGTTCTGGGGATTGAAGGGGTTGGCGGCCGCGGGCGCTCTCGGTCTCGCATTGACGGCGGGCCTGTCCGCCGCCCGCGCCGACGACGGCAAGGTCGTCGTCTTCGCCGCTGCCAGCATGAAGAACGCGCTGGACGCCGTGAACAAGGCCTGCGCGGCGGAGGTCGGCGAGGAAGCCTCGATTTCCTACGCATCGAGCTCGGCGCTGGCCAAGCAGATCGAGGGCGGTGCGCCCGCCGACGTCTTCATCTCCGCCGATCTCGACTGGATGAAGTACCTGCATGACAAGAACCTCGTGAAGGCAGACACGGAAAAGCAGCTGCTCGGCAACGCCATCGTGCTCGTGGCGCCGAAGGATTCGACGGCGACCGCCGACCTCAAGAAGGGCTTCGATCTAGCCGGCCTGCTCGGCGACGGCAGGCTCGCCATGGGTGAGGTGAGTTCGGTTCCGGCCGGCAAGTACGGAAAGTCGGCGTTGGAATCGCTCGACATGTGGTCATCGGTCGAGAACAAGCTCGCGCAGGCCGATAACGTGCGCGCCGCGCTCAAGCTGGTCGCCACCGGCGAGGCGGCTGCCGGCATCGTTTACGCGACCGATGCCGTGGCCGAGCCGGGCGTCAAGGTGATCGGCACCTTCCCGGAGGACTCGCACAAGCCGATCGTCTATCCGATCGCCGAAACCGCCGATTCCAAGGATGCCGACGCCGGCGCATGGCTGAAATGCGCGGAATCCGACAAGGCCAAGCCGCTTTACGAGGCGCAGGGCTTTACGGTTCTCGGCGGAGCACAGTAAGCCTTGCCTGAAGGCTTGGGCGACTTCGAGACGGCATGAACTGGCTGACGGACCTCACACCTGACGAATGGAACGCGGTCCGGCTGTCGATCAAGGTGGCGACCGTGGCGATGCTGGCGAGCCTGCCGCTCGGCATCGCCGTCGCGCTGCTCCTGGCGCGCGGCCGGTTCTGGGGCAAGACGCTGCTCAACGGTCTTGTCCACCTGCCGCTGGTGCTGCCGCCGGTCGTCACAGGCTACCTTTTGCTGCTCACCTTCGGCCGGCGCGGACCGGCCGGGGCCTTTCTCGCCGAGCATTTCGGCATCGTCTTCTCCTTCCGCTGGACGGGCGCCGCGCTCGCCTGCGCGGTGATGGGCTTTCCGCTGATGGTGCGGGCGATCCGCCTGTCGATCGAATCGGTGGACCGCAGGCTGGAGGCGGCTGCAGGAACGCTGGGCGCCAATGTGGGCTGGGTGTTCGCCACCGTGACCCTGCCGCTAATCCTGCCCGGCATCATCGCCGGCATGATCCTCTCCTTCGCCAAGGCGATGGGCGAGTTCGGCGCCACCATCACCTTCGTCTCCAACATCCCGAACGAGACGCAGACCCTGCCGTCGGCGATCTACACCTTCACCCAGATACCGGGCGGCGACGAGGGCGCGCTGCGGTTGACCCTCATCTCCATCATCATCTCGATGGCCGCGCTCGTCGTGTCCGAGGTGCTGGCGCGCCGTGTCGGCCAGAGGCTGAATCTCGAATGACGCTGGATGTCGATATCGTCCACCGCCAGGGCGATTTCCTGCTGGAGACCCGCTTCGAGAGCGGCGGCCGGCTCACCGCTCTGTTCGGGCCCTCCGGCTCCGGCAAGACCTCGCTGATCAACATGATCGCCGGCCTGGTCCGTCCCGAGCGCGGCAGGATCACAGTCGACGGCAGGGTTCTGGTCGACACCGAAAGGCGCGTCTTCGTGCCGAAGCACAAGCGCAGGATCGGCCTCGTCTTCCAGGACGCGCGGCTCTTTCCGCATCTCAGCGTCGGCGCCAATCTGCGCTACGGCCGCTTCTTCACACCTACGGCGGAGCGCTACGCGAAGATGGACGCGGTGGTGGACCTGCTTGGCATCGGCCATCTGCTGGAGCGCCGACCGTCCGGCCTGTCGGGCGGCGAGAAGCAGCGCGTGGCGATCGGCCGGGCGCTGCTCGCCAGCCCGCGCCTGCTCCTGATGGACGAGCCGCTGGCAGCGCTCGACGAGGCACGCAAGGCCGAGATCCTGCCCTATATCGAGCGTCTGCGCGACCAGACGAAGATCCCCATCGTCTATGTCAGCCATTCGGTAGCGGAGGTTGCGCGGCTGGCCAGCGAAATCGTGGTGCTGGCCGACGGCAAGGTGGCCGCCTCCGGTCCGGCGGCCCGGATCATGCAGCGGCTCGATCTTCTTCCGGGCGACGAGCGCGGCGAGGGCGGCGCGCTGATCGATGCCGCCGTCTCCCGTCACGACGAGGCGTTCGCCATGACCGTGCTGGCCTCCGGCGCGGGCGAAATCCGCGTGCCGCGGCTCGACCTTGCCGTGGGCGCGCCCGTGCGCCTGCGCATCCGCGCCCGCGACGTGATGATCGCGACCGAGCGGCCCCACGGCTTGTCGGCGCTCAACATCCTGCCGGGAACGATCGACACGGTCGAACCGGGCGAGGGTGGAGCGGTCGAGGTGCGAATCGATTGCGGCGGCACGCCGATCCTGTCGCGCGTCACCCGGCAGTCGCGCGAGGCGCTGGACCTGAAACCGGGCCGCAAGGTGTTCGCGGTGGTCAAGACGGTCAGCTTCGACCGGGCAAACATGGCGGCCGGGCCACGCGGCGACGTCGATGCCTGAACAATGCAACCGTTATTGCAATTTGGAATAGCGGTCGCGCGGCGCCGCCGCTATGCTGGAACCGGGAGAAGTCCATGCCGTCGCTGAGCCTGCGCATCAATCTCGATCCCGATGGCCGCATCGGCCCCGGCAAGATCGAGCTTCTGGAGAACATCGCCGCCTTCGGCTCGATCTCCGCCGCCGCGCGCGCGATGGAGATGTCCTACAAGCACGCCTGGGATCTCGTTGAGGACATGAACCGGGTGTTCGGCAAGCCGCTGGTGGCGGCGCAGACCGGCGGCCGGCAGGGCGGCGGCGCGCAACTGACGCCGGTGGGGCTGGCGGTCGTCAGCCGCTACCGCGCCATCGAGAAAGCGGCGGGCGCCGCCGCGTCCGCGCATATGCAGGCCTTGCAGGCCGAGATCGAAGCGGGCTGACTGCGCCCTTCACCAGTCGCAAGTCAAAACAAGCGACTCGCCTGATGAAATGATGGCTGGGTTCAAGTCGCCAGCGCGAAATGAAAGGACCGCTCGACCCGCTGCTCTTCGACGGCCGGAACGGGATAGTCCAGCCTGGCATAGCCGACATCTGGGTCGTGGCCGAGTTCGTCCTTGTCGGGTCCGGCGCCCATCGCCTTGATGATGTCCTGGTACTCGTCGATGTGCAGGAGCGCGCGGTGAACGAGATAGGGGTGCAGGCCGTAGGTGAAGACGAGCGCGTAGAAATCCCGAAGGACGGCGAACTGCTGGTCCTTCTCCGGGAGGTTTCTCCGATACACTTCGGCGGCCCCACCCGTGTAGAAATACGGCCGCGTCCAGTCAGTATCGCCGTCGAAGAGCAGCGGACCCACGGCGATGCTGCCCGCCTGTCCTTCGTCCCTATGCGTGGTCGACCCGTTCCAGGCAATGACCGCTTCCGATGCCTTCATAGGCCGCCTCCCAGCTTGTTTCGCGAAGCATAGCACATGAATTCGCCGACGCTGTAGCGGTCGTTCGGAAACAGGGTCTTGTGTTTCGATAGACCAGCGAAGCGGGCGCTTCGCTTGCCGATCTCAGGAGGAAGGGGTTTCGACCTTCCGGATCAGGTATGTGTCCATGATCCAGCCCTTTTGCGCCCGCGCTTCCTCGCGCACGCGCACGATCTCGTCCTCCACGTCGCCGAGGCGGCCGCTGACGAGGATTTCGTCCGCGGTGCCGAGATAGGCGCCCCAGTGGATCGTGGCGTCCTTGTCCGCCACCGAGCGGAAAGCCTGCTGGCCGTCCAGCATGACGACGGTCGTGCCGGCATTGGTGGGCAGCCCGTCCTCGGCGAGCCGCCGTCCGGTCGTCACTAGGAACGGGTCGCCGATGCGGTTCAGCGCCATCCTGTGCCCGGCCGCGAGCGCTTGTATGGCGGTGATGCCGGGAACGACCTCCAGCGTGAATGCGACTTCGCCGCGCATGGAGACACGCTCAAGGATGCGCAGCGCGCTGTCGTAGAGCGACGGGTCGCCCCAGATCAGGAATGCGCCGCAGCCGTTCTCGCTGATCTCGTCGCAGATCAGCCGCTCGTAGATCCCGGCGATCGCCGCATGCCAGTCGTCCACCGTCTGGCGGTAGGACGCGGTCGGTTCGGCCCGTGCCGGAACGTCGAACGCGACCCGCCGCGACGCCGGATTGGTGACGAAGCGGTCGCAGATTTCGCGCCGCAGCTCCGCCAGCTCGGTCTTCTTCGCCCCCTTGTCGGGTATGAACAGCACGTCCGCGCGGTTGAGCGCGTTGACGGCCTGGATGGTCAGGTGTTCGGGATTGCCGGCGCCGATGCCGACGACGAGGATTGTGCGCATGGCGCTGTCGTGCCCGAATGCGCCGGGACTGTCCAGATCGAAGCGAAGCGGATAGCGTGGCCGCATCGCGATGTCTGCGGACATTGAAGGCTGGAAGATCAACGGGAGCGACGATTTATGGATGTGGCGATCCACGTGGCGATTGCCGAGAACGGCGTGATCGGGCGCGAGGGCGACCTGCCGTGGCGGCTGTCCTCCGACCTCAGGCGCTTCAAGGCCGAGACGATGGGAAAGCCCATCGTCATGGGGCGTAAGACCTGGGAGAGTTTTCCGAAACGCCCGCTGCCCGGCCGCCTGAACATCGTCGTCACGCGCGATCCGTCTTATCGGGCCGAGGGAGCGGAGATCGTTCATTCGCTCGAGGATGCGCTGACGTTGGCGCGGGCCAGGGGGCGCTGCATGGCTGGCGCCGACGAGATCTGCATCATCGGCGGCGGCCAGATCTACGCCCAGGCGCTGCCCCTGGCTGACCGGCTCCACGTCACCCATGTGAAGGCGTCGGTGGACGGCGACACGCGGTTCCCGCCGATCGATCCGGCGATCTGGCAGGCCGTCAGCTCGGACGATCTGCCGGCCGGTGAAAAGGACAGCCACGCCACGCGTCATGTGGTCTATGAGCGCAGGAAAACAGGCGCTTGACGCGTGTTTTCGACGCGGACCGGCCTTTGAAGCCCGCAAATCGTCGGCAACCGCGGCACCCGCATTGAAAGCGGATGACGGCGTCCCTATAGAGGGTTGAGCGCCCCGGTGGCGACCAATGAGGCAGCGCCCCGGCGCAAGAGGGAAGTCAGCGAAAGGACATCATGCCCTGGAACGACAAGAGCGGCGGAGGCGGCGGCCCGTGGGGCGGCGGCGGTAACAATGGTGGCCCGTGGGGGCAGGGGCCGCGCGGCCCAGGCGGTCCGCAGGGAAATCCTCCCGATCTTGAAGACATCATCCGGCGCGGCCAGGACAGGCTGCGCAGCGCGCTGCCGGGCGGCGGCGGTGCGAGCCCCGCGCTCATCGGCCTGATCGTGCTGGTGCTGATCGGTCTGTGGCTGTTCAAGGCCATCTACACCGTGCAGCCCGACGAGGTCGCGGTCGAACTGCGCTTCGGCCAGCCCAAGGCCGAACTCTCCGAACCCGGCCTGCATTTCCACTGGTGGCCGATCGAAACCGTGGAAACCGCCAAGATTTCCGAGCAACTGGTCAATATCGGCGACAGCGCCCGCAATTCCAGTTCCTCGGGCCTGATGCTCTCTGGCGACCAGAACATCGTCAACGTGCAGTTCTCCGTAGCTTACGAGGTGTCCGACCCGCGCGCCTATCTGTTCGACGTGTCCGATCCCGAAGGCATGCTGCGGCAGGTCGCCGAAAGCGCGATGCGCGAGGCGGTCGGCCGACGTCCGGCGCAGGACATCTTCCGTGACGACCGCGAGGGCATCGCCGCATCCGTGCGCGACATCATCCAGAGCACGCTGGACAGCTACAAGGCGGGCCTGACCGTCAACGCCGTCTCGATCGAGGATGCGGCGCCGCCGCGCGAAGTGGCGGACGCCTTCGACGAGGTGCAGCGCGCCGAGCAGGACGAGGACCGCTTCGTCGAGGAGTCCAACCAGTATTCCAACCAGAAGCTTGGCGGCGCGCGCGGTCAGGCCGCGCAGATCCGCGAGGAAGCGGCCGCCTACAAGAACCGCGTCGTGCAGGAAGCGCAGGGCGAGGCCAAGCGCTTCATTTCCGTTTATGACGAATACGCCAAGGCGCCGGACGTCACGCGCAAGCGCATCTATCTCGAAACGATGGAGAAGGTCCTGCAGGATTCCAACAAGGTGATCGTCGGCGATGGCGGCAGCCAGGGCGTGCTGCCCTACCTGCCGCTGCCCGAACTGCAGCCGAAGGCGCCTGCCGCGCCGGCTGCCTCGACAGGAGGCAACCCGTGATGGCCAATCGTCTTCCCGTCATCGCGGTCATCGCCGCGATCGTTCTCTATCTCGCCTATTCATCGGTCTTCGTGGTCAACGCCCGCCAGCAGGCGATCGTGCTGCGCTTCGGCGAGATCGTCGAAGTCAAGTCCGACCCCGGCATCTATTTCAAGCTGCCGTTCGCCATGTTCGACGCCGACACGGTGCAGATGGTCGAGAAACGCGTCCTGCGCTTCGATCTCGACAACATCCGCGTGCAGGTGTCGGGCGGCAAGTTCTACGAGGTCGATGCCTTCATCGCCTACAACATCTCCGATCCGCGGGTTTTCCGCTCCGCCGTTTCCGGCTCGATCGAGCAGGCCGAGCAGCGCCTGAAGACGCGCCTGGATGCGGCGCTGCGCCGGGTCTATGGCCAGCGTGGCTTCGAGGCGGCGCTATCGGAGGAACGCGCCGACATGATGCGCGAGGTCCGCGACCAGCTCCGGCCCGCCGCGACGTCGCTCGGTCTGACGATCGACGACGTGCGCATCCGCCGCACGGACCTCACGGCCGAGGTTTCGCAGCAGACCTATGACCGCATGAAGGCCGAGCGCCTTGCTGAGGCCGAGCGGCTGCGGGCGCGTGGTCGCGAGGCCGCCCAGCGCATCCGGGCGCGTGCGGACCGCGAGGTGATTGAAATCGTCGCCGAGGCACAGAAGGAATCGGAGATCCTGCGCGGCGAGGGCGATGCCGAGCGCAGCGCCATCTATGCCGACGCCTACCAGCGCGATCCGTCGTTCTTCGATTTCTACCGCTCGATGAGCGCTTACGGCACCGCACTGGACAATACCGGCACCACGATGCTGCTGTCGCCGGACTCCGAGTTCTTCCGGTTCTTCCGCGATCCTCAGGGGGGCGGGGCGACATCGCCGGCAAAGCCTCCGGCGCAAGCGCCGGCGGCAACCGGAACCGCCGTCCCTACGGCGCCGGCCCAGCAATAGGCCGGTGCAGGACTTCCTGACCGCCATTGGCCTCGTTCTCGTCGTGGAGGGCGTGGTCTATGGCGGGTTGCCGGGCCTGGCGCGGCGGTTGGCCACGGAAGTGCTGTCGATGCCGGAAAGCGCGCTGCGCATCGCCGGTCTCGCCGCGGTGGCCGTGGGCGTCGGGATCGTGTGGCTGGCGCGCGGCTGAACCGAACTGCCGGCTGGACGCGCGGCGATGCCCGATGCAAGCTCGCGCAGTCGCAAACGCGCCGCATTCTTCGCCAACATGGCGCCAAGCGGATTGCGCCGAATTTCGAGAACGCCGGGAGGCATGCAATGACCAGAGGAACTTTTCTGCGCTGCGCCAGGGTGACGCTGGCCGCGGCTGTGGCCATCACGATGGCCGGCGCCCTGTCCGTTCCGGCCTTCGCGGCAGCGACGCCGCCGACCAACGGCCCGGCCTCCGTGGCGGACCTTGCCGAAAAACTGCTCGGCGCGGTCGTCAACATCTCGACCTCGCAGACCGTCAAGGGAACCGAAGGCCCCGGCGCGGTGCCGATGCCGCAACTGCCGGAGGGCTCGCCCTTCCAGGATTTCTTCGACGACTTCTTCAAGGATCGCGGCGGCGACAATGACGGCGCTGGCCAGAAGGTGCAGTCTCTCGGTTCCGGCTTCGTCATCGATGCGCAGGAAGGCATCGTGGTGACCAACAACCACGTCATCGCCGACGCCGACGACATCGAGGTCAATTTTTCGGACGGGATCACCCTGAAGGCCAAGCTGATCGGCACCGACACCAAGACCGACATCGCGGTGCTGAAGGTCGATCCCAAGGGCCACAAACTGACCGCCGTGAAATTCGGCGATTCCAACAAGATGCGCATCGGCGATTGGGTAATGGCGATCGGCAACCCATTCGGCCTCGGCGGCACCGTGACGGTCGGCATCATCTCGGCGCGCAACCGCGACATCAATTCCGGCCCGTATGACGATTTCATCCAGACCGACGCGGCCATCAACCGCGGCAATTCCGGCGGACCGCTGTTCAACATGGACGGCGAGGTGATCGGCATCAACACCGCCATCATCTCGCCCTCCGGCGGCTCGATCGGCATCGGCTTCTCGATCCCCGCGCAGATGGCCGAAGGCGTCGTCGACCAGTTGCGCCAGTATGGCGAGACGCGCCGCGGCTGGCTCGGCGTGCGCATCCAGCCGGTGACCGACGACATCGCCGAAAGCCTCGGCATGGACACGCCCAAGGGCGCACTGGTCGCCGGCATCATCAAGGGCGGTCCGGTCGACAAGGGGCAGATCCAGCCAGGCGACGTGGTCCTCAAGTTCGACGGCAAGGATATTCACGAGATGCGCGACCTGCCGCGCGTCGTCGCCGAAAGCCCGGTCGGCAAGGCCGTCGATGTCCTGCTTGTGCGCAAGGGCAAGGAAATGACCGTTCAGGTGACGCTCGGCCGCCTCGAGGACGGCGAGAAGATCGCCGGCAACGAGGACGCCGGCGGCCAGGACGAGGGCAATGGCGGCGGCGACGAGCAGGCGCCTGTCGCGACCGCGTCGGTGCTCGGCATGACCGTCGGCGAACTGAACGACGACACCCGCAAGAAATTCGGCATCGCCGCCGATGTGAGCGGCGTGGTGATCACCGACGTCGCCAAGGATTCGGCTGCCGCCGAACGCGGCATACAGGCCGGCGAGGTCATCACCGAGATCGCGCAGGAATCTGTCGCTTCGCCCAAGGACGTGATGGGCCGCATCGCCGCCCTGAAGGACCAGGGGCGTAAGAACGCGCTCCTGATGCTGGCCTCCAAGTCCGGCGAGCTGCGCTTCGTCACGGTGAGGATGGACTGAGACTCTTTGGTATGGCGCCCTGCGTCATCCCGGAACGGATTTGGAGCGAAGCGAGAAAATCGTATCCGGGATCCATTCCGGACCCGGGTTGCCATTCCGGACATTGAGAGGTTACGGAATGGAGTCCGGCTCCGCCCTCGCTCCGCTCGGTTGGCCGGAATGACGTCGAGGCGTTACGCGCCCCTTCCTGTCGCCAGCCAATCCGCGCGGCTCAGCGCGTAGAACACGTGCCGTTTCAACTGCGGGTGGCTGCCGGGGATGCCTGGATGGTCGAAGTCGCGCGCGGTGTCGGCGGTCATGCCGATCCGCTCCATGACGGCGGTCGAACGGCGATTGTCCTTGACCGCGAAGGAGACGATTTCGACTGCGCCGAGCGTCCGGAAGCCGTAGTCCAGCCATGCTCGGGCCGCTTCGGCCACATAGCCGTTGCCCCAGAACTCGGGTGCCAGCCGCCAGCCGATCTCGATCGTGCCTTGCGGCAGGAAGGGCAGGTGGTCGGATCCGTGCAGTCCCACGAAGCCGATGCACGCGCCGGTGGCGGTGATTTCGGCGGCTGTCCAGCCGAAGCCGTCGCGCTCGATCGCAGCGCGGAATTCGTCGAGCTTGGCGTCCGCTTCCGCGCGATTGCGCCGGAACGGAAAGAACTCCATCACCCGCTCGTCGCTGTTGATGCGATGGAACAGGGCGCGGTCCCGCTCTTCCCAGTTGCGCAGGATCAGCCGTTCTGTGCGGATCGGGGTCATTGCGCGAATTCGTCCCGGCTGTAGCCTTGCAGGTAGAGCAGGGCAGTCAGGTCGGCATGGTCGATGCGCGCCTTCGCCTCGGCCGCCACGGCCGGCTTGGCATGGAGGGCGACGCCGGTGCCGGCGAGCCTGATCATGTCGAGGTCGTTGGCGCCGTCGCCCACCGCGATGGCGTTGGCGGGCGTCAGGCCGAGCCTGGCGGAAATCTCCGTGAGCGCGTCTGCCTTCGCGACCCGGCCGAGGATCGGCTCCGCCACCTCGCCGGCCAGCCGCCCGTCGGCGTCGATCAGCCGGTTGGCGCGGTTTTCGTGGAAGCCGAGCTTTTCCGCGATCCGGCTGGTGAAGACGTCGAAGCCGCCCGAGACGAGCGCCGTATACGCGCCATGCGCACGCATCGTCTGCACCAGCGCCCGCGCGCCGGAGGCAAGCGTGATGCGGTTGGCGACGATGCGGTCGATCACCGCCAGGTCGAGATTCTTGAGCAGAGCGACGCGCTCGCGCAGGGCCGGCTCGAAAGCGATCTCGCCGCGCATGGCGCGCGCGGTGATCGTCGCGACATGGTCCTTCAACCCTACCTCGTCGGCCAGTTCGTCGATGCACTCCTGGTCGATCATGGTGGAGTCCATGTCGGCGATGAGGATCGCCTTCCGGCGGCCTGCCTCATCCTGCACCACGATGTCGACGGGCTCTGAGCCGATCGTGTCGCGCAGGCACTGCGCCGCTTCCGGCTTTCCCAGTCCTTCGGGCAGGGAGAGGTCGCAGGCGACATCCTGCGAAAGCCATCGCAAGGAGCTTGCGCCGACGGCCTCGAAAGCCATATTCGCAAGCGTCGGCGTCAGCAGGCGCTGCGCAGGATGAGAGACGAGGGTGGCGACCAGCGGCATGGCGACTTCCGGAACGGGGGATGAAGGGCGCATCGGCAACGCCGTCCTGATAGCCGGGCCGACCGCGAGCGGCAAGTCGGCGCTGGCCCTCGACATCGCCGAGCGGATCGGCGGCGTGATCGTCAACGCCGATTCCATGCAGGGCTACCAGATCCTCGACGTGCTGACGGCGCGGCCAGGCCCCGCCGACATGGCGCGTGTTCCGCATTTCCTCTACGGGCATGTTCATCCCTCGACGCCCTATTCGACCGGTGCATGGCTGCGCGACGTGAGCCGGCTTGTGGGCGAGGAGACGTTTGCGGCGCGGCCTGCCGTTTTCGTCGGCGGCACCGGGCTCTATTTCCGCGCTCTCGTCGAAGGCATTTCCGAAATGCCCGATATTCCCGCCGATGTCAGGCGGCATTGGCGCGGGCAACTGGAACGGCTTGGCCCGGCGGCCCTCCACCAATTGCTGCGGCGTGACGACCCAGCCGCTGCGGCGCGTCTGAAACCGGGCGACGGTCAGCGCATCGTCCGCGCGCTCGAAGTGCTCGAGGCGTCCGGCCGCTCCATCCTGCACTGGCAGAATACGCGTTCGGCCCCGTTGTTCGATAGCGCCAGCGCACGCTTCCTTGTTGTTGACCCGGAAAGAGACGCGCTGAAAGCCCGTATCGATGAGCGTTTCGATTCCATGATCGAGCGCGGCGCCTTGGAGGAAGTCAGGACGCTCGACGCATTGGCGCTGGATCCCGCCCTTCCCGCCATGAAGGCAATTGGCGTGCCCGAATTGCGCGCCGCGCTCGCTGGCGAAATCGGTTTCACCGAGGCGATCGACCGCGCCAAGACAGCTACCCGACAATATGCCAAGCGGCAGGGCACGTGGTTCCGCCACCAACTCGGGACCGAGTGGAAGCGCGTGAGCGCCGATGGAGTGGGGCAAACCATTTTTTGATTTGCAGTCCGGTTCGCTTCCGTTAGGTAGGCTGCGCGAAGAATTTCACGCACAGGTTGTCGTGGTTAACCGCTCGTAAGGTCATTGGTGGCATAACGGGCAAGTCGATTTCGCGGGCGGCAGATGCGATTCCACAAGGCCGAGTCGGCCTTTTTCGTTTTCATATTCGTGATCCTGGCCGCCGGCCTGGTGATTTTGCACGCCTATGGTTTTCTGCATACATCGGCCGGCGTCGCCACGCTTCACGAAGAGCGCGCGGCCAATATACGCTATCTGGGCAAACTGCTTTTCGCGACGGGCGTGCTGCTCGCCACTGCCCTGTTCTTCGGCATCTTCTTCATCTATCCGCTCATTCGCCGGCAGGTGAAGGAGGAGGGTAAGCTCAGGGCCATGACCCAGTCATTGTCGGCCCGCTCCGAGACGCTGGAGCATGCGGCGTTGACCGACGGCCTGACGGGCATGCACAACCGACGCTATTTCGACGATGCCTTGAAGGAATACCTCGCGGAGTTCCGCCGTGTCGGCAAGCCCGTCGGGCTGATGATCCTCGACCTCGACCATTTCAAGCAGGTCAACGACACGCATGGCCATGACGTTGGCGACGAGGTGCTGCGGGCCGTTTCCAAATGCCTCAAGGACATGACCCGTTATCACGACGTGGTGGCGCGGCTCGGCGGCGAGGAATTCGCGGTCGTCACGCCCAACATGGATGCCGACATGCTGTCACGGTTCGCCGAGCGTATCCGCAGGGAGATTGCCGCGATGGCGGTCATGACCGGCAATGTCCGGCTCAAGATCACCACCAGCGTCGGACTGGCCGTCTGGGACCGCAGGGAAACGGCCGAGGACTTTTATCGCCGCGCCGACAGGCAGCTCTACGAGGCCAAGCGCCAGGGCCGCAACCGGGTCTGCGCGTAAGCGACCAACGGTCTGACGGTTGCAGCGGGCGAAGGAAAGGCGGCAGCGCCGGCTTATTCGTTCTGTGGGCGCATGCCGAAGGTGGCGGGTTTCAACCCGTAGCGAAGATCGAAATCCTCGCTCGGCGGCCGCGGCGCCGGCGCCTTGCGATAATCGGGGTCGCCGGCCTGGCGGGCGGTGTCGACCTGTTCGGCAAAGACCATGCCTTGCTGCGGCCTCGGCACGTTACGCAAACGCTCCACGATTGCCGCGAGATCGACGTCCTGTTCAGTACCTTCGACAAATGTTTCGTCGCCATGTTTGCCGGCGCCGGGCAGCAGCGCGGCGTCGAGTTTCTCGAATTTGAGGCGCATGGTGGTGGCCACGCCTTCGCCGAAGGCGATCGCCTCCCGCTGACCCATCGACGACAGGAAGGAAAGCGTCGAGGCCGATGAATCGGCGATGGCCGAGCGGACGATCGCCTGGTCCTGTTCGTTGGCCAGCCGCATCGCGAACACTGTCGAGCATTGCGACAGGATGGTGGGGTCGAGCTCGCCGGGACGCTGGGTGACGACACCGAGATAGCAGCCGTATTTGCGCCCTTCCTTGGCGATGCGCGACAGCGCATGCCGGGTCGGCGCGAAACCGAGCCTGGCGTCGGCCGGCATGTAGCGGTGCGCCTCCTCGCACAGCAGCAGGAGCTTGAGCCGCCCCTCGCTCCACAGCGCAAGGTCGAAAGCCAGGCGCGCCAGCACCGAGCAGACGGCATTGACGACCTCGGACGGCAGGCCGGCCATTTCGAAGCAGGTGACCGGTCGTCCATTATGCGGGACACGGAAGATGTTTCCCACCGTCTCGTGGATGGTGTCTTCGATCAGCCGCGAATTGAACATGAACCGGTAGCGCGGGTCGGCCGCCGCCGATTCGATGCGGATCTTGAGCGATTTCAGCGCCGGCCGGTCGCCTTTGGCATCCAGCAGGCCCATGCGCTCGTCGATCTGCTTGACGAGGTCGGCGATCCGGTATGGCACCGGCGTGTCGGCGGTGACCGCGTCGCCGCCGCCGCGGCGCAGGACCCCGCCAGAAGCGGGATTGCGGTAGAGGCTCTTGGCGCTTGCTATCAGGTCGCGCAGCAGGTCGACTTCTTCGGGCTCCTGTTCGCGGCCGCGGAACAGGACTTCCGCGAATTCCTCCAGCCGAAACATCCAGAACGGAAGGTCGAGCGTGGAGGCGTCGATCCTTACGCTGTGCTCGGGAAGCGAGGCCGCGAACTCATTATGCGGATCGAGGATCAGCACCCTGAGATCGGGGCGCGCCACGATCGCCTTGCGCAAGAGAAGCGAGACGGCCGTCGACTTGCCGACGCCCGTCGTGCCGACGACCGCGAAATGGCGCGCCAGCGTGTCGTCGATGGCGATGTTGGCGGCGATCTCCTCGTCCTGCGACAGCGACCCCACGGTGATGCTGCGCCGCCCCGCAAGGTCATAGACGGCCTGCAGGTCCCGGGAGCGGATGCGATGGGCGATGGCGCCGATATGCGGATAGTTCGTGATACCGCGGTCGAACGTCGGTTTCTGCCCGGCTTCGGGCGCATCACGCACCTCGCCGACGAGCTCGACCTTGACCTCGATGAGGTTGCCGCCGGCCTCGCTCCAGGCATGGTCGGTCTTGCCGATCGCATAGACCAGACCGACCGTGCGCGTCGTGCCGAGATTGATGGAGATCATGCGTCCGACGCGCCAGTGGCTTGTCGAAACGCCTTCCAGTTCGTCGGCGTAGGCGCTGATGATCGCCCGCGATCCGTCACAATGCACGACATTGCCAAGGATGCGCCGGTCGTTCTGGCTTGCGTCACGGCGCTCCTGTGACGTCGCTTCGCCTCCGGAAGCTTCACGCTCGACAAACATCGGCAAATCGGTCCCCACGTCCGCTAGGAAGGAAAGACTAGCGCTGCGCGGTTAAGGCCGCGTGTGGCGGCATGGTGTAGAGGCAATTAAGCAATTGTGCGGGATTCGACAGAAAGGGCGACGTTCAGTGACGTCGCCCGCTTACGTCGGTCTGCGCTGTCTCAGTTCTTGTGGTGCACCTTCTGCAAACCGTACACCGGCGTCGCGATCCCTTCCTGCCGGGCCTTCAGCTGAAGGGACAGATACTGCGAATAATGTCGCGACTGATGCAGGTTGCCGCCGTGGAACCACAGCGCCTCCTGCTGCGTCGGCTTCCACATGTTGCGCTGCTCGCCCTCCCAGGGGCCGGGGTCTTTGGTGGTGTTCGAGCCGAGACCCCAGACCTTGCCGACCTTGTCCGCGACGTCCTGGCTTATCAGATCGGCCGCCCAGCCGTTCATCGAGCCGTAGCCCGTGGCATAGACGATGAGATCGGCGGGAAGCTCGGTGCCGTCGACGAATTTCACGCCGGTCTCGGTCAGTTCCTGAATGCCAGCGCCCTTGCCGCTTTTCAGCTTGATCGAGCCATCGATGACGAGATCGCAGGCGCCGACGTCGATATAGTAGCCCGACCCACGCCGCAGGTATTTCATGAACAGGCCCGAGCCGTCGTCGCCCCAGTCGTGCATGAAGCCTGCCTTTTCGAGCGCCTCGTAGAAATCCTTGTCGCGCTCGCGCATCTGCTCATAGAGCGGGATCTGGAACTCGTGCATGATTTTGTAGGGCAGGGAGGCGAAGATCAGGTCCGCCTTGCGGGTCGTGACGCCGTTCTCCACCGCCTGTTCTGAATAGAGCGCGCCCAGCCCGATATCCATGAGCGTGTCGGACTTCACGATGTGGGTGGACGAGCGCTGCACCATGGTGACGTCGGCGCCGCCCTCCCACAGTGCCGCGCATATGTCGTGCGCGGAATTGTTCGAGCCGATGACGACGGCCTTCTTGCCGCGGTAGGTCTCCGGGCCGGGATGAGTCGAGGAATGCTGTTGCTCGCCCTTGAAGATGTCCTGGCCCTTGAATTTCGGCACATTGGCCTTGCCCGACATGCCGGTGGCGAGAACCAGCTGCTTCGGCTTCAGCGTGATTTCCTTGCCGTCGCGCTCGACGACGACAATCCATTCGCCGGCCTTTTCGTCGTACTTGGCGGATTTGGCGGTGGTGGAGGACCAATAGTTCAGCTCCATCACCTTCGTGTACATCTCCAGCCAGTCGCCGATCTTGTCCTTCGGCGCGAAGACCGGCCAGTTCTTCGGGAAGTCGATATAGGGCAGGTGATCGTACCAGACCGGATCGTGCAGGCAGAGCGACTTGTAGCGCTTGCGCCAGGAATCGCCGGCACGGTCGTTCTTCTCCACGATAATGGTGGGGACCCCGAGCTGCTTGAGCCGCGCGCCGAGCGCGATGCCGCCCTGGCCGCCGCCGATGATGACGGTGTAAGGTTGCCTGGAGAAGCCGAGTTCGGTGACTTCCTCCTCGCGCTCTTCCTTCCAGCTCTTGCGATCCTTGCCGTGGCCGTGCTTGGCGCCCATCGGGCGCGTGTAGCCTGCCTTCTCCTCATGTCCCTTCAGTTCGGCCATGGTGGTGAGCAGCGTCCATATCCTGCCGTTCTTCAGGCGGATATGGCCGAACCCGCGCGCCACGTCGGTCTCGAAGCTGATCCAGCCTTCGATCAGCGCGTCGTCGCAGGTCGCGTCCTCGCCTTCCGCGATGCGCCAGCGCGACGGTTTAACTGCGGACAGCTGGCTTTCCAGCATCGCGCGGATCTGGTCCTTGCCCTCCATCGTCTTGATGTTCCAGGTGAAGGTGACGAGGTCGCGCCAGTAGCAGTCGTCCTGGAAGCAATCGACGGCCTTGTCGATGTCGCCGGCGCCGAGCGCTGTGCCGAACCGGTCGAGCAGATCGGTCAATTTCTTGCTGGGGGCTTTGTCGAGCATGAACATTCCTCCGTTTGATCCGCGCATGACCGGCATCTGGCGTCCGATCGCTGTCAGTATCGAAGGAAAGCGGACCTCGCGTCACTCTGCCAATTAGTTTTGTGCGATTTCAATACGTTGGCATGAATCCGGGTCGAGCTTGCGCGGACAGGCCGGCCCGTGACGCTCGCGCCACGGGCCTGGGGAGGCTGCGTCAGATCGAGTTCGACTTCATCTGGTCGGCGATGTATTCGGCCTGCCGGATCGCCAGCGACACGATGGTCAGCGTCGGGTTCTCCGCCGCGCCCGAGGTGAACTGGCTGCCGTCCGACACGAACAGGTTCTTGATGTCGTGCGTCTGGCCATGCCTGTTGACGACGCCGTCTTCCGGCTTCTCGCTCATGCGGTTGGTGCCGAGATTGTGGGTGGACGGATAGGGCGGCGTTGGGAACACGCGCGTCGCGCCCACCGCGTCGTAAAGGGCCGCGCTTTGCTTGTAGGCATGGTTGCGCATGGCCTCGTCGTTGGGGTGATCGTCGAAATTGACATTGGCCACCGGCATGCCGTGCTCGTCCTTGACGTCCTTGTTGAGGGTGATGCGGTTGTCCTCGCGCGCCATGTCCTCGCCGACGATCCACAGGCCGGCCATATGGTCGTAGTGGTCGAGCGCGGTGGTGAAGGAACGCCCCCAGGCGCCCGGATCGAGGAAGGCGGCCATGAAGGGCAGGCCGAGCGACAGCGTCTCCAGTTCGTAGCCGCCGGCGAAGCCGCGCGCGGTATCGTGCCGCGCCTCGTCGCGGATGATGCCGGCCATCGTCGTGCCGCGATACATGTGCACCGGCTTGTCGAAGATGGCGTAGACGGAGCCGGTCGTGTGGCGCATGTAGTTCCGGCCCACCTGGCCGGAGGAATTGGCCAGCCCGTCCGGGAATTTCGAGGATTCGGAATTGAGAAGCAGGCGCGGGCTTTCGATGGAGTTGCCGGCGACGGCCACGATGCGCGCCTTCTGCTCCTGCATCTTGCCGTCCTTGTCGGCATAGACCACGCCCGTCACCTTGCCGCTGTCGTCGTGGTTGATCTTGATGACCATCGCGTTCGGCCGGACTTCCATGTGGCCGGTTTCCTCGCCCTTGGGGATTTCCGTATAGAGCGTCGACCACTTGGCGCCCCACTTGCAGCCCTGGAAGCAGAAGCCGGTCTGCTGGCACGACATGCGGTCGTCGCGCTCGACCGAGTTGATAGCCATGTTGCCGGTGTGGCATTCCTTGTAGCCGAGCTTGTCTGCGCCGGCCTTCATCACCTTGAAGTTGTTGTTGCCGGGCAGGCGCGGCCAGCCATTGGTGCTGGTGACGCCCATCTTGGCTTCGGCCTTGGTGTAGTAGGGCTCCATTTCCTGAAGGGTGATCGGCCAGTCGAGCAGGTTGGCGCCGTCGATCTTGCCATAATGCGTCAGCGTCTTGAACTCGTGCTCCTGGAAGCGCAGCGAGGCGCCGGCCCAGTGCGTTGTCGAGCCGCCGACCGCCTTGACGATCCAGGCCGGCAGGTTCGGGAAATCCTTGTGGACGCGCCAGGACCCGGAGGTGGTGCGCATGTCCTTCCAGGCGAGTTGGCCAAAGGAGTCCCATTCGTCGTTGATGAAATCCTCGTATTCGTGCCGGCCGCCGGCTTCGAGGATGACGACGTCGATGCCCTTTTGCGCCAGCTCGTTGCCGAGCGTGCCGCCGCCGGCGCCTGAGCCGATGATGACGACGACGCTGTCGTCCTTGAGATCAAAGGTCTTTGCCATGGTTTCCTCCCATGAGAATGGTGTGCTGAGCGGTTCGCGGATGGCCTAGAGCCATTCGATGTCGTCGAACCCGCGCTGGATGTAGCCGCCCTTGGAATAGGACTCGCCCTCGTAGCCGAAGACCGGCCACAGCTCCTTCTGGTTGTAGAGGCCGACGACGAGGCCGCCGCGCACCGCCTGGAAGAACGGCGTGTCCTCGATTTGCTTGAGCAGGGCGACGCGCTGGTCCTCCCAGCCGAGTCCCGAATAACCGCCGGGACCGGCCTTGGCGTCGAGATCGGCGATTCCGTTCTCGATCAGGTCCCTGTGGGCGGGGTCCTTCGCCGCCGCCTCATCATGGCTCTTGACCGCGATGGCGTAGTATTTGTCGGCGACCTGATCGTGCGGATAGATATCGCGCGCCACCTGGATCAGCGTCTTGACCGTCTCGGGCTTGAGGGCGGATGCCTCCAGCCCCCAGGCATGTTCCGGGCTGATGACCGCGCTTCCGGAGATGATGAGCAGCGCTCCCGCGCCGCCGCGCCTGAGCAGTTCGCGACGCGAAAGTCCCGGCTTTCCGTCATAGATCGTGACCATGGATTTCCTCCCTTGCTGGCTGAAGCGCCGGACGGCGCTGTTGCTGGCGTCGTGCCCGCCGGCACGCGCACTCCTCCTATTTGAAACGGCCGTGGCGCTGCAGGACCTCGATCTTGTAACCGTCGGGATCCTCGACGAAGAAGAACCGTGCGAGCAGCGTGCCGTCGCGGTTGAATTCGACGATCTTCCTCGGATTGAAGCCGAGCGCCCCGATGCGGTCGTGCTCGCTGTCGAGGTCGGCCACCGAAAAGGCGAGATGGCCGTAGCCGTCGCCGGGCGCATATGGCTCCTCGCGGCCCTTGTTGACGGTGAGTTCGAGCTCGAATTCGCTTTCGGCATTGCTCATGTAGACGAGCGTGAAAGTCTCGAAATCGAGCCGCTCGGCGATCTCCAACCCGAAGGCCTGACGATAGAAATCGACGGAACGGGTCTCGTCGAGAACCCGGATCATGGAATGAATTGCCTTTGCCAATCGCCGTCTCCGTTCCAATCGATAGTCCGGATTATGCGGCAGCCGCCAGGCGGGTGGTGGCAGCCCGTTACCACGCCCTCGAAAGCGCGGCTTTGGCACGAAAGTGCGATTGTGCGGCGGTGCTTTTGGCATAACAATGCGAAGACAAGCTGCCGCTCGTGCGCATCGCGGCGGTGACAAAACAGGCGGAGGAAGATCATGTGCAGGGTTTTCGCCGGACAGGATCCGGAAGGCTATCGGCAGATCAACAGGTCGATCCGCATTGCCGGTCACTCGACCAGCATCCAGCTCGAGGCGACGTTCTGGCTCCTTCTCGACGAGATCGCTGCGAGCCAGAACCTCAGCACGCCCAAATTCATCTCCAAGCTTTATGACGAGGCGATCGAGATCAATGGCGAGATTCCGAACTTCGCCTCGATGCTGCGCACCACCTGCGCGCTCTATCTGCGCGGCCATCGCCCGTCCGATGCCGAGGTCGAACTCGACCGGGATATTGCCGAGCGGCGGCCGGCGATTTTAGTGCATTGACAGCGCTGCGACTTCGTCCTTATTGTCCGCGCCCATGAACTCGGCACTCATTCTCGTAGTAGGAACGCGCGTGGGCAAGGCGGTGTAACCGCCGGGCGAAATCCTCCCATGCGCGACAGACAGGCTCCCTCGGGGGCCTTTTTTATTGCCCGAGACAGGACTAAACGACCAGCAAGCGCTTACAGAAGCCAGGGAAGACGGAACGGACCGATGAGCAACGGACAGAACGAGCGACGTGAAATGTCAGGTGCCGAGATTGTGGTGCAGGCGCTGATCGACAACGGCGTCAAGCACCTTTTCGGCTATCCGGGCGGCGCCGTCCTTCCGATCTACGACGAACTCTTCCAGCAGGACGAGATCGAGCACATCCTCGTTCGCCACGAGCAGGGCGCCGGCCATGCGGCCGAAGGCTATGCCCGCTCCACCGGCAAGGCCGGCGTCATGCTGGTGACTTCAGGTCCGGGCGCAACCAATGCGGTGACGGCGCTGCAGGACGCGCTGATGGATTCCATCCCGCTGGTCTGCCTCACCGGCCAGGTGCCGACGACGCTGATCGGTTCCGACGCCTTTCAGGAATGCGACACGGTCGGCATCACGCGCCCCTGCACCAAGCACAACTGGCTGGTGAAGGACCCCAACGACCTCGCCGCCACCATCCATGAGGCGTTCCACGTCGCGACGACCGGTCGCCCGGGTCCCGTCGTGGTCGATATCCCGAAGGACGTGCAGTTCGCCAAGGGCACCTACGTGCCGCCGCAGATCGCGCCGCGCATGAGCTATCAGCCGAAAGTCCAGGGCGATCTCGAAAAGATCAAGGCGGCTGTCGCGCTGATGGCGTCGGCGAAGAAACCCATCCTCTACACCGGCGGCGGCGTCGTGAATGCCGGGCCGGAAGCAAGCCACCTGCTGCGCGAACTGGTCGATCTCACCGGCTTCCCGATCACCTCGACGCTGATGGGGCTCGGCGCCTATCCGGCGAGCGGCAGGAACTGGCTGGGAATGCTCGGCATGCACGGCTCCTACGAAGCCAACATGGCCATGCACGACTGCGACGTGATGGTGTGCATCGGCGCGCGCTTCGACGACCGCATCACCGGCCGCCTCGACGCTTTCGCGCCGAATTCGAAGAAGATCCATGTCGACATCGACGCATCCTCGATCAACAAGAACGTGCGCGTCGACCTCGGCATCATCGGCGATTGCGGGCTGGTGCTGGAGGATATGGTCAGGCTGTGGCGGGCGACGGCGAAGGCCGACAAGAAGGCGCTTTATCCCTGGTGGGAGCAGATCGCCAGATGGCGCGCTCGCGATTCCTTCGCCTACAAGCAGAATCCCGATGTCATCATGCCGCAATACGCCATCCAGCGGCTCTACGAACTGACCAAGGACCGCGACACCTATATCACCACCGAGGTCGGCCAGCACCAGATGTGGGCCGCCCAACTCTACGGCTTCGAGAAGCCGAACCGCTGGATGACCTCGGGCGGGCTCGGCACGATGGGTTATGGTCTGCCGGCGGCGCTCGGCGTGCAGATTGCGCATCGCGATGCGCTGGTCGTCGATATCGCCGGCGACGCCTCGGTGCAGATGACGATGCAGGAAATGTCCGCCGCCGTGCAGTACGAGGCGCCGATCAAGATCTTCATCCTCAACAACCAGTACATGGGCATGGTGCGCCAGTGGCAGCAATTGCTGCACGGCAACCGCCTGTCGCATTCCTACACCGAGGCGATGCCCGACTTCGTCAAGCTGGCGGAGGCCTATGGCGGCCACGGCATCCGCTGCGACAAGCCGGACGATCTGGACGACGCGATCAACGAGATGATCTCGGTGAAGAAGCCGGTGCTGTTCGACTGCCGCGTGGCGAATCTCGCCAACTGCTTCCCGATGATCCCTTCGGGCAAGGCGCACAACGAGATGCTCCTGCCCGACGAGGCGACCGACGAAGCGGTGGCTAACGCCATCGACGCCAAGGGGCGGGAGCTTGTCTAGGCGGACAGTAGCAGCCGGACAGTGCTGCATTGAAACGAAGAAGATTCCGGAACTCAGGATCGAGAGTCAGAGATGAACCCCCACCTTCAACCCACCGGCTCCGCCTATTTCATCGCCAAGGAAACGCAGGTGCCCGAGCGGCACACGCTTTCGGTGCTGGTCGACAACGAGCCGGGCGTGCTCGCCCGCGTCATCGGTCTGTTCTCCGGACGCGGCTACAATATCGAGAGCCTCACGGTCTCGGAGACCGAGCACGAAAAACACCTGTCGCGCATCACCATCGTCACCAGCGGAACCTCGCATGTGCTGGAGCAGATCAAGCATCAGCTTGAGCGCATCGTGCCGGTCCACGGTGTCGTCGATCTAACCGTCAGGGCCGGGGAACTGGGGCAAGAGCGGCCACTGGAGCGGGAGCTTGCGCTGGTCAAGGTGGCGGGCACCGGCGACAATCGCGTCGAGGCGCTGCGCCTTGCCGACGCTTTCCGTGCCAGCGTCATCGACGCCAACACGGAGCATTTCATCTTCGAGATCACCGGCAAGGGTTCGAAGGTCGATCAGTTTATCGCCATCATGCGTCCGCTCGGCCTGGTCGAGATCTGCCGCACCGGCGTGGCCGCCATGAATCGCGGGCCGGAAAGCATGTAGGGGCGGCGCGCTGCATTGAAAATAGCGTCCCATCGATGTATATACGCTGGATATACAAGGATGGTGACGATGGCGCAGATCGTGGTTTCGAAATGGGGCAACAGCGCCGGTATCAGGCTGACGAGGGCGATGCTGGACGAGCTTGGCGTCAAGCAGGGTGAGGCGATCAACCTCACCATCAAGGACGGCAAGGGTATCATCGAGCCCGCCAGGCCGAAGAAGATCACGCTGGAGTGGATCATTTCGGAGATGGATCGACTCGGACCTGAACATGCGCCCGAGACCGCGGATTGGGGACCCGATACGCCCGGCGAGCGAATTGACGACGAGTATTCCCGGGGCGAGATAACGCTCGATGACATACTGAATGGCCGGGGATGACTACCTTAAGGGCCGGCGACATTGTCTGGGCGGATTTCGAACCCGTACTGGGAACAGAACAGGGCGGGCGAAGGCCGGCTATCGTTCTGACCGATGAAGCGTTCAATGCGAGAGACCAGCGCTCGATCGTCTGCCCGATCACGCGCAACGTCACGCCATGGCCGACGAAGGTGATCCTTCCACCGGGATTGCAGACGCGCGGCGCGATTCTGGCCGATCAGATTCGGAGCATGCACAGACAAGAGCGCGGCTTCCGTCTCATTGAATCCGCGCCGGACGAGGTGCTGGCTCACCTGCGCGCGATCGTCAGCGCGATACTTGGCATAGGCGTCTGATCGGCATGGCGCGGCGAAACGTGCAAACCCATGATATGGGTTGGTATTGCTGACTTGGCTGCACTCCATGTCCCTCGACGTCTTCCTCGCGCTGCTGGCCTACGCCATCGTGACCTAGATCACGCCGGGGCCGAACAATTTCATGCTGCTGAGTTCCGGCGTGAATTTCGGCTTTGTCCGCACGGTGCCGCACATGCTGGGCATCGCCATCGGTTTCCTCGTGCTGCTGCTGGCTGTCGGCTTCGGGCTCGGCGCGGTGCTGACGGCGTTCCCGGCCTTGCACACGGCGCTCGAGGTCGCGGGAAGCGCCTACCTGCTTTATCTAGCCTGGAAGATCGCCATGTCGAGGTCGATGAGCGGCAAGGGTGAGGCGGGCGCGCGGCCCTTGCGCTTCATCGATGCCGCCGCTTTCCAATGGGTCAATCCCAAGGCATGGGTGATGGCCGTTACCGCCATGGCCGTCTACACGGACCCGGCGCGGCCGTTCCTGTCCGTCGTGCTGATCGCCGTCGCCTTCGCGCTGGTCAACCTGCCGAGCGTGTCGACCTGGGCCGGCTTCGGTACGGCGCTGCGCGGTTTCCTGTCCGATCCGGTCCGGCTGAAATGGTTCAACATCGCCATGGGCCTGCTGCTGGCGGCGACGCTGTGGCCGATGCTGCGCTGACGGTTGGTTCTTGAACCGCGAAGGCCGTCGCCGTAGTTTTCCGGCATGGCGCACGACCACAATCACGAGCACGACAACGACCTCGATCCTTTCGCCGCGCGGGTGCGGGCGCTGGAGACCATCCTGACCCGCAAGGGACTGATCGATCCTGCCGCCGTCGACGCCATCGTCGACACCTACGAGACCAAGGTGGGGCCGAGGAACGGCGCGCTGGTCGTGGCGAAAGCCTGGAGCGATCCGACCTTCACCGACTGGCTGAAGCGCGACGCGACGGCTGCCATCGCCTCGCTCGGCTTCACCGGCCGGCAAGGTGAGCACATGCAGGCGGTCTTCAACACGCCCGACACCCACAATCTTGTCGTCTGCACGCTGTGCTCTTGCTATCCGTGGTCGGTGCTCGGCCTGCCACCTGTCTGGTACAAGGCGCCGCCCTATCGCAGTCGGGCCGTCATCGACCCGCGCGGCGTTCTTGAGGAATTCGGGCTAAGGCTCCCCGCGGAAACGAAAATCCGCGTCTGGGACTCGACCGCCGAGCTTCGTTATCTGGTTGTTCCCATGCGTCCCGAAGGCACGGACGGGCTTTCCGAAGAGCGGCTGGCCGACCTCGTCACGCGCGATTCCATGATCGGCGCCGGTCTCGCGAGGCAGCTGGCATGAACGGGCCGCAGGACCTCGGCGGCCAGATGGGCTTCGGGCCGGTCGCGCCCGAACGGAACGAGCCGATTTTCCATGCCGAGTGGGAAAAGCGGGCGCTGGGCGTGACGCTGGCAACCGGCGGGTTCGGCGCCTGGAACATCGACGAAAGCCGCCATGCGCGGGAATCGCTGCATCCGGTCATCTACTATGCGGCCAGCTACTACGAGATATGGATCCGCGCGCTGGAAATCCTGCTGAAGCGCCACGGCTTCCTCAGCGATGCGGACCTTGCGGCTGGAGAGGCCGTCGACGCCGCGGCGACGCCGAAGCGCGTGCTCAGGGCCGAAGACGTCGCGGCCACGCTCGCGAAAGGCGGTCCCTGCGACCGGCCGGTTGCCGGCGAGCCGCTGTTCAAGGCGGGTGACAGGGTGCGCACGAGGAATTTCAACCCCACCGGTCATACGCGCCTGCCGCGCTATGCGCGGGGCAAATGCGGAACGGTCGAGCGCGTCCATGAGGGCTTTGTCTTTCCTGATACCAATGCGCACGGGAAGGGCGAAAATCCGCAGCGGGTCTATACCGTCGTCTTTTCAGGCGGCGAAATCTGGGGCGAGGGCGCCGATCCGGCGCTCACGGTGTCGATCGACGCCTGGGAGAGCTATCTTGAAGCCGCCTGAGCCGGAAGGCGTCGCCCCGCCGGATCAGCCGGTCTTCAGCGAGCCGTGGCAGGCGCAGGCTTTCGCGCTGACCGTGGCGCTGCACGAGAAGGGGCTGTTCGCCTGGAGCGAATGGGCTGAGGCGCTTTCGGCCGAAGTCAAGCGTCCCGGCGCCGCGCCTGACGGCAGCGATTACTATGAGCATTGGCTGGCCGCGCTCGAAAAGCTGCTGGCAGAGAAGGGCGTCGCGACTCTTGGTGACGTGAGCGCTCTGGCCGAGGCCTGGCGCCGGGCCGCGCACGCCACGCCGCACGGCAGGCCGATCCTTCTGGAGAACGATCCGGGCATCTGATGCGTTGGTCTGTGGGCGAGGGGAAGACGTCGCACGATAGTTTCACGTTCATCGACATGACAGGAGAGCCATTCAATGACCAAAGTCGTTGTTCTCGTCGGAAGCCTGCGCAAGGAATCCTTCAGCCGCAAGACCGCAAAAGCGCTGGTGAAGCTCACGCCCGAACTGGATTTCGATTTTCTGGATATCGGCGCGGTTTCGTATTTCAATCAGGATCTGGAAGCCAATCCGCCGGCGGATTGGGTGTCGTTCCGGGAGCGCGTCGCGGCGGCGGACGCCGTGCTGTTCGTAACGGCTGAATACAACCGCTCCGTTCCCGGCGTGCTCAAGAATGCCGTCGACGTGGCCTCGCGCCCCTATGGCAAGGGCGCGCTGCTGGGTAAGCCGGCGGCGATCATATCGACCTCGATCGGCGCCATCGGCGGCTTCGGTGCCAATCACCATCTGCGCCAGTCTCTCGCCTTCCTCGACATGCCCACCATGGAACAGCCGGAAGCCTATATCGGCCACGCCGGCAGCCTGTTCGACGACGACGGCAACCTCACCAACGACGGCACCCGCGATTTCCTGGCCAAGTTCGGCAATGCGTTCGCGGCGTTCATCAGGAAGAACGAATAGTGGACTGCATGATATTGTTCACTTTTTGTTCTTGCTCTGGGAGCGCTTGACGCCTTATCATTCCGCTCTCATGAGGGGGCGGAAGACGACCTTGCCTTTGCCGCCCGAATCCGGTCACACGGTGCGATGGATTTTTCTCCGCAACAGGACGAGGCGCTGAAGGCGGTCGGCCGCTGGCTGAAGGAGGGGCGGCCGCAGGTGTTTCGCCTGTTCGGCTACGCCGGCACCGGCAAGACCACGCTGGCGCGCCATTTTGCCGAGCATGTCGACGGTCAGGTGCAGTTCGCGGCCTTCACCGGCAAGGCCGCGCAGGTGCTGCGCTCCAAGGGCGCCACCAATGCGCGCACCATCCATTCGCTGATCTACCGGCCGCGCGGCGAGGAGGCGATCGAGGACGAGACGACCGGCAAGACCTCGATCAACCCGACCTTCTCGCTCAACCGCCAGAGCCCGATCGCGCGCGCCGCCCTCGTCGTCATCGACGAATGTTCCATGGTGGACGAACAGCTCGGCCGCGACCTGATGAGTTTCGGCACGCCGATCCTGGTGCTTGGCGATCCGGGGCAGTTGCCGCCGATCTCGGGCGGCGGCTTCTTCACCGAGCACGAGCCGGATTATCTGCTCACCGAAATCCACCGTCAGGCGCGCGACAATCCCATTATCCGCCTGGCGCTCGACGTACGCGAGGGCAGGGAATTCATGCGCGGCGACTTCGGCACCGCCCAGGTCATCGGCCGCGAAGACGTGACGCAGGATCTTGTGCTCAAGGCCGATCAGGTGCTGGTCGGCACGAACCGCACCCGCCGCCGCTACAACCAGCGCCTGCGCGAGCTGAAAGGGTTTTCCGCCGACTACCCGCAGGCCGGCGACAAGCTGGTCTGTCTCCGAAACGATCCCGCCAAGGGTCTGCTCAACGGCTCGCTGTGGAAGGTCATGACCGCCTCGCGCGAGACGGTGAAGCCCGGCATCAACCTGCTGGTCTCGCCGGAGGAGGACGATCCCGACCGCGGCGTGGCCAAGATCAAGCTGTTGAAGGCCGCCTTCGAATCGCCGGAAGAGGAAATCTCCTGGCAGCAGAAGAAGCGCTTCGACGATTTCGACTACGGCTACGCACTCACCGTGCACAAGGCGCAGGGCTCGCAGTGGAACGACGTGGTGCTGTTCGACGAGAGTTTCGCCTTCAAGGACACGCGCCAGCGCTGGCTCTACACGGCCATTACGCGGGCCGCGGAACGGCTGACGGTGGTGCGGTGAGGGGTAGGCTGTCCTGTTTGGAGCTTCGGTAGAGCGGCGATGTTCCGGCATGGATTCTCGGGTCGCGTCCGTCGCTTCGCTCGGACTTGCCCGAGAATGACGAAGTCGGTGGTGTTCGCGCCAATTTCAAATGTACTGGCGGTGAAGTATGCACGTTCGTCATCCTATGGCGGAGCAGGCCAAAGGCCGTTGCGGAGACCATAGGATCCATGCCTGAACGTTTCAGTATTTGACGAAACCCTCAAGCACACGGGAATGGCCCGCTACGGAAGACTCTCAGATCGAAAAGCTCGTCCCGCAGCCGCACGAGGCCACCGCGTTGGGGTTCCTGATCTGGAAGGACTGGCCCATCAGGTCGTCGACGAAGTCGATCACCGAACCGCCCATATAGACCAGCGACAGATCGTCGATCAGCACGGTCGCGCCGTCCTTCTCGATGGCGATGTCGTCGTCATTGCGGTCGTCCACCAGGTCGAACGTGTAGGAAAAGCCCGAGCAGCCGCCGCCTTCGACGGCGACGCGCAGCGCCGTCTTGCCGGGTTCACCGGCAACGATCTTCGCGATCCGCTTCGCGGCGGCGTCGGTCACTTCGACTTTCATGGCGGTCTTGGCGTCGGCACCCATGGGCGTCACCTTGCATTCGTTCGCCCCTGATAGGTATGAAGCTGCGGCGGTCCAGTCAATGGGACAGGCAAGCGGGATGGGGACAGGCAAGCGGGATGGGTCAGCGCCAACCGGAGAAGCATGGCTGAGGAACGGCAGGAGAGGGCGGCTCTGGGCGACATCGGCTTCGGCTACCGCCCCCGTGCCGTCTATGCCAGCGACCCGGCGCGCTCACGCGGGCGGCTGTGGAACGAGCCGGAGAGCCCGACCCGCACGCCTTTCCAGCGCGACCGCGACCGCATCGTCCACTCCACAGCCTTCCGCCGGCTGAAACACAAGACACAGGTCTTTATCGCCCATGAGGGCGACCATTACCGCACGAGGCTGACCCATACGATCGAGGTGGCTCAGATCGCGCGTGCTCTGGCCCGAGCTTTGAAGGTCGACGAGGATCTGGCCGAGGCCGTCGCGCTCGTCCACGATTTCGGCCACACGCCGTTCGGCCATACCGGCGAGGATGCGCTCAACGAGAAGATGGCGGACTGGGGCGGCTTCGACCACAACGCACAGTCGCTGAGGATCGTGACGCGGCTGGAGCGGCGCTATGCCGAGTTCGACGGTCTGAACCTAACCTGGGAGACGCTGGAGGGGCTGGTCAAGCACAACGGCCCGCTGGTGGACGCCGCCGGCAGCGGCCTGCACGGCCCCCTGCCGCAGGCGATACGCGATTACAACGAACTTCACGACCTGGACCTCTCCACCTTCGCCGGCATCGAGGCACAGTGCGCGGCCATCGCCGACGACATCGCCTACGACACGCACGACATCGACGACGGACTGCGCTCCGGTCTGCTGTCGCTGGACATGCTGGAAGGCCTGGCGCTGCCGGGCAGCGTGCTGAAAGGCGTGCGCGACCGTTATCCCGCGCTTGATCCCGTCCGCACCGGGCACGAACTCATGCGTCGCCAGATCACGCGCATGGTCGAGGACGTGATCGCCTGCGCGCACGAGAACCTCAAACGCCTGCGACCCAGGAGCGCCGACGAGGCGCGCAATGCGGGTGAGACCGTCGTCACATTCTCTCCGCGCATGGCGGAGGCGGAGAAAGAGCTGAAGTCTTTTCTATACGGCCATCTCTACCGCCATCCCGACGTGATGGCCGTACGGGCCGAGGCGGAACGCGTGGTGAAGGACCTGTTCGACGCCTACTATGCCGCGCCGCGCGAAATGCCGGAAGGCTGGCGAGAGGGGCTGGACCGGGCCGAGCCGCGCATCAGGGCGCGCAGCGTCGCCGATTTCCTTGCCGGCATGACCGACACCTACGCGCTCAAGGAACACCGGCGCTTGTTTGACCGCACGCCGGATTTGGGCTAGGCGCTGCCAGGATTTTCGGTAGGCTTTTCGGCGACGTCATCCCGGAAGCCGCAGCCGAGCGCAGCGAGCGAAGGCTGTCCGGGATCCATTCCGTGGCTTTCGAAGGTTCCGGAATGTATCCCGGATAATCGATCTCCGCTTCGCTCCGCCGATTTCCGGGATGACGCCGCTCTTATGCCTGCCTCGTTGCAGCCAGAGACATATCGCATGAACATCTTCGCCGACTTCACAGCGCGGATCAACAAGACCGTCCAAGGCCTTGGCCTGACGGACAAGGACGGAAACGCGCCGGATCTGTCGCGCGTCGCCGTGGAGCCGCCGCGCGACCCGAGCCACGGCGATCTCGCCACCAATGCGGCGATGGTGCTGGCCAAGCCGACAGGCCAGAATCCGCGCGTTCTGGGCGAGAAGATCGCGGAAGCGCTGCGCGCCGATGCCGATGTCGCGTCGGCTGAGATCGCCGGCCCCGGCTTCGTCAACCTTCGGCTGACCGAGCGCTTCTGGCAGGCGCATCTCGGCAACGTTCTGGACGAAGGCCAAAACTACGGCCGCTCGACGGTGGGCGGAAATGCCAAGGTCAACGTCGAATACGTATCCGCCAACCCGACCGGCCCCATGCATGTCGGCCATACGCGCGGCGCCGTGGTGGGCGACGTGGTGGCCAATCTGCTGGCGTTCGCCGGCTACGACGTGACCAAGGAATACGTCATCAACGACGCCGGCGCGCAGATCGACGTGCTCGGCCGTTCCGCCTTCCTGCGCTACCGTGAGGCACTGGGCGACGACATCGGCGAAATTCCGCCCGGCCTCTATCCCGGCGACTATCTTGTCCCCGTCGGCGAGGCGCTGGCGAAGGAATTCGGCCGCTCGCTGCTGCAGATGCCGGAAGAAGAGTCGCTTGAGATCGTCAAGGACCGCACGGTCGACGCCATGATGGCGATGATCAAGGATGACCTGGCGCTGCTCAACGTCCACCACGACGTGTTCTTCTCCGAGCGCACGCTGCATGCCGACCACGCCAAGGCGATCCGCGCGGCGATCGCCGAACTGACGCTGAAGGGCCATATCTACAAGGGCAAGCTGCCGCCGCCCAAGGGCGAGAAACCGGACGACTGGGAGGATCGCGAGCAGACGCTGTTCCGCTCCACCGAGGTCGGCGACGACATGGATCGCCCGCTCGTCAAGTCCGACGGGTCCTTCACCTATTTCGCCGGCGACGTGGCCTACCTGAAGAACAAGGTGGACCGTGGCTTCGAGGAACTGATCTATGTGCTCGGCGCCGACCACGGCGGCTACGTCAAGCGGCTGGAGGCGCTGGCCAGGGCCGTCACCGACGGCCGCGTCAAGCTCACCGTGCTGCTTTGCCAGTTGGTAAAACTGTTCCGCGACGGCGAGCCGGTGCGCATGTCGAAGCGCTCCGGCGATTTCATCACGCTTCGCGAGGTGGTGGAGGAGGTCGGTCGCGATCCCGTCCGCTTCATGATGCTCTACCGCAAGAGCGACGCGCCGCTGGATTTCGATTTCGCCAAGGTCACCGAGCAGTCGAAGGACAATCCGGTGTTCTATGTGCAGTACGCGTCGGCGCGCTGCCATTCGGTGTTCCGCCAGGCGGCCGAGCAGTTTCCGGGCGAAACCTTCGATCGCGCTGACCTGAAGGCGGCGCTCGCGGCGCTGACCGATGAAGGCGAGATCGGCCTCGTGCGCAAGCTCGCGGAGTTCCCGCGCCTGATCGAGCAGGCGGCCCTTGCGCTGGAGCCGCATCGGCTTGCATTCTACCTCTACGACTTGGCAAGTGCCTTCCATGCGCATTGGAATCGGGGCACCGAGAATCCCGGCTTACGTTTTGTTAAGGTTAACGACCGACAATCGACTTATGCCAGACTGGGGCTGGTGCAGGCTGTATCGGACGTTTTGACGTCCGGCCTGACGCTGATAGGGGCCGATGCGCCCAAGGAGTTGCGTTAGGTTTTACTCAAACACCTGCCACCTTTCGCTCACATTGGTCTGGTAACGGCCAACCCTTCGCGACGTCGCTGGCGTGCGAACGAGTACGAGTTCGGGAACGATTATGGCAGAGAGAAACCAGCTCAAGATCGCCGACCGCCACGGTATCGCCGACGACGATCCATTCGCGGAACTCACCAGGATCATGGGGTTCGATCCGCGCGAGCCGGCAAGGCCGCAGGCGGTCGAGCCCGAATTGTCCGCATCGCCCGAGGGCGGCGCGCATGACAATTTCGACATCGATCTCGAAAAGGAACTGATGGGCGACTTCTCGCTCGAGGGCGAAGAAGCAGAGCCTGCTTCTGCCTTTGCCGAGCTTCCTTCGCCGGAACAGTCCGCAATATCCGCCGAGGAGGACGAAGCCAGCGCTTTCGCCGACGCCGATCAACCGGCGTTCGATGACGGCATGGATGACGCGGTCGCCGCCTCGCTGGACGAGGATGTCGCTGTTGAACAGGCTATTGTCGAGTCTCCCCGATGGGACGACGAGCCGGCCTATGAAGAGACGGCTTATGACGAACCAGCCTACGAGCCGGCTCACGCCGTTTCCGACGAAGCGCAGCGCACCGCGCCCGAGGCAGGCGTAGCCGAGCCGAACGACGCAGAGGCGGACGTAGCCGCTGCGCTGGAAGGCACCTGGTTCGAGCCGGTGCTCGATGACGAGGACCAGTTCGCTGCGGAGGACGAGGCTGAAGCGCTCGCCGGAAGCGGCGAGGGGGATGTGGACGAGCCGGCTTTCGACACAAATGCTTTCGACGCGGCCATCGCCGCTGAACCTGACGATCGACTCACCACCGTCCACATGTCCGATGACGCGCAGGAAGATCTTGCCGACAACCCGGACGCAGTCGCTGCTCATGATTTCTTCGAGGAAGCGGGCTCCTACGAGCCGGCCTCTTACGAACCCGCGTCCTATCAGTCGTCCGAAGATTATGAGGCTGATGTGCTGGCCGCTCCGGCCACCGGGACCGGCGATCTGGAAGACCATTTCGACGCCGCTATGGCTGACGTGGACATGGACTTCGAAGCCCGTGAGGCGGATGTCTCCGGCTTCGCGGCGGCCGACGCTCCTGTTTTCGCGGCTGGCGAAGAAGCTGCTTCGGAAGATATCGCTTTCGACGAGGATTTTGCTTCCGCCGACTTCGACGAGCCCGTGCAGGCGGCAGCGGCAACGCAGGCACATCCGGCACCGGTCGAGACGCCTGCTTCGGCGCCTGCGGGCGACACCTCGCTGGAAGACGAACTCAATGCGCTGCTCGCCAGGATGACGACCCGCCCAGCGATTACCGAACAGCCGGCCTGGCCTCTCGCGACACCGGTGGCCGGCGGGGAACAGTATACGCCTGCTCCGCAGCCGGCGGCAGCCGAGCCGCATCCCGCCGAGGAAGACCTGCACGCCATGCTGGCGGCCGATCTCGACGCCATGGACTTCCATGAGGCGCCGCAGGCTGCCGCCGATTTCGACGCCGAGGCCTTCCACGCCGCGTTGCATGGGCCTGACGAGCCGCAGGTCGAGGAATCGGTTTCGGTTACGCATGAAGAACCAAGCCGGTTCTCTCAGGTGGCGGCCGCGAGCGCCGCGGCGTTCGCTTCCGCCGTCGCGGCGAAATCGGGCCGTGCAGCACCGCCTGCGGATGCGCCCGAAATCGAGACCGTCGATGTTCCCGAGCGCGCCGTGGCGCTGGCCGACGACCTCGATATCCCTGACGTTCCCTTCGAGGAGCCGGCAGGCGACAACGCCATGTTCGACGATCTCGAGAATGAGTTCGCCGGCCTGCTTGGGCAGATGAACGATGCCCCCGCGCCGACCCATGCCGCCTATCGAGACGACGCCTATGGCGCCGGCTTCAGCCGCGGCGCGATGCAGGCGCAGGCCGGGTCCGAAAACGCCTTCCGGCAGCCTGTCGCGCCGAACGCGCAGGCGGCCTTCCACCCGGCAGCGGCCGGGTTCGCGGCCAATGAGATCGCTTCCGGCGGTTCGGCGCAGGAGAACGACCCCTTCGCGGTCGACGACCTGGCCTATGATCCGGATGATACGGTCGCGCTGTCCGGCATGGCGGACGACGAGCAGGCGCGTCAGCCACGGCGCGGCTTGCTGATCGCCGGCATCGTCTGCGCGGTCGCCGTGGCCGGCGGGCTGGGCGCGCTGGCGTTCTCCTTCGGCGGCGGAGGCAGCAGCGATGCGCCGGCTCTGGTCAAGGCGGACAACCAGCCGATCAAGGTCAAGCCGGAAAATCCGGGCGGAACCGTGATCCCCAACCAGAACAACAAGGTTTACGACGCGATGGCCAAGGGCATCCAGCCGGCGGCGCCGAGTCAGCCGAAGCTGGTTACCAGCAATGAGGATCCGGTCGATGTGAACGCCGCGGCGCCGCAGAGCCGCGTTGTCGACCTATCCGGGTCGCAGGACGAGGCGACCGTCGGGAAGTCAGAGGACCGGATCGCGCCGACGGCGCAGGACGACAGCCAGACCGCCGCGGCCGACGTGCCGGTGGTGACGCCGCGCAAGGTGCGCACGATGATCGTCAAGCCGGACGGCTCGTTGGTGCCGCGCGAGGATCCGACGCCGCAGGTCGCGGCGTCCGAGCCCGCCGACCCCGCGCCGCAGCATGTCGGCGCGAACGACCAGACGGGCACCGTGGCGACCGCAGATGCCGGCGAGAGCGCGCTCAAGCCTGCGAATGCCGGCGCTGACGTGACCACGCCGAAGATGGCGCCGATCGCGCCGCAGCGGCCGTCCGACCAGCCCGTCGACGTCGTCGGCGAGGTCAAGCCGGATCAGGTGGCTGCGCTCGACACGACGGCCTCCACCGCGCCGACCGGCGAATGGTCGATGCAGATCGCCTCGCAGCCGACCGCCGAGAGCGCCCAGTCGACCTACAATGACCTGTCCCGCCGCTACGGCAGCGTGCTCGGCGGCCATGGCGTCAACATCGTCAAGGCCGATATCGCCGGCAAGGGAACGTTCTATCGCGTGCGGGTGCCCGCCCAGTCCCGCAACGACGCGATCAAGCTGTGCGAGAGCTATAAGGCCGCGGGCGGCAACTGCTTCGTCTCGAAATAAGACCGGCAGCAAGGAAATCCGAACGGCGCGGGGCGACCCGCGCCGTTTTGCTTGAGGAGACCGGTGTCATGCCTCTTGCCACCGGATTCCCTTTGCTCCTCCAACGCTCTAGAATCCTCCGATGAGCGAATCACAAACCGTCATTCTCGGCTGCGCCGGCAAGTCACTCACCCGCGAGGAGGTCTCGTTCTACCGAAGCGAGATGCCGTGGGGCTTCATCCTGTTCGCGCGCAACGTCGCCGAACCCGAGCAACTCGGCGATCTGGTCGCGCATCTGCGCGACTGCGTGGGCTGGAACGCGCCCGTCTTCATCGATCAGGAGGGCGGGCGGGTGCAGCGTCTGCGCCCGCCGCTGGCGCCGAACTATCCCGCTGGCGCGGCACTTGGCGCGCTCTATCGCGACGACGAGGAGGCAGGGCTGCGTGCCGCCTGGCTGCTGTCGCGCCTGCATGCCGTGGACCTCTCCCGCTATGGCATCAGCGCCGACTGCCTGCCGGTGCTGGACGTGCCGGTGGAGGGCGCCAGCGACGTGATCGGCCAGCGCGCCTACGGCAAGGAGCCGAAGATCGTCGCGGCCCTCGGCCGCGCCGCCGCAGAGGGATTGATGGCGGGCGGCCTGCTGCCGGTGATGAAGCATATTCCCGGCCACGGCCGCGCCACCGCCGACACGCATCTCGAACTGCCGACGGTGACGGCCTCGCTCAAGGACCTGCGCGACCACGATTTCGCCCCCTTCGAGGCGTTGAACGACCTGCCGGTCGCCATGACCGCTCATGTCGTCTACCGGGCGGTCGATCCGGCCAATCCCGCCACCACGTCCGGCAAGGTGGTGGACGAGGTCATCCGGGGCATGATCGGCTTCGACGGGCTGCTGGTCAGCGACGATACGTCGATGAAGGCGCTTTCTGGGGATTTCCCGACAAAGGCCGCGTCGATCCTTGCGGCCGGTGTCGATATGGTTCTTCACTGCAACGGCGACATGGACGAGATGCGCGGCATCGTTTCGCGGGTGAAGCCGCTGGAAGGGGTTTCCAGGGCGCGCGCCGAGCGGGCGCTGGCGTCGGTCAAGGCGGCGGACGACAGCCGCGAGGCCGATCTGCGCGCCGAGTTCGCGGAGTATTTCGAAGCGGTCGCCTGAGGGCGCCAGAGCATCGGACCGAAAAGTGGAATCCGGTTTTCGGGAAGATCCGATGCTCAAACAAAGAGATGGATTGCCAATTTACACCCGCTAGGGTGCCTGGCGATCCAAGGCAGAGGACGTCGAGTGGCGGAAACGTCGGGCAAGGAAACGGCGCAGGCACGGCAGGCCAAGGCCTCGTCGGCTGACCGCGCCATGCCGATGGACCGGCTGTGGGCCGAGAACGACGACGACCGCGCCACCGGCGAGCCCGAACTCGTCGTCGACGTGGCGGGCTTCGAGGGGCCGCTCGACCTGCTGCTTCATCTGGCGCGCAACCAGAAAGTCGATCTGGCCCGCATTTCCATCGTGGCGCTGGCCGAGCAGTATCTCGCCTTCATCGCGCGGGTGCGGGCGATGCGGCTGGAACTGGCCGCGGATTATCTGGTGATGGCGGCCTGGCTGGCGTTTCTCAAGTCCAAGCTGCTTATTCCCAAGCAGAAGGACGAAGAGGGCGAGAGCGGCGAGGAGATGGCGGCGGTGCTGCAATTCCGTCTGCGCCGCCTGGAAGCGATGCGAGATGCCGCCGCGCGGCTTGTCAACCGCAACCGCCTCGGCCGCGACGTCTTCGCGCGCGGCATGCCGGAAATGGTCATCGTCGAGAAACGCAACGAATATTCGGCGTCGCTCTACGATCTTCTGTCCGCCTATGCCCAGCAGCGCCAGCGGCTGGCGGTCTCGAACGTCACCATCGCCAAGCGCGGCGTCTGGTCGCTCAAGGATGCGCGCGCCGTGCTCACCCGCCTCGTCGGGCAGCTTGCGGACTGGACGGCGCTGGACGCCTTCCTGATAGACTATCTCGCCAATCCGGAAGAAAAGCGCACGGCGATCGCGTCGTCCTTCGCGGCGACGCTCGAACTCGTGCGCGAGGGGGCGCTGGAAGTGCGCCAGCAGGAGGTTTTCGCGCCGATCTATCTGCGCGGCCGCAACAGGACCAAACCAGTCGAGGTGGCATCATGAGCGACAGCATCGGCGCCTCGGTGGTTCCTTTCGTCACCAGTGAGGACGACGAGGAGGCCGGCCCGCGCAATCCCGCCGAGAGGCTTCATCTGGCCGAGGCGATGCGCATGGCCGAGGCGATCGTCTTCGCCAGCGCCGAGCCGGTCAGCGACAGGCAACTGGCGCAGCGTCTGCCGGACGGTATCGACATCGCCGCCGCGATGGCCGAGTTGCAGCAGGTCTATGCCAGACGCGGGGTCAATCTCGTGCGGGTCGGCGACGCCTGGGCCTTCCGCACCGCGGGCGATCTCGCCTTCCTGATGAGCCGCGACTCCGTGCAGCAGAAGAAACTGTCGCGCGCCGCGCTCGAGGTGCTCGCCATCATCGCCTATCACCAGCCGGTGACGCGCGCCGAAATCGAGGATATCCGCGGCGTCGAAACCTCCAAGGGCACGCTCGACACGCTGCTGGAGACCGAGTGGGTGCGCATGCGCGGACGCCGCAAAACGCCCGGCCGGCCCGTCACCTACGGCACGACGGAGAATTTCCTCGACCATTTCGCGCTGGAGGAAATCCGCGACCTGCCGGGCATGGAGGAATTGAAGGGTGCCGGCCTGCTTTCGGCGCGCATGCCTTCCAATTTCTCCATTCCGCTACCGCCTGCCGATCCCGACGACTTGACGGAAGACGAGGATCCGCTGACCGATATCGACCTCGAGGAGCTAGGCCTTCTGACACCCCGCGTCACGGAAGAGTAAGGCCCGCCGGTTTTTTGCATTGCCGATTGGCGCGCACATGCGGCATATGGACCGAAAGTCTGTCGCGGTTCTGTTTGAAACCGGCTACGAAAACGCATAGATCAACGGTTGGGAAACCGCTCGGGAGAAATTCGGTATGGGTTCGTTTTCGATTTGGCACTGGCTTATCGTGCTGGTGATCGTGCTCCTGGTCTTCGGCCGGGGCAAGATTCCGGAACTGATGGGCGACATGGCCAAGGGCATCAAGAGCTTCAAGAAGGGCATGGCCGACGATGACGACGACGATGTCGTCGATGCCGGCAAGCGTACCGTCGAGCACCGCGCCGACGAGACCGTGACCGCTCCGCGCGAAAAGGCCACCAAGAGCTGAGCCGGTAGCGGCGCTTCGGGAATAGACGGCCATGTTCGAAGTCGGCTGGACCGAGATGCTGGTGATCGCGATCGTCATGATCGTGGTCGTCGGGCCGAAGGATTTGCCCAACATGCTGCGCACCATGGGCCGGATGGCCGCGAAGGCGCGCGGCATGGCCAATGATTTTCGGCGCCAGTTCGACGAGGCGCTCAAGGAAGCCGAACTCGACGACGTCAAGAAATCCGTCGACGAGTTGCGCGGCCTCAACCCGATGACGCAAGTGCGGAAGCAGCTCAATCCCTTCGAAAAGGCGGCGGCCGACCTGCGCGCCGGCGTCGAAAACACCATGAAGCCGAAGCCGGCGACACCGCCGGCGGTGGAAGCCGCGGACGCGCCGGCGACACCCGCCGAGCCGTTGAAGAACGGCGCGGCCGACATGCCGGGCGTCTCCGGTCCGCAGGCCATGCCGGAGGCGCCGGCCTTCACGACCGTGAAAGAGGCCGCGGGCACCGCCCCTGCGGCCAGGGCCGCACGCAAGCGCGTCGCGTCGGGAACGAAAGCCGCCAAATCCGCGGCGACGGCGAAGGCCGCCACCGGTTCATCTGCCAAGGCGTCCGCCGCCAGGACCGGCGCTGGCGTCGCGGGCAAGGCCAAGGGTGAGGCGTCGAAGAGCAAACCGGCCAGCGCGGCGGCCAAGACCGTAAGGGCGGCGTCTGGATCGGCGAAATCGGCAAGCGCCAAGCCTGCGTCGCCCGCCAAATCCGCTGCCGCCAAGAAGACGGCGAGGGCCAAGTGAGCGTATCCGAGCGCGACCGCGAGGAGATCGAGAAGTCGTCGGCGCCGCTGATCGAGCATCTGATCGAACTGCGTCGCCGCCTGATCTGGTCGATAGGCGGCTTCTTCGTCGCCTTTCTCGTCTGCTTCTTCTTCGCCAGAAAGCTGTTCAACCTGCTGGTAGTGCCGTTCAAATGGGCTACGCAGTGGGCGCATCTCGATCCGTCCAAGGTCGAACTGATCTATACCGCGCCGCAGGAATTCTTTTTCACGCAGGTGAAGCTCGCCATGTTCGGCGGCATGGTGATCGCCTTCCCGCTGATCGCCACGCAAATCTATAAGTTCATCGCGCCCGGCCTCTACAAGAACGAGCGCAACGCCTTCCTGCCGTTCCTCATCGCCTCGCCGATCCTGTTCCTGATGGGCGCCTGCCTCGTCTATTTCTTCTTCACCCCCATGGTGATGTGGTTCTTCCTGTCCATGCAGCAGGTGGGGTCGGGCGAGAACGTCCAGATTTCCCTGCTGCCGAAGGTGTCGGAATATCTCAGCCTCATCATGACGCTGATCTTCTCCTTCGGGCTGGTCTTCCAGCTTCCGGTGGTGACAAGCCTGATGACGCGCGTCGGACTGCTGTCGTCCAAGGCGCTGGCCGAGAAACGCAAATGGGCGATCGTGCTGGCCTTCGTCGTGGCGGCCGTGCTGACGCCGCCCGACCCGATGAGCCAGATCGGCCTCGCGCTGCCCACCATCATCCTCTACGAGATCTCGATCTGGGCCGCCCGTATGATCGAGCGCGGTCGTGAGCGCGACCGGCTCGCGCGCGAGAAGGAAGAGGACGATTCGTCGGCGTCCGAGGCGGGGTAACCCAACTTTTCGTCATCCCGGAAGCCGTCTTGGGCGGAGCGAGAAGACGGCTATCCGGAATCCATTCCGGAACATCGGCGAGGTCGCGGGCTGGATCCCGGGTCAACGTCCTCGCTGCGCTCGCACTCCGCCCGGGATGACGGAGAGGTTGAAACTAAACTGCCCTGACCAGAACGTGTTTTTTCTTGCCGAGGGAAAGCTTTAGCACGCCGTCCGGACTCAAATCCTGAAGCGTGACGGCGCGCCGGTCGTCGGAGACCGGCTGGTCGTTGAGCCGCACCGCGCCGCCCTGCACGTGCCGGCGCGCCTCGCCATTGGAGGCGGCCAAGCCAGCCTTCACGAAGAGCGCGAGGATGCCGACGCCGGCTTCGAGCTCGGCGCGAGGCATCTCGACCGTGGGCAGGCTGTCGGCGGTGACGCCTTCCTCGAAAGTCTTGCGCGCTGTCTCCGCCGCCTGCTCGGCGGCCTGCCGGCCGTGCAGCAGGGCGGTGATTTCGGTTGCCAGCACCTTCTTGGCCTCGTTGATCTCGGCGCCGTCGAGCGTGGCCAGGCGCGCCACCTCGTCCAGCGGCAGGGTGGTGTAGAGCTTGAGGAAGCGGCCGACGTCGGCATCCTCGGTGTTGCGCCAGTATTGCCAGAAATCGTACGGCGACAGCATTTCCGGATCGAGCCAGACCGCGCCCGAGGCCGTCTTGCCCATCTTGGCGCCCGACGAGGTGGTCAGCAGCGGCGTGGTCAGTGCGAAAAGCTGCGGCGTGCCCATCCTGTGGCCGAGGTCGATGCCGTTGACGATGTTGCCCCACTGGTCGGAGCCGCCCATCTGCAGCCGGCAGCCGGTGCGCTTGCTCAGTTCCACGAAGTCGTAGGCCTGCAGGATCATGTAGTTGAATTCGAGGAAGGACAGCGACTGCTCGCGGTCGAGCCTGAGCTTCACCGAATCGAAGGACAGCATGCGGTTGACCGAGAAATGGCGGCCGACATCGCGCAAGAACTCGACGTAGTTGATCGACATCAGCCAGTCGGCGTTGTTGACCATGAGCGCCTTGCCCGGTCCGTCGCCGAAGGTGAGGTAGGGCGTGAAATTGCGGCGGATGCCGACAAGGTTGGCGTCGATGTCGGCCGGCGTCAAAAGCTTGCGCGCCTCGTCTTTGAAGGACGGGTCGCCGATCATCGAGGTGCCGCCGCCCATCAGCGCGATCGGCCGGTGACCTGTCTTTTGCAGCCAGTGCAACATCATGATCTGGATCAGCGAACCGGCATGCAGGCTTTTCGCCGTCGCGTCGAAGCCGATATAGGCCGTCACCACTTCCTTGGCGAACAGGCCGTCCAGCGCGGCATCGTCCGAAGTCTGGTGGATGAAGCCGCGCTCGCTCATGATGCGCAGGAAGTCGGACTTGAAGGCGGACATCGTTCTCTACTTTCGGGATGCGAGGCGGCCTCGGCGGCCGCGCTTGTCGTGAATGCGCGCGTTTAGCATTCCGAGGGCTGGAATCACAAGGACGGCGGCGCGCATGTCCGAGCAGGAGGCAGCGAACAGGAGGGCGCCCGGGCAGGGCGCTTGCACGGCGATGGCCGCTGGCGTATTGGAACAGCCCGTTGCGGCGGCATGGTGCCGCCGGCTTCGCTCGGACGTACCGGGCCATCTCGATCGAGCAAAATCCAAAAGATTCGAGACGTCATGCCGGACGCGCTGATTTCCATCGTCATTCCCTGCCGCAACGAGGCAGCCAACCTGCCGCTGCTGATCGACGAGATCGCGGCGGCGATGCAAGGGCGCGCCTTCGAGGTGATCGTCGTCAATGACGGGTCGAGCGACGACACCGCCGCCGTGCTGGCGGCTCAGGCTGCCGCGCGTCCGTTCCCGGTCCGCCATATCCTGCACGAAAAGTCCTCCGGCCAGAGCCTTGCCGTGCGCTCCGGCGCCTGGGCGGCGCGCGGCTCCATCGTCGCCACCATCGACGGCGACGGCCAGAACGATCCGCAATACATTCCAGTTCTCGTCGATGCCTTGCTGGCCGCCGGGCCGGAGGCGGGAATGGCACAAGGCCAGCGGCTGAAGCGCCGCGACAGCAAGGTAAAACAGCTCGCCTCGCGTTTCGCCAACTGGTTGCGCAACGCGATCCTGCATGACCGGACGCGCGACACCGGCTGCGGTCTCAAGGCCGTTCATGCCGACATATTGCGCCGCCTGCCGTTCTTCGACGGCACGCACCGCTTCACGCCGGCGCTGGTCATCCAGGAAGGCTTTTCGGTCGTGCATTGCGACGTGGTCGACCGCTCGCGCCGGCACGGCAAGTCGAACTACGGCATCTTCGATCGCGGCCTGCAAGGCGCGCTCGACCTGACCGGCGTCTGGTGGCTGCGCCGCCGGCGGCGGCGGATGCCGAAGCCGCAGGAGATCGCGCATGACTGACGTTTTCGGCAATCTGGCGAACTGGCTGCATCAGGTCTTCATCGTTCAGTTCGACGGTTGGGTATTGCTCGGTTTCGTCGCGCAACTCTTCTTCACCATGCGCTTCATCGTCCAGTGGCTGGCATCGGAGCGTGCGAAGCGCTCTGTCGTGCCGATCGCGTTCTGGTTTTTTTCGCTTGGCGGCGGTGCGCTGCTTTTCGTCTACGCCATCCAGCGGCGTGATCCCGTCTTCATCGCGGGCCAGGGCATGGGCCTGTTCATCTACATCCGCAATCTGTGGCTGATCGCCAACGAGCGCAAGGCGGCCATGAGCAAGGTGGACTGAACGGCGCGGCTCGACGGCCGAGCTCAGCCCAGGCCGCCGAAACGGCGCACGAGGTCGGCCATTTCGACGGGGCCAGACGCATCGGCCGCAAGGCCTTCGGCGACGCCCGCACGGTCTGCAACCGGCCGGTTCTGGCTGACCTTCCATTTGCCGTGAAGCTCGTCGATCATGATCTCGATGCCGACGATGCCCTTGAGCTGCGCCGCGATGAAGGCCGGCGGCGCGTCGGTGACCGCCCAGGGCTGAGCGCGGCCGCTTTCATGACGGCCGGTCAATTCGGTGATCTGCCGGCCGATCCATTCCGGATCCTCGATCGCGCGCGCCCGCCCGCGCGCCTGCACAATAGCGTAATTCCAGGTCGGAACGACCTTGCCGGTCTCCCGCTTCGTCGCGTACCAGGACGGCGTGACATAGCTGTCCGCTCCGTGGAAGACGATCAGGACCGGCATGTCCGGCTGGCTCGCGATCAGCTTCCACTGCGGATTGGCGCGCGCGACATGGGCGCGCAGCCGGCCGTTCGCGCCGATGTCGGCGTCGAGAAGGAAGGGGACTGGATCGGCCACCGGCCCCTCGGCTGTCGCCGAAATCAGCAGCCCGAGCGGATGCGCGCGCATCAGCGCATGCAGCGTGTCGCGATCGGTCTCAATGAAATGCGGCGGTTGATACAAGCCGGCCTCCTTATGAGGACTGCCACCCTATCAGACGCTGTCCCAAATTCTTGAGCCAGTTGGCTCCGCCATTTGCCCCGGTCAGCGCAGCCGCTTCGGGCGCGGATCGGCCAGTTCTCCGTTGAGGCGCCGGTCGAGATAGTCCGCGCATTCGTCGAGCAGCAGGTCGGCATCGTTGGAGAAGAAATGATTGGCGCCGGGCAGCGTCTTCTGCGTGATGGTGATGCCCTTTTGCGTATGCAGCTTGTCCACCAGGCCCTGTACGTCCTTGGTGGGCGCCACCTTGTCCGAATCGCCGTGGATGATGAGGCCTGAAGAAGGGCAGGGGGCAAGGAAGGAGAAGTCGTAGATGTTGGGCTGCGGCGCAATCGAGATGAAACCCTCGATCTCCGGCCGCCGCATCAGCAACTGCATGCCGATCCACGCGCCGAAGGAATAGCCGGCGACCCAGCAGCTCTTGGAATCCGGATGCAGCGACTGCACCCAGTCCAGCGCCGCTGCGGCGTCGGACAGTTCGCCCGTGCCGTGGTCGAACTCGCCCTGGCTGCGGCCGATGCCGCGGAAATTGAAGCGTAGCGTGGTGAACCCGCGCTTCTGGAACATGTAGAAGAGGTCGTACACGATCTTGTTGTTCATCGTGCCGCCGAATTGCGGGTGCGGGTGCAGCACGATGGCGATCGGCGCGCTCTTTTCCTTGGACGGCTGGTAACGGCCTTCCAGGCGACCGGCCGGACCGGCGAAAATGACCTCTGGCATACAAAACTCCACTTGGACCTGGCGACACCTGTGTCCGAACGATTTCCCGCCCCGATCCGGCGACGCGGCGGCTTGACGCAGCGCCAACGTCTTCCTAAAACCCAGTTTAGAATTGTTCAAAACTTGGCAGCCGCCCGGTTGGTCCTGAATGGACATCCGGGTAGCCACCGTGCCGCAAGCCGCGTAAATAGGACGGCTTGCCTCGAAAATTCAAGGAAATAACGCTTTCGCCCCCGCGAAGCACGTCAGGGATGATGGAAAGGAATATGGCGGTTCGACGCGCCTATCTCGACTGGAATGCCAGCGCGCCGCTTAGCGAGGCGGCGCGAATGGCCATGGTCGGCGCGCTGGATGCCGCCAATCCGTCGTCCGTGCACGAGGAGGGCCGCGCCGCCCGCCGGCTGGTGGAGGATGCGCGCCGTTCGGTGGCTGCGCTCGTCAACGGCAGGCCGGAGCATGTAGTCTTTACGTCCGGCGCGACGGAGGCGGCCTCCATGCTGCTGACGCCCGGCTGGCAGATGGGACGGGCCGCTTTGCGCATGGGCAGGCTCTATGTCTGCGAGGCGGATCATCCCTGTCTGCTCTCGGGCGGCCGTTTCGCGGGCGAGCGCGTCACGCGCATCGGCGTTGGCCGCGACGGCATTCTGGACCTCGCGGCGCTGGAGATGGCGCTGGCCGCCCATGACAAGGCGGACGGCCTGCCGCTGGTGGCCATCCATGCCGCCAACAACGAGACCGGCGTGATCCAGCCGGCCGAGGAGATCGGCCGTATCGTCAAGGCGGCCGGCGGTATCCTGGTGCTTGATGCCGTGCAGGCAGCGGGACGCATTCCGCTCGATGTTTCGGCAGGTTGCGCCGATTACCTGATTCTTTCCTCGCACAAGATCGGTGGCCCGAAAGGCGTTGGCGCCATCGTTGCCGCGGCCGACCTGATGATGCCGCAACCGCTGGTTCGCGGCGGTGGTCAGGAGAAGGGGCATCGCGCCGGCACCGAGAACCTGCCGGGTATCGCCGGTTTCGGCATGGCTGCGCAGGAAGCACTGTCCGGGCTTGAACGGATTGCCGAGTTGCGCCAGAAGCGCGATGCCGTGGAGTCGATCGTGGCCGAACTGGTGCCGGATGCCGTCTTCTTCGGCGCCGCCGCCCCGCGTCTCGCCAACACGAGTTTCTTCGCCATTCCGGGCATGAAGGCGGAAACGGCGCAGATCGCGTTCGATCTCGCCGGCGTGGCGCTTTCGTCCGGCTCGGCCTGTTCGTCCGGCAAGGTCGGCCCGAGCCATGTGTTGAAGGCGATGGGCGTTGAGGACGGCGCGGGCGCGCAGCGCGTTTCCGTCGGTCTCGCTACGAGAGACGAGGACATCGCGCTGTTTCGCAAGGCGCTGACGGGCATCGTCGCGCGGCGGGCGGTAAGTGACAGGGCGGCATGAGTGGCTGAGTGCCGGCGGGTATCGTCCGGCTCGATCAGGAATTTTCAGGCTTCGGCCTGGCAGAGCGGTGCAATTCGAATTGGCCGGGTGAATTTCCGGCACGGACGCACTATATCGAACTTACTCCGCCGGCTTGGCCGGCGGTGCCAGAGTTCAAAAACGGCCGGGCCTTGAACCCGGCATGGATGGAGAACGCCGATGCCTGCAGTGCAGGAGACGATCGATCAGGTCAAAGGGATCGACGTCGATCAGTATAAATACGGATTCGAGACGCATATCGAGACCGACAAGGCGCCCAAGGGCCTGTCGGAGGACATCATCCGTTTCATCTCGGCCAAGAAGGGCGAGCCGGAGTGGATGCTGGACTGGCGGCTGAAGGCCTACCAGCGCTGGCTGACGCTCGAGGAGCCGACCTGGGCGCGCGTCGAATATCCGAAGATCGATTTCAACGACATCTACTATTACGCCGCGCCGAAGAACCAGTCCGGTCCGAAGTCGCTCGACGAGGTCGATCCCGAACTGCTGAAGACCTACGAGAAGCTGGGCATTCCGCTGAAGGAACAGGAGATTCTTGCCGGCGTGAAGAAGGCCGCACCGGCCGATGGCCTGGACGACGAGGATGCCGACGCCGCCAACGACAATGTCTACAAGTCCGGCCGCGTGGCCGTGGACGCCGTGTTCGATTCCGTCTCCGTGGTCACCACCTTCAAGAAGGAACTGGCGGCTGCCGGCGTCATCTTCTGCTCGATCTCGGAAGCGATCCGCGAGCATCCCGAGATCGTGCAGAAGTATCTCGGCTCGGTCGTGCCGATCTCCGACAATTTCTACGCCACGCTGAATTCGGCCGTGTTCACCGACGGCTCCTTCGTCTTCGTGCCGAAGGGCGTGCGCTGCCCGATGGAGCTCTCGACCTATTTCCGCATCAACGAGAAGAACACCGGCCAGTTCGAGCGCACGCTGATCATCGCCGAGGAGGGGGCTTACGTCTCCTATCTCGAAGGCTGCACCGCGCCGCAGCGCGACGAGAACCAGCTGCATGCCGCCGTGGTCGAGCTGATCGCGCTGGACGACGCCGAGATCAAGTATTCGACCGTTCAGAACTGGTATCCGGGCGATGCGCAAGGCAAGGGCGGCGTCTACAACTTCGTCACCAAGCGCGGCGACTGCCGCGGCGACCGCTCGAAGATCTCGTGGACGCAGGTGGAGACCGGCTCGGCCATCACCTGGAAATATCCGTCCTGCATCCTGCGCGGCGACGACAGCCAGGGCGAGTTCTATTCGATCGCCGTGTCGAACGGCTACCAGCAGGTCGATTCGGGCACCAAGATGATCCACCTCGGCAAGAACACCAGGAGCCGGATCATCTCCAAGGGCATCGCGTCCGGGTTTTCGCAGAACACCTATCGCGGCCAGGTCTCGGCCCACCGCAAGGCGACCAATGCGAGGAACTTCACCAACTGCGACTCGCTGCTGATCGGCGACCAGTGCGGCGCGCATACCGTGCCCTACATGGAGGCCAAGAACGCCACCGCCCAGTTCGAGCATGAGGCGACCACCTCGAAGATTTCCGAGGACCAGAAGTTCTACGTCATGCAGCGCGGCATCCCCGAAGAGGAAGCCATCGCGCTCATCGTCAACGGCTTCGTCAAGGACGTCATCCAGGAACTGCCGATGGAGTTCGCCGTCGAGGCGCAGAAGCTGATCGGCATTTCGCTCGAAGGCTCGGTCGGCTGACCAACGAATTTTCAGGAAGAACAAAAATGCTTGAAATCAGAAACCTGCACGCCCGCATCGCAGACGAGGGCACCGAGATCATCCGCGGCCTGAACCTGACCGTGAAGAAGGGCGAGGTCTCGGCCATCATGGGGCCGAACGGCTCCGGCAAGTCGACGCTGTCCTACATCCTCGCCGGCCGCGAGGACTACGAGGTCACCGAGGGCGACATCCTGTTCAACGGCGAATCCATTCTCGAAATGGACCCGGCCGAGCGCGCCGCTTCCGGCATCTTCCTCGCCTTCCAGTATCCGATGGAGATACCGGGCGTGGCGACCATGGAGTTCCTGAAAGTGGCGCTCAACGCCCAGCGCAAGGCGCGCGGCGAAGAGCCGCTGAAGGTTCCGGAATTCCTCAAGCGGGTGAAGGAATCCGCCGGCACGCTGCAGATGGATATGAACATGCTGAAGCGCCCGCTCAATGTCGGGTTCTCCGGAGGCGAGAAGAAGCGCGCCGAGATTCTCCAGATGAAGCTTCTGGAGCCGAAGCTGTGCGTCATGGACGAAACCGATTCCGGCCTCGATATCGACGCCTTGAAGATCGTCTCCGACGGCGTCAACGCGCTGCGCTCGCCGGACCGCGCCATCGTCGTCATCACCCACTACCAGCGCCTGCTGGAGCATATCGTGCCCGACAGCGTGCACGTGCTCTACAAGGGCCAGATCATCAAGTCCGGCGACAAGTCGCTCGCGCTCGACCTCGAGGCCAACGGCTATGCCGGCGTGATCGGCGAGGCGGCCTGAGAGGTGGTATGAGGTTATGAACATCCAGACGCCCATCCAGAACACGCCGGCCGAGCAGGCGATCCTCGATGCCTTTTCCGAGCGGCTTTCGCTGCTGCCGGGCGACGGCGAGGTGATGCTGAAGCGCGACGCGGCCATCGAAGCCGTAAAGGCCGGCCTGCCGACGCGTCGCATCGAAGCCTGGCATTATACGGACCTGCGCCGGCTGCTGGCCAAGGTGCCGGCCTATGACGACGCCGCGGCCGCCGAGGCCGTGCCGGTCCTGATCGAAGGCTCTGCCGTGCTGCCGGTGCTCAACGGCGTTGCCGGCAAGGCGACGGCGCTCGACGGCGTGACGGTCCAGACCGTGGCCGAGAAGCTGCGCGACGGCAGCTATGCCCCTGCGCTGGAGCGGCAGGGCGACGACGACGCCATCGGCGCGCTGAACGCCGCGCTGGTCGCTGACGGCTGGTTCCTCGACATTGCCGACGGCACGGTGCTGGAAAAGCCGATCGAGCTGCAGAACGTGCAGGCCGGCGGCCAGGTCCATACGCGCTTCGCCGCCAGGATCGGCGACGGTGTGACCGCCACCATCGTCGAGCGCCAGGCCGGCAGCGGCGGCGCGTTCGTCTCCTCCGTCGACAATGTCGTGATCGGCGACGGCGCGAACGTGACGTGGCTGATCGTGCAGGAGGAGCCGGACACCGCCACCTATCTCGGCCAGTTCAACGCCTGGATCGGCAAGGACGCCAGGTTCAGCCTGTTCGTGATGAACGCCGGCGGCAAGCTGGTGCGCCAGGAGGTCCGCGTCGCCACGAAGGGCGAGGGCTCGGATTTCCAGTTGCGCGGCGTCAACCTGCTTTCCGGCGAGACGCACACCGACGTGACCATGGTTCTCGACCACGCCGTGCCGCACACCGGCTCGCGCGAACTGGTGCGCAACGTGGTGACGGGCAGGGCGCACGGCGTGTTCCAGGGCCGCATCAACGTGCATCAGGTGGCGCAGAAGACCGACGCCAAGATGGCGTGCAACACGCTGCTTCTGTCCGACGACGGCGAGTTCTCGACCAAGCCGGAATTGGAGATCTTCGCCGACGACGTCGCCTGCGGCCACGGCGCGACGGTCACCGAAATCGACCACGGCCATTTGTTCTACCTGATGGCTCGCGGCATCGACGAGAAGACCGCCCGAGGCCTGCTGGTGAAGGCTTTCGTCGCCGAGGTGATCGAGGGGCTTGAGGATGAGCCGTTGATCGAGGCGCTGGAAGCGAAGCTCGACGGGTGGTTCGCCACGCATGGGTAAAGGGACGGCAATCGCCAATCGGCAACCGGCAATCGGATATCACGACTGCCGACTGCCTGCTGCCGACTGCCGCACGATTTAGATGGATCAGACAATTCCAACGACTCCCTATGACGTCGAGGCGATCCGCCGCGATTTCCCGATTCTTGCGCGCGAGGTCTACGGCAAGCCGCTGGTCTATCTCGACAACGGCGCCTCCGCGCAGAAGCCGCAGGTGGTGCTGGACACCATCCAGCACGCCTATTCGCAAGAATACGCCAACGTTCATCGCGGCCTGCATTTTCTCTCCAACGCCGCCACGGATGCCTATGAAAAGGCGCGCGAATCGGCGCGCCGCTTCCTGAATGCGCCGAGTACGGAAAATATCGTCTTCACCTCCAACACCACGGCGGCGATCAACACCGTCGCCTATGGCTGGGGCATGCCGAACATCGGCGAGGGCGACGAGATCGTGATCTCCATCATGGAGCATCACTCCAACATCGTGCCGTGGCACTTCATCCGCGAGCGGCAGGGCGCCAAGCTTGTCTGGGTGCCTGTGGACGACCGGGGCGTCTTCCACATCGAGGATTTCGAGAAGAGCCTGACGCCGCGCACCAAGCTTGTCGCCATCACCCAGATGTCGAACGCGCTTGGTACGGTGACGCCGATCAAGGAGATCTGCCGCATCGCCCATGAGCGCGGCATTCCCGTGCTGGTGGACGGCAGCCAGAGCGCCGTGCACATGCCGGTCGACGTGCAGGACCTCGACTGCGACTGGTTCGTCTTTACCGGCCACAAGGTCTACGGTCCCTCCGGCATCGGCGTGCTCTACGGCAGGAAGGAGCGGCTGGAAGCGATGCGTCCCTTCATGGGCGGCGGCGAGATGATCGAGGAAGTGACGGAGGACATCGTCACCTACAACGACCCGCCGCACCGCTTCGAGGCCGGCACGCCGCCGATTGTCCAGGCGATCGGGTTGGGCGCGGCGCTCGACTACATGGAATCGATCGGCCGCGAGCGGATCGCCGCGCATGAGGCGGACCTGCGCGACTATGCGCATGAGCGGCTGCGCGCGATCAACTCGCTGCGCATCTTCGGCGACGCGCCGGGCAAGGGCGCCATCATCTCCTTCGAATTGCAGGGCATCCATGCCCATGACGTGTCGATGGTCATCGATAGGCAAGGTGTCGCCGTCCGCGCCGGCACCCACTGCGCCCAGCCGCTGTTGAAACGCTTCGGCGTCACCTCCACATGCAGGGCATCGTTCGCCATGTACAATACGAGGGCCGAGGTCGACGCCTTGGCCGAGGCGCTGGAAAAAGCGCGGAAATTCTTCGGGTAGCGGTCATGGAAGACACAAAGCTCACGTCAGAGGTGGTGGAAGCGCCGGCTGAGACCGTCGCACCGGAGGCAGGTGCCGCCCCATCGCAGGTCTCCGCCATTCCTGCCGACGAACTGGCCCGGCTGACCGACGACATCGTTTCGGCGCTGAAGACCGTGTACGATCCCGAGATTCCGGCCGACATCTACGAGCTCGGCCTCGTCTACAAGATCGACATCGAGGACGATCGGCAGGTCAAGATCGACATGACGCTGACCGCACCCGGCTGCCCGGTGGCCGGCGAGATGCCCGGCTGGGTGGAGAACGCCGTCGGCGCCGTCGAAGGCGTCTCCGGCGTCGAGGTCTCGATGGTGTTCGACCCGCCCTGGACGCCCGACCGCATGTCCGAAGAGGCACAGGTCGCGGTGGGATGGTACTGAGCCCGGCCGAGTGTCTTTTCGCGTTCGGCTTCTTGCCTTGCATTCCCGAGAACGGGCGGTAATTCTTCCAGTCGATGCAGGCAGCGATCCTGGACGACCAGACGGGTCGCAACACATCCTTTCTTGCCTCCCTGAGCGCTTATCTGCTTGTGGGCGCGGCGCTTCTGTTCGTGCCGCTGGCGGGCCAGCGCTTCATTGAGCCGGCCGAACCGGTGCCGGTCGCCATCATCGTTCCGGCGCCACCTCACGCGCCGCCCGCCGCGCCGAAATCCGGCTCTTCGCCGGCGCCAGGCAGTGACGGGAAAGACAGCACTACCCCTGCCGAGATAAAACCGGCAGTTCCGGCCTCATTGCCACCCAAGGAACCGTCCGCAGGCGCGAAGACGGATGAAGGCCTCATCACCGCTCGCACCATGTTGTCGGCGGGCGTGCTCGCCAGTCCGCGCAGCCGCAAGGCCATGCAGCAGTTGCGCACATTCTCTGCCGACGAGCGCATCGTCCAACTCTGCAATATCGAGGCGATGGAGCAGGTGCATGCCCGGCAGCCGGCCATGCTTCCCGAGGCCGTTTCGCCCTATGCCTTTCAGGATCTGACGTTGAGCGGCGGTTCGGTCATCGCCGACGGCGCGACCTTCTACAGTGGGCATCGATGGTATGGTCTGCGCTTCGCCTGCAACGTCGAGGCCGGCAAGGTCGTGGCCTTCGCCTTCCGGATCGGCCAGCCCGTTCCCCGTGCGCAGTGGGAGGAGCACAATCTCGCCGAGTCGATCGACACCGATGATTGAGGACGAAGCGCAAAAGGAAGCCGTTCCAAGGGGAGCGGCTTCCAAATGTTGCTGTCAGTTGAGAATTTCGACGATCTCGCGGGTGTCGGGATCGACCAGCACACCGCGTCCGTCGACCACCATATATTCGTAGCGCTTCTCGAGCCCGGGCGCGTCCAGAGGCGAGACCATCACATCCTCGGGAACGACCTGGCCGACGGAGAGGTGGAAATCGTCCGGCAGGACGACGTCCTGATGCGGTTGCTTGACGATGTATTCGCGCACGACGACCTGTTCTTCCGGCTGAAGGACGACCGTTTGTGCGAAAGCGCCTGTTGCAGTCGCGGCGAGCATGGCCCCGGCAAGCAGAAATGGGCGGATGTGCATTTTAGCCTCCTGTGATAAAGGGTATCGACAAACAGGCAAGGGGCGCGGGTGGTTCCCAAAAGTGAGAAGTGTTACGCCCGGTCACGAAGCGCTCGAGAAGCGTTCGACTTGCAGCGGTCCGGAAAGTTCACCATCTTAGGCAGGACAATCATTCGGCAGGCCTTGACCCTGCATGGAATGGAGATTTGAGATCATGGCAGGTTTTGCCGTCATCACCATGACCGATAAGGCAGCGGATCGCGTGCGCGAGATCGTCTCGACGCGCGACAACGCGCATGGCATCCGCCTTGGCGTCAAGAAGGGTGGCTGCGCGGGTATGGAATACACGGTCGATCTGGTGACCGAGCCGAACGTCAAGGACGACCACGTCGAACGCGACGGCGCCCATGTCTACGTCGCCCCGGAGGCGGCGCTCTTCCTGCTCGGCACCGAGATGGATTTCGAGGCGACGACGCTCAGGACCGGCTTCACCTTCCGCAACCCGAACCAGTCGTCGGCCTGCGGCTGCGGCGAATCGGTGGAACTGAAGCCCGCCGATTTGAAGGCGCTGGCCGAGGCGCGGGCGCAAAGCGCGGCCTGACGGGACTTCGTCATCCCGGCCGCTGCCGAGTGACCCCCGGGTCTTGCCTCCGGCAAGCCCGAGGACAGGCTCCGGTCGCGAGGCGAGAGCCGGGATCCATTCCGGAACACCAGCAAGGTCACGGATTGGATCCCGGATAGCCGCTCTCCGCTTCGCTGCGGTCGGCTTCCGGGATGACAAGTTCAGCTACTCTACCCACATGCCGGTTCGCCTATGCCAGTCGGCGATGGACTCTTCCGGATAGACGTCGAACGCCTTGTCGCCCTCGGCGATGTCGGGCTCCACCCAGTTGGCCTTGTATTTCAGCATCAGGTGCGTGTGCTCCTTCGGCATCGGCAGGTCTGAATCGATCGCCGACGCGAAAGGATGCACCAGGTCCGGCCAGGTCGGATCGTAGAGCCACAGCGCCGACCCGCACCGGGTGCAGAAATTGCGCTCGCCGGTCGAGACCTCGCAATGCGGATGCTCGTCGTCCTCGATTTCCGCGCGATAGACGCCGAGGTTCTCCTTGCCCTCGACCTTCATCGTCTCGTTGATCGCGCCGAGGTTGATGGCATATCCGCCGCCGCCCTGCTGCTTGCGGCAGATCGAGCAGTAGCAGAGCTGGTAGGGCGCCGGCGTGTGGCTCTCGACCTCGAATGTCACCTCGCCGCAACGGCAGGATCCCTTGAGCAGCATGGGCATGGGAGTTCTCCTCGACTGGATGGTCTGACCATAGCATCTCGTGCAGCCTCAACCTGTCAGCAGCGTTTCGGTTGCCTATCCCCAGACGAATGACAAGGGCGCGACCGCGTGAGAAGATCGCGTCATGGACGACGAAAGACTCCGCGAACTGTTCGAAGGGCTCGGCCCTGTCACCATCCGCCGCATGTTTTCGGGCAAGGGCATCTACCACAACGGCGTTATCTTCGCGCTGATCCTGCGCGGCGATCTCATGCTGAAGGGTGACGACGAGGTGGCCGCCGACTACGAGGCGGCCGGCGGGCGGCGCTGGACCTATGTCAACAAGCGCCACGGCCGGGAGGTCGCCATGCCCTACTGGACAGCGCCCGAAAGCGCGCTGGACGATCCTGAAGAAATGGCGGCGTGGGCGCGCAAGGCCTATGAGGCGGGACTGCGGAGCGAGAAGTAGATGTGGTGCGCTTTACCCTCCGCCTCGAGAGGAGCGTTGGCGAATGCTTGGAGGCAAGCGAGGGCGCGAGACGGGGTGAGATCCTTGTCGTAGAGCACCGCCACTTGAACCATTCCGCGTCTCTCGCCTTGTCTCGCCAGGCTCGTTCCGCGATCCTCTCGCAAGGGGGGCGTAGTCACAGCGCCTTCGCCACCCTTGCCGCCAGCCGCGCATTGTTCTCCACCAGCGCGATGTTGGTTTTGAGGCTGCGGCCGCCGGTCAATTCCAGGATTTTGCCCAGCAGGAACGGCGTCACCGCCTTGCCGACGACGGCCTGCGCCTCGGCCGCTTTCTGCGCGGCGTCGATATAGGCGGCCATCTCGGCCGCCGGGATCTCGTCGTCCTCCGGCACCGGATTGGCCACCAGCATGCCGCCCTCCAGCCCGAGCGCCCGGCGCGTCTGGTAAAGCTGCGCGATCTTTTCAGGCGAATCGAGCACCAGCGGCGCGCGGTAGGGCGATTGGCGCGACCAGAAGGCCGGCATCACCTCGCTGCCATTGCCGATCACCGGCACGCCGCGCGTTTCCAGCACCTCCAGCGTCTTTTCGATATCGAGGATAGCCTTCGCCCCGGCCGAGACGACGATGACCGGCGTGCGCGCCAGCTCATCCAGATCGGCCGAGATGTCGAAACTCTTTTCCGCGCCCTTGTGCACGCCGCCGATGCCGCCCGTCGCGAACACGCTTATGCCGGCCATCGCCGCGCAGATCATCGTGGCCGCGACCGTCGTGCCCCCGGTGCGCCCTTCGGCCACCGCGAAGGCCAGATCGGCCCGCGACAGCTTCATGGCGTCGCCTGTCATGGCCAGCGATTCGCGTTCGCCGTCCGACAGGCCGATCTTGATGCGCCCGTCGACGACGGCGATGGTCGCCGGCACTGCGCCTTCCTCGGCGATGATCTTTTCGACATTGGCCGCCATGGCGCCATTGTCGGGATAGGGCATGCCGTGGGTGATGATGGTCGATTCCAGCGCCACGACGGGTCGGCGTGCGGCAAGCGCCTCCGCCACCGGCGGATGGATGTCGAGGAAGGGGCGGGCGGTCTCTGGCGTCATGGTCGTGTCTCCGGGCCGGTCGGCCGACTGCGATGCCTCATGCCATTTCGACAGGGTCCGGCACAAGGGCAAGGGTCGCGGCAAATTCCTCGGGCGTGAAGACGGGAACGGCCCTGTCGCTCTCGATGGCGAGCAGGGCCGCCGCCACGCCTTCGCGCAGAGCCTGCCGCAGCGGATGCCCGGCGAGCAGAGCCGCCGCCGTCGCACCCGCCAGCGCGTCCCCGGCGCCGGTGACGTCGGCAACGGCGCGTGGTGCCGGTGGGGCGAGCCGGAAGGTCCCGCTTCCGTCATAGGCGATGACGGGGCCGTCTCCCGCCGTCACCACGGCCGCATTCAGGCCGATGGCGCGCAGGCCTGCGATGACAGCCGATGCAGGCGTATCATCCCCCAGCCCCGTCAGTGCATGGACCTCGCGCCGGTTGAGGAAGGCGAGCGCCAGCCGCCCCAGCACGGCTTTCAGCCGCACCACCTTGGCCGGCGAGATGGCGACGGCGAAGATCGGCCTCGTCGGCTCGAACCCGGCCAGCCGCTCCAGCGCCGCCGCCGGCAGGTTGGCGTCGATCAGCAGCGCATCCGCCTGGCCGACGGCCTCGCGCAGGCCGGAACGGCGGACCTGCTTCGGGAAGGCGAGGTCGTAGAGCGCCATGTCGGCAAACCCGACCACAAGGTCGCCCTCGGCATCGAGAATGGCGGTATAGCTGGGCGTCGCCCGGTCGAGAAAGACGGCGGAAAGATCGGTTATGCCGGCCTCTCCGATCGCCCGCGCCACCGTCTCGCCTGCCGCGTCGCCGCCGCGCACCGACATCAGCGACGCCGAAAGGCCGCGCCGGACGGCCGTGCGGACGGCATTGAAGACGCCGCCGCCGACATCCTCGCGCATCGTGCCCGGATTGGAAGCCGCCGGCACGTAGGGGCCGCTGATCTGGCCGCGCCGGTCGATATGCGCACCGCCGATGGCGAGAACGTGTGGCTTGGAGTTCATGCGCCCGACCCCGTCAGATCGAATCGGTCGCCGCTGGACTGGCGACGCGCATCCGCGGCCCCGGTGGACAGATATTCCGTACCGCACACGAAACAGAAAAAGAACATGTGTGGAATATGATTGAAAATCAATTCCTTGGTCTCTCTTGCCAAATTGGAACAAAACAGGTACATATTCACAACGCGCAGCGGCCGGTCCGGCCTCCATTGACGATCAAGGGGTGATGTATCATGGCTCAGAACAGTTTGCGGCTTGTAGAGGACAATTCGGTGGACAAATCAAAGGCTCTTGACGCCGCGCTGTCGCAGATAGAGCGCGCCTTCGGCAAGGGCTCGATCATGCGGCTCGGAGCCAACGAGCAGGTGGTCGAGATCGAGACGGTACCGACCGGCTCGCTGGGGCTGGATATCGCGCTCGGCGTCGGCGGCCTGCCGCGCGGCCGCATCATCGAGATCTACGGGCCGGAAAGCTCCGGCAAGACGACGCTGGCCCTGCATACCGTGGCCGAGTCGCAGAAGAAGGGCGGCATCTGCGCCTTCGTCGATGCCGAGCATGCGCTCGATCCTGTCTATGCCCGCAAGCTGGGCGTCGATCTGGAGAACCTGCTGATCTCCCAGCCCGACACGGGTGAGCAGGCGCTGGAAATCTGCGACACGCTGGTACGTTCCGGCGCGATCGACGTGCTGGTGGTGGACTCGGTCGCCGCGCTGACGCCGCGCGCCGAGATCGAGGGCGAGATGGGCGATTCGCTGCCCGGCCTTCAGGCCCGGTTGATGAGCCAGGCGCTGCGCAAGCTCACTGCCTCCATTGCCCGCTCCAACACGATGGTCATCTTCATCAACCAGATTCGCATGAAGATCGGCGTGATGTTCGGCTCGCCCGAGACGACGACGGGCGGCAATGCGCTCAAGTTCTACGCGTCGGTGCGCCTCGACATCCGCCGCATCGGCTCGGTCAAGGACCGTGACGAGGTGGTCGGCAACCAGACCCGCGTCAAGGTGGTGAAGAACAAGCTGGCGCCGCCCTTCAAGGTGGTCGAGTTCGACATCATGTATGGCGAGGGCGTGTCCAAGACCGGCGAACTGATCGACCTCGGCGTCAAGGCCGGCGTCGTCGAGAAGTCCGGCGCCTGGTTCTCCTACAATTCCCAGCGCCTCGGCCAGGGCCGCGAGAACGCCAAGCAGTTCCTGCGCGACAATCCCGAGCTTGCCCGCGAGGTCGAACTGGCCTTGCGCCAGAATGCCGGCCTGATCGCGGAAAAATTCCTCGAGAACGGCGGCGAGGGCGACCTGCCGGATGAAGCCGCCGAAATGTAGGCTGCCTTGGCCGCGCGCTTCCGCCGTGGCCTCCGGGAAGCAGATGACCGTATCGGTCCGTGTAGTCCCGTGTCTTCAAACCGCCGGCTTTTCCGCCGGCGGTTTTGCTTTTGAACCTCCCATAGAAGCGACTGAGAAACCGGCGGTTTCGCTTTGTCCGGCCCATTCTGGACAGGGGTGAGGCCGCTCGCTAAAAGGCATGACCGTTTCGCCGGGTCGGCCGGCGATTTTTCCTTGGAACGCGCGTGCGCGCGGAGGCAGTCCGATGAGTGGCGTCAACGATATAAGGTCGACCTTCCTCGATTATTTCAGGAAGAACGGGCATGAGGTCGTGGCTTCCAGCCCGCTGGTGCCGCGCAATGACCCGACGCTGATGTTCACCAATGCCGGCATGGTGCAGTTCAAGAACGTCTTCACCGGGCTGGAGAAGCGTTCCTATTCGCGCGCCACGACCTCGCAGAAGTGCGTGCGCGCCGGCGGCAAGCACAACGACCTCGACAATGTCGGCTACACCGCCCGCCATCTCACCTATTTCGAGATGCTCGGCAATTTCTCCTTCGGCGATTATTTCAAGGAGAATGCCATCGAGTTCGCCTGGAATCTGATCACGAAGGAGTTCGGCCTGCCGAAGGACAAGCTGCTGGTCACGGTCTACCACACCGATGACGAGGCGGCTTCGCTGTGGAAGAGGATCGCCGGTTTCTCCGACGACCGTATCGTGCGCATCGCCACGTCGGACAATTTCTGGGCGATGGGCGATACCGGCCCCTGCGGCCCCTGCTCGGAAATCTTCATCGATCGCGGCGACCACATCTGGGGCGGACCGCCCGGCAGCCCTGAGGAGGACGGCGACCGCTTCCTCGAATTCTGGAACCTCGTCTTCATGCAGTACGAGCAGGTGACGAAGGAGGAGCGCGTCGACCTGCCGCGCCCCTCCATCGACACCGGCATGGGGTTGGAGCGCATGGCCTCCATCCTGCAGGGCGTCGACAGCGTTTTCGAGACCGACCTGTTCCGCCACCTGATCGACGCGACCGCCTCGGCGCTCGGCCGCGGCCCCGGCGCCGACGATGCGGCGTCCTTCCGCGTTATCGCCGATCACCTGCGCTCGTCCTCCTTCCTGATCGCCGACGGCGTGCTGCCGTCCAACGAGGGCAGGGGCTACGTGCTGCGCCGCATCATGCGCCGCGCCATGCGCCACGGGCAGTTGCTCGGCGCAAACGAGCCGCTGATGTGGAAGCTGGTGCCTGCCCTCCTGCGCGAAATGGGGCAGGCCTATCCCGAACTCGTGCGCGGCGAGGCGCTGATCACCGAAACGCTGAAGCTCGAGGAAACGCGCTTCCGCAAGACCCTGTCGCGCGGCCTTACCTTGCTGGAAGAAGCGGCCGGTGGCCTGTCCGCCGGCGACATGCTGGACGGCGAGACGGCGTTCAAGCTCTACGACACCTACGGCTTCCCGCTCGACCTGACGCAGGACGCGCTGCGCCAGCGCAACATCTCGGTCAACCTCGACGGCTTCAACGACGCCATGGAGCGCCAGCGTGCCGAAGCGCGCGCGAGCTGGGCGGGCTCCGGCGAGGCGGCGACCGAGACGATCTGGTTTGCGTTGCGCGAGAAGCTCGGCGCCACCGAATTCCTCGGCTACGACACCGAAAAGGCTGAAGGCGTCGTGCTGGCGCTGGTGCGCGACGGCAAGGAGACCGGCAGCGCCGCGGAGGGCGACGCGGTCGCGGTCGTCGTCAACCAGACGCCGTTCTACGGCGAGTCCGGCGGCCAGATGGGCGACACCGGCACCATCTCTGGCGACGGTTTCTCGATCGCGGTCACCGACACGCAGAAGAAGGCGGACGGCTTGTTCGTCCATCTCGGCAAGGTCTCTGGCGGCACGGTGAAGACAGGCGCGGCGGTCGAACTCGAGGTCGATCACGCGCGCCGGTCGAGGCTGCGCGCCAACCATTCTGCCACCCACCTCATCCATGAAGCGTTGCGCGAGGTGCTGGGCACCCATGTCGCCCAGAAGGGCTCGCTGGTCGCGCCCGAGCGCCTGCGCTTCGACATCTCGCACAACAAGCCGGTCTCGACGGAGGAACTCGAACAGGTCGAGGCGATGGCCAACGAGATCGTCGTCCAGAACAGCCCGGTCACCACGCGGCTGATGTCCGTGGACGATGCGCGCGCCGAAGGCGCGATGGCGCTGTTCGGCGAGAAATACGGCGACGAGGTGCGTGTGGTGTCGATGGGCACGGCCCTGCATGGCGACAAGGCCAACCGTCCCTATTCGATCGAGCTGTGCGGCGGCACCCATGTCTCGGCCACTGGCGACATCGGCCTGGTGCGCATCCTTTCCGACAGCCCGGTCGCGGCCGGCGTGCGCCGTATCGAGGCGCTGACGGGTGAGGCCGCGCGTAAATATCTCGACGAACAGGACAAGCGCCTGAAGTCCGTCGCCGCCGCGCTAAAAATATCGCCTGCCGACGTCCCGGCCCGGGTCGAGGCGCTGGTGGAGGAACGCCGCAAGCTGGAGCGCGAGCTTTCCGAGGCGCGCAAGAAGCTGGCGCTGGGCGGTGGCTCGTCCGCGGATGCGCCTGCCCAGAACGAGACGGTCGCCGGCGTCGGTTTTCTCGGCAAGGCCGTAACGGGCGTCTCGCCGAAGGACCTCAAGCCGCTGGCCGATGCGGGCAAGACCTCGCTCGGCTCTGGCGTCGTGGTCTTCGTCGGTGCGAGCGAAGACAACAAGGCGAGCGTCGTGGTCGGCGTCACCGATGATTTGACCAGCCGCTTCAGCGCGGTCGATCTCGTGCGCGTAGCGTCCGCGGCTCTCGGCGGGCAGGGCGGCGGCGGTCGGCCCGACATGGCTCAGGCCGGCGGCCCGGATGCCTCCAAGGCAAGCCAAGCCATCGCAGCGGTCAGGGCGGCGCTGGAAGCCGTGTAAGCACTTCTTCCAGTGCCGCGCATTTATCGCTGAAGGGAGGCGTTTACCGCCTCCTTTGGGCTTGTTTCGACCAACCTGCACCCAGAGCAGCGGGCGTTCCAGCGAAGGCGGTTCCGCTGCACTAGTCTGTTTCCTTAGCTGCATTTGTGCGGACGCCAGACGATTCCGTCTGGCTGCAAAATGCTCTATACGGCCGGAGCGGCGCCCAGCGTGGTTTCGGCGCTGTCATGGAAAAGCGAGCGCCAAACGGCGGCGCCGATGATGGCTCCGAGGATCGGCGCTACCCAGAACAGCCACAATTGGCCGAGCGCCGCGGTCTCGGCGAACAGCGCGACGCCGGTCGAGCGTGCCGGATTGACCGAGGTGTTCGTCACCGGGATCGAGACCAGATGGATCAGCGTCAGGGTCAGGCCGATCGCCAGGGGCGCGAAGCCGGGCGAGGGCGAGCGCGGGCTGGTCACCGCCAGGATGATGAAGATGAAGAAGCCCGTCATCACCACTTCCATCACCAGGCCGGCCAGCAGCGAATATTTGCCAGGCGACAGGTCGCCATAGCCGTTCGAGGCGAAGCCGCCGGGCGTGAAGCCTGCCTGTCCCGAGGCGATGACATAGAGAACGCACGCCGCCACGATCGCGCCGATCACCTGCGCGATGATATAACCGGCGAGTTCCCGGGCGGGCATGCGGCCGCCGGCTACCATGCCGACCGACACCGCGGGATTGAAATGGCCGCCGGAAATGCCACCGACCGCGTAGGCCATGGTGACGACCGTCAGGCCGAACGCAAGCGCGACGCCGAGAAGCCCGATGCCGACGTTGGGAAATGCCGCCGCAAGCACGGCGCTGCCGCATCCACAAAAGGTAAGCCAGAACGTGCCGAGGAACTCGGCTGCCAGTTTCTTCTGCATAGTACCCTCCATCATGGGCGCACGTGCCCGAAGCGGAAAGTAAGCCGAGTCGCGGGGTCCGCATAGCGGGGTGAAACGAGGCGGGTCAACTCGCCCTGGTTGTGCCGACGAAGCTTGACCGTATGCTTACGGTGTCCCACCACTGCGCGATCGCCGGAACGGTTGCGAGCAGGTGGCGGCCTTCCTCCACATTCAGGAAATAGCCGATCACCGGGGCGAGGTGCAGGTCGGCGAGGCTGACCATGTCGCCCAAAAGCCAGTCTCCGGGCGTTTTCAAGTCCGAAAGAACGGTCAGCGCCGTTCGCGCGACGCCGAGCCCGGCGGCGACGCGCTTCTCGTCCGGCGGATTGCCTTCCAGCCGCTCGACCGCCACATCCCAGACCATGGCGCGATAGGCATAGGCATCGACCAGGCCGATGATCTGGTTCATCACCGCGCGCCGACGCGCGTCCGCAGGCTGCAAAGACGGGCCCTGGAAAGCCTCGTCGACATAGCGGGTGATCGCGCCGGTCTCGAACAGGCGGAAGCCGTCATGCTCGAAGGCTGGAATGCGCACGAACGGATGGCGTTCGAGATACCAGTCGGGCGGGCCGCCTTCCGCGAACACGTCCACCGGCACGAGGTTGTAGCCGACGCCCTTCTCCTCCAGTGTCATGCGCGCGATGCGGACGTAAACGCTGTAGTCCGCGCCGTAGAGGATTGGCTTCGATCGGTCGGCCATGCGGTCGTCTCCTTCGCCCGCGTCATAGCACGAAGAGGCCGTCGCGGCGCGGTTGACGAGCGACAAAAAAGCCCCGGATCGCTCCGGGGCTTTTGTTTGTCCGCGATGCGGGACCCTTCAGGCCATAGCCTTCTGCAAATTCTCGTCCACCTTGTCGAGGAAGCCGGTGGTGGAGAGCCAGGGCTGGTCGGGACCGATCAGCAGTGACAGGTCCTTGGTCATGAAACCGGATTCGACGGTCTGGACGCAGACCTTCTCCAGCGTCTCGGCGAAGGTCTTCAACCCGGCGTTGTCGTCCAGCTTGGCGCGGTGCGCCAGGCCGCGCGTCCAGGCGAAGATCGAGGCGATCGAGTTGGTCGAGGTCTCTTCGCCCTTCTGGTGCTGGCGATAGTGGCGGGTGACGGTGCCGTGCGCGGCTTCGGCTTCCACCGTCTTGCCGTCCGGCGTCATCAGCACCGAGGTCATCAGGCCGAGCGAGCCGAAGCCCTGTGCCACCGTATCGGACTGCACGTCGCCGTCGTAGTTCTTGCAGGCCCAGACGTAGCCGCCCGACCATTTCAGCGAGGAAGCCACCATGTCGTCGATCAGGCGGTGCTCGTACCACAGCTTGCGCGCCTTGAACTCGGCCTCGAACTCCTTCTCGTAGACCTCCTGGAAGATGTCCTTGAAGCGGCCGTCATAGGCCTTGAGGATCGTGTTCTTGGTCGAGAGGTAGACGGGATAGTTGCGCAGCAGGCCGTAGTTCAGCGAGGCACGCGCGAATTCGCGGATCGATTCGTCGAGATTGTACATGGCCATCGCCACGCCCGAGCCCGGCGCATCGAACACGTCGTGCTCGATGGTGGTGCCGTCCTCGCCGACGAATTTTATCGTCAGCTTGCCCTTGCCGGGGAAACGGAAGTCGGTGGCGCGGTACTGGTCGCCATAGGCGTGGCGGCCGACGATGATCGGCTTGGTCCAGCCCGGAACCAGGCGCGGCACGTTCTTCATGATGATCGGCTCGCGGAAGATGGTGCCGCCGAGGATATTGCGGATCGTGCCGTTGGGCGACTTCCACATCTTCTTGAGGTGGAATTCCTCGACGCGGGCCTCGTCGGGGGTGATGGTGGCGCACTTCACGCCGACGCCGACGCGCTTGATGGCATTGGCCGCGTCGATCGTCACCTTATCGTCGGTGGCGTCGCGGTTTTCCATGCCGAGGTCGTAATATTCCAGGTCGACGTCGAGATAGGGGTGGATCAGCTTGTCCTTGATCATCTGCCAGATGATGCGGGTCATCTCGTCGCCGTCGAGTTCGACGACCGGGTTCGCCACCTTGATCTTCGCCATGGAATGAAAGCCTCGCTGCTGGGAATGGGACCGCGCGGCAAGCGCGGCCTGAAAGGATGCGGCCCCTATATCAAAGCGGCGGGAGGCGCGCAAACGGATGCCGCATTTCCGTGCGAGAGAGCCGCATGTCGAAAAAGACCTTTGTCATCGACGGCGCCGGGATCACCGGCATCGCCTCCTTCTACGACGAGATCAATCGCGTCTTCATGGGCGACGAGGACTGGAAGATCGGCGCCAGCCTGGATGCCTTGAACGATATGTTCTACGGCGGTTATGGCGCGATCGCCGGGGACGAACCTGTTCTGCTTGTCTGGCGGAACATGGACGACAGCCGGCGGGCGCTCGGACGGGAGGCGACGCGTGCCTTTCTCGAAGATAAGCTTTCGTATCCCGACAGATACGATGTCGTGCGCATAGGCAGGGATCTGGCCGAACTGGAAGGCGGAGGCGGCCAGACCTTCTTCGAGATCGTGCTGGAGATCATCCGAGACCATCCGAATATCGAATTGATCGAGGCCTGAGGCCGGCCTTCGCCTGACTTTTGCAATTGCTTCATTTTGCAGGCCGACTATTCAGGACGCCGAAAAACCGCAAATCCCGTTTCATTGATGCCAATGCCCGAACAACACAACACTCCGGTCGACACAGGCCCCGTCGTCGTCCTCGTCGAGCCGCAGCTTGGCGAGAATATCGGCATGGTGGCGCGCGCCATGGCGAATTTCGGCCTTTCCGAGCTGAGACTGGTCACACCGCGCGACGGATGGCCGAACGAGAAGGCGCGCGCGGCCGCCAGCCGCGCCGATCACGTCATCGACGGCGTGCGTGTGTTCGAGGATTTGCGCGCGGCCATCGCCGACCTCAATTTCGTCTTCGCCACCACGGCGCGCTCGCGCGACGGCTTCAAGCCCGTGCGCGGGCCTGTCGAGGCAGGCAGGGTGCTGCGCGCAAGGGACGGGGCCGGCGAGCGCACCGGCATCCTGTTCGGCCGTGAGCGCTTCGGCCTGTCGAACGAGGAAGTCGGGCTTGCCGACGAGATCGTCACCTTCCCGGTCGATCCGACCTTCGCCTCGCTCAACATCGCCCAGGCGGTGCTCCTGATGTCCTATGAATGGCGCAAGTCCGGCCTGACCGACGAAACCGAGACGAATTTCTCCGCGCCCGACATGCTGCCGGCGACGCGGGAGCAGTTGCATGGCCTGTTCGACCATCTTGAAGCGGCGCTGGAGGCGCGCGGCTATTTCAGGCCGGCTGCGAAGAAGCCGAAGATGGTGGAGAACCTGCGCGCCGTGCTGACGCGGGCGGGTTTCGCCGAGCCGGAACTGAAGGTGCTGCGCGGCGTCGTCGCCTCGCTCGACTATTTCTCGCCGAAGGAACCGCGTGGCGCCGGCTATCCGGCGCGAAAGGCGACGGCCGATCAGATCGCGCATGCCGGCTCCTCCGGCGCTTCGGAAGACGCACCCGAGGAGCCGCCGCAGGGCGGCAGGGGAATGGACAATGACTGAACCTGCGCCGCCGGCCCACGGGGGGGACGCCGAGGGTGTCGCCGCGCAACCGGTGCTGATGTTCGATTCGGGCATCGGCGGGCTGACGGTGCTGCGCGAGGCGCGCGTGCTGATGCCCGGCCGCCGCTTCGTCTATGTCGCCGACGACGCCGCCTTTCCCTACGGGGCGTGGGAGGAGCCGGCGCTAAAGGCCCATATCCTGTCGCTGTTCGCCGGGCTGCTCGACCGCTACAAGCCGTCGATCTCGGTCATCGCCTGCAACACGGCCTCGACGCTGGTGATCGACGCGCTGCGCCAGGCGTTTCCCGGCCATCCCTTCGTCGGCACCGTGCCGGCGATCAAGCCGGCCGCCGAGCGCACGCGTTCCGGCATCGTCTCTGTGCTCGCCACGCCGGGAACCGTCAGGCGGCAATATACGCGCGACCTGATCGAGACCTGGGCCAGGAAATGCCATGTCCGGCTGGTCGGCTCGGACCGTCTCGCCGGGCTTGCCGAGGCCTATATGCGCGACGGCTTCGTCGACGAGGAGGCAGTCCGCGCCGAGATCGCGCCGTGCTTCATCGAAAGGGACGGCGCCAGCACCGACATCGTGGTGCTGGCCTGCACGCACTATCCCTTTCTGGTCAACCGCATGCGCAAGACCGCGCCTTGGCCGGTGGACTGGATCGATCCGGCCGAGGCGATCGCGCGCCGTGCCGTGTCGCTGCTCGACGGTCTGGAAGCGGGCAGGGCGCATGAGGCGCCGGCAGGCGACAGGAACGACGTCGCCGTCTTCACCTCAGGCAAGGCCGGTTTCGCGACCCGCCGCCTGATGCAGGGTTTCGGGCTGACGGTGACATAGCCCTTTCCGGGAACATGCGCCGTGCTGTCGCGTTCTTCCAGCCTGCCCAGCCTGCAAGGAGGAACGACCCATGCCTGCCACATCGAAAGCGCAACAGAAGGCCGCCGGCGCGGCACTGTCGGCCAAGCGCGGCGAGACAAAGAAGAGCGAACTCAAGGGGGCTTCCCGCGATATGTACGAATCCATGAGCGAGAAGCAGTTGGAAGAATTCGCCGAGACCAAGCGCAAGGGCCTGCCGAATAAGAAGAACTGAGGTGTCAGCCGGCGGGCGAGGCCGCCGGCTTCGTTTTTCAGTAGCCCAGCGTGAAGCGCCGCCCGATATGTTTCGGAGTCTCCGCTTCGTCGACGAGGGCGACGGCAAGGTCCTTGACGGAGATGCGGCTTTCGCCCTTGTCGTCGAACACCGGATTCTCTCCGCCGAGGCGGTAGGCGCCGGTGCGCTCGCCGGGCGCCAGAACGAAGGCGGGCGAGACGAACGTCCAATCCTTCCAGTCGCCCTCCTTCAATGCGGTAAGCGCGTCGCGCGCGGCCCGTGCGCCGTCTTTCCATTCGGCGGGGAATTCCGGCGAATCGACGAACTGGCTACCGTCCGGCGCGTAGAGGCTGCCGGCGCCGCCCACCTCGATCAGGCGCACGCCGGCCGATTTCGCCGCTGCGGCTATGGCCTTCGAGCCGCTCAGGTGCCTGGCGTAGATGTCGGGATTGCCCCAGCCGCCGTTGAAAGCGGAAATGACCACATCCTGGCCGCGCAGCAATTCGGCGAGCCTGTGTTGATCGGTGACGTCGGCCGCGATCACTGAAACGTTGGACGGTGCTTCGACTTTTTCGGGGTTGCGCACGATAGCGGTCACGGAATGGCCGCGCGCCACCGCTTCCTTGAGCACGGCGGCGCCGACGAAGCCCGATGCGCCGATGAGAGCGATCTTCATGGTGAATTCCTTTCGCCGGGTTTTCTTACCCGGATATTCAGGGTATGATTTGTAATCAGGTTACGACAGGTAACCACATAGCGAGCCTGCCGTGGTTCGAAAAGGACGCATGTTTGCGTGCGCAGGGTACAGCCGGGTAACCGCTCCGGAAAGGAAGGGTCCGAATGAACGCCAGAACCGATGCCTGCGAGAGCGCGCCGTTGCTGCACACGACGCCGGGATTCGAGCGGGACGAGAACGGCAGTTGCCCCATGCGCGAGGTGCTCGACCGGATCGGTGATACTTGGAGCCTGCTGGTCATCATCAGCCTTCAGGAAAGGCCGGTGCGCTTCAACGCGCTGCGCCGCGCGATCGAAGGCATTTCGCAGCGCATGCTGACGGTGACGCTGCGCTCGCTGGAGCGCGACGGGCTGGTGAGCCGCACCGTTCGCCCTACCACGCCGCCGGAGGTGGAATATGCCCTGACCGGGCTCGGCCGCTCGATTGCGGTGCCGATCAGCGCATTGGGAGTGTGGGCGGCACAAAATCGCGATCGCCTGCGCGCCGCACGGGAGGCTTTCGACGCGGCAGCCTGAGGCCGCGCTTGACACGCAACGAATGCCGGTCTATCCACCCGCCGAACACCGGGCGGGAACGTCCGGTGCTTTATTTTGTTCCGCAGATCGGCCTGATCGCCTGTCTGTTTCCACGACGTGTCCCGTGGATTTGGCCGCTCGCTGCGGCGAAATCCTGTCAGGCTCCGAAAACGGGGGCCAGAGGAGGGCGCGTTTCCTTCACCCGGGACGTGAGGTTCCGGGCGTATCGTTTTGAAAGGGAATGCGATGAGCAAGCGCGAATCCGCAAAGTACAAGATCGACCGCCGTCTCGGCGAAAACATCTGGGGCCGTCCGAAGTCCCCGGTCAACAAGCGCGAATACGGTCCCGGCCAGCATGGCCAGCGCCGCAAGGGCAAGCTGTCCGACTTCGGCCTGCAGCTGCGCGCCAAGCAGAAGCTGAAGGGTCACTACGGCGACGTTTCGGAAAAGCAGTTCCGCAAGGTCTACGAGGAGGCCAACCGCCGCAAGGGCGACACCTCCGAGAACCTGATTGGCCTGCTGGAATCGCGCCTCGACGCCATCGTCTACCGCGCCAAGTTCGTGCCGACGATCTTCGCCGCGCGCCAGTTCGTCAACCACGGCCACGTCAACGTCAACGGCCGCCGCACCAACATCGGTTCGTACCGCTGCAAGCCGGGCGACGTCATCGAGGTGCGCGAGAAGTCGAAGCAGCTCGTTTCGGTGCTGGAAGCCGTGCAGCTCGCCGAGCGCGACGTGCCGGACTACATCGAGGCCGACCACAACAAGATGGTCGCCACCTACCAGCGCGTGCCGGGCCTGGCCGATGTGCCGTTCGCCGTGCAGATGGAGCCGAACCTGGTCGTCGAGTTCTACTCGCGCTAAGGTTTCGCTTCTTCGCAAGCATTCAAAGGCCGCCTTCGGGCGGCCTTTTTGCGTTCCGGCGCTTCCGCCGGCTCCACAAAGGCGTTAGGTCACGACCTTCACCGACGAAGAACCGGCGGCCGGCACCATGAATATCCATGCAGACACCGAATTCCTTGCCGACGAGCCCGGGGACGGCTGTCACCCGCTTTTCCGCGCCGTTCCGTCTTCCGTCGAGTTCAACAAGCTGCGCAAGCGGCTGCTCAGGCAAGCCCGGCAGGCGATCGAGGATTTCGCGATGGCGAAGCCCGGCGAGCGTTGGCTGGTGGCGCTGTCGGGGGGCAAGGATTCCTACGGGCTGCTGGCGCTGCTGCTCGACCTCAAATGGCGCGGCCTGCTGCCGGTGGAGCTTCTGGCCTGCAATCTCGATCAGGGCCAGCCGAATTTTCCCAAGCATATCCTGCCCGATTACCTGACCGCCAACGGCATCGACCATCGCATCGAATATCAGGACACCTATTCGATCGTCACCGACAAGCTGCCGGAAAACAGCACCTACTGCTCGCTGTGTTCGCGTCTACGGCGTGGCCACCTCTACCGGATCGCACGCGAGGAAGGCTGCTCGGCGCTGGTGCTAGGCCACCACCGCGAGGACATCCTCGAAACGTTCTTCATGAACCTCTTCCACGGCGGGCGGCTCGCCGCCATGCCGCCGAATCTCGTCAACGACGAGGGCGACGTGCTGGTGCTGCGTCCGCTCTCCTATTGCGCCGAGGCCGATCTGGAGAAATTCGCCGCGGCCATGCGCTTCCCCATCATCCCCTGCGACCTGTGCGGGTCGCAGGAGGGGCTGCAGCGCAATGCCATGAAGGCGATGCTGGACGATATCGAGAAGCGCATGCCCGGCCGCAAGGACACCATGATCCGGGCGCTCGCCAACGTCCGGCCTTCGCACCTGCTCGACCGGAAACTGTTCGATTTCGCCAGCCTTGCGCCGACGGTTGAAGGCTAACGCGCTCTGCTACTCGCCGAAACCGCCGCCCGGCTCCACCGGCGCGTTGTGCGGCTGGAACAGCTTGCCGTTCTCGGCGATCAGCACGGCGACGAAGGCGCCAGCCGAGACGAGGCAGAACCCGGCCGCCAGCGGCGTGACCGTGCCGTTGTAGGCCTGGCCGATGATCGTGCCGAGAAGCCCGCCGCCGAAGGTCTGCAGGAAGCCGAGCACCGAGGAGGCCGTGCCGGCAACCGCGCCGAGCGGCTCCATCGCGAGCGCGTTGAAATTGGAGCCGAGCATGGCGAATGGGACCATCGCCGAAGCGAAGATGGCGATGAACAGCGGCAACGGGATCGGTCCGCGCAGCGAAAGCAGCAGCCACAGCAGGCTGATCGAAAGCAGCGCGATCAGGGCACCCTGCGACAGGCGCCGCATGCCGATGCGTCCGACCAGGCGGGCGTTGGCGAAGTTGGAGACCGCGATCATGCCCGCAACGCAGGCGAAGATCACCGGAAACAGCTCGCCGACGCCGTAGAGTCCGACATAGATCTGCTGGGCGGAGTTGATGAAGCCGAACATCGCCGCGAAGGCGAAGGTGCTGGCGAGCGCGTAGCAGAGGGCGACGCGGTTCGACAGCACGGTGGTGAAGCCGCCGATGATCGCCTGTGCTGTCAGAGGACGCCGATATTGCGGATGCAGCGTCTCGGGAAGACGCAGCGTCACCCAGGTCGAGATCAGAATCGCGCCTATCGCCATCGCCACGAAGATGAAGTGCCAGCTCGCGAACAGGATCACCAGCTGGCCGATGCTGGGGGCGATGACCGGGATGGCCATGAATACCATGAAGATCAGCGACATGACCTCGGCCATGCGCCGGCCCTCGAAGGTGTCGCGCACGATCGAGACGGCGATGACGCGCGTCGAGGCGGCGCCGATGCCCTGCACGAAGCGGCAGAGCAGCAGGGTCTCGAAGGTCGGTGCCACCGCGGCCGCACCCGAGGCGAGCACATAGATGACGAGGCCCGCCAGCAGCGGCGGGCGACGGCCGAAACGATCGGACAGCGGGCCGAAGAACAGCTGCGCGAAGCCGAAGCCCAGAATGTAGGCCGGGATGACATATTGCCGATGGTTTTCGTTCTCGACCCCCAGTGACGCGCCGATCTGCTGCAAGGCCGGCAGCATGATGTCGATGGCCAGCGAATTCAGCGCCATCAGCGCCGCGCACAGTGCGATGAATTCCCACCGCGCAATACGCATCGTCGTCGGGGCAGGGGCGGCCTGCTGGTCCATGGCAAATCCAGTCGTCAAACGAAAATGCGCCGGCAGGCCAGCGCATGGGGCTCGTCAGCTTCCCTCGCGGGAATGGGTTTGGCGAGGCGGGGCAACCTCGGCCGGGACATGTCCGCACCAGCGTCGGCGGACATGCATCAGATCAAAAAGTCAAAACGGGGCGTGGCGCCAGACGCGCCACGCGTTCGCCGAAAAATCAGGCGGCGCCTTTGACGCTGACGCCCTTTTCCTCGAGGAAGGACTGCAATTCGCCGGCCTGGAACATCTCGCGGATGATATCGCAGCCGCCGACGAACTCGCCCTTGACATAGAGCTGGGGAATGGTCGGCCAGTTGGAATAATCCTTGATGCCCTGGCGCAGCTCGTTGGAGGTGAGCACGTTGATGCCCTTGTAGTCCGCGCCGACATAGTCGAGGATCTGCACGACCTGGCCCGAGAAGCCGCACTGGGGGAAGCCCGGCGTGCCCTTCATGAAGAGGACCACGTCGTTGCTCTTCACCTCACTGTCGATGTAGTCGTTGATTCCGCTCATGGGTTGCCCTTTCGCGCTCGTGGGAGTCGAGCTGAAACATGACACTCAGATAACCCCCATGGCGACCCGAAACAAGCCGTTTGCCGGTTTGCCGGGGAAATGGCGCAAGAATTGAAGCGATTTGGGCCAAATGGACGACGGGCCGACATGCCTCGACGCTTTTTGATCGCGGCGCTGGCTTTTTTCGTGGTCGCCGTCGCGCTGCTTCTTGCCGGCCTGCTCCTGTGGCGACCGGTGCCGGCGCCGAAACCGCCGTTGGTGGTCGGCGAACTCCCCGCCATCTGCCGCGACACCGGTTTCGAGGGCGTGCCCTACGCGGTCTGCGAGATCGACCCGCATCGCCATGCCGTCGTCCTTGCCCGCGCGGACGGCAACGGCAAGCCCTACGGATCGCTGCAGGCTTTCGACACGGTGATGACGGCGAAGGGGACGCCCGTCCTGCTCGCCATGAATGCCGGCATGTATCATAAGGGGCTCGGCCCAGTCGGGCTGTTCGTCGAGGACGGACGGCAGGAGACGCCGCTGAATACGGCCGAGGGGGAGGGGAATTTCTTCCTCAAGCCGAACGGCGTGTTCTTCGTGCGGCCGGACGGCAGCGCCGGCGTCATGGAAACGGCCGCCTATGCCGCAGCGCATCCGGACCCGCTCTATGCCACGCAGTCGGGGCCAATGCTGGTCATCGACGGTGCTATCCATCCGCGCTTCGAGAAAAACGGCTCGTCGCGCTACATCCGCAACGGCGTCGGCGTGCGCACTGATGGTACAGTGGTGCTGGCGATCTCGCGATCTCCCGTCAGCCTCGGCTCCTTCGCACGGCTGTTCCGGGACCGCTTGTCGTGCCCTAACGCACTGTTCCTTGACGGCGCCATCTCGAGCCTGTCCGACGGCGAGCGCACGCTGATCGGCGGCAAGGACCCGGTGGGGCCGATATTGGCAGTGCGAGAGAAGTAGAGATTACTCCGGCACGCTGGTCTGCAGCGCCAGCGCGTGCAGCACGCCGCCCATGTTGCCCTTGAGCGCGTCGTAGACCATCTGGTGCTGCTGGACGCGGCTCTTGCCGCGAAAGCTCTCTGCCACCACCTCGGCGGCGTAGTGGTCGCCATCGCCGGCGAGGTCGCGGATCGTCACGCGGGCATCGGGTATGCCCTGCTTGATGAGGCGTTCGATGTCGTGGGCGTCCATGGCCATTGGCGGTTCTCCTCTGCCGTCCAGAGGTAGGTGACAAACCGGCCGGCATCAACGGAAAATCAGTCGGGGTCCACGACATAGTGGCGAGCCATGCCGACGGCCTCGATGAACAGCGCCGGCGTCACCAGAATCGACCCCAACACAAGGATCGCCCGCGTCGCGCCCCAGAGCGGAAAGCCGCCGGAGGCATTGCAGGCCAGCGCGTCGCCCAGGCTTTCCACCCAGGTGATCGCGAGCGAAGCCGAGAACAGAACGATCGCGGCCTTGGGATAAACCCTGTTCCCGGTCTCCGCGCCGAGCCGGCTCAAGCCGATGAGGAAGCCGATCGGCAGTGCATAGACGGCGCTCATGGCGATCAAAAGAGGAAGCGTTCCGATTGCGAGATCGAACGAGACGCCGGCGGGCAGTCCGGCGCAACTCGCCGGATCGAAAACGGTATAGGGATAGAATGCCAGGGGCGCCGCCGCCCAGCAGGCCAGAAGCGACAGCCAGAAGCCGACAAGACAGGCGGCGAGCAGCGTGCGGCGCAGCCCGTCACTCATTCATGTAGCGGGGGAACCAGCCTTCATGCGCGGTCTTCATCTCCGCGACCGGTATGGCGCGCGTCTCGCCGAGCTTCAGATCGGTGCCGCCGGTCGTGCCGATCCATGGCGCGAAGACGCCGGCTTCCTTGGCCTCTTTCCACAAATCCACCATCTCCTGGCCTTGCGGGTCGAGATTGAGGGTGACGAGGTAGCGGCCCTGGTCTTCGCCGAACCACATCGGAACGGCGTCCACGCCGGCAAGGCCGGGAACGGTGGCGCCGATGCCCGACGCCATGGCCATCTCGGCCAGCGCCACGGCCAGACCGCCGTCCGACAGGTCATGACAGGCGGTGACGACGCCGGAGGCGATCAGCCTGCGCACGAAATCGCCGACCTTCTTTTCGTGTGCGAGATCGACCGGCGGCGGTGGACCATCGGTGCGACCGTGGATGTCGCGCATATAGGCCGACTGGCCGAGATGGGTGCCCCACAGCGTCGGCGCGCCAACCAGGAGGATAGGCTGGTTTTCAGCCGCAAAGCCGATGCGCGCCATCCTGCCCCAGTCGGCGATCAGTCCGACTCCGCCGATGGTCGGCGTCGGCAGGATGCCCTGGCCGTTGGTCTCGTTGTAGAGCGAGACATTGCCCGAAACGATCGGGAAGTTGAGCGTCCGGCAGGCCTCGCCGATGCCCTCGATGGCCTTGACGAGCTGGCCCATGATCTCGGGCCGCTCGGGGTTGCCGAAATTGAGGTTGTCGGTCGCCGCCAGCGGCAGGGCGCCGGTGGCGGTCAGGTTGCGCCAGCATTCGGCCACCGCCTGCTTGCCGCCCTCGAACGGATCGGCCTCGCAATAGCGCGGCGTCACGTCCGAGGAGAAGGCGAGCGCCTTGGCGGCGTGGCCTTCCACGCGCACCACGCCGGCGTCGCCGCCCGGAAGCTGCAGCGAATTGCCCTGGATCAGCGTGTCGTACTGCTCCCACACCCAGCGGCGCGAGGAAAGATCGGGGCCGCCGAGCAGCTTGAGCAGCGCGTCGGCGACGTCGGCTTTCGGCGCATCGTCGGATTTGAGCGACGCCGGCTTCTTCGGCTCTATCCACGGGCGATCGTATTCCGGGGCCTGGTCGCCGAGATCCTTGATCGGCAGGTCGGCGACCTGCTCGCCCTGGTGAAGCACACGAAAACGCAAATCGTCCGTCGTCTTGCCGACGATGGCGAAGTCCAGCCCCCATTTGGTGAAGATCGCCTCGGCTTCCTTCTCTTTTTCCGGGCGCAGCACCATCAGCATGCGCTCCTGGCTTTCCGAGAGCATCATCTCGTAGGCGCTCATGCGCTCCTCGCGCACCGGCACCTTGTCGAGGTCGAGCTCGATGCCGAGGTCGCCCTTGGCGCCCATTTCGACAGCCGAACAGGTCAGGCCGGCCGCGCCCATGTCCTGGATGGCGATGACCGCGCCCGACGCCATCAGTTCGAGGCAGGCCTCCAGCAGGCATTTCTCGGTGAAGGGGTCGCCGACCTGCACGGTCGGGCGCTTTTCCTCTATGGAGTCGTCGAATTCCGCCGAGGCCATGGTGGCCCCACCGACACCGTCGCGACCGGTCTTGGCGCCGAGATAGACGACGGGCAGGCCGACGCCCTTGGCTTCCGACAGGAAGATGCCGTCTGCCTTGGCGATGCCCGCGGCAAAGGCGTTGACGAGGATGTTGCCGTTGTAGCGGGCGTCGAAATTGACTTCGCCGCCGACCGTCGGCACGCCGAAGGAATTGCCGTAGCCGCCGACACCGGAGACCACACCCGCCACCAGATGCCTGGTCTTGGGGTGTCCCGGATCGCCGAAGCGCAGCGCGTTCATGGCCGCCACCGGCCGCGCGCCCATGGTGAAAACGTCGCGCAATATACCGCCGACGCCGGTCGCCGCGCCCTGGTAGGGCTCGATATAGGAAGGGTGGTTGTGGCTCTCCATCTTGAAGACCACGACCTCGCCGTCGCCGATGTCGACCACGCCGGCATTCTCGCCCGGTCCCTGGATGACCACGTCACCCTTGGTCGGCAGGGTGCGCAGCCATTTCTTGGATGATTTGTAGGAACAGTGCTCGTTCCACATGGCCGAGAAGATGCCGAGTTCGGTGAAACTCGGCTCGCGCCCGATCAGATCGAGGATGCGCTGGTATTCGTCCGGTTTCAGCCCGTGCGCGGCGATCAGTTCATCGGTGATCGGCACGGCGTTGGAAATCGTCATCGGTTCCTGTCTCGGCTCGGGCAGCGTCGATCCACGACCTAGTTCACGTGTTGCGATAAATCCAGACCGAACACGCTGCCGTGTAGAGATAAGACATCATTTCCAGCGTTTCCTCGATACCTTCCATCTGACGCCTTTCCATCACCTCCGCCACGACAAGCAGGACGAAGGCGACGCCGAGAGGCCAGAAGAGGAAGCTCCAGCGCGGTTTCAGCGCGTCGATCACGTCATTGCGCCGCCTGACGAGGACGACGAGCAGAACGACGCTGAAGACGGCGGAAAGCGCGTACTTCGTCGGATCGTAGAGACAGACGCCGCCCGGATAGAACGAGCTGTCGCAACGCGGCGTCTCGCGCATGAGTACGTGCAGCATGATGAAGGCCAGAACCGCGCAGGTCAGCGCGACCGGACCTCTTCCGCGCCAGGTTCGGGCGGCGAACACGAGAATGGCGGCAAGGATGACCACGCTTTGCAGGCCTTCGATCGGCCCGTTTTCCATGAAGAAAAAGTCGTCCAGATCCGTTCGGACGTCGATATACCACCCGAACAGGGCGCCGAAGACGAGCATTGCGCCTCCCAGAGCCAGCCAGGGCAGGAGGCGCGGATAGCGCGCGGGTCTGTCGGTCATGTCAAAAAGCTCCCCTTGGGGATGTGCGTAGGCGCGATGGCGTACCATCCGCAAGGCTTGTGGGAAGCTAGAGCACAGGAAAAGACAGGATCGGATCAGGAAGCTGCGGCGCAGTCGCTGCTCCCGCTCTGCCAACGGCCGATGTCGGAGCCGATGCGCCCAGCCAGGGGCCCGTCCATCAGCGGCCCGTAGACGTCGATGCGGCGTGAATTGCCGGTCGCCTGCACGACCAGCAGCGGCTTGCCGCCGTAATGCTTGACCGGCACCAGCAGGAAACGCGGCGTGCCGCCGAAATTGTTGAGCTCGTTGGCCATCTGATAGTCCTTGAAGGCAGGGTCCTTCGAGGCGATCCAGCATTTATGCGCGGCGATGGCGACCTGCTCCATGGCCTGAAGCGAAGCGCTCTTGCCGCCGCCGCCACCCGAGCCGTTGTAGGATTTGGACTGGCAACCGGCCAGCGCGAGCGTCGAGGCTGCAAGGAGAACGCCGGCGGTTGCGAAACGGATCGTCATGCTCTCACGTCGTCCTGCTCAAGGGGCGAATCGATCAGACGAGACAGAATCACAGACTTTGCCGCGGCGCGCCAGCGGCGTCGTCAGGCAGCCAGCCCGAGCGCGCTTTCGAACAGGGCGCGTCCGTCATTGCCGCCATGCGCGGTTTCGATCAGGTTTTCCGGATGCGGCATCAGGCCCAGCACATTGCCCTTTTCGCTGACGATGCCGGCGATGTCGTTGATCGAGCCGTTCGGGTTGGTGCCCTCGGCGTAGCGGAACACCACCTGGCCTTCGCCCTCGATGCGCTTCAGCGTCTCAGTGTCGGCGAAATAGTTGCCGTCGTGATGCGCCACCGGGCAGCGGATGACCTGGTGCTGGCTGTAGCCGCGGGTGAAGGCGGTGTTGGCGTTGGCCACCTGCAGCCTGACTTCGCGGCACACGAACCTCAGCGAGGCGTTGCGCATCAGGGCGCCGGGCAGCAGACCGGCCTCGACCAGGATCTGGAAGCCGTTGCACACGCCGATCACCATGACGCCCTGCGCCGCCTTTTCCGCCACCGCACGCATCACCGGCGATCGCGCCGCGATCGCGCCGCAGCGCAGATAGTCACCGAAGGAGAAGCCGCCGGGAATGGCGATGAGGTCGACGTCGGGAATTTCCGTGTCCGTCTGCCATACGGTGGCGGGCGCGGTTCCCGAAATCCTGGTCAGCGCCGCGACCATGTCTCGGTCGCGGTTAAGGCCGGGAAGCAGGACGACGGCGGATTTCATGGTTGCTCCAGACCGCTGGCGTTGAACACGGGCCAGTCCTTATCCCAAAGCGTCTTCGCTCGCGAGCCAATTGTGGCGGACGGAGCCGAAACAGTCGCGATTATTCCGCAGGTTCGACGGAAAGCGGCTTGCCGCGCTTGTCGCCGCCGTCGGGCAGGTGCGCCCAGGCGGGCCGCTCGAACAGGAATTCGCCGATGCCGAATCGCTTGATCGCGAGATAGAGCAGGATGGGCGCGAAGACCGAAGATACGAAAACGACGATCGCGACGGCACTCGGATCGGTCAGGAGACCGGTCTTCGCCAGGACGATGCGGACGGCCGACATCGGCAGCGTGAATGCGAGATAGACGACCAGCGAGTGCGCGCCGAGCCAACGCAACCAATCAGTATAGGGCAGGCGCATCAGCAGGCAGGCCAGCACGCACAGCGCGACAGCGCCGGCGACGGCGAGTGCCAGGTGCAGCGGCGCGAAGGCGGCGAGCCCCATATGCATGGCCATCGGCTCGACCCTGCCGTCGGGCCAGAACACCAGGAATGCCTCGGCAGCCGCCCACACCTCCAGCGCGGCCCATGCCCGGCCGGGATGGCGCGTGGCGGCATCGACGATGAGGAACACGTAGGCAGCCCCGGCGTAGCCGACATAGAAGAACACGAAATAAGCCGCGAATTGCGTCACCGCGTAGCTGGGCGACTGGATCTGCGCCATCTGCAGCGCCGCCGCCGCCGTGATCACCAGCCAGTGGGGCAACCGAAACTGCGCGCACAGCTTCGCGGTCACGCTGAACACCGCCAGCATGTAGATGAACCACAGCACCCCGTAGGGCTGAATCATCGCCAGAGCGATGCCTTTCACCATGCCGGCGCCGTCCTGCTGGGCAATGCCGCTTTTCAGGATGAAATCGATCGCCACCCACACGACGTAGAAATAGAGGTAATGCACGACGCGCCGGTCGGCTTAGCGCCGCCACGGCCGCTCGATGACCTGCGATAGGAAAAGGCCGGAAATCAGGAAGAACTCCGGCATCCGGAACGGGGTGGCGAAACCGATGATGTAGTGCAGTACGCCGATCTGGCCGGTATGCTCGCCGAGATTGTAGGCGGCATACATCATCACCACCAGCAGGATCGAGAGACCCTTGGCGGCGTCGACCCAGTCGAGGCGGTTGCTGTTGCCCATTGCGCCCGGCATGTCCTTCAAGCGGGCGAATTATAGCACGCAGCTCCGCAAGCCGGGTTAACCGGGTCGGTAAAGATGAAGCTTTCAGATGGCCTGGTTAACAGGGACGCTCGATCAGAATGCCCCTGCTCGCGGTGGGGCTAGTTAAAGCCGATCTGGTAGTTCTCAATCACCGTATTTGCCAGCAGCTTGTCGCACATCGCCTTGAGATCGGCTTCGGCTTTCGCCCGGTCGGCGCCGTCGATCTCGATGTCGAACACCTTGCCCTGGCGAACCTGGCCGACGTCGTCGAAGCCGAGGCCGGTCAGCGCATGTTCGATCGCCTTGCCCTGCGGGTCGAGGACGCCGGTCTTCAGGGTGACGGTGACGCGGGCCTTGATCACGCGGCTTACCTCAATGCTTGGTGGACTTGGGGTCGGTCGAGGCGACGAGCACGGGGCCGCTGGGGCGCGGCGGCTCGTTCTCGTTCATGATGCCGAGACGGCGCGCGACTTCCTGATAGGCTTCCACCAGCCCGCCCATGTCGCGGCGGAAGCGGTCCTTGTCGAGCTTGTCCTGCGTGGCGACGTCCCACAGGCGGCAGGAATCCGGGGAAATCTCGTCGGCGACGACGATGCGCATCATGTCGCCCTCGTAGAGGCGGCCGCATTCCATCTTGAAATCGACGAGCTGGATACCGACGCCGAGGAACAGGCCGGAGAGGAAGTCGTTGACCCGGATGGCCAGCGCCATGATGTCGTCGATCTCTTGCGGGGAGGCCCAGCCGAAGGCGGTGATGTGCTCCTCCGACACCATCGGGTCGTCCAGCGCGTCGGCCTTGTAGTAGAACTCGATGATCGAGCGAGGCAGCACCGTGCCTTCCTCGATGCCGAGGCGCTTGGACAGCGAGCCGGCGGCGACGTTGCGCACCACGACTTCGAGCGGGATGATCTCGACTTCCTTGATCAATTGCTCGCGCATGTTGAGCCGCTTGATGAAATGGGTCGGGATGCCCATGCGGTTGAGATGGTTGAAGATGTGCTCGGAGATGCGGTTGTTGAGCACGCCCTTGCCGTCGACCACCTCGTGCTTCTTCTTGTTGAAGGCGGTGGCGTCGTCCTTGAAGAACTGGATCAGTGTCCCCGGCTCGGGTCCTTCGTAAAGGATCTTGGCCTTGCCTTCGTAGATGCGGCGGCGTGATTTCATGGGAATGGTCTCTGGTTGGAAGGGCAGGCGGAGCGAACCGGGTCCCTCTCTTCGCGGCACCGACGGCCGCCACGGGTCTCAATGCCGGTCTCTAGCGCAATCGTGAGGTTTGCTCAACGTGCAAAACCCGAGGATCAACCGATTTGAAGGCGAAATGCTGCGGCGCACCACGCGCAGTCTCATATTGACCGCGGAGCGGGCTTTTGGTTTGTGCTGCCCAGCCACATATTCGCATCACGACTCGCTTTTCCATCGGAGGCAATGCCCATGACCAGCATGAAGGACCGCCAGGAAGGTTTCGAGCGCAAGTTCGCGCTGGACGAAGAACAGAAATTCCGCGCCGTGGCGCGCCGCAACAAGGCGCTCGGCCTGTGGGCGGCCGAAAAGCTCGGCAAGAGCGGCGCCGATGCCGACGCCTATGCCAGGGAAGTGGTCGTCTCCGATATCGAGGAGGCCGGCGATCATGACGTATTCCGCAAGATCCGGAAGGATTTCGATGCCGCCGGCGTCGACCAGTCGGACCACCAGATCCGCCGCACCATGGACGAATTGATGGCGCAGGCTGCCGAGCAGGTGAAGAACACCTGATCCCTGCCGCACTGGACCAACGAACCGCCCGCATAGTCGGGCGGTTTTTCTTTGCCTTTCAGGTCTTTCCGGCTGAAACTGGATTCGATTCAGGAGGAAGCCGATGTCGTTGAGAGCTCGTCTGGAAGCCGATGAGACGCTTTGCACAGCCTGGTCGGGCGTTCCCGATGCCCTGACCGTGGAGATCATGGCCGGCCAGGGTTTCGACTGCGTGACGCTGGACATGCAGCATGGCGGCCACAACGAGGACAGCGTGCTGCGCGCCCTCGCGCCGGTTCTGGCGGCGGGCAAGCCGGCCCTCGTGCGCATTCCGGTCGGCCGTTTCGACATGGCCAGCCGCGCACTCGACTTCGGCGCCGAGGCCGTCATCGCGCCGATGATCAATTCGGTGGCGGACGCCAGGGCCTTCGCCGAATCGATGAAATATCCGCCGCTGGGCGGGCGATCCTGGGGGCCGACCTACGCGTTCCCGCGTCACGGCAAGGGCACTGCCGCCGAATGGCTGCACGAAAGCAACCAGCGCACGATGGCTTTCGCCATGATCGAAACGCGCGCCGCGCTCGATGCGCTGGACGGTATCCTCGATACGCCGGGTATCGACGGCATCTTCCTCGGGCCCTCCGATTTCTCGATCGCCTGGACGAACGGCGGCGTGATCGATTCCACCCACGAGGACATGCTGGAGACGGTCGCGCAGGTGGCGAAGCGCGCACGCGAAGCAAGCCGGCATGCGGCCATCTACGTGGTCGAGCCAAGGATCGCCGGCCGCGTCGTCGAGATGGGCTACCGCCTGTTGGCCGGCGGTTCCGAGCATTCCCTCATCGCGCTCGGCGCGGCGTCCTATCTGGGCAGCGTGAAGGATTCGATCCGGAAGAAGTGAATGGCGAATGGTAAAACGGTGAATGGAAGAGAGGAGAGAGGATTGACGGAAGCTACGGCTTCCGATGTCTCACCATTCACCATTCACCATTCACCATTCACCATTCACCATTCACCATTCATAACCGCGTCATGAACTGCGCGAAGATCATGGAGCCTTCCGGCCACGGTCCATGTCCGGATTCGGCGTTGAGATGGCCTGCCTCGCCCGCGTCGATGAACAGCGAGCCCCAGGCCGATGCGATGTCCTCGGCCACTTCGAAGGTGCAATAGGGATCGTTGCGGCTGGCGATGGTGATCGACGGGAAGGGCAGCGGATCGCGCGGATAGGGGCCGAACGTCATTAGATGGCGCGGCCTGATATCCGGATTGGCCACGTCCGGCGGGGCCACGAAGAAGGCGCCCGCAACCCGGTTGCGAAAGCGCGGTATCGCCTGCACCACGCTCGGCACGCCGAGCGAATGCGCGATGACGACCACCGGCCGCTCCGCCTCGTTGACGGCATCGGCCACCTTCCCCGTCCAGTCTTCGCGTACCGGCTTCGACCATTCCGCCTGCTCGACGCGGCGCGCGGTCGACAGCCGCGCCTGCCAGCGGCTCTGCCAGTGGTCCGGCCCGGAATTGGTATAGCCGGGAACGATGAGGATGTCGGCGTCCTTGACTTTCATGGCCGCCATGTAGCGAGCCGAGGCTAGGGCCGCAACCGTCGGCATATGTCAGCTTCGATGTCGAAACAGTGAACACGATGTTCGATTTCGTGCATCTTGTGTGAACGCACGCGATGGCCGATCTAGGCAGGGAGAGCGATTGGCGAAACATCCTCCCGAGAGTCCGGGACAGGAATTCAAGGCCGGTCGCCAAGGAGATTTCGATGAGCGAACTGCCCTTTGCCGCGACCACCCCCGTCAGCGTCGCCCGCGTCGGCCTGAAAACGCGCGACGCCGAGACCTTGGCCGCCTTCTATCGTACCGTCGTCGGATTGCAGGAACTGGCCCGCGACGGCGAGACCATCACGCTTGGCTCGCCGGACCGGCCTCTGCTGGTTCTGGAACGCGACCCCGGCGCGAAACCGGACGACCCGCGCGGCACGGGGCTGTTCCACACGGCCTTCCTGCTGCCGGGTCGCGCCGATCTCGGCCGCTGGATCAACCACGCGATCGCCGACCGGATCAGCATCGACGGCGCGTCCGACCATATCGTTTCCGAAGCCCTTTATCTCTCCGACCCGGAAGGCAACGGCATCGAGATCTATGCCGACCGCCCCCGTCAGGAGTGGAAATGGAACGACGGCATGGTGGAGATGGCGACGGCGCGCATGGATATACCGGGCCTGATCGGCTCCGTTCCCGCTGGCGATGCAGGATGGACCGGCGTGCCTGAAAACACCGTTGTCGGCCATGTGCATCTGCGCGTCGGCGATCCACGTGCGGCGGAAGATTTCTGGCATCGCGAATTCGGTTTCGACACGGTCGCGAGATACGGGACACAGGCCGCGTTCCTGTCTTCCGGCGGCTATCACCATCACATCGGCGCCAACACCTGGCAGAGTGCCGGGGCAGGATCGCGCGACCCGTCGCGCACCGGCCTGTCGTGGGTGGAGATGCGCTCGGCCCTCGCGCCAGGCTTCGTCGAGAGGTGGGACCCTTGGGGGACCTCCATCCGGGTTGTGCCGGACAAGGTGACGGCGACGGCTTAAAGCCCGGCCTTCGCCAGCAGGCGTCCGAGCAAAAGCAAGCCTTCCGGCCAAAGCCCGAGCGCCTGCTCATTACCCATATGGCCGAGATCGCCGGCATCGGCGATGTCGGCGCCCCAGGCGCGGGCGAATGCCTCGGCCTTGTCGAAGGCGACGCGCGGATCCGTCCGGCTCGCCACCACCAGTGCGGGAAAGGGCAGGGGAGCGAGAGGCATAGGCGCGAACGGCCGCACGAGATCGAATGACGGATCTGGATCCTCGACATTCGTGGCGGCGACGAGAAAGGCCGCCGCGACCTTGTGCCTGTTTGCCTCGTCGGTCTGTGCAGCCCATTTGACAGCGGTCGCCACCGAAAGCGAGTGGGCGAGAAGCACCACCTTGCGTGGTGCGCCGGCCACCGCCGCATCGACCCGCGCGATCCAGTCGGCCGGGTCTGGCCTGTCCCAGTTCTGCTGAAGCACGCGGCTGGAATTCGGGAAGACCCTGCACCAGTGCGACATCCAGTGCTGCGGCCCCGAATTGCCGCGTCCCGGCAAGGCCAGAAAGTCGAAATCACCTTTGATGCTGATCATTCGAAGCTCCCGATGCCGCTCCAATACCGTTATGGTGCGGTGCGCGGACGAGTGTCGCGCGCTCGGCCGTGCCGATCAATTCCCTTCGATGATCTGTGATCCGTCGGTATCTGTCGCGTGCGATGAAGCAAGCCAGCTTTGTGCGGCGAGGAAGGTGCCGAAAATAAGCGCGGCGGCCACGAAACCCTTGAGAAACCAGCCCCAGTGGCCCTTGCGGGTGTTGCGGTCGTCGCCGTCCCTTCTCGGTGACGTCCCGAGACGTGGTGTAGCTGGATAGCGCGGTGGTCATCGGCGCTTTCCGGTAGGGTCTGGTTGCGAAGCCAACCTTTCTGGAGAGACCACCGATGACCGACGACATGATGAACC
>Ga0222427_100167_pt1 | contig 167297 bp, 140 predicted proteins | sample 2B20Ametagenome_FD_182890 | JGI IMG/M metagenome (GOLD analysis project Ga0222427, IMG submission 182890) | Enriched microbial communities from leaf-cutter ant dump, University of Wisconsin, Madison, United States - 2B20A (version 2) | ecosystem: Environmental > Terrestrial > Nest > Insects... | reverse complement strand
ATTTCGAGCCGATCTACGGCCTGCGCGCGGTGACGACCTGGTTCACCGTTCTGGTGGTCTTCGTGCTGGCGGAGGTCTTCAAGGAAGGCGCCCGCCTGCGCCATGAAGTGGACCATACGATATGATCAAGTTAAAGCTGGCGGAGGTCCTGGCCCGCAAACGCCTGTCGATCGTCGAGCTGTCCGACCGTTCCGGCCTCAGTGTGCGCGATCTGGAAATCCTGCGCGATCAGAAGGCGCTGGCCTTGCGGTTGCGAACGCTCGATTGCCTGTGCCGCTCATTGAGTTGCACACCCGGTGATCTGATCGAATATGTGAGGGATGAGGATTAAGAAGGTCTATCCCCAGATAATCTGTGAATAAACCCTATTTCCCCAAGGCCGCATTCTGCAATTCAAACAGTTCCTTCGCGCCTTTGATGCCGAGATCGTACAGCGTATTGAATTCATCGCGCGAGAAGCCGCGTTTTTCGCCGGTCGCCTGAATTTCGACGGCTTCCAGATTACCGGTGATGACGAAATTGGCGTCGGTTTCGGCGTTGGAATCCTCGTCATAATCGAGATCGAGCACCGGGGTATTTTCAAAAATGCCGCAGGAAATGGCGGCGACCTGATCGAGGATTGGCGACTTTTCCAGCACCTTGTCGACCACCAGCTTGTTGCAGGCCATGGAAAGCGCCACCCACGCTCCGGTGATCGAGGCCGTGCGGGTGCCGCCATCAGCCTGCAGCACGTCACAATCGAGGGTGATCTGGCGTTCACCGAGCGCCTTGAGGTCGATGATGGCGCGCATGGAGCGGCCGATCAGGCGCTGGATTTCCTGGGTGCGGCCCGATTGCTTGCCGGTGGCGGCTTCGCGGCGGGAACGGGTGTGGGTCGAGCGCGGCAACATGCCGTATTCCGCCGTCACCCAGCCCTGGCCCTTGCCTTTCAGGAAGCCCGGCACGCCCTGTTCCAACGAGGCGGTGACCAATACTTTCGTATGGCCGAAGGTGACGAGGCACGATCCTTCGGCATAGCGCGTCACGCCGGTTTCCAGCGTCACGGCGCGCATCTGGTCGGGTTTGCGGTTGGACGGACGGATGGTTTTAAGCGCGGAAAGAGCGTCGAAGTGCGACATGGCGGGCCTCATGAAAATTGTGAGACTGCCCTAACAGGTCGCGTGGTTCAAAGAAAGCGCTATTCAGAGGCGAAGCGGTTTTGCTCCTGCTCCAGCGGTGTGCGGGTGTTGTAAACCGGGGTTATGGTCTTGCACTTTTCATCTACGCAGGCGAAGCCGCGATGCGCGTCATCGTGTGAGATCCATTCGGCGATGCGGGTGGCCGGACGGATCAGGCCGGGTGTGGTGTCAATGGCCGATAGATTATTCTGCTTTTTAAGATCGGCATAGGCGCCAGGCGTTTTTGCCGGGGTTTGCAGCGCTTCACTGGCGGCCGGCGACGTGGGCGCCGTATAGGCGTAATCCTTCGCCAGAGCCGGACAGGCGGCCATGATGGCGAGCATCGCAACGGCGGCGGATTGAGCAAGGCGCATGACAGACTCCTCTTTACCTCAGGTTTGGCGCCATTTATGGCGGAATTGTGGCGAAAATCGTCGATATGAATAGGGGCTTGGCGCACCAGTCCCGGCTTTGCTAGACTGACCGCCAATGACACATTCCTCCCACATGACCGGTCTGCTCAATTCCAGCGCTTCCTTAAGCGAAATGGACCAGCGCGCCCGCGATATCTTCCGGCATGTGGTCGAAACCTATTTGGAAACCGGTGAGCCGGTCGGTTCGCGCACCGTGTCGCGCGGCGGGGTGCATCTGTCGCCGGCCTCAATCCGCAACACCATGCAGGATCTAGCGCATCTGGGGCTGCTTTCCGCGCCGCATACTTCTTCCGGTCGGATGCCGACCCATCAGGGCCTGCGCCTGTTCGTCGATGGCCTGCTCGAAATCGGTGATCTGGGCGAAGAGGCCAAGCGCGATATCGAGGCGCGCCTGACCGGCCGCGGCCAGACCTTCGATCAGGCCTTGCGCGAGGCCTCGAACCTGCTTTCCGGCCTGGCCGGCGGGGCCGGGGTGGTGATGACGCCCTCCTTCGAGGCGGGGGTGAAACATGTCGAGTTCATCGCCCTTTCCGCCGAACAGGCCTTGACGGTTCTGGTCTTTGATGACGGCCGGATTGAGAACCGCCTGATGCCGCTGGCGCCCGGCATGACGCCTTCGGTGCTGGCCGAGGCCTCGAACTATCTCAATACCCACCTGAAAGGCCGTACCCTTTCCGAGGCGCGCCTGGAACTGAAAGCCGAACTGGAGGCCGAGCGCCAGAGGCTCGACGAGGCGGCGGCCAAACTGATCGAGGACGGCCTGGCGGTCTGGTCGGGCGGGGACAAGGAAAAGCGCGCCCTGATCGTGCGCGGCCGCGCCAACCTGCTGGAGGCGACACAAAGCCTCGAAGACCTGGAGCGCGTGCGTTCGTTATTCGAGGACCTGGAGCAGAAGGAAGAACTGATCGACCTGCTCGATGATGTGAAAGACGCGCAGGGCGTGCGAATTTTCATCGGATCGGAATCGAAACTGTTTTCTTTGTCGGGTTCGGCTGTTATTGCAGCGCCCTACATGGTGTCCCCGCAAAAGGGCGCGGCGAAAGTGATGGGCGCGATCGGCGTGATTGGACCGGCCCGGTTGAATTATGCGCGCATCATCCCACTTGTGGACTACACCGCCCGAATTCTGGGCCGCCTGCTCGAATGAGAGACGGCCCGAAAGTTTAAAAGGACTACGAGATGAGTGACGAGATTGAGAACGAAGACGGTCAGGACCTGGAGCAGGACGCGACGGAACTGCTCAATGCCGAGCTGGAAAAGCTGACCGCCGAGAACGCTGCCCTGAAGGAACAGGCGTTGCGTTATGCCGCCGAGGTCGAGAACATCAAGCGCCGCGCTGAGCGCGAAGGCAATGACGCCCGCGCTTTCGGCATCCAGAAATTCGCCCAAAGCCTGTTGAGCGTGGCCGATGTGCTGCAACGCGCCCTGGGTTCCGTGCCGGCCGATATCGCCGATCCGGCCTTCAAGAATTTCGTCGCCGGCATCGACATGACCGAAAAGGAACTGGCCGGCGCGTTCGAGAAGAACGGCGTCAGGAAAATCAATCCGCTGAAGGGGGAGAAGTTCGACCCCAACCTGCATCAGGCGGTGATGGAACAACCTTCGACGGAGGTCGAGGGTGGCGGCGTGATCATGGTGATGCAGGCCGGTTACGAACTGTTCGGCCGGGTCATCCGTCCGGCCATGGTGGCCGTGGCCGCCAAGTCTTCTGCCGCGCCGGTGAAGAACGGCTATGACAGCAATGACGCCGATACCGGTGACCGGATAGACACCCAGGCCGAATAGAGCTTGCCCGAATGGCCGTTATGCCCCCGCCGGTTTCCGGCGGGGGTTTTTTGTGCGCGGTTCAAAAGTAAACGTATTTGCGCCGGAACCCCGAACGGCACGGAAACGAATCAGCGACGAATCGCTGACATCGCTCTGTTTTGGATTTGTTCACGACTATATCTGGTGGTCAGGCAGGCTTTTAACCATAGGCCTCAGCCCGTCACGGCCTTGACGGTCAGGCTGCGGCGGCGGCCGTCGGGCGATGGCCAGTCGATGGTCTGCCCGGCGCTGACGCCGATCAGGGCCGCGCCGACCGGCGTCAGGATCGAGATGCGGTTGGCGGCGATATCGGCGCGATCGGGGAAGACCAGTTCGGCGGTGCGTTCCTGCCCGTCTTCGGTGGTGAAGGTGACGACCGATCCCATGCGCACCGTTTCCGCCGGCAGTTTATCCTGGGATACGATGCGGGCGCGTTCCAGTTCCGTCAGCAATTGTTCGGCCGCCGCCGCCAGATGGCCGCGCGCCTGATCGGCCAGGCGGTTCAGGGCGTCTAGGTCGTCTTCCCCGATCAGAATGGCGGGCAGGCGAATGAGTTTGGGCGATTGGATATGGGTCATGATGTCATATGGGAAAAAGCCCCCGCAGCAGTTATCGCGCAGGTGAGAAGAGATGTCTGGGATATGTGCCGGAAGATGGACCGGCGTATCTCCGGTCATCCGCATTCAAGGCGCCCCGAAGCTCGGAGGGCGCAGGGCCGAGCCTCGGGCTAAAATCCTGTGACGGGATTCCCTTTGAGCGAACGGATAAGCGTGAGCTGGGCGCGGATAATCATGCTTTCAGGGTAGTGTGTCCGGCGGGAAAGGTCAAGGTTATGGGTGGCTTGACGTTTGTTAAGGCTGTAACTAACACTGGCGGCATCATTCAGGGACCTGTCATGAAGCACCGTCTTGCCTTTGCCGCCAGTTTGCTGGTTTTCATCTCCACCGCCGCGGCTGCCGAACCTTGGACGGTAAAGCCGGAATGGGTGGCGGCGCATGAAGCTTTCCTGGCGTCGGATGCCTTGCGCGGCCGCAAGAGTGCCTCGCCGGATGAAGCCATCGCCGCGGCCTATGTGGCGGCGCAGTTCCAGAGCTACGGGTTGAAGCCTGCGCCCGGCATGGATGGGTATCTGCAAACCGCCGGGGTAGTGACGCCGCAACTGACGGGCAATGTGGCGCTTGGCATTGGCGATACCAAGGCTGAAGAAGGCGCGGGCCTGACCCTGCTCTATTCCAATGGCAAGCCGGTTACGGGCAGGCTGGTAGTCGCCGCGTCGGATGATGCCGCCAATCTGCCGGCGGGCGACATCCTGCTGATCGCCAAGCCCGGCAAGACGCCGTTGTTGAACTGGTGGCGCGCGGCGCGAAGCCAGGGTGTGAAACTGCTGATCGTGCGCGAAAGCGAGGACAGCCGCGCCCTGCTGAAGCGTTTCGGCGGCCAGACCGGCACCGCTCCGCAACTCGATAATGGCCAGAACGGCATGGGTGGCGCGCGGCCGGACCTGATCAGCCTGTCGGATGCCGCCTTTGATCGAGTGGCGGCGGCCAATGGCCAGCCTGTTTCACTCGATCTTGGCGGAGCCACGCTGGAGCGCAGTATCACCACCAATGCCATCGGCTACCTCGAAGGCAGCGACCCGTCCGCCGGTGTCATTCTGGTGACGGCGCACCTCGATCATCTCGGCGTACTGCCCGACGGCACCATCATGCACGGCGCCAATGACGATGTCTCCGGTACGGTGGCGGTGCTTGAAGTGGCTCACGCGCTTGCCGCCGGTCCGAGGCCCAGACGCGGCATCCTGTTTGTTGCCTACGGTTCGGAAGAAATCGGTGGATTGGGGTCTACCTATTTTGGCGAGCACCCGCCGGTGCCGCTGGAAAATATTGTCGCCAATCTCGAATTCGAGATGATCGGGGCGCAGGACCCGAAGATGGCGACGGGCGAACTGATGATGACCGGCTTTGAACGCTCAAACCTTGGCGAAACCCTGAAAGCCAAGGGCGCGAAGGTAACCTCCGATCCCTATCCGGATCAGCATTTCTTCGAGCGGTCGGATAACTACTCGCTGGCGCTGAAGGGCATTGTCGCCCACACCATTTCCGGCTGGGCGGTCACGCCCACCTATCACGACAAGAGCGACGATATCGCGCACCTGGACCTGCCTTTCATGACGCAGGCCATCCAGTCGCTGATTGTGCCGGTGGAATATCTGGTGAACAGTGATTTCAAGCCCGAATGGAAACCGGGTGGCAAGCCGGAAGCGAAGTAGGGAAGATTAAAACGGCCCGCGCGAAGCGATATTATCGAAATCAGCCTGTAATTCGCGCAGGCGTTTATCGTAAGCGGCCGTCAGGCATTTGAAATTGCCTTTGCAGGTGTTGCGCTCGGCCAGCCATTCGCGCTGGCGATCCTGCATATTGCCGCGCGCGCCCATCATGACCAGATGCGTGTTCATGGTGAACATCGTCGCCATTTTCACATCGGCGTCGCTCAAGGACCGGTTGCGGCAGATGGTCTTTTCGTCGGCGGTCTTCGCCTTCGCACAGTCGAAACTGGCGGCATGAGCGCCTGATGCGCCGATAACGGCGATGACCACGAGGGCCGGAATGTGTTTGCGCATGTGCATCTCCTGACGGATTTCCAATTGTTTTCTTACCCGCAGATGAAGACAATTCGCCATGAGGGGAGGTCATTCCGGAGGCAAGATTATGGTCAAGACCGCTGAAAAAGACGATGTGAAATATGGCCACGTTGACAACAAGGCCGATATCGACCGCATATTCGGTGAAATCCGCGATGACATCAAACACGCTCACGACCGCGAACGGCTGACCGAGCTTTACCGCCGCGCCGGCTATCTCATTACCCTGACCTATGCGCCCGCCTGGGAAAAACGCTTCGGTGAAAAAGCGGCGGGACTGCGCAAGGAAGCGGAAACCGATTTCCGCAAAACGGCGCGCCTGATCAATGCCAGGGCGGAAGACATCGGCGAAAAAGCCGATTACGACGAAGCCTGGGGTAAGATGAAGGCCTGACAAACAGGTCTTGACCGCCTTACCTTTTCACGGTTCCCTGTGGTGCAGAAGAGGGGAACGCTATGGGGATCAGGGCTGCGGGGTTATTTATCTTATGTGTTTTAGGCCTGGTTGCCGGTTTCGGACAGGTCCACGCCGCTGAAACGGGGCCGAGTTTCAGTTGCGCCCATCCTTCGGCGCTGGAAGCGATCATCTGCAAGGATGCCAGATTGTCACAGCAGGATCGTGACCTGGCCCGGCTGTACGCACTTTCTAAAACGGATCTGTTCGATACCGGCGCTTCCGGACAGGCCGCCCGGCAAAAGACATGGTTGGCGAACCGCGACCGTGATTGCGCCGATACACGGTATGGCCCGTCGGACCGGTGTCTGGGCGTCGCTTACCGGGCGCGGCTGGGTGAACTGGCCGTGGCGACGCTTTTCCGTGACCCCGATGACGCCCTGGCGGTGCTGAAGCGGGAATATCCGAAACTGGCGCCACTCTATGCCGCGCTCTATCAATATGCCACGATCAGCGATGACGCCAGACGCCGGCAGGTCGTGGGAGCGTTGGTGGAAGAGAGCCAGGGCCTTTATGACGACGATGATGTCAGGGCTATGTCGCCGGAAGAGGTCGTGGCATCCGACAAGGGATTCAGCGCCTATTTCGTTGTCGCCGATGTGGCGGCTGGTGAAATTCTGTCCATGCCGTGTGACGCGCTGTTGCGCCGGCCGGGTCTGATCGAGGCGCTCGGTGCCCATTACGGTGGTATGCTGGACAGCATGGTGCCGGACTCCGATTGCGACGCCATGCTGCCGCCGGTGCCGGAACTGGAGGTCTTCGCCGATAGCGCCTGGCAGGAAGTCGGCGAATGTGACGGCACAATCCGCTTTTCAGTTTACCGCGAGTCGCAGAAGATGCTGACCGTGGTGCGGCTGCATCGGGATGATATCTGGAAGGACCGGGTAACCGAAAACCCGCCGCCGGAGACGCTGGCCGCCGCCGAGACTATTGTCCGGTCGCCCGCAACCCTGGCTGCCGAAGCCAAGGCTGTAAAGGCGCTGACCGGTTATTACATACGGGCTTACAAGCTTTCGCCGGATATGGCCGCAACCGATGCTCAAACAGCCATCGATGCCCTTAACCTCAGTATTTATAATGGTTGCGGAGACTAAAAAAGAGAAGCGCTTTGCGGCGCTTCTCCAAATTGACCGCGATGGCTTAGAAGGTGAAGTGGCCGCCGATCGAGAAGACGCTGGCGCTGGCGTCGTTCAGTTGCCCCTTGATGACGATCGGGGTCTGGACAGCGGTGCCGGGGAAGGCGGCAGTGGTGGTGCTCAGCGCGCTCTTGTCGAAGGCGACATAGGTGAAGGCGGCGTCGATGGCGAAGCTTGGCGTCACCTGATAGCTGGTGCCGATGGCGTAATCCATGCGGTCGGCATCGGGCACGCGGGCGTCGCGGTGGCCGTCGCGCGTCGGGGTCGGGTCGGACTGGATGCCGGCGCGGATCGTCCATTTGGGATTGACCACATAATCGCCGCCGATCGCTAGGCTGACCGTATCGCGGTAGTCTTCGGGGATCGCCAGGGAAACCGGTGAGCCAATAGTGATATAGTCGAATTCGCTCCAGCCGAAGCTGATCGCCTGAGCGTGCAGGGCCAGCCTGTCGGTGGCCTGGAAGGTGACGCCCAGCATGGTTTGCGACGGCGTGCTGAAGGTGGCGGAGAGTCCGTCCTGGGTCATATTGGAAGCGGCCAGCGGTCCCAGCAGGCCGGAAATCGTCAGGCTGCCGTCCAGTTCGTGCTCGATGGCCGACTTATAGCTCAGACCGACCGTCACCTTGTCGAAATGCGCCTGTGCGCCGACCGTATAGCCATAATTCCAGCCGTCGCCTTCAAGGGTTTGCGCGCCATCGGCCAGCAGGGGCGAGAGATTAGGCAGGGCGTTGTTGAGCGTGGCCTTGGTGTATTCGGCATTGAGGCCGGCGCCGAGGCTCAGCCAGTCATTGACCTTGAAGGCGATGACGGGCTGGATATCGATGGTGGTCAGGCGGGTCTTGTCGGCGTCATAGCGCGCCCAGTCGTTGGCGTCGTAATTGGTTTCAAACGAAAAGGGTGAGGTGACGGTGACGCCGATGGAGACACGGTCATTGAGCGGCATCGAGAATGAGCCGTTGGGCAGGAGGCCGCTCGAAATCGGGTCCTTGGCGGAAGCGTTGCCACCCACAGAGGCGGGCGTCTGACCGGGGCGGACGATGACCGAACTGGTATCATCGACATTGCCCTTGGGGGCGATATAGGACGCGCCGAAGGTGAGGTCCTTTGCCGTCGAACCGGCGATCGAGGCCGGATTCCACCACAGGGCGTCGGCGCCCTGGGCGGTCACGGCGCCGGAATAGGCATTGCCGGCCTGTTTGGCGGAAAGGTCCTGCAGATAGAAGCCGCCGGCATGGGCGGTTGCGGTGAGGCCGGCGGTCAGGGCCAGCGCGGAGGCGGCGAGAAGCGCCGTCAGCTTCAGGGATTTCATATGCGTTTACTCCTGTACGAATGTCACGGTGCTTTTCGGTGTGTCCGACGTTTGTTGTGGTGGAAATGATTCACCTTACGCTTACGTTCACGTCAAGTAAATTGTTGACGTTCGTGTCAACTTTTTTGGCGGTGTAATAAATTTGACATTTCCGTCAGACCGTATTTACGTTAACGTCAAGCAACGAGTAGGATCCTTGCCATGCTTGCCTTAGAGTAAAGAGACGACAGGAAACAAAGTGGAGAACGGCCGTGATTCGTAAAATTTTACTGCTGAGCGCCTTGGCGTTGTGGGCGGGTTCGGCGGTCGCCGCGGAACCCATCGAAGGCGACTGGAAAACCGAAGCGGGCGATACGGCCCGCATCGCGCCTTGTACGCAAGGGTTTTGCATCACCCTCGTCAATGGCAAATATGCCGGCAAGGAAATCGGCCAGTTAAAAGGCAATGGCGGGCTTTATAAAGGCCAGGTCACCAAGCCGCAGAACAACAAGACCTATGAAGGGTCGGCGGCCGTAACCGGCAATAAGCTCAAGCTGCAGGGTTGCGCGCTGAAAATCTTTTGTGAATCACAGGTCTGGACGCGGCAATAAGGTTTGCTGACTCTTTCTGGCTGATGGTTCATCCATTATGCGTCAGGGCAGGAAAGAGGGAGAATACCATGGACAGTCGTTTTATCTGGTACGAACTGATTACCCAGGACCTCGACGCCGCGATAGGTTTCTACGGCGATGTCATCGGCTGGAGCGTTGCATCAAGCCAGACGCCCGGTATGGATTACCGCCGGATTACGGCCGCCGGCGAAGGGATTGGCGGCATGCTGAAGGCGCCGGATGCGGGAATGCCGCCCGCCTGGTTCGGTTATGTCAATGTGGCCGATGTGGACGCCGAGATCGCCGCGTTTGAAGCGGCCGGCGGCAAGGTTCTGTGGCCCGCCAACGATATTCCCGAAGTCGGCCGCATGGCCATGGTCGCCGATCCGCAGGGCGCGGCCCTCTATGTCATGGCCCCGATCGGCGAAGGTCAGAGCCAGGCGTTCAAGCCGAATGTTCCGGGACATTGTAACTGGAATGAATACCACGCCACGGATTGGGAAAAGGCTTTCGATTTCTATGCCGGCCGCTTCGGCTGGGTGAAGGATCAGGCCATGGATATGGGGCCGATGGGGACATACCAGACCTTCACGGCCGGCGGCGTTCTGACCGGCGCCATGATGAACAATCCGATGCCGCAGCAGGCGTGGCTGTTCTATTTCAATGTCGGTGATATCGATGCGGCGGTCGAGCGCCTGACTGCAAGAGGCGGGGTAATCCAAGTACCGCCGATGGAAGTGCCGGGTGGTCAGTGGGCGGTGGTGGCGCGTGACCCGCAAGGCGCCATGTTCGGTCTTCTGGGGTCGCGTGGTGTGACCTGACGGTTATTTTTATCGAATGCGCCTTTGGCCCCTTTCGTGAAAATGCGGAAGGGGCTTTGTTTGAGAGCGTGGCGCCGAATGCCAACGAGGCTCAACATCCGCTAAAATGAATCCGGGGCCAGGGCCGTGACCTGGTGATCCTGCAAAATTTTGACGCCATTCCCTTGCGCCTCCGTTCAAATCTCCCATATCGGCTACAGCTTTCGGGCATTCCTTCCCAGGAAGGGGCTTGAAAAAATCCCTTAATTCATCTTAACGGGGATGGACAATTGCGGCGCTTCTCTTTCATAAGGCCGCCAAAACCCATTCGCCTCAACGGAGCAGATTGAAATCCATGGCTAAAATTATCGGTATCGACCTCGGCACGACCAATTCCTGCGTCGCTGTCATGGACGGCAAGAACCCCAAGGTGATCGAAAACGCTGAAGGCGTGCGCACCACGCCGTCCGTCGTCGCCATCGTTGACGACTCGGAGCGCCTCGTCGGCCAGCCCGCCAAGCGTCAGGCCGTCACCAACCCGTCAAACACCTTCTTCGCCATCAAGCGCCTGATCGGCCGCACCTTCACCGACCCGATGGTCCAGAAGGACAAGGGCATGGTCCCTTACGAAATCTCCAAAGGCCCCAATGGCGATGCCTGGGTCAAGGCCCACGGCAAGGACTACTCGCCGCAGCAGATTTCGGCCTTCATCCTGCAAAAGCTGAAGGAAGACGCCGAAGCCTATCTCGGCGAAACCGTCACGCAAGCCGTCATCACGGTCCCGGCCTACTTCAACGACGCCCAGCGTCAGGCCACCAAGGACGCCGGCAAGATCGCCGGTCTGGAAGTGCTGCGCATCATCAACGAGCCGACCGCGGCCGCCCTGGCCTATGGCCTCGACAAGAACGACGGCAAGAAGATCGCCGTGTACGACCTCGGTGGCGGCACGTTCGACGTCTCGGTCCTCGAAATCGGCGACGGTGTCTTCGAAGTGAAGTCGACCAACGGCGACACCTTCCTCGGCGGTGAAGACTTCGACATGCGCGTCGTCGATTACCTGGCCGACGAGTTCAAGAAGGAAAACGGCGTCGATCTGCGTTCCGACAAGCTGGCCCTGCAACGCCTCAAGGAAGAAGCGGAAAAGGCCAAGAAGGAACTGTCGACCGTCGCGCAATACGACCTGAACCTGCCGTTCATTTCGATGAACGCCTCCGGCCCGCTGCACCTGAACCTCAAGCTGACCCGCGCCAAGCTGGAAAGCCTGGTTGAAGACCTGATCCAGAAGACCGTCGGCCCCTGCCAGCAGGCGCTGAAGGATGCTGGCCTCAAGGCGTCGGACATCGATGAAGTCGTTCTTGTCGGCGGCATGACCCGCATGCCGAAGGTCGTCGAAGCCGTGAAGACCTTCTTCGGCCGCGAACCGCACAAGGGCGTCAATCCGGATGAAGTCGTGGCACTGGGTGCAGCGATTCAGGCCGGCGTTCTGCAGGGCGACGTCAAGGACGTGCTGCTGCTCGACGTCACCCCGCTGACGCTCGGCATCGAAACCCTGGGTGGCGTGTTCACTCCGCTGATCGAGCGCAACACCACGATCCCGACCAAGAAGTCGCAGACCTTCTCGACCGCCGACGACAACCAGTCGGCCGTGACGATCCGCTGCTTCCAGGGCGAGCGCCCGATGGCCGCCGACAACAAGCTGCTGGGCCAGTTTGATCTGGTCGGTATCCCGCCGGCGCCGCGTGGCGTGCCGCAGATCGAAGTCACCTTCGATATCGACGCCAACGGCATTGTCAATGTCCACGCCAAGGACAAGGCGACCAACAAGGAGCACTCGATCCGCATCCAGGCCAATGGCGGCCTGTCGGATGCCGACATCGAGGAAATGATCAAGAACGCCGAAGCCAACAAGGCCGAGGATGAGAAGCGCAAGGCCCTCATCGAGGCCCGCAACCAGGCTGACGCTCTGATCCACTCCACCGAAAAGGCGGTCAAGGACTTCGGCGACAAGATTTCCGCCGAGGACAAGACGGCCGTCGAAACCGCCCTGACGGATCTCAAGACGGCCCGTGACGCGGAAGATGTGGAAGACATCAAGGCCAAGCATCAGACCCTGATGACCGCCTCGATGAAGCTCGGTGAAGCCATGTACGCCGCGCAGCAATCGGGTGAAGGCGCTGACGCCTCGGCCGGTCCGGCGGAAGACGATGGCGTGGTCGATGCCGACTTCGAGGAAGTCGATGGCGACGACCAGAAGCGAGGCTAAGACCTCACATGGGTGCGACGGCTGACCTCTTTACGGGTATTCCGGCCGCATCCCGCACGGATGAGGCGGCAAGGTTTGACTCCTTGCCGCCTTTCCTTCAGGTTTCCCAAAAATGGACAGATAAGGCCGTACGCCTGCGCATGGCACAAGTGGCGCGGCTGATATCGGGGCAATAGTATGAGCAAGCGTTGTTATTACGAAGTGCTGGGCGTCGAGCGCACGGTCGATGAGGTGGTCCTCAAATCGGCTTTCCGCAAGAAGGCCATGGAGCACCATCCGGATCGCAATCAGGGCGATGATGGGGCTGAGGCGCGCTTCAAGGAAGTCAATGAAGCCTATTCAGTCCTTTCCGATGGCCAGAAACGCGCCGCCTATGACCGTTATGGCCATGCCGGCGTCAATGGCCAAAGCGCTGGCGGTGGTGGTTTTAACGGTTTCGCGGGCGGGGCCGGGTTCTCGAACGTCGAGGACATCTTCTCGGAAATGTTCGGCGATATCTTTGGCCAGCAGCAGCGCCGGGGTCCGCAGGGATCGCAGCGTGGCCCCGATGTCCGCTTCGATTATGAAATCACCCTCGAACAGGCCTATAAGGGCGCCGATGTCGAGATTACCATCCCCACCACCATGACATGCGAGGTCTGTCACGGCTCCGGCGCGAAGGCCGGCACCAAGCCGCAGACCTGCCAGACCTGCGGTGGTCATGGCCGTGTGCGCGCTTCCAACGGCTTCTTCGCCGTCGAGCGCACCTGCCCGACCTGTAACGGCCAGGGCCAGACGATCAAGGATCCCTGCACCGAATGCCGTGGCCATGGCCAGGTGCGTCAGAACAAGGATCTCAAGGTCCGCATTCCCGCCGGCGTCGATGACGGCGCGCGCATCCTCCTGAAGGGCGAGGGCCAGGCGGGCGTCAAGGGCGGGCCGAAGGGCGACCTCTACATTTTCCTCACCGTCGCCGAACATGATATTTTCGAGCGCGATGGCGCCGATCTGCATTGCTCGATTCCGGTGCCGATGACGACGGCCGTTCTGGGGGGCGAACTGGACGTGCCCTGCCTGATGGGCGGCGAAGGCTGCGACGGTCAGTGCAAGCTCTCGATCGATATTCCCGAGGGCGCGCAGACCGGCCACAAGGTCAGGCTCAGGGAGCGCGGCATGCCGGTGCTTAATTCCAGGAAGAAGGGCGATCTGATCGTCGAACTCTTTATCGAGACGCCGAAGCATCTGACGCCGCGCCAGAAGGAGCTGATGAAGGAGTTCGCCACCCTGGCCGAGGAGCAATCCTATGCCCAGTCGCAGGGTTTCATGCACAAGGCGAAGCGCTTCTGGGAAGATATCACCGGCGCGACGGCCCAGTAGCAGTGGTCACTTAGCCTGGACCGATAAGTTATCAGGGTTTGGAAGCCCCGTCGGAGTCTCTCCGGCGGGATTTTCTTTGGAAGCAAGAAACCCCACCACCAACGCGCAAGCGCGCGTCGGTCCCCCTCCCCGGCAGAGCCAGGGAGGTATAGGAAAAAGGATATTCTTTGTACCTCCCCACCTATGGTGGGGAGGGGGACCGCGCCTCTCTTGAGGCGTGGTGGTGGGGTTTCTTGCTTTCTTTTCCACTGTCAGTCACAAATCCTAATGACTGATTTCCGCGATTTCATCCTGCAAAACCTCCGTCTCGAAACCGCGCCGGGCCTGCCGGAAATCGTCCTTTATCGCGCCCATGCCGGCAGCCGTTTGTCACGCCTGGGAGATGCCCCGCCCTATTGGGCCTACGGTTGGGCCGGCGGCACGGTGCTGGCGCGCCATATCCTCGATCATCCGCAAATCGCGCGTGGCAAGCGCGTGATCGATCTGGGTTCGGGTTCGGGCATTGTCGGGATCGCCGCCATGAAGGCCGGGGCGAAAGCGGTGACGGCTATCGATATCGACCCGAACGCCGCGGCGGCCGGTCAACTGAACGCAAACGCCAATGGTGTAGCCCTCACGGTGCTGACCGGCGAACTGACCGCACCGCCGCAGGCCGATCTGATCCTGGGCGGTGATGTCTTCTATGATGAGGGGCTGGCCCGGAAGATGGCTGACCTTTTCACTGCCTGCACCAAAGCGGGCGCAGAGGTTCTGGTCGGGGATATGGGCCGCAAGCCATTGCCGCTTAATTTGTTGGAGCCGCTGGCTGAATACGAGGTGCCGGATTTTGGGCAATCGAAGCCACTGCAAGCAAAAGTATTCAAGTACAAGGGGCCACAGGCCCCTTGACCCCATAACTCGACAGTTGACCTGAAAGACCCTTGTGCCTATTCGGAAGACGGACTTCCGAACAGGCACAAGGGTTTATCATGGCCACCACTCCCCGTTTCGCCATCAATGGCGCCAAAGGCCGCATGGGTCAGGCCATCGCGCGCGTGCTGGAAGATGCCGGGCACATCATATCCGCCCGCTTCGACAAGGGTGATGTGTTCGATCTGAGCGGTTCCGATGTCGTTATCGACTTTTCGACGCCGGAGGCCACCCTGCACCTAGCCGAGGTCAGCGCGGCGGAAGGCGACCGCCGGGGTGCGCCGATTGTTCAGGTTATCGGCGCCACCGGCTTCACACCGGAACAGGATGCGGCGCTTAGGCCTTTCGCGGAAAAAGTCGTCCTGCTCAAATCCGGCAACTATTCGCTGGGCGTCAATATGATGATCGGCCTCTTGAAGCAAGCCAGCGCCCGCCTGAATGCCGCAGACTGGGATATCGAGGTCACCGAGGCCCATCACAAGCGCAAAGTTGATGCGCCCTCCGGCACTGCCCTGATGCTCGGCGCGGCCGCCGCCGAAGGGCGTGGCGTTGATCTGAAAGATGTAAAAGTCGCCGCCCGTGATGGCATCACCGGCGCGCGCAAGTCCGGCGATATCGGCTTCTCGGTCATCCGTGGCGGCGGCATTGTCGGCGAACACAGCGTCCTGTTCGCCTCGGAAGACGAACTGATCACCTTCTCGCACTCGGCGCGCGATCGCACATTATTCGCGCGCGGCGCCATACAGGCCGGGCTGTGGGGGCGCAACCAGACGCCCGGCCTCTATGATATGCAGGACGTTTTAGGGTTCTAGGCTTTCTTGAGCTGCACGTTCATCAGCGATTTGAGGCTCCCCAATACGCCGATCATGCCATAGGCGAAGACGTACATCAGGAAGTACTGCGCGATGGAGCTGATATGGCTGACATCGGCCCAGGCCGGTTGTCCGCCGCGCGCCACGGGCAGGAAGATATTGAAGGCCAGCACCAGAACCAGCGCGCCGGCGGCCTTTATGGCGTATCTTTCCGGCTTCTTTTGCAGCAGGCCGATGACAATGGCCACGATCAGGATGGGCAAGGGGTTGACGTCGGCGAGGGCGGCGCGGAAGCCGTCGCTCAGGCCAATGAAAAAAGACCAGATATCGTTCATAGGGTATCCTTCATTTGAATAAGGTTACGCACTCCGCCGGAATGAGGCGATACTGACGATAGCATGGTTAACGAAAAATCAAAAAACGATGTGTTTTGGCCCGATCAGCAACAGGGTCGCCTTCACCAGCCCGGTCAGGCGGATAACGGCATAGCTCATGACCAGCAGCATGATTATCTGGAATTTGACCTCCGGTTGGCTCAGGTCCGGCCAGATCGCCGGATAGCCCAGCGCCGTCGGCATCAGGGCCGTGACGATCACGGCAGGAATGACAGCCAGTCCCGCCAGCGGCCATAACGGTCCGCGCCGAGGGGCCGCCATGCCGAGGAACAGGCTGAAAATCAGCGCCGGCGCGGGGTTCAGGCCGACCAGGGCCGCATGGAGGGAATCCCACATGGCCCAAAGGAATTGCGTCAATTCACTCATGCGGCAAGTCTTTCAAAAGCGTGGCGTTCGGAAACCCGGCTTAAGGTCCACGTCCTGTTCACAGAGGTGGGATCGCATACGTATGATGACAAGGTGCCGTGCTTCGCATTTCCTTCATAGTGGAAATGTGTACTCACAAGATCACGGATGTCTGTATTCAGGAGAGTGTGACTCGCGCGCCACGCGAACTCAGCGTCCCGTGGAGCCGAAACCGCCTTCACCGCGCGTCGTGGCTTCCAGCGCTTCCGGCATTTCCCAGACGATGCGGGCATGTTGGGCCACGATCATCTGGGCGATGCGGTCGCCGCGCCGGATCACGAAATCTTCCGAGCCGAGGTTGATCAGGATGACCCCGACCTCGCCGCGATAATCGCTGTCGATCGTGCCGGGCGTATTCAGGCAGGTGATGCCGAATTTCAGCGCCAGGCCGGAGCGTGGGCGCACCTGCACCTCATAACCCAGCGGCACGGACATCTTCAGGCCGGTCGGCACCAGAATCCGCGCCATCGGCTTGAGCGTGATTTCCTCGCCTTCCGCGATGGCGGCGCGCAGATCCAGCCCGGCCGAACCTTCGGTTTCATAGGCCGGCAGGGCCAGGCCAACCGCGTGCGGCAGTTGCAGGACGTGTGCCGTGACGGGCACATTCGCTTCGGGAGTTGCTTCGGGACGGGTATGGGCGTTCATGTCGCACTCCTTGGCTGAAGCGCCCATCCTAGAGAGTGCGTATCGCGGGGTAAATGGCGTGTGGAAAGGTTAACAAAACCATGCACAGGTTTAACCGGCGTCTGTGGATATCGTCAGGATTGCGCGTCCAGCGTCCGCACGATCTCGTCGGCCAGCAGACCGGCGCCGGTCAGGCTGAGATGTCCGGCGTTGAAATAGAGCACGCCCTTGCCCGGTCGGTAGACATGGCAGATGACATCGCAGAAGAGGGCGTCGGTGCGGATACCGGTCATGTCGTTGGCGGCGGTGAAACGGGCGAATTCGTCGCGGATATGGCCGCGGCGCTGTTCATAATGGGTATAGGGCGTGCCGACCATTTCCGGCGTATGGCCGGCCCTTGATTCCAGCGCCAGTTTTGAGGGCGGATCGTAATCGAAGGTAGGGATCGGATAGACGATCACAACCTGTTTGCCGGCCTGTTTCAGTTCGAGCGCGGTTTGTTCCATGCCCTTGATTGCCGCGCGCGATGAAGCATCATCGTCATGCAGATTGCCGACCAGGATGACGGTCTGCATGTTCGGATCGGCCTTCATGGCGGCGAGCGTATCGATATTATGCTGGCGGCAGACCGGTTTGCGGCTGAGCGTGGCGGGGCAGCCGGACATGGTGATCGATTTCAGGCTGGCTCCTTTCGCGGTCAGGCGCTCACCCAGCGCCTTCGCCAGTTCGGCGCCATGGCTGTCGCCCCAGACGGCATAGCTAGCTGCCACAATGGGCGCGCCATAGACGCACAATTTATCGTACGCCAGCGGCCGGTCGGAACGCATGTGGCATTTGTTGCGGTCGTGGTTGTAATCGTCCGTCGCTGCCAGATAGGCGCGCTCCTGTGGCGAAAAGCGCTGCGGTAAACCACCGGCGTAATAGACGCACAGGCAAATGGCGATGGAAGCGGCCATGACGCCGCCGCCAAAGGCCCAGACGGGCAGCGGGCGCTTTTCGGAACGCTCGCGCAGGAACGGGGTTTCAACATAGCGCCATGACAGCCAGGCCATGAGCACGGACAGGCCCAGCGCGATCACGGTCATCCAGGGGGCGTTCGGCCAGATGAAGCGCGCGAAGACCAGCAGCGGCCAGTGCCAGAGATAAAGCGAATAGGAAATATCCCCGATCCGCACAAGCGGGGCCGTGGACAGCCAGCGATTGGCCCAGCCTTGGGGCGATACCAGCAGCGCCGCCGTGCCCAGGCAGGGGAGCAGGGCCAGGAGACCGGGAAAGGACGAGTCCGCATTGATGACGATAAAGCCGAGAACGATGGCGGCAAGGCCCGCGATGCTCAGAATGCGCTGCGCCGGCACCGGCAGGGTCAGGCGGCGATCGATGCCGACGCACAGCGCGCCGATCAGCAGTTCAAAGGCGCGCGACGTCGGAAAATAGAAAGAAACTTCCGGATGGGCGGCCAACCGGGTTTGCGAGAACCACAGCGACCAGAGGGCCAGGACGAACAGGGCGGGCCACATAAGGCGTTTTGCCCAGCGATGCAGCACGTAGAGGATCGGTGGAAACAGCAGGTAGAACTGTTCCTCGACCCCCAGCGACCAGGTATGCAGCAAGGGTTTCAGTTCAGCCTGGAGATCGAAATAACCGGTTTCACGGGCGAAGGCGAGGTTCGACAGAAAGAGGGTGGTGAAGAACTGCGACTTCACCAGTTCCTTCAGCAGGGTGGGCGGAAAGACGATCAACCCCGCAAGCAGGGTAAAGGCCAGCACGGTGAACAGGGCCGGATAGAGGCGGCGGATGCGGCGGCGGTAAAACTCGCGGATGGAAAAGCGCTTTTCTTCCATCGGGCGCAGCAGGACCTGGGTGATCAGGTAACCGGAGAGGACGAAGAAGACATCGACGCCGGCAAAGCCGCCCGGCAGAATCGCATGGCCGGTATGAAAAGCCAGAACGGCCAGGACGGCGATGGCGCGCATACCCTGGATGTCGGCGCGTTTGCCATGCGTCGTTAAAGTCATGCGACCTGCCTGAAAGAGATTTGCCACTGCTTCGCCGTAATCGATAACCGATAAAACTCGATTACGAAACCGTGAACTATATGTCAGGCGATGCGTTTCAGAATATAGGCGCTGAGGAAGTCGGCGATATCGGCTTTGGTCGTGCCGGCGATAGGCGTAAACCCGTCGAGATCGACAAGCGTTGCCTGGTTATGCGCCGAGCCGAAAACGCCTTCGGAGACATTGTTGGCCACGATGGCGTCGCAGCCCTTGGAGGCCAGTTTGGCGTGGGCGTAGTCTTCCAGCTTCTGGGTTTCCGCCGCGAAGCCGATGACCAGGCGCGGGCGCATTTCGAGGTGCTTGGAAACGGATTCGAGAATATCCGGGTTCTTGACGAAGGTGACGGAGAGTTCGCTATCCGTGGTCTTTTTCTGCTTCTCAGCGGCGATCTCCTTGGCGCGCCAGTCGGCCACGGCGGCCACGCCTATGAACACATCGCACGGCAGTTGCGCATGGGCGACGTCGAACATCTCCTGCGCCGTTTCGACATCGATGCGGGTGACTCCCACCGGTGTGGGCAGTGACACCGGGCCGGAGATCAGGGTGACATCGGCGCCTTCGCGCGCCAGTTTTCCGGCGATGGCGTAGCCCTGTTTGCCGGAGGAGCGGTTGGTCAGGCCGCGCACGGGATCGAGCGGCTCAAAGGTCGGGCCGGCGGTGATGACGACTTTCTTTCCGGCGAGAGGTCCATCGACTCCGCCGGTCAGATGAAACTGAATCGCCGCCAGTATGGCTTCGGGTTCGCTCATGCGGCCAAGGCCATATTCGCCGCAAGCCATGTCACCCTCATCGGGGCCGGTAAAGAGCACGCCATCGGCTTTCAGGATGTCGAGATTGCGCTGGGTCGCCGGGTGATGCCACATCCGCACGTTCATGGCCGGAGCGAGCAGGACCCGCTTGTCGGTGGCGAGCAGCAGCGTCGAGGCGAGATCGTTGGCCAGGCCTTGCGCCTGCTTGGCTATCAGGTCGGCGGTGGCCGGAGCCACGACGACCAGATCGGCCTGGCGCGACAACATGATATGGCCCATTTCCGTCTCGTCGGTCAGGTCGAACAGGTCGGTATAGACCTTATCACCGGAAAGGGCGGCGGCGGTCAGGGGGGTGATGAATTCATGCGCGGCCCTGGTCAGGACCACACGGACATTCAAACCGGCCTTTTTAATCAGGCGGATCAGCTCCAGCGACTTATAGGCCGCGATTCCGCCGCCGATGATCAAGAGTATTCGTTTGGCGTCGGCCATGCGGCTCCCTTTCGCAATTGCGCTGCTTGTGCCATAGGTGGGAAGACGTAAGCAAGGGGACAAGGCGTGCGGGGGATAAGACTTTTATTCGGGCTTTTGCTGGCGCTTTCCCTGCCGCTGACGGCTTGTGACGGTGGACCGTCGGCGGTCCTGCCGGATGGCGCGGGCAAGGCGCCCGCCGAGCAGGTTCAGCCCGCGAAAGCGCCGGTTTGGGCGCAAAAGAGTGAGCGGACACCTGTCAAGGAAGCCTCCATGCCGGTGGTGGATGAGGCTCCGGCGGCAGGGGCGGCCCTGCCGGTCGCGGCGACGCGGGCGAAAATCACGGCAACGCGTTATGGCGACTGGCCTTTATGGTCGCAGAACCGCAAATATTCCGCCGACGAAAACGCTCATTACCACTTCCAGAAACACGGCCCGGAGTTTTCGGCCAAATCCTATCCGGATTATATGGCGATGGTGCATGGTTTCATTCACAATCCACCGGCGGGCACACAGACCCTGAAACGGACGAATGGCGATACGCTGTTCTATGACCCGAAGGGCAATGTCTTCGCGGTAATGACCAGGGCCGGTGCGCCGCGCACGATGTTCCGGCCGGATAACGGCGCGGCCTACTGGCGTCAGCAGAAGATCATCGAGAGCGAACGCCGGACGCCGCGCCGGGAAAGCTATGGCGAATGAACTTACCCGATCGTAACGCCTGCCTGCCATAGTGTCATCATGACCTCGACGAACCTATCCAGATACGGCTGGCCGCTGGCGGTGATTGCGCTGGCGGTTATGATCCGGCTGTTCGCGCCACTGGACCCCAATATAGACTGGCTGATCAGCAATAACCGCGCCTTCCTTCACGGGGCGGCGCTCTATCATGATATCGTCGAAACCAATCCGCCGATGGCCATCTTTATCTATCTGCCGGCGGTGCTGATCGAACACTGGACGGGTTGGGCGGCGGAGCCGGTCTTCACGGTCATGGTGCTGTTGGCGGGTACGGCTTCGGCAACCTATTTCAGCCGGTCGCTCGATAATTGCCGGACCCTGCCCGTTATCCTGTTTGTTGTGCTGATCGCGCCCTTGTCGGCCTTTGGTGAGCGCGAACACGTGGCGATGATCCTGATGCTGCCACTGTTCGGACTATTGATCAGACGCGCCGCCGGAGAACGGCCCGGCTGGCCGGATATCATCGTGGCGGGCCTGCTGGCGGGGATGGTGCCGATGATCAAACCCTATTTCGCGCTCGGCGTCATCACCGCGTGCCTGTGGCTGGTTATCCGGTGGCGCGATGTGCGTTGCCTGTTCGCGCCGGAAGCCATGATCGCCGCCGCCCTGACCCTGCTGATCGCCGCCGCGGTTTGGCTGTATCTGCCGGCCTATCCGCGCGAGGTTCTGCCGCTGTTGATGGACGTGTATACGCCGCTGCGGCGGCCATTGGGGGATTTCATCTGGTCCCCTAATGTGCAGGCCTGTTTTATGGCGGTTGTCCTGCTGTATCTGGCGATGCGCACCAGACCGGCCAGACCGGAGACGGGTGTTTTGCTGGCGGGCGCGGCCGGTTTTTTCATCGCCTTTCTTATTCAGGGCCGTGGCTGGTCCTATCACGCCTATCCGGCGGTTGCCCTGCTGATGTTGGCTGTAATTCTTGTCGTGTTGCGGGCAGATGATGGGCGCGCACGCTTTTATGCCGTGGCGGCCGTGACGGCGGTCCTGTGCAATCTTATCACCTACATGGATTTTCCGGGCGCCGGTTACGGCGGCAGCCGGCTGGTGGCGCCGATCCGCGCCGCCGTGGCAGCGCCGACCGTCATGTCGATCACTTCCGATCTGACGCCGGGCCATCCGATTACAACGGATGTCGGCGGCGCATGGGTGGGCACCTACTCCAGCCGCTGGATAACGATCAATGCCGGAAAACGGCTGGCGCGCCGTGTGGATGCGAAGACAAAAGCGCGCCTGCAAGGCTGGCTGGCCTATGACCGGCGAGTCGCAAATCACGACCTGGCCACCCGCCGGCCGGATATTGTTCTGGTCGGTACGGGTGGATTTGACTGGCGCGGGTGGATAGCGGCAGATGCCGAAACCACCCGCCTGATGGCCGCCTACCGGCCTCTCGCCATCGACACCCTGACACCGGCACAAAAAGGAAAATACGTACCGGTCATGGCGTATATCCGCAGGGGCTTACCGGCCAGAACCTTACCGGACCGCCATCCAGATCAGCACGCCCAGTGAAATCACCGAAACCACCAGCGCGATCAGGCCGAAGGTGCGGCCCTGCTGCGCCACGATCTGCAGGGCAGCCAGTTCGACAGTTTTTTGCGTCCCGGCCTCTTCCTCGTCATCGGTGCGCAGGCGGCTGATCAGCCGTTCGGCAATCTGGCGCGCCTGAGCTATCGGCGACAGCTCGCGCGAAATCCAGTCCTTGACCACCGGGCGGGCGGCTTCCCACAGGTCATGTTCCGGATAGATGCGGCGGGCCACGCCCTCGACTGACACCATGGTCTTTTGCAGCAGCACCAGTTCCGGGCGCAGGTGCATGTCGAACTGGGCGGTGATGTCGAACAGTTGCGTCAGCAGGCGGCCCATCGAAACTTCCGTGGCTTTCTGACCCAGTACCGGCTCACCGACGGCGCGCAGGGCCTGGGCGAAGGAATCGACATTATGATGGCGCGGCACATAGCCGGCCTCGAAGTGGACCTCGGCCACGCGCTTGTAATCGCGGCGCAGGAAACCCCACAGCATTTCCGCCAGATAGCGGCGCTCCTTCGGACGCAGGCGGCCGATAATGCCGAAATCGATGGCGGTCAGTTGCGCCGGCGCGGCCACGAACAGATTGCCCTCATGCAGGTCGGCGTGGAAGGCGCCATGATCGAGCGCCTGACTCAGGAAAGCACGGATCAGGTTGTCGGCCAGTTCCTTGTGATCGAGGCCGGGCAGGGTGAGCGCTTCCGGGCGGCTGAGCGGCGTGCCCGTGGCCCATTCGGTGACCAGCACACGGCGCGACACCTGATGCCAGACGACCTTAGGCGCCTTCATCCAGGGTTCTTCATTGATCGTCTTGCCGATTTCATCGCAGGCCGAAGCTTCCAGCCGCAGGTCGAGTTCGAGCAGCAGTGATTGCGCCACTGCGCCGACGAAGGCCACCGGTTCCAGCCGCCGCGCCGAAGGGAAGAAAAAGGCGATGATTTTCGCTGAAAGCGTCATCATGGCGATATCGGCGGCCACCACGGCCTCGATATCCGGACGCAGGATCTTGACCGCTACCTTGCGTCCGTCGAGCAATACGGCCTCGTGCGCCTGGGCGATGGAGGCCGAGCCGATGACCTCGCCGAATTCGGAAAAGATGGCGTCCACAGGTTTGCCGAGCGCTTCTTCCACGCTGGCGATGGCCACTTCACGCGGAAAGGGCGGCAGGTTATCCTTCAGATGCGATAGATCGTTGATGAAGGCCTTGCCGAAGATATCGCCGCGTGTGGAGAGCACCTGCCCCAGCTTTATGAAAGCCGGTCCCAGTTGCTGGAAGGCGGCGGCGTAGCGTTCGCCGGGGCGCAAGATTGTCTTTTTGGCGAAAAGGCCGCGCAGGCCGCTCATAAACAGACGCGGCAAGGGCGGCAGCAGGTGCGCTGTTTCCTTCGGCAGCAAGGCATCGTAACGCAGCAGGATAAATCCCGTGCGGAACATGCGCGTCCATGAACTTAGAGTGGCCAAAACTACGCCCAGCCCTCGTGCAGGGCGCAGACTCCGCCGGAATAGTTGGTGTAACGGGCGGATTTGAAGCCGGCGGTTTCCATCATTCCCTTGAAGGTTTCCTGATCGGGGAAGCGCTGGATCGACTCGACCAGATACTGATAGGAGTCCCGGTCCTTGGCCACGAGTTCGCCCATGAAGGGGATAACCTTGAAACTGTATGTCTCATAGATTTTCGAGATCACGGAAGACGTCGGGTGCGAGAATTCGAGGCAGAAGAAGCGCCCGCCGGGCTTGAGCACGCGCTTGGCTTCATTGAGCGCGACCTGCACGTCGGCGACATTACGGATGCCGAAGGAGATGATGTAGGCATCTACCGTGTTGTCTTCGATCGCCAGGTTCATGGCGTCGCCGACTGACCAGGTGATTTCCGGTTCGTCGAGATGCAGGCGCTGCGATTTCTCGCGTCCGGCCATGATCATGGCCTCGTTATAATCGATGATGCGGATTTCGGCGTCTTTGGCCGTGTAGCCGCGCGCTTCCCGGCGTGCCTTGGCGGCGCGGGCGAGCCGGGCTAGGCGGCGGGCGATGTCGCCAGTGCCGCCGGCGCAGTCGATGATGACTTCGCCGGGTTGCGGATTGAGCCGGGCACAGGCCGCGTCCTTCCACAGATGATGAACCCCGCCCGACATGACATCGTTCATCAGGTCGTATTTCGAGGCGACGTTTTTGAAAACATCATGGACCATCGCTACCTTTTCACGGGCATCGACATCCTTGAAACCAAAGGGGGAGGTGCTGGCTTGTGTCATGACGGGCGTTGTAGCCCGAAACAGGTAAACTTGCGAAGAGGAAAAGTGGTGGGCCGTGTGGTGTGCAGGTGGCAAATCGTCGCTTTTGTGAGGCTTTAAAAGGTTTTGACCACGAACCACACGAACGGACACGAACTCTGAGTTTCCCCGTTATATGCCGGTTAAGTCCGGCATCCATCAGAAAGGCGCTATGGAAACGCCTTCGCGTAGCAAGTTCACATGGCAACACCTGCGCGAAGTGCTTTCCGTCCTGTTGAGTTTCGCAGAGAATTGCCCTGCGGGCGCAAGATATCCGCGGGGTTTTCGTGATCTTCTTAAACCTGGAGGGCGGATAGAAACGATTGGCTTTACAATCAAACCTCAAAGTTCGTGTCCGTTCGTGTGGTTCGTGGACAAAAACCTAAGCAAAACATTCACGCCTACAGCTTGCCGTCCGCCTTGTCGGCGATGCGGCGGAAAGGTCCCTTGTAATCGGGCAGAATCTTGCGCCGGCGGTCGGGGCCGACATAATTGGCCGATTTGACCCAGCCGCGTTCGTTATTGATCACGCTGCGCAGGCGGTCGATCAGGGCGCGGGCGGTCAGCGGCTTGGCGACGAATTCATTCACGCCGGCGTCGCGCGCCTCGATGACGCGGCGGCGGTCGGTATGGCCGGTCATCATGATAATCGGCACGTAAGGATGCGGACTATCGACGCCGCGGCGGATCAGTTTGGTGAATTCGATGCCGTCGATGGTTTCCATCATCAGGTCGAGGATGATGACGTCGGGCCGCCAGTCGCGCACGATTTCCAGCGCTTCGGCGCCGTCCGAGGCTTCGCGGATCAGGGTAATGCCCATCGAACGCAGCATGGTGCTGACGATCACCCGCATATAGTGGTTATCATCGACCACCAGCACCATTACGCGTGCAAACTGACTCAAGGCGCGATTCTCCAAGGCTTCGACCTGTCTTCGGCGGCACCATAGGAAAGGCCACGCACCGCCGGCAAGCCCTTTGACAGGAATCACTAGCCTTATTTGCGCAATTCACAAAACAAAGATTGATCTTTGCCGGATTCTGATCTTGATTCGCGTTTGCGGATAAAACACGCGTTTCAGCGCTTCCGATACGGGGAAATGACACCATGATCGATTGGCATAACCGGACCCTGATCGCGGGTGCTGCGGCGGTATTGATTGCCGGGTTCGGCATCGGGTTCCTGACCGATCATGCGCTCAGCGGCAATGCCCGGCAAAAGGCGGCCAGCGCCACGGCGGAGGTCGGCCAGCCGGCGACCGGGCTGTTCGGTAAGGTGCGCGATAAAAACGCGCCGCGCGCCGGTGACCGCAAGCCGGACGGTTTCGCCGTGTGGAAGCAGAATCTCGACACCTCCGGCGCTTCACCCAAGGCTTGTGTCCGGTTCTCGAAACCGCTCGATCCGGCCAAGCCTTATGGCGACTACGTGGTGGTGTCGCCGGCCCTGCCGTCATCGCCCGCCATTTCGGTCAAGGACGACACCCTGTGCGTATCGGGTTTCGGTTTTACCGATCGCCGCGTCACCCTGCTGAAAGGCCTGCCCGCCAAGGGCAATGACCAGCTCAAGGCCAATGCCGATCTTGATTTCACCTTTGGCGAGAAGCCGCCCTATGTCGGGTTCGCGGGCAATGGCGTCATCCTGCCGCGCGAGGAAGCCGACGGCGTAGCGGTGGAGACGGTCAATGTCTCGACCCTGGCCTTCGAGGTCTGGCATGTTTCGGACCGCAATCTGGTGAGGAAGTCCGTCTCCGCCCCCGATCCGGTGGCGGAAGGCGAATACGATTACAGGTGGGGTGACGATTCCGCCGACGATATCGGCGTCAGGATCTGGACCGGCAAGGTGGCGGTGAAGCCGGGCAATGGCGAAAGAATCACGACCGTCTTCCCGCTGGGCGCCGTGCTGAAGACGCTGAAGGCCGGCGCCTATGTCGTCAAGGTGCGCGATGCTTCCGGCGGGCGCGACAAGAATGAAAACGACGAGCCGGCGCAGGCGCGCCGCTGGATTCTTTATACCGACATGGCCCTGACGACCTACAAAGGGCAAAACGGCCTCGATGTCGTGGTGCGGTCGCTGAAGACGGCCAAGCCGCTGGCGGGCGTGAAGGTCGATCTGGTGGCCACCAATGGCGATACCCTGGGCGAGGTGCGTTCCGGCGTCGATGGCCGTGCGTCGTTCGTTGGCGCGCTGCTCAAGGGCAAGGATGCCCTGACGCCGAAGATGATCATGGCCTATGGCGCGGGTGATGATTTCACCGCCGCCGATCTCGACCGTTCGCCGATGGACCTGACGTCTCATGGTGTTGGCGGACGCAGTGAGGCCAGCGAATCCGGCGATGGCCGGGCCGGGACCACGGGCGTCGATTCCTACACGGGCGTCGATTCCTATATGTACAGTGACCGCGGCATCTATCGTCCCGGCGAGGCGGTGCATGTGGTGGCCATGATCCGCGATCCGCAGGGCCGCGCCATCAAGGACCGCAAGGGCGCCATCATCATCACACGCCCCAGCGGCGTGGAAGCCTATCGCCTGGTCTTCGACAAGACGCCGATGGGCTATGCCGGAGCCAATGTCACCCTGCCGAAGACGGCGCCACGCGGCCAGTGGCAGGCCAGGGTCGAACTGGAAGGCATGGATGAACCGGCGGGCAATACCAGCTTTGCGGTGGAAGATTTCGCGCCGCAGCGCCTGGCCGTCGATATCAAGGCCGATCCGAATAAGCCGCTGATGAGCGCCACGGAATCCCGGCCGGTGACGGTGGCGGCGCGCTATCTCTACGGCGCCATCGCCGCCGGTTTGCCGGTGACCGGTGAGGCGCGCATCCGCGCCGATGGCAATCCGTTCCCGAAATTCGCCGATTATCGCTTCGGTGATGAGAGCAAGCCTTATGAGGAGAAATATGTCGACCTGCCTGCCACCACCACGGACGGTCAGGGCAATGCGCTCTTCCCGTTCGATGCGTCTCTGGCGGGCGATACCACCGAACCGCTGACCGTGCTCCTGACGGCCTCGGTATTCGAGCCGGGCGGTCGTCCGGTGCGCGAAAGCCAGACCCTGCGCATCAAGACCGCGCCGCTCTATCTCGGTGTCAAGGTCGATCAGAAGGATGGAAACTGGCGCGATACGCCGAGAATGGCCTTTAATATCGTCGGTTTGACGCCGCAGGGCGAAACACGCGCCGTCAAGGGCGTGACCGTCAGGCTGATCTCGGAAATCTGGGACTACGACTGGTATATTTCCGACGGCAAATGGAACTGGCGCTCGACACACCATGACGTGCTGGTGTCGTCGAAAACCTATGACCTGAACGCCAATACCGGCGTGACCTTCGAGCGCAATCTCGACTGGGGCGATTACCGGCTTGAAGTTGAGGCGCCTGGACAGGCCAAAACCGTGACGCGCTTCTCCTCCGGCTGGGGTTCGACGCAGAAAGGCACCGATGCGCCGGATTTTGTCCGTATCACCGCCGGCAGCCAGGCCTATAACCAGGGCGATACGGTCGAGGTGACCCTGAAAGGTCCCTACAAGGGCGAGGCGCAGATCGCCGTCGCCACCGATCATGTGATTGAGATGAAGACCGTCTCCATCGGTGAAAACGGCACCACCGTGCGCCTGAAATCGACGGCGGAATGGGGCGGCGGGGCCTATATCATGACCAGCGTCATGCAGCCGCGCGATCCGGTCAATGCCTCGAAGCCGCGCCGTGCCATCGGACTGATCTATGTGCCGCTCGATCCGAAATCGCGCAAGCTGGGCCTGAAAATCCTGGCCAGTGATCAGCCGCAGCGTCCGCAAACCGATAAGAATGGTCATAATTTCATTGATGTGCCGATTCAGGTCAGCGGTGTGAAGCTCGGTGATCGCGCCAGGGTCAGCGTGGCCGTGGTCGATCAGGGCATCCTCAACCTGACCAAGTTCAAATCACCTGACCCGGTGAAATGGTACTTCGGCAAGCGTGCGCTCGGCGTCGATTATAACGACGACTACGGCCGCCTGCTCGATCCGAACCTGGGTGCTGCCGCACCCACCTTCGGCGGCGACCAGTTGGGCGGCGAAGGCCTGACCACGACGCCGATCCGCACCATCGCCCTGTGGTCCGGCGTGGTTCAGACCACGCTCGACGGCAAGGCCTATGTCCGTCTGCCGATCGAGAAATTCAACGGCGAACTGCGCGTCATGGCCGTGGCTTGGACCGATGATGCCGTCGGCTCGGTCGATGGCCGTATGATCATCCGCGAGCCGGTGGTGGCCGATCTGGCCCTGCCGCGCTTCCTGGCGCCGGGCGATACCGCCTACGCCACCCTGCAACTCGACAATACCGACGGCAAGCCGGGTATTTACAAAGCCATTGTCAAGGGGATTCAAGGACTGGTTCTGGCCTTTGAAAAGGCGTTCAACCTGAACAAGGGCCAACAGGCGATCGAAGCGATTCCGATGAAGGCGCCTGACAAGGTTGGCGTCTCGACCGTACAGATTGGGTTGAATGGCGAGGGTTACAGCTTTACGGACAGCTTCAACCTGCAAACCCGCAACGGCTGGGGACCACAGACCCGCGTCACCACCGCATCACAGAAGGTCAATGAAACCTGGACGCCGGATGCCTCGCTGCTGGCCGGCCTGCAACCCGGTTCGGCGACGGTGGAGGTCAGCTATTCGCCCTTCCGCAATATCGACCCCGCGCCTTTGGCGGCCAATCTCGCCAAGTATCCCTATGGCTGCACCGAACAGGTGACTTCCGCCGCCATGCCGTGGCTGTTTGTCTCAGACTCGCTGGTGGGCAAGACGGCGGCCAAGCCCGGCACTACCGCACTCAAGATCGCCGTCGACAAGATCCTCGACCGCCAGTCGGAAGACGGGGCCTTCGGCCTTTGGCGGCCGGGCGATGGTCAGGCGGATGGCTTTGTCGGCGCCTACAGCACCGACTTCCTGCTGGAAGCGCGGGCGCGCGGGGCCTATGTGCCGCAGGAGGCGATCGACAAGGCATTGAACGCCATGCGCGCCATGTCGCGGCCCGATGGCTATGCCAATGTCAATTACCGCCTGAGTGTGCCTTCCTACTGGAACTGGTTTGGTGTTTCCGGCGAGCAACTGACCAAACAGTTACGGTCGCGCGCTTCGGCCTATGCGCTCTATGTGCTGGCCAAGGGCCATTCGGGCGACCTGGCGCGTCTGCGCTGGTATCACGATGTCCAGTTCAGGGCGGAGAAATCGCCATTGGCCCGCGCCCAGATCGCCGCCGGCCTGGCCATGATGGGCGATCATGCCCGCGCCCGCCTGAGCTTCAATGAGGCCATCCAGACCCTGGGTTATAACGATCCGAACGACTGGTATCAGACACCGCTGCGCGATCTGGCCGGGGTTATCGCGCTCGCCTATGAATCGGGTGAGGACGATATCGCCCGGTCGCTGACCGCGCGTCTGGAAAACGCCATGAAGTCGCCCGCCCAGATGAATACCATCGAGAGCGCCTATGTGCTCAAAGCGGCGTCCTATATGCTGAAAGCCGCCGGTCCGCTTAAAATTCAGGCACAGGGGGTCAATACCCTGCCGGCCGGGATGAATGTCCAGCGCTTCGGCGTGGGGCAGATTGCCGGGGCCAGCGTGAAGAATGGCGGCTCCGGTCCGGTCTGGCGCACGGTGACGGTGATCGGTACGCCGGTTTCCGCGCCGGGGGCGGAAAGCCATGGTCTCAGCCTCGTCAAGACCTACTATAATCTCGACGGCTCGCGCCTTGACCCTTTGCATATCACGCAAGGCCAGAAGGTGCTGGTGGTGATTTCCGGCCGCTCGGACCGCAGTGAATTGCGGCCGATCGTGGTCGATGATCCACTGCCGGCGGGCTTCGAGATCGAGTCGACCCTGACCAATGAAGACGCCGGGAACGGGCCATTCGGTTTTATAGGCAAGCTGACCGATCTCAAGGTTTCGGAGGCGCGCGACGATCGCTTTATCGCAGCGCTGGACGTGTCTTCTTCCAACGGTTTCAGCATGGCCTATATCGCGCGGGCGGTGACGCAGGGCGACTTCTACCTGCCGGGCGCCGAAGCCAAGGACTTTTACCGTCCGGACACCTTCGCCCGCACGCAGGGTGGCCGCACGGTGATCAGCGCTCGCTAAAACCCTTCTCCCCCGTCTACGGGGAGAAGCGGGATGGCCCGCGCCGTAGCCCAACGGGCCGGATGAGGGGTTAGCCCAAACGTCCGCACGCCCCTCACCCCGACCCTCTCCCCGTAAACGGGGAGAGGGGGAAGATTTGCAGACGTGTTCAAGTTTAAGCGCATAAATCCCGATTCCCTGATCCGTCCGCTCGTCAAGACCCTGATCGGTGTGATGGGTTTTCAGGTCTTGATCGCCGCGGTGAACCTGATCTTCCCGCCGGATATGTCCCGCGCTCAAACTGCCTCCGCTGTGGCGCTGGATCGCAATGGCGCCTGGTTGCGCGCCTTACCCGTTGATAACGGCCGCTGGCGTATCCGCGCCGATCTCGACCGCACCGATCCGTCGTTTGTGCGTCGTCTGTTGCGCGTGGAGGACGAGCGTTTCTACTGGCATCCCGGTGTCGATGCGACCTCGGTCGTCCGCGCCCTTCTGTCCAATATCCACGCCGGCAATATCGTCTCCGGCGGTTCGACCATCACCATGCAGACGGCGCGGCTGCTCAATCCGCATCCGCGTAATTACGGCAGCAAACTGGTCGAGGCCCTGCGCGCCGTGCAGTTAGAGATGCGTTACTCCAAGCGCGATATCCTGGCCATGTACCTGACGCTTGCCCCCTATGGCGGCAATCTCGAAGGCGTGCGCGCCGCCTCGCTCTCCTATTTCGGCCACGAACCGGAAAGCCTGACCCTGGGGGAGCAGGCGCTCTTGATCTCGCTGCCGCAGGCACCGGAAGCGCGCCGCCCCGACCGCAGGCCGCAAAACGCCGTGAAAGCGCGGAACCTGATCCTGAAACGCATGGCCGAGGCCAATATCATCGGCTCATCGCAGGCCAGCGAGGCGATGAACGAGCCGATGGTCACTTCTCGCTTTGTCTTTCCGGCACTGGCCTGGCATACGGCCGGACGGCTGGCGCGCCAGGTCAAGGGCTTGCAGGCGACGGTGGTGACGACGATCGACGCCAATCTGCAAACGCGCCTCGAAGCCATGGCGGCGCAAACGGCGAAGGCACAGGGACCGAACTCGTCGGTCGCCATTATTGTCGTCGATATCAGAACGCGCGGGGTTAGGGCCAGTGTCGGCGGCGGCGGACTGGAGCGTCCCGGCGGCTGGATGGATATGACGCGCGCCATTCGCTCACCCGGCTCGGCGCTGAAGCCCTTTATCTATGGTTTCGCATTTGAAGATGGCGTGGTGGCCCCCGATACGCGCCTGATGGATGCGCCGACTCGTTTCGGCGATTATCAGCCGGAGGATTTCGACCGCGTTTTCCATGGCGAAGTGTCGGCGAAAGAGGCCTTGATCAATTCGCTCAATGTGCCGGCTGTGGCGGTGCTCAATCGCATCGGGCCGGAAGCTTTTCAGGGTCGGCTGGAAGCGGTGGGCGTACCGCTGTTCGTGCCGAAATCGGGCCTGAAGGAATCCGGTCTGGCGCTGGCCCTGGGCGGAGAGGGTATCCGCCTCAGCGATGTGGCGCTCTTATACGCGGCGCTGGGCGATCATGGTCTGGCGCGTCCGCTGGCCTATACGGTGGCCGATGAGCGCACCACGGGCGGCCAGCGCCTGATGCGGCCGGAAGCGGCGGACCGGGTGATCGGAATCCTGCGCGAAACCCCGCCGCCCGAAGGCCGTCTGCCGGGGCCGCTGATGAAAAACGCCAACCGCCCGGCCTTCAAGACCGGCACCTCCTACGGCTATCGTGACGCGCTGGCGGTGGGCGTGGCGGGCGGATATGCGGTGCTGGTATGGACCGGCCGCCCGGACGGTGGCGCGCGGGCCGACCAGACCGGTCGTGAAGCTTCGGCGCCGCTGTTGTTTGATGTGTTCGATCAGTTGCAGGCGCCCAGCCAGATGCCGCAATCGATCGTGCCGGGCCATGCGCCGAAGGGCCTCAGGATGATGAGCGGGGATACGGGAAAGGCGTCGATCCTGTTCCCGCCCAATAACGCCACGGTTTATGTTGAGGTGAAGGACGACGCGCAAAAGCTGAATGTGCTGCGGCCGCTGAAGTTGTCGGCGCGTGGTATCCGGCCGGTGCAGTGGTATGTCGATGGCCAGCCGCTGAAACTGGATGACAATGGCGAATGGAGCTGGTCGCCGCCGACGGAGGGATTCTTCGAGCTGAGTGTCATTGACGCCGAAGGGCATAAGGACAGAAGTCATGTGCGGGTAAAAGCGATCCGGGGCGGTGTAAACCAGTAAGAATAAGCCACGAACCTAACCTTAAAGCCTACCTACTCGATCGTATGCAAATCGCGGCCCTTGGTTTCCTTGAGGAACAGCAGCGACACCAGCACCGCCAGCAGGCCGGTCGCCACCGGATACCACAGGCCGAAATAGATATTGCCGGAGGCCGCCACCATGGCGAATGACAGGACCGGCTGCAAGCCGCCGAACCAGCCCGTGCCGATATTATAGGGCAGGCTCATGGCGGTATAGCGCACGCGGGTCGGGAACATTTCCACCAGAGCCGAGGCCATGGGGCCGTAAAGCGCCGTCGCCGCCACCGCCAGTATGCACAAGACACCGAACATCGCCCACAGATTGGCCTTTTTCGGGTCTGCCTTTTCAGGATAGCCGGCGGCTTTCAGCGCAGCCCTGACCTCGCCCGTCGCCTTGGCTTTCAGCGCCTTGAGGCCCGCCTTGTCCAGCCCCGCGCCGGAAGGCACGGCGATGACCTGTGTGCCAATATGGATGCTGGCCGCCAATTTAGAGTCTTGGCCGGCGCTGGTGTCGGCGCGATTGACATAGGGCGTGCCGATGCCGGTCACCACGCTCTTGGCGAGATCGCAGGGGCTGGTGAATTGCGCCGTGTTGAAGAGATCGAACTGAAAGCTGCACGCTTTCGGATCGGCGACCACATAGACCGGATTTGTCCGCTGTGCCGCTTCAAGATCGGGATTGCCGAACTTCATCAGTGCCTGGTAACCGGGGAAGAAGGCGATGCAGGCCAGCAGGATGCCGAAGACCATCACCGGCTTGCGGCCGATCCGATCCGAAAGCGCGGCGAAGGCGACATAGAGGCCGGCGGAAACGAGCGTCATGCCCATGACCAGGGTGTTCATATCGGCCGGATCGAGCTTGACGATCGACGTCAGAAAGACCTGCGTATAGAAAAATGTGGTGTACCAGACCACGCCCTGCGCCGTCATGAAGCCGAACAGGGCGATCAACATCCCCTTGAAGTTCGGCCAGCGCGTGAAGATTTCGCTGAGCGGCGATTTCGCCAGCCTGCCCTGTTCGTGCAGCGCCTTGAAGGCCGGACTTTCGGCGGTTTTCGAGCGAATATAGACCGAAACCACCAGCAGGCCGGCCGAAACGATAAACGGGATGCGCCAGCCCCAGTCGGCAAAGACCGGCTCCGAAATCGTCTTGCGGGTAACGAGAATGACCAGCAGCGCCGCGATCAGGCCAAAGCCGGCCGAGGTCTGAATCCAGCCGGTATAGGCGCCGCGCTTGTTGGCCGGCGCGTGTTCGGCCACGTAAATCGCCGCGCCGCCATATTCACCGCCGAGCGCGAAACCCTGTACGATGCGCAGGGTTATCAGCAGGATAGGCGCCAGAATGCCGACCTGCGTGTAGGTGGGCAGAAGGCCGATGGCGATGGTGGCCAGTCCCATGACGAGGATGGTGTAGAGAAAAGTGCCCTTGCGGCCCTTGCGGTCGCCGATGTGACCGAAAACCAGCGCCCCGACCGGCCGGGCGATGAAGCCGACGGCAAAGGTGGCCAGTGCCGCGATGGTGGCGAAGGTTTCGTTCAGCCCGGCATAGAAATTCTGGGCGATAATGGCGGTCAGCGAGCCAAAGATGAAGAAGTCGTACCATTCAAAGGTTGTGCCCGCCGCCGAGGCGATTACAATGGTGCGCAGGCTGTTTTTCCGCATCTTGTCTTCGGTCGTCATTCATGGCCCCTGTGCGACCCGTATGTTCGGGCTTGTGGTTAAAGGTTTGACCGAAAATATGACAGAAAACAAGGCTATTCAGCAGGTATGCCGCGGCCTCTGGCGCACACCGGCATTTAAGGTTAAGGTGGCGTTAAGGAACATTTCCGAGGGGGTTAAAGATGACGTTTTCCGAACCTGTCCGCGCCGCCGAAGGCCTGACCTCCTATGCGCGGGTCAGGCGGCTGCAATGGGGGCCGCTCCTGCTCAATATCGTCGAGGGCCTGCTCGGTCTGGTGGGGGTGGTCGTGCTGATCCTGGTCATCCGTTACGGCTCGTTCGAGAAGGCCGGACTGACGATCGATCAGGGTATCGCCTGCGTCAAAACCTGTGTGAAAGACCTGATCCCGCATAAATTATAAAAGGGCTTGATCTGAGAGGCGCGAGGCTTATAACGCCCGAAGTGTTGTTTGGGAGGCTTTGGGTCATGCTGGATCAACTGATCGATAACAATCGCCGCTGGGCGCATCAGAAGACCGAGATAGACCCCGAATTTTTCAAACGCCTCGTCGCCCAGCAATCACCGGAATATTTCTGGATCGGCTGCGCCGACAGCCGCGTCCCCGCCAATGAAATCGTCAATCTCGATCCCGGCGAGATGTTCGTTCACCGCAATATCGCCAATCTGACGCCGCCGCAGGACGCCAACTATCTCAGCGTGCTGCAATTTGCCGTTCAGGTGCTGAAGGTGAAACATATTCTCGTGGTCGGCCATTACGGTTGCGGCGGGGTGCGGGCGGCGGTCGAGTCACGGGGCGACGCCCTGATCGATCACTGGCTCACGCCGATCCGCGAGGTGGCGCACAATCACCAGCATGAACTGGCGGAGATCAATGACGACACGCAGCGCTTCGATCGCCTGTGTGAGCTGAACGTCATCGCCCAGGCGCGTAATGTCGCCCTGACGCCGATCGTGCAGAATGCCTGGCGCGCCGGCCAGCCGCTGACCATCCATGGCTGGGTCTATTCCATCGCCAACGGCCTGGTCACCGATCAGGGCGTGAGCATGGCAGGCTTCGAGGACCGGTGCCGCGTTTTCGATATCTAGCCGGATATGCAAGGTTTTTTCCTGTTTTTCACCAAAAAAACTGTGAGCCGCATGGGTTTCTTATTTTCTGTAAAGACCTTCTTTATCATTTCCCGTCCAAATTCAGGTCTCTCCTTACGTGGTTAAGGAATCTGGTTATTTTTGGGAAAAGACGCACCTATGGCGGCAGGCCTCGGTCTTGGTTCAGCGCAGTTTGGCGGTGACTACGGTATCTCGAACACGCGCGGCCGCGTGGGCGAGGACGAGGTGCGCCAGATTCTCGAACTGGCCGCCGATTGCAAGGTGCTGAATATCGACGCTTCGCCGCATGATGGCGATGTCGAGCGCATTCTGGGCCGCAACTGGCCGTTTCCTTCGCCTTTCAAACCGCAGGTCCGTACGCTGCGCCTTGAAAACGGGCTGGAATGGCTGGAATCGCGCCTGCGCCGTTCGGTCGATCACATGGGGCTGGCGCGCGCCCATGCCGCCCTGGTCGATCGCGCCGAAGACCTGACAGGTCCGGACGGCGACGCCCTGTGGGCGCGTCTGGAAAAACTGAAAAGCGAGGGCCTGATCGGCAAGATCGGCATCAGCGCCACCGCCGCCGACCAACCGCTGCTGCTGGCGAAACGCTTCAAGCCCGACATCATGCAGGTGCCGGCCTCGATCCTCGATCAGCGCCTGGTGCACAACGGCACGATTGCGGGGCTGGCCGAACTAGGTGTCGAGGTGCAGATCTGCTCGGTCTTTCTGCAGGGCCTGCTGTTCCTGCCGCGCGAAAGCCTGCCGGCCAACCTGACCCCGATCGGGCCGCACCTCTCCCGCGTCCGCCGGATGATGGCCGAAGGCGGGGCCGATCCGCTGCACGCGGCCTTGAGTTTCGCGCTCAATCTGGAAGGGGTTTCGACCGTGATCGTGGGCGTGGCCTCGGCGGCCGAATTGCGCGCCATCGTGGCGGCTTCGGAACGCAAGGCGCCGAAACTCAACTGGGACGCCATGGCGCTCAATGACGAAGTGGCGCTCGATCCGTCCCAATGGTTTGCCGATCTGGGAGAACAGGCGATCCGGCGGCTGGTCAGGGTGGCGTAAGACGTGGGGCCACAGGCCCTACACCCCGAAACCCAAGAGTTGTTGATTGAACATAGAAAACCGGGTCCGAAGTGACCCGGTTTTTTATGTTCAGCTAATTCAACCTTGTGTTATGGGGTGCGGGGTCCGTGACCCCGCATCTTTCTCAGGAACCATTGCTATGCCCGAATTGCCCGAAGTCGAAACCGTCCGGCGCGGGCTGAAACCGCATCTGAAGGGGGCGAAACTGAGCGGCGTACGGCTGCAACGGCCGAACCTGCGTTACCCCTTCCCGGAACGCTTTGCCGACCGTCTGGAGGGCGCGGACGTTTTGCGACTGGAACGGCGGGCCAAATACCTGCTCTTCTATCTCGATACACAGGATATCTGGGTGACGCATCTGGGCATGACCGGCCGCTTCCAGGTGAATGACGCGCCCGAAGACCTGGCGCGCTATTATCATGCTGTGGCGCCCGATGGGAAACACCTGCATTTCCAGTGCCTGGCCACCCTGCCCGGCGGTGAGGTCAGCCGGATCGACTATTACGATCCGCGCCGGTTCGGTTTCATGTTGTTGCTCAAACCGGACGAACTCTATGAAAGCAAATGGTTCAGGGGGCTGGGCGTCGAGCCGTTATCCGATGACCTGAACGTCGGTGTCCTGCTGGAAATGGCCAAGGGGCGCAATGTCAACCTGAAAGCCCTGCTCATGGCGCAGGGCGGTATTGCCGGACTTGGCAATATCTATGTCTGCGAAGCCCTGTGGCGGGCGCGGCTCTCTCCGGACCGCAAGGCCTCGGATTTGAAGCCGAAGGCGGCGGAAGCGCTTGTGGAGGGTATAAAGACCGTGCTGGAAGAGGCGGTGGCCTCCGGCGGGTCGTCGATCAGCGATTTCGCGGCGGCTTCGGGCGAACTCGGCTATTTCCAATATCGCTTCTGCGTTTATGACCGCAAGGGCCAGCCGTGTCCGCGCCATGACGGCGGCATTATTGAACGCAAGGTTCATCAGGGGCGGTCGAGTTTTTACTGTCCGGTCTGCCAGGAATAGCTGATATGGAAAGGTTTTAACCACGAACCACACGAACGGACACGAACTCGTTTAAATGGCATATGCCGGTGGGCATTGCATCACATCATAAATGGATCATGGAAGACGGAACCACGCAGAAATATGCGTACGCCGTACCACACCCGTGACAACGGATGAAACCTGACGGCGCTTCGCACGGGCGTTTCCGTACTCTTCTATTAACACCGGCATATGCTATTTAAACGAGTTCGTGTCCGTTCGTGTGGTTCGTGGTCAGAATCCCATCCGATTTCGGCCTCCGATCACAGGTGTGAATAATTTTTACGCCCGGAACGATAAAAGCGCGCCTGCGTGCATTGACCGGGGGAACGTCTTCGGTTATATCCCGCCCCCTTGAAATTCATGTCTTCGCCGCTTTTGGCGGAGGCTTTTTGATTAATAATCCCGTCCTGTAGGTGATGAATGGCCAATAATCCTGGCGCCCGTAAGGCGATCCGCAAGATCGCTGCCCGTACTGAAGTCAACAAGGCCCGCCGTTCGCGCGTCCGTACGTTCGTGCGCAAGTTTGAAGAAGCGCTCACCGGCGGCAATGTCGATGCCGCCAAGGCCGCCTTTGTCGAAGCGCAGTCCGAACTGATGCGTGCCGTGTCCAAGGGTGTCGTTCACAAGAACACCGGTTCGCGCAAGGTGTCGCGTCTGGCCGCCCAGCTCAAGAAGCTGGCTACCGCCTAATCACGCAGAAAGCGGCAGGCCGCCCGTGCCCGCCGCTTTTTTTGCGCCTGTCTGGTCCGGTTACCGCCCGACGCGGCTGATCTGTCCATAATTCCTGAAAACGCAAGGTATTTCCCCCACGAACGCTGCGGCGGGCGCGGGATTTTCGTTGCCGATTTTACCACTGGACCCGTCCTTATTAAGAACGGTCCCGGCCGGAAAAATAATTGGCAATTATATGTTTAATTTCTCGTTACGGGCGAACAGGTTAGCGGAGTCAATAAAAATATCCGCTGCTGTTGATAAATTAGGTCATTGACCCGGCGGCGCAGGACGTTAATTTGTCTTTCTCCCGCTGAACTCCTCCTGATACGGAGGAATTGAGCGGTTCCCGGCCAAGGGCCGGACACCTGGGCAAAGCAGAAGCCGATCCGGTCAACGGATAAGTGTCTGTGGCGCTCAAAGGCTTGTAAAATCGGAGACAGGAGCTTTTGGGGCTGCTGTATCCGGCAGCCTTATATGAGGGATTAGCTAACCTTTTCCGGCAGGCTGGCGCCTTTGGCGCCGGATTTCCGGGAGTTGACTTTTTCGAGGCCGGCGCCGTTTCCCGCGCTGCCGGCGTACGAAGAGTTGTGGCTATGACGACGCTGACTCTTCTTGCAGAAGGGGAAAAAGAGAGCGTTCGCGTGCAGACTTCGCGGTTTGGGCGTGCAACCTCCGGTGATAAGGGCGCGCCTTGTGATGGGGGCGTGTCGTGGGAAATTCAGGCGGCTGGCGGCGGAATGGCTGTGGCGGCAGGACAGGGCGAACGGTCGCGGGGTTTCCGGCGGTTGTTCTGGTAACGCGTAGAGTGGTGTGGGTTAGGCAAATGATCGGGGCGATAAAAGAATGCCAAGCATGACAAGCTGGTCACCGATTTTACCTGAAACGGTATGGTCCAAAGTGGCGACAATCCTCCGCAAGGAATTGGGGGAGGGGCCTTTCAATTCGTATGTGGCGCCGTCCAGCGTAAGGGCGGGGCCTTACGGCGATCCGGTGCTGGTGACGCCGACTGCCTATGCGCGGGACTGGATTTCGCGCAATGCCGCCCGCCGGGCGCAAGAGTTATGGACGCAGCACGATCCGGATTCGCGTGTGCTGGAAATCAAGTCGCGTGTCGAATATGAGGATCTGGCGAGGGGCGGAGAGACGGCGGCCGAGGCCGTGACTCCGGCAAAGGCTGTGACACCGGTGGCTCCGGTTGTCATTGAGGCCGTGACTCCCAACCGCATTGGCGGATTGCAGGAGCGCCTGACCTTTGACAGTTTCGTTGCCGGCCGTGGCAATGAGTTCGCCTTTCAGATGTCGCGCCAGGTGGCGAGCTGGGCGGACGGTCATTTCAATCCGGTCTTTTTCCACGGCCCTTATGGCTATGGCAAAACGCACCTGCTGAACGCCATCGGCTGGGAAGCGCAGAGCCGCCGCCCCGAAGCGAAGATCGTCTATCTGACGGCCGAAAAATTCACCTCTACCTTCGTGAAGGCCCTGATGGACAAGTCCACCGCCGCCTTCAAGGACGAGGTGCGCGGGGCGGACCTGCTGCTGATCGATGATGTGCATTTCATCGGCGGCAAGACCTCTTCGCAGGAAGAGCTGTTCCATACGCTGACCTCGCTGATCGAAAACAATCGCCGTGTCGTTTTCACGGCCGATCGTCCGCCTTCGCAACTGACCGAGATCGAAGCGCGCCTGCGTTCGCACCTATCCTCCGGGCTGGTGTGCGCGCTGGACGTGGCCGATCAGTCTCTGCGCATGGGCATTATCGAGCGCAAGCTCGAACAGTTGTCGCAACGCCTGGGGTCCGCACAGAACCCGCGTTCCGATGTTTTACATTTTCTGGCCGAGCGTGTGCCGGGGTCGATCCGCGAGCTTGAAGGCGCGGTCAATACCCTGGTGGCGTCCGCTGGGCCGCGTCTTGGGAGTTTGACCTTGGAAGAAGCTATGGCGCTGTTGCAGCCGAATTTGAAGGTGGCCGTCGAACGCCGCGTCACCGTGGATGAGATCCAGAAGCTGGTTTCCGATCATTTCGGCCTGAAACAGGCGGATCTCCTGTCCGAGCGGCGCACGCGCTCTGTGGCGCGTCCGCGTCAGGTGGCCATGTGGCTGTGCAAGCAGCACACCACGCGCTCCTATCCCGATATCGGCCGCCGCTTCGGCGGACGGGATCACACGACCGTTTTGCATGCTGTGAAGAAGGTCGAGGAGCTGCTGCAGGCGGACGACCAGATCGCGCGTGACGTGGAAGCTTTGACGCGCAAGCTCCGCAACGTCTGATGGGGTTTGGGGCCTGTGGTCCCAGGACTTCTCTTCCTTTTATCCCGTCTTTTTGCAGGCGGGTAAAAGGAAGAAACAGGATGTGGGGTCACGGACCCCACGCCCCTTAAGTTTGTTCGGGACTTACACCGACAAACCGTTTGAATTTCGTAAATTTTGTTCTAATGTCCGCCTCCCGGCCCGTATCCTGAGAGCCGGAAACAGAGCTGGTAGGATAAGAGATGCAATTTACCATAGAACGTGGCGCGCTCCTGAAAGCCCTTGGCCACGTCCAGAATGTTGTCGAACGTCGCAACACCATCCCCATCCTGTCCAACGTCCTGCTGTCCGCCGAGCGGGGGCAAGTCTCTTTTTCCGCCACCGACCTCGATATGGAAATCGTCGATACTGCCGAGGCCATCGTCTCGGTGCCCGGCCAGATTACCGCCCCGGCCCATACCCTCTATGAAATTGTCCGCAAGCTGCCCGATGGCGCCGATGTCGAGCTGAAATTCGCCGCCGGGGATGATCCGCGCCTGTCGGTTTCCGCCGGCCGCTCCCGCTTTGCTCTGCCGGTGCTGCCCGCCGGCGATTTCCCGATCATGTCGAACGATCATGACGGCGTGACCTACCAGATTCTGCGTGACGACCTGAAGCGCCTGATCGACAAGACCCGCTTCGCCGTCTCGACCGAGGAAACCCGCTATTATCTGAACGGCCTGTTCCTGCATTGCCTGTCAGAAGACGGTTCAAACTATCTGCGCGCCGTGGCGACGGACGGTCACCGTCTGGCCCTGGCGGAAATGCCCGCGCCCGATGGCGCCATGGGCGGCGCCGGCGTCATTGTCCCGCGCAAGACCATCGATCAGGCCCGCCGCCTGCTGGATGACGGCAGCGGCTATGTCGAACTGACGGTTTCACCGGCCAAGATCCGCTTCCAGTTCGGCAATGCGTCGCTTACCTCCAAGATTATCGATGGCTCCTTCCCGGACTATGGCCGCGTCATCCCCAAGGGTAATGACAAGGTAATGACGGTTGATGCCGGCGTGCTTTCCAAGGCCGTGGACCGCGTTTCGACCATCTCGGCGGAAAAGTCGCGCTCGGTGAAGATGACCATCGAGACGGGCCGCCTGACCCTTTCGGTGCGCAATATCGAAGCCGGTCAGGCCGTTGAAGAAGCCGAGATCGACTACGACAACGATACGCTCGATATCGGTTTTAACGCCCGTTATATCATGGATGTCATGGGTCAGATCGGCGGGGAAACGGTCGAACTGCGCTTCTCGGACGCCTCCTCGCCGACGCTTGTGCTCGATCCGGTCGATAACGGCGTGCAGTATGTCCTGATGCCGCTGCGGGTGTAGGCAAATATGATGCGATCCCCCTTATCCTCCCCTGCGAAGCGGGGGAGGGGGACCACGAAGTGGTGGAGGGGGCTTTCTAACACCTGCACTGCCGCCCTCCGTCATCGATTTGCGTTTCGCGCCCCGCGATGCCGCCTCCCTCGCTTTGCAGGGGGGGATATTTATGTCTGATCATGCTCTCCAGCACCTCTCCCTGACCGATTTCCGATCCTATGAGCGGCTGGATTTCGCTATTAATGGCCGCAGCGTCTATCTCTACGGCCCTAATGGCGCCGGCAAGACCAATCTGCTGGAAGCGGTCAGTGTGTTGGGTCCCGGCCGGGGCTTGCGCGGCGCGGCCTTCGCCGACCTTGGCCGCCGTCTGCCCGATGAAGCCAGAGGCCGCGCCTGGGGCGTGGCGGCCAGGTTCCATCAGGGCGAGGATGAGGTTCATCTCGGCACCGGCTCCGATCCGCGCGATCTGGGCAAACGCATTGTCCGCGTCGAAGGCGAAACGGTTCCGGCCGCACGCCTGCTGGAACATGTCCGGCAAATCTGGTTGACCCCGGCGCAGGATCGCCTGTTTATCGAGGCGCGTTCCGAACGGTTGCGTTTCTTCGACCGTCTGGTCTATGCCGCCGATCATGGTCACGCCCAAACGGTCAGCGCCTATGAAAAGGCGCTGCGCGAACGCTTGAAACTGCTGACCGAAGCCTATGCGGCCGATCGCGCGCCGGATGAGGCTTGGCTTGACCTGCTGGAGCGGAAACTGGCCGAAACGGGCGCGAAGATGATAGCCGCCCGGCGTGACGCGCTTATCGCCCTGCAAGCCGAGATCGAAGGTCATCAGGGCGCTTTTCCGAAGGCCGATCTCAGCTTTACGGGTGAAATCCCGGAAGACGACCTGCTCGAAGGCTATCGTCGCGCCCGCGGGCGTGACGGCGCTGCCGGGCGGTCGCTTTTCGGACCGCACCGCATGGATTTGGCTGTTCTTCACCGTGAGAAAAACCGCGCCGCCGCCGACTGTTCGACCGGCGAGCAGAAGGCGCTTTTGCTCAATATCGTCCTGGGTCAGGGGGCACGTCTGGCGGCCGCTCAAACATTGTCCCGGCCGATCCTTTTGCTGGATGAAGTGGCGGCCCATCTCGACCCCCTGCGGCGTCACGCATTGTTTGACGAAACCCACGCTTTGGGACTACAAACGATCTTTACAGGCACTGATTTGGGCCTGTTCGACGGCCTGAAAAACCGCGCGCTCGGTGTGCGTGTAGAAGCCGGACAACTCGTTGATTTTGTTGATTAAAAGACAGGCCGTTCATGACCGATTCCCCAGAGCAGATTCCCGAAGCCGAACAAGCCGAATACGGCGCTGATTCGATCAAGGTTCTGAAAGGTCTTGATGCCGTCCGCAAGCGCCCCGGCATGTATATCGGCGACACCGATGACGGCTCCGGCCTGCATCACATGGTCTATGAAGTGGTCGATAACGCCATCGACGAAGTGCTGGCCGGACATGCCACCAGGGTCCAGGTCATCCTCAATCCGGATGGGTCCTGCACGGTCACCGATGACGGTCGCGGGATACCGGTCGACATCCACGAGGGCGAGGGCGTTTCCGCCGCCGAAGTGATCATGACCGAACTGCACGCCGGCGGCAAGTTCGACCAGAATTCCTACAAGGTATCCGGCGGGCTGCATGGCGTCGGCGTTTCGGTTGTCAACGCCCTGTCGGATTATCTCGACCTGGTTATCTATCGTCAGGGCAAGAAGCATTCGGTGCGCTTCGAGCGCGGCGTCACTGTCAAGTCCCTGGAAGTGACCGGCGATGCACCGAAGCGCGAGGATGGCAGCGACTACACCGGCACGGAGGTCACCTTCTTTCCGTCCATCACCACCTTCGCCTTTATTGATTTCGACCGCAAGACACTGGAACACCGCCTGCGTGAACTGGCTTTCCTCAATTCGGGCGTCTCGATCCGTTTCGCCGATATGCGCGAGGCCGAACCCTATGAGATCACCCTGCATTATGACGGCGGCATCGTCGAATTCGTCAAGCATCTCGACAAGTCCAAGACCTCGATCCTGAAGGCGCCGGTCGATGTGCGCGGCGTGCGTGACAAGGTGGAGCTGGACCTCGCCCTGCAATGGAACGACAGCTATCACGAGACGATGCTGTGCTTCACCAACAACATTCCGCAGCGCGACGGCGGCACTCACCTGGCGGCTTTTCGCGGGGCGTTGACCCGTGTCATGACGCAATACATGGAATCCTCCGGCGCCGCCAAGAAGGAAAAGGTGACGGTCACCGGTGAAGACGCCCGCGAGGGCCTGACCTGCGTGCTGTCGGTCAAGGTGCCCGATCCGAAGTTCTCTTCCCAGACCAAAGACAAGCTCGTTTCCTCCGAAGTCCGCCCGGCGGTCGAAGGCCTCGTCTATGACAAGCTGTCGCAGTGGTTCGAGGAAAATCCCAATGAGGCCAAGGCGATCGTCTCGAAGATTGTCGAAGCCGCTTCGGCCCGCGAAGCCGCCCGCAAGGCGCGCGATCTGACCCGTCGCAAGTCGGCGCTCGATATCTCGTCCCTGCCCGGCAAGCTGGCCGACTGTCAGGAACGCGATCCGGGCAAGTCCGAAATCTTCCTCGTCGAAGGGGATTCCGCCGGCGGCTCCGCCAAGCAGGCGCGCAACCGCGAGAACCAGGCCATCCTGCCCTTGCGCGGCAAGGTGCTGAACGTCGAGCGCGCGCGTTTCGACAAGATGCTTTCCTCCGAGCAGATCGGCACCCTGATCGTGGCGCTCGGCGCCGGCATCGGCCGTGACGATTTCAATATCGACAAGCTGCGCTACCACAAGATCATCATCATGACCGATGCCGATGTCGACGGCGCGCATATCCGCACCCTGCTGCTGACCTTCTTCTATCGCCAGATGCCGGAAATCATCGAACGCGGCTATCTCTATATTGCCCAGCCGCCGCTCTACAAGGTCGCCAGGGGCAAGTCGTCGCGCTATGTCAAGGACGATACTGAACTGGATAATTTTCTGATCGAGGAAGGTATTACCGATGCCGTGCTGCAAATGCGCAGCGGCGAGCGCATCATCGGCAACGATCTGGAAGCGCAGATTCGCGCCGCCAAGGCCTTCAAGGGCGCGGTCGATCGTCTGGCCTCGCGTGCGCCAGCCTTCGCGCTGGAACAGGCGGCGCTGGGCGGGTTGTTCAGTGGCCATGCCGATTTGGATCGCGTAGCGAAGGCGCTGACCCGGCTCAATCAGGATGGCGACGGCCCGTGGAAAGTCGAACCCGGAAAAGCCGGTGGTTTTGTGTTTGAACGCGTGCGCCGCGGCGTGACCGAAACCATTGTCCTCGATGAAACCCTGATGCAGAGCCAGGACGCGCGTCGTCTCGGCGAACGCGCCGAAGGGCTGGGCGATATATATAACGAACTGGCCATCTATACCCGCAAGGATAAGTCCACCGATATCCGCGGGCCGCTCGATCTCGTTGCGGCGGTGCTCGATGCCGGCCGCAAGGGCATGACCATCCAGCGCTATAAGGGGCTGGGGGAAATGAATGCCGAGCAGTTATGGGAAACCACGCTTGACAAGGATGTGCGCACCCTGCTGCAGGTCAAGGTCAATCACGCCGATGAGGCCGATGAAATGTTCTCGAAGCTGATGGGCGATCTGGTTGAGCCGCGTCGTGAGTTCATTCAGGAAAACGCCCTGAACGCCGAGGTGGACGCTTAAGGCCGGGCATAAAAGCGTTTTTGGCCTTAGCCCCATAAAACAGACGTGAGGAGCGGCTCGTGGTAATATCATGGGCCGTTTTTTCTTAGAGCCGTGCTGTGCCGGGCAGTGCACGTATCGATATCTTTGCAAGGCTTGCACAATAATACGTTTCGTACTAAATAATATCCGGAAATAGTACGGAGCGTATTAATTGCCTGCCATCACGACCCTCGGTTATGCTTTGCTGGGCTTGATCCGTGCCGAACCGCGCACCGGCTATGCCTTGCGCATGGTTTTCGAGACGACACCGATGGGCAATTATTCGAGCAGTCCCGGCAGCATCTATCCGGCGCTGAAAAACCTCGAAAAGCAGGGGTTGATCGCGGCGCAGACGGCCGGAAAGCGCAAGAGCGTACTTCATATTACGCCGGAGGGCCGGCGGCAGTTCGAGGACTGGTTGACCGCGCCGATGGGGGCAGAGGAAGGCCTGGATACGGCGCTTTTGCGCTTTGCCTTCCTGCACGATCATTCGGATCGGCAGGTGACACTCGAATTTCTGACCAGCTTCATCAAGGGTATGGCCGGGCGTATTTCGGGACTCCGGGACTGGCTGGCGGGGGAAGAAGCGCAGGGGATGCCGTTACAGGCGCGATTGGCGGTCATGCACGGCTTGCGATCATTGGAGGCTTCGGCGCAATGGGCGTCGGATGCTTATGAGGCACTGAAAGGGGAGATATCATGAAAACATATGGACTTTTCGCCGTAAAATTCGCAGGCGTCTGGCTGGCCCTGATTATCGGTCAGATGGTGGGCGGCCTGATCGGCCAGTGGGTGACGCAGGGCGCCGTGCCGGCGTTCAAACAGGATGGTCCGTTCGGTCTGATGACCGCCGTGATCATCTCATCAGGCCTGTATGCGCTGGTGCTGTCGGCTATGGCGTCCCGGATGCGCTGGGGCTTTTGGGGACGGGCGGGAGCCGTATTCTTACTTTTGTATGTACTTGAGAGCGGACTTTCCGAAATAGAAGCGCTCTATTTCAACACCTATCTGCATATGTCGAACAGCCTCTTGGTATCCATGGCGATCGGCGGTGTCATCAAGGCGGTGATTGTGGCGGTTGTCTGCGCCTTGCTGTGGCGCGGTACGGACGAACCGGCAGAGCGATTCAACGGATTGGCGTGGAAGATACCGGTGATTATCCCGCTCTATGTCGTCTTCTACTTTGGCGCGGGGGCGCTGATCGCTTGGCAGAGCGCCGATGTGCGGACCTATTACGCACAGGGTTTTCATATCGACCCGGGGCAATTGGCACTGTTGCAACTGGGGCGCGGACTGATCTGGGCCTTGCTGGCTCTGTTGAGCGTGGCCAGCCTGACCGGCGGGACATGGCGGCGCGCCCTGCTGACGGGGCTGGCGTTTTCCGTGCTGATGGCGTTGCCGCTGCTCTATCCCAATCCGCTGATGCCTTGGCCCGTCCGGCAGGTGCATCTGGTCGAGGTAGGGGTGTCGAATTTCCTGTTCGGTACGCTGGCGGCCTTGATTTTGCTATGGGGTGTGGGGCCAAAAAACGTTCTTGCGACCCCACATCTTAAAGCTTCGCCTCTATCTTCAAATCACCCTTGAAGAGCTGCTTCAGCTTGTCGGCGTTCTTGAGGCCGACAATCGGCATTTTGTTATCGTACAGTTCTTCCTCGATGATGCCGAGGGCTTCACACTGATCGAGCACATGGGTAAGCAGGCCGGCGTCATAATCGCGGGCGATGCCGAAGGTCTTGACGCGCGTGGTGTAGTCCGGCTTGTCGGCCTTGCCCAGAACATGATCGATCAGTTTCTTGCGGCCGCGTGGCCCGTTCAGGCGATAGAGGGCCGACATCAGCATCTGCGCCGGTTCGGTAACGTCGATCACCCGGTTGCGGTTCAGGCAGTTGTCGCACGAGCGGCAGGCCTCGCCGGATTCCTCGCCGAAATAGCGGCGGATGGCGCCTTTGCGGCAGTCATGACCCAGCACCATCTGGAAGAAATCGCGGGCTTTTTCCTTTTGCACCGATTGATCGGGCGCGCCCTCGTTTTCACGCAGGCCCAGGCGGCGGATGGCCCAGCCGAGATCGCCGGGATTATGGAAACAGATGCCGGCGGCGGGCAGGCCGTCACGCCCGGCGCGGCCGACCTCCTGCCAGTAGGCTTCGGTGGAAGAGGGCGGATCGGCGTGAATGACGAAGCGCACATCGGCCTTGTTGATGCCCATGCCGAAGGCGATGGTGGCGACCATGATTTTGGATTTGCCGGCCATGAAAGCTTTGAGGCGATCCTCACGTAGCTGCGCCGACAGTCCAGCATGGTAGGCGGTGGCGGAAAAGCCTTCCTTTGTCAGGTTTTGCGCCAGTTTTTCGGTACCGTCGCGCGAGCCGCAATAGATGATGCCGGCGTTTCCTTTCTGACGGCGCAGAATATCAATGATCGACCTCAGCACCGCCCCCTTGCGGCGAACAAAGCGCAGGGAAAGATTGGGACGGTCGAAACCGGCGACGACTTCGTGGGCGTTATCGATATGCAGGGCGGCCCGGATATCGGCGCGGGTATGGGCATCGGCGGTGGCGGTCAGGGCCAGGGTCGGGACATCGGGCAGCAGGGATTTGAGCTGTCCGAGCGCCCGGTATTCGGGGCGGAAATCATGGCCCCACTGACTGATGCAATGGGCCTCATCGATGGCCATGATCGAGGGTTTGAGCCGGACCAGCCTGTCGAGCACGAAGGGCGCCAGCGCTTCCGGCGACAGGTAAAGCAGATCGATCTTGCCGTCGCGGGCGTCATCCCAAAGCTGGGTGCGGGCATCGAGCGACAGGGTGGAATCGAGCCGTTCGGCGCGCACGCCGCGCGCTCTCAAGGCCATGACCTGATCGCTCATCAGGGCGATCAGGGGCGAAATGACGATACCGATACGGCCGCTCAAGAGCGCCGGAATCTGGTAGCACAGGCTCTTGCCGCCGCCGGTGGGCAGCACGGCCAGCGTATCCTTGCCGGACAGGATGGAGGCGATGACCTCGGCCTGTTTGCCGCGAAAGGCCTCGTAACCGAACACAGTGCGCAGGATGTCCTCGGCGCGGGCCATGTCACTGGCGGGTCGATTCAGGGTATCGGCGGAAGAAAGCATGGTTTAGCGATAGGGTGCTTTGCTTTGGGGGCCAAGGATAAATGCGGCATATTTCGCCTTGACCGGTGGTGCCTGTCTTGGATAAGAGGCTTTCAAGGTAATGGATTTCTGCCTGGCCTGTTGAGCCGAACCGCTCCTCGAAGAGCTGATGATTCCTACTCGGTTGCCAATTTGCAAGGAGTAGAGTCGTGCCTGAAGTTTCCCGTTTTATCACTGAACGCCTGCGTCACGGCCTGATCGTGCTGCGCTGGCTGACCATATTGGCGCCGATGGCGGCAGTGGTCGGGTCGGCCTGCGCCCTGTTCCTGTGGGCGCTTGATGCCGCCACTGCCCTGCGCTTCCAGTATCCGTGGCTGCTGTATCTTTTGCCGATAGCCGGTTTCGGGATCGGCCTGGTCTATCTGTGGAAAGGCGGGCCGGCGGAAGGCGGTAACAATCTGATCGTCGACCAGATTCACCAGCCCGGCGGCGGCGTACCTTTCCGCATGGCGCCGCTGATCCTGATTTCGACCGTGCTGACCCATTTGTTCGGCGGCTCGGCGGGACGCGAAGGCACGGCCGTGCAGATGGGCGGTAGTCTGGCCAGCGCCTTTGGCCGTCTTTGGAAGCTTACCGATGACGAGGTGCGGGTGGTGCTGATGGCGGGCATCGCCGCCGGTTTCGGTGCGGTCTTCGGCACACCGATTGCCGGGGCCGTCTTCGCCATGGAGGTTCTGGCGATCGGACGGGTGCAGTATCTGGCGCTGGTGCCCTGTCTCGGCGCGGCGGTTCTGGCGGACTGGGTTTGCCAGACCTGGGGCATTCATCATACGGTCTATCCTGTGGCCGCCATCGCTCAGCTTGCCGATCCTCTGCTGCTGGGCAAGGTCATCGTGGCCGGCGTCGCCTTCGGTCTGGTCGCCCTGGCCTTTTCGGAAGCCAATCACCGTTTGGGCGGCTGGATAAAGGCCCGGATCGCCTACGCGCCGCTGCGGCCCCTGATCGGCGGGATGGCGGTGATCGCGCTCGTCTACCTGTCCGGCACACGCGAGTATCTCGGCCTTGGCGTCTGGTCGCCAAATGCCGGCGACATCACCCTGCCGGGGTTGTTCGGACCGGATATTCACCCGTGGAGCTGGATACTGAAAATGCTGTTCACCGTCGTCACCTTAAGCTGCGGTTTCAAGGGCGGAGAGGTGACGCCGCTGTTCTTTATCGGCGCGGCGCTGGGCAATGCCTTGAGCGCCCTGTTGGGTGTGCCGGTCGATCTGCTGGCGGCGGTCGGTTTCGTGGCTGTCTTCGCCGGAGCGGCCAATACACCGCTGGCCTGCACACTGATGGGCATCGAGCTTTTTGGCGCGAGCCATGGCGTCTATATCGCCACCGGTTGCTTTGTCGCCTATCTGTGCAGCGGTCATTCCGGCATCTATCTGTCGCAGCGCATAGGCCAGCCCAAGATAACCGGCATGGCCCTGCTGGCAGGAAGCAGCCTGCGGGAAGCGCGGCAAAAGGCGCTGGAAAAGCGCGAACCGGGGTAACCCTTATTTTTGCCCAAATAATCGTGCTATAGCTTGCGGATGGCATCGGGGGGATGCGCGGGTTAACCAATCTTCACGCGACAGCTTCCCTGAATTTGCTATAAGCGTTATCAAGACCGCAGCGGGCGATGCGGAACCATGTTCATGTGTGAGGATTGAATGGCTAACGGTCGGGGTCCCGATGACGGGACGGGGAAAAGAGGACGTCGCTCGCCTTTTCAGACACTTTTTTACTGGCTGGCCATCTCGGTCATCTGGGTGGCGATTTTCGGTGTGGCCTTTATCGGCTTTATGGCCATAGACCTGCCCGATATCTCCAAGCTCGACAATCCCGACAGGCAGCCCTCGATCACCTATCTCGACCGTTCCGGCGCGCTGATCGCCGTGCGCGGTGGGTCACAAGCCGCCGCGCCGGTCAAGATCGAGGAACTGCCGGATTATGTGCCGCTGGCCTTTGTCGCCATCGAGGACCGCCGCTTCTTCACCCATCCCGGCTTCGATCCGGTCGGCATCAGCCGCGCGCTTCTCAGCAATCTGACGAAGAAAAAAGGGTCCAACCTGGCCGGCGGCTCGACCATCACCCAGCAACTGGCGCGCAATCTCTTCCTTTCCGCCAATCAGAACGTGAAGCGCAAGGTTCAGGAACTGATGATCGCGGTGTGGCTTGAGCACAAGTACACCAAGAAGGAAATCCTGGAGATGTACCTCAACCGCGTCTATTTCGGCGCGGGCGCCTATGGCATCGAGGCGGCGTCTCAGCGCTATTTCAACAAGGACGCCAAGGATCTGAGCGTCGGGGAATCCGCCATGCTGGCCGGTCTGATGAAGGCGCCGAACTCCTATTCGCCGCTCTCCGATCAGGAACGCGCCGGCAGACGAGCCATGATCGTACTCAATGAAATGGTGCAGTCGAAAGTCATCACCACCGATCAGCGCGACGAGGCGATCGCCAAGCCGATCAGCGTGTCGAAAACGCTGGCTTCAGCCCATGCACAGTATTTCATCGACTGGCTGGACAAGGATATCCGCTCGCTGATCGACCCGAAGAATACCGAAGACCTGATCGTCGAAACAACGCTTGACCTGCCGATCCAGACCGACGCCGAACGCGCCGTCCAGACCATCATGGCGCGCGACGCCAAGAAGGGACCACAGCAGGCAGCGGTGGTTTCGGTCGATGGCGAAGGCCGCATCCGCGCCATGATCGGCGGAGTGTCCTATGCCGACTCGCAGTTCAACCGCGCCACCGACGCCCACCGCCAGACCGGTTCGTCGTTCAAGCCGTTCGTTTACCTGACGGCGATGGAAAAAGGCTATCAGCCGACCACGCCGGTGGTGGACGAACCTTACAGCATTGGCGATTATTCGCCGGAAAACTACACCAAGCGCTATATGGGCCTGATCGATCTGCAAACGGCGCTGGCCAATTCGATCAATACGGTAGCGGTGCGGCTGGCCAATGATGTCGGCCGCGATAATGTCGCCGCCACGGCCCACCGTATGGGTTTGACCGCGAAGATCAACACCGATCCGGCGATGGCGCTCGGCACCTCGGAAGCCACGCCGCTCGAAATGGCTCAGGCCTATATTCCCTTCTCCAACGGCGGTATTCGCGCCACGGTTCATGGTGTGATCCGCATCCGCACGGCCACCGGCAAGGTGATGTATCAGTACCGTGATCCGGGTGAGGATGGCGGCCGTGTCCGCGTGGTCAATAATCCGGCGTTGTCCAATATGAACCAGATGCTGCGCGGCGTCATGGCGCGTGGATCCGGGACCGGCGCCAATATTCCCGGTTACGACATCGGCGGCAAGACCGGCACCACCAGCGATTACCGCGACGCCTGGTTTGACGGCTTCACCGGCGGGTTCGTCACCATCGTCTGGGTGGGGCGTGACGATAACACGCCGATGACCGGAAAGGTGACCGGCGCCGGTACGCCGGCGGCCATCTGGAAAACCTACATGACATCGGCGCTCAAGCGTATCCAGGTCAGCGCCATTCCGGAAGGCCCGCCGCCGAGCGCGCTGACTCCGGTGGCCGAGGATGCCCTGCGCGATCTGCTGGGCACGCAGGCCGACACCGTGGCGGCCTCGCAATCGGCAACCGATAACAATCAGAATGCCGGACAGGGCCTGCCGCCGATCGTCACCATGAAACCGATTCCCAACCCGGAAGAGAAGAAAAAGGACAGTTCGCTGGATGACCTCTTCTCGGAAGCCCAGAGAAAGAACCAGTAAGGCCGCAGGGCCTTGCCGCAAGCAGATAAAACCCCGATCAGGCTTTGTTCTGTGAACGACTGAAAAGAAGCGGGAAACCTCACCACCGCGATCATCCTTTATGATCGTGGCGGCGTCTTGCCTGGTTAGCTGCTATACCTGAAAAGCGTATGGCCTTCGGTTTTCAGCCATTTGCGCGCCGGCTTGTAATCGCCGAACATCGCCGTCACCTCGGCCCAGAAGCGATCGGAATGATCCGGGTGGCGCAGGTGGGCGCATTCGTGGGCGACCAGATATTCCAGCACCTGCGGCGGGGCCAGGATCACCCGCCAGCTATAGCGGATGGTCTTGCGTGATGGTGTGCATGATCCCCAGCGGCCGCGGGCATCGAACAGAGACACTTTGACACCGGAAACGTCCAGCATCCCGGCATAGCGGTTGGTTTCCGCCTGCAACACCTTAAGGGCCTGCTGGCGCAGGTAACGTTCGATGCGGCGGGCAAACAGCTTTTCATCGCCGCTGGTGACCAATCGCCACGAACCATCCTGCGCCTGAACCGGCCGGGCCGTGATGACGCCGGGCGCTTCGGCGAGCGTGACGGTGTGACCACGGATCCGGAGGGTCATGCCCGGCGCGAACGCTTCGGGCTTGCCCTGATCGTGGCGGTGCCGGAGAATCCAGTCATGGCGGCTGCGGGCGAAATCAACGGCATCGGGCAGATTTTTCGGGCGCGGCGCGGTCACCACGGCCTCGCCGCTTCTGGCGTCTATACGCAATGATATGCGCCGGGCGCGGGTATTGACCTTCAGGCGCAGCCTGTATTCGCCGCAATCGAGCACGTCGCCTGACGCATAGGCCGGGCGGATCAGGGCCTTAAGCGAACTTATCATTCTTGGAAATAAAGTCGCGGATGCGCGGATAGATTTCGTCACGGAAGCGGCGGCCGTTGAAAACGCCGTAATGGCCGGCGCCGGCCTGGACATACAGTTCCTTCATGCTTTCCGGGATATTGGAGCACATGGCATGCGCCGCCTGGGTCTGGCCGACGCCGGAAATATCATCCTTCTCGCCTTCCACCGTCATCAGGGCAATGTCGGTGATGGCTTTGGTATCGACCGGCCGGCCCTTGTAGGTCAACTCGCCCTTCGGCAGGGCGAATTTCTGGAACACCAGGTCGATGGTCTGGAGGTAGAATTCCTCGGTCAGGTCGAGCACCGACAGGTATTCGTCGTAAAATTCGAGGTGCTTGTGCTCGGCGTCACCGTCATTTTCGACCAGCGAATGGAAATATTCCCAATGCGCGTCGGCGTGACGTTCCTCGTTCATGCTCATGAAGCTGTAGAGCTGCACAAAGCCCGGATAGACGCGCCGGCCCATGCCCGGATAGGGCGGCGGCACGGTATGGATCATGTTCGACTTGAACCAGGTGAAGGGCTTTTCCTGCGCCAGGTCATTGGTGACGGTCGGGTTGAAGCGGGCATCGATCGGCGACCCCATGAAGGTCATCGAGGCCGGGCGGCAAGGGTCGTTATCCTCGCTCATCAGGCAGGCCGTGGCCAGAACCGGCGGTCCCGGCTGGCAGACGGCCACCACATGGGCGCGGCTGCCGATCACGGTCAGCATGTCGCGGATATGATCCATGAAGGCGTAGAAGTCGAAGCGGCCTTCGAGCACCGGCACCTGGCGGGCATTCACCCAGTCGGTGATATAGACATCGTGATCGAGCAGGAATTCCTGTACCGTGCCGCGCAAAAGCGTGGCGTAGTGGCCGGACAGCGGCGCCACGAGCAGGACCGCGGGCGCCGGTTTGCGCACATGGGCGCGGCGCAGGTCGGTGGTATCGCGCTGGAAACGCAGCAGCCGGCACCACGGGCTTGACCAGTCCTCGATGATCTGGACGCGGACATCGACGCCGTTGATCGCCACCTTGTCGATGCCCCATTCGGGCTTGCCGTAGCGCCGGGTGACGTTGGAAAACAATTCCGCCGAGGCATAGAGCGTGCGGCCGATGGCGGTATCGGCGGCCGGATTGAGTTTCGACCCCCAGAAATCGCGTGTCATCTGCGCCATGGCGCGCAACGGGGCAGCGGAATAGTAGGCGTATTCGTGGAGCGAATAGAGCATGGAGGTCATTGTACTCTGGTTACCGTTAGCGGTAACTTACAATAGCAAAACAGTCCTGCCAATTCCTTACGACGCCTGAAAACCATAAGTTTACCAGGGCACGGTCCCGGCTCCAGAAGGTTTGACAGCGCTTTCCCGGCCGCGTCTGGTTAACTGTTTGCCTTCATTGAATCTTTGATCTGATCGGCGCTTTGCTGAGGGGTGATGTCGCTCATCAAAGGCGAGTCGAACTGGCCCTTCGGGTTCATCAAAAAGATCACGGCTGTGTGATTATAGGTGTAATTATCGCCGTCTCCGCTCTTGATCGCCGTCACGCGGTAGGCCTTTTCGACCGATTTTATCTCCTCCGGCGTACCGGTCAGGCCGATCACGCCGGGCGGAAAACCGCCGCTGGCGAGATAGGCCTTCAGGTTGGCCGGCGAATCACGCTCCGGATCGACGGTGATGAAGACGATCTGGAGCTTGTCGGCGTCCTTGCCGAGCGCGGCCTTGGTGCGCGCCAGGGATTGCAGGGTGAGCGGACAGACATCCGGGCAATAGGTATAGCCAAAGAAAACCGCCGTCCACTTGCCGTCGAGGATAGACTGGTCGACCGTATTGCCGTCCTGGTCGGTCAGGGTGAACGGGCCGCCGATCTGGGGAGCATTCGGATCGACCTGTGAGGTGACGGCGTTTGCCCTGGGGGTCAGGTTATTGTACCAGTTGTAGCCGGCCAGGCCGATCAGGATGGCGAAAGCGGCGGCGATGACCGCCAGTCTGAATTTGGTCATGAAGGCGCAGACCTTTCGTGCCGGAGTTTTCATGTTTGTCAGCAAGACCCTAAACCATATCTCGGCCTTTTTAAACGGCTCCGATGTCGCAGCGCCGATCGGCGGGGGAACGGAAAAGGATCATCTGCGCCTGCGGACCCTGATCATGCTGCGCTGGCTGGCCATACTGGGCCAGAGCGCCATGATCCTGCTGATCGCCTATGGCTTCAATTACCAGCTTCGCCTGTGGTCCTGCCTCAGTATCATCATGGGCAGCGCGTGGCTGAATATCATCCTCAGCCTGGGGCGGCGCAATTCGCGCGTGGCCGGCTGGGAAGCCACCCTGCAACTGAGTTTCGACGCGGTGCAACTGGCCCTGCTGCTGGGCGTCACCGGCGGGCTGAACAATCCCTTCTGCCTGTTGCTGATCGCGCCGCCAACCGTAGCCGCCGCTAACCTGCCGACGCGGCACGGCATGGCGGTGGTTGCTGTTTCCATGGCGGCGGCTATCACCCTGGCCTTCTGGTCGCTGGACCTGCCGTGGAAGGCCGGCGAGGCGTTCGTATTGCCGCAGATGTACCGTCTGGGCTTCCTGGCGGCCATACTGGTCGGGATCGCCTTCACCGCCGGTTATGCCTGGCAGGCGGCGCTGGAATCGGCGCGCATGGCGCAGGCCCTGGCCGCCACGCAGGCCGTGCTGGAAAAGGAAACACGGCTGTCGGCGCTGGGCGGACTGGCGGCGGCGGCGGCGCACGAACTGGGCACGCCGCTGGGCACCATACAGGTGGTGGCGCGCGAGATGCTGCATGGCCTGAAACGCGATAATCCACTTTATGAGGACGCCGAACTGCTGGTGTCGCAAAGCCAGCGTTGCCGCGATATCCTCAAGGCGCTCTCGGCCCGGCCGGAAACGCGTGACGCGGTTTACGATCAGGTGCCGCTGAAAACCTTCCTGACCAGCGCCGCCGAACCTTACCGCAGCGCGCGGGTCGCCATCCATATCGATGTCGAGGCGCGCGGTATCGGCGATGGCGACGCGGATATCCTGATTCGCCGCCGCCCGGAGTGGCTGCACGCCTTTTCGGCCTTCATCGAAAATGCCGTCGATTTCGCCCGCTCCGAGGTCCGGATAGACGCGGAGGTGACACGGGGCTATGTGGCCTTGACGATTTCGGACGACGGCCCCGGATTCGCACCGGACATATTGTCGCGGCTGGGCGAACCTTACATTTCCTCGCGCTACGATGGCGACGAGGGCGCCAAGGCTGGAAAAACCCTGAAAGCTGGGAAAAATCTGGGCGCGCAAAGCCATTCCGGCATGGGACTGGGCTTTTTCATCGCCAAGACCCTGCTGGAGCATACCGGCGCCACGGTCACCTTCGGCAACCGCGAGGTCGGTGGCGCCTATGTGCGGGCCTTGTGGCAGCGGGATCAAATCGATATCCTGTCGGCGGATGCTTAAAAGGGCTGTAACTCATGGACGCCGATCCTCACGAAGTTCTGAAAACCGCGATTGCCGCTTTATCGGACAAGAGCCTGCTGCTGATGGACGACGATGCGCCGTTCCGCACCCGTCTGGCGCGGGCGCTGGAAGCGCGCGGCTTTACCGTGGTCATGGCCGAAGGCGTACAACAGGCGATGGAGATGATCGACGCCAGCCCGCCAGCCTTCGCGGTGATGGACATGCGGCTTGAGGACGGCAACGGCTTGCAGGCGGTCGAGGCGCTGCACAAGAAACGTCCCGATGCGCGCGCCATCATGCTGACCGGTTACGGCAATATCGCCACGGCGGTGGCGGCGGTCAAATCGGGCGCCATCGATTATCTGTCGAAGCCGGCGGACGCCGACGATGTGGTCAAGGCCCTGCTGGCGGTGGAGGATCATGCCCCGCCGCCGCCGGAAAATCCGATGTCGGCCGATCGCGTGCGCTGGGAGCATATCCAGCGCGTCTATGCCCTGTGCGGGCAGAATGTCTCCGAAACGGCGCGCCGGCTGAACATGCACCGCCGGACCTTGCAGCGCATTCTCGCCAAGCGCGCCCCGAAATAATTATTTGTGGTGCGGGACGCTTTCATAGGGATGGGCGGCGGAGGGCAGGATCAGGTTATGCGTGATCTGGCTGACCGACGAAATGATGATCTGCACCGACAGGGCGCACAGGATCAGGCCCAGCACCCGCACGACCACCACCATGCCGACACGGCCGAAAACACGGGAAATCGTGTTTGAAAACAACAGGGTGATCAGGACCGCGAAGGCGGTGGTGCAGATGGCCGCCACGCCGGTCGCCAAGCCGATAATGCCGAGTTTTTGCGCCTCCGCGGCCTGAATGACCACGGTCGAGATCGTACCGGGGCCGACCATCAGTGGAAAAGCGAAGGGCACAACCAGTTTTTCAAAGGCATTTTTGGCGCTTTCCCTGTGGCCGAGCGGCTGAACGCCGGACGCCGGATCGCCGCCGGACTTGACCTCTTCGGCGTGCGTGAAAGTCTCCAGGAAGTCGCCGCGCGCCATGTCCAGCCCCATCAGGAACAGGATCAGCCCGCCGGCGATACGGAAGGCATCCATGGAAATGCCGAAGAATTTCAATATGCTGAGGCCGGCGAAAAAGAAGACCGTCAGGATCAGGGCGGTGAAGATCGAAATATAGATGCTGAGCAGGCGGCGCGAGGCCCGGCTCTGGCTTTGGGTCGCCGCCGCAAAAATGGGCACATTGCCGATCGGGTCGATCAGGGCGAAAAGCGTGATGAAGAAGTTGACGTAGAACGCAACAAGAGTCATTTGGCACCCCACAGCGAAGCATTTATCACACAGCAATTCGCCCTTTGCCGCAACCCCTTGTTACAGGTGTCACCATGTTGAAAGCCGATCCCCGCCTGATCGTCGCCCTCGATGAACCCGATCTGGCTTCGGCCCGTGCTTTGGTGAAAACGCTCGGTGATAACGTCAGTTATTACAAGATCGGCCTGACGCTTCTGGCGCAGGGCGGGCTGGCCCTTTGCGAGGAACTGGCGGCGCAAGGCAGGCAAGTCTTTCAGGACTGGAAGTTGCACGATATCGGCGCGCAGGTGGAAGGCGCGGCGAAGGCAGCGTCATCGGGCGCGTGCGATCTGCTGACGGTCCATGCCGAACCGCAGGTGATGAAAGCGGCGATCAAGGGGCGTCATCCGAAAACAAAGGTGATCGGGGTGACGGTACTGACTTCGTTGACGCAGACCGACCTCGATGAAATGGGCTATGGTGTGCCGTTGGCCGATCTGGTGCTGAAGCGCGTCGATCAGGCGGTGGAATGCGGTATGGACGGGGTTGTGTCGTCGCCGCATGAGGCGGCTTTGATCCGCGCCCGTGTGCCATCTGACTTTTTGATCGTGACGCCGGGCGTGCGTCCGGTGGGGGCGTCGGTCGATGATCAGCAGCGCATCGCCACGCCGGAGGACGCCTTCCGCAATGGGGCCTCGCATGTGGTAGTGGGCCGTCCGATCACCCGCGCCGCCGATCCGGTGGCGGCCACGCAGGCGATCTTGTCGGCGATACAGAACGTCTAATGGGATCAAGGGGTCAAATCAGTTATTGGGACCCCTTGCCTTCAGAAGTCTACCGCTATCCCCTTACGTTCCCAATCGCCGTAGCGCGTGGGTTCCGGGCCGGTCGGGCCGCCTTCTTCAATGGCTTTAGCGATCTCGGCTTCTTCCTTGGCGCGGCGCTCGGCGGCTTCGGCCAGGGCGCGTTTGGCGGCGGGCGACAGGATCTTGCGGACCTCAAGGGCGCTCAGGTCGGCAGGTTTTTCGGGATCAGATGACATTTTCGTAACCGTCTTGCGGGCAATGGCGCGGATTTCCATATCTAGGCTCTAAATCGTTGTTTCTCAAGGAGCCTTGTTTAAATGAACCCGTTCAAGACGTACCTGTTGCTCGCCGGCCTGACCGCGCTGTTCGGCGTGATCGGTTTTGCCCTGGCGGGGCCGACGGGCATGTTGATCGCGCTTGGCATTGCCGTGGCGATGAACGTCTTCAGCTATTATAATTCGGACAAGATGGTGCTGCGCATGTATGGCGCGCAACGCATCGACGCCAATGCGCCGAACGCTTTGCTGCGTGATTACTATGCCGATATCGAAAGTTTGAGCCGCCGCGCCGGCCTGCCTATGCCGGCGGTCTATATCATGGACTCGGACCAGCCGAACGCCTTCGCCACCGGCCGCGATCCTGAACATGCGGCTGTGGCGGCGACGACCGGCTTGCTGAGGATGCTTGAACGCGAAGAAATCCGTGGCGTGATGGCACACGAACTGGCGCACGTCAAAAACCGCGACACCCTGACCATGACGATTACGGCCACGCTGGCCGGTGCCATCTCGTCGCTGGCCAATTTCGCCATGTTCTTCGGTGGCGCGCGTGATGACGAGGACGGTCACAACAATATCATTGTCGTGCTGCTGATGGCCGTTCTGGCGCCGATCGCCGCCATGCTGGTCCAGATGGCGATTTCGCGCACCCGTGAATATGCCGCCGACCGCATGGGCGGAGAAATCTCCGGCGATCCGGAATCGCTTGCCCGCGCGCTGAAAAAGATCGAGGCCTATGCGAAGGGCGGGATGGTCAATCATGACGCCGAGCGCAATCCGGCCTCGGCGCACCTGTTTATTATCAACCCCCTGAGCGGACGCGGGATGGACAATCTGTTCTCGACCCACCCGGCGACGGAAAACCGCGTCAATGCCCTGATCAGGCTCGGCATGGATATGAAGCGCCGGAGCACGTCTTACGGACAGACCAGCGTGCCGACGGTGCAGTAGTCGTTACGGCAGGGCCGCGAAATCCACGATCACCGGTTCGCGGCCCAGGGAGGCCAGGAATGCCCGGAAATCGGCCTGAGACAAGGCGGTGGTGGCCGTATTGGTCAGAGGATGGAAGTTGACGATTTCCGCATCGGCCAGGGCTTTATCCAGAATGAATCGCACCTTGTGCTCCGGGTCATTGATCAGGCCCAGAGCTGTCACCGAACCCGGCCGGACGCCCAGCGCGGCATAAAGCCGGTCTTCCGAACCGAAGCTGAGCCGTCCTGAACCGATCACCTTCGGCAGGGTTTTCAGGTTGATCCGCGTCGATTGCTCGGCCGAGATCAGCCAGAGCCGGCCCTTGTCATCCTTGAGGAACAGGTTCTTGGTATGCGCGCCCGGCAGTTGCGACTTTATGTCGTCCCCCTCACCGACCCGAAACACGGCTTCGTGGGTCAGGGTGCTTGTTTTCAGGCCCAAATCATTTAAGGCTTCGAGCAGTTTTTCAGGCGCGTAGGGGATGTCGGTCATGACGACAGCCTTTAGCGCAATCCCTTTGATGATGGAACCGCCAGATGGAACTTGAATGCTTTGTCATGACCACCTACCCGCCGGAAATCGTGCCTGGGCGGCCGGAGCGCGACTGGATGGACAGCTTTCAATCGCGCTTTCCCTATCGCTGCCTGCCACTGACCATGGCCAATACCACGGGCTGGGAAATCCTTTGCCCGACCGATATCACCGTCGTCTGGAACGGCGGCATCGGCAAGGATGACCTGACCATCTCCTGCGACGCCGATCCGGATTACAACCTCGAACATCTGGTGTCGTCGCACTTCACTCACGGCGTCCTGACCTTTCATACCGGCTATATGTTCCGCACGCCGCCGGGTTATGCGGTGGTGGCGTCGGGCGCGCCGAACCAGGTCAAGGACGGGATCGCTCCGCTGACCGGGCTGGTCGAAACCGACTGGCTGCCCTTTCCCTTCACCATGAACTGGCTGATGACCCGCCCCGGCATGGTAACCTTCAGGAAGGGCGAGCCGTTCTGCTTCATTCAGGTGGTGCAGCACAAGGGGCAGGACGAGATCCAGCCGGTGATCAAGTCGCTGGAGAGCGATCCCGATTTCAAGAAGCAGTTCGACGCCTGGGCGAAGACGCGGCAGGAATTCAATGACAGCCTCGTCAGGCGCGACCCCGACGCGGTGAAGGAGGCCTGGCAGAAGTTCTATTTCAAGGGCGAGAAGCCGGACCCGGCCGGCGTGGTGGTGGAAAAGGTCGATGACCATATCAACCGTCGCCGCCTCAAGATGCCGAAAGTCATCCGGCCGAAGAAGACCCGATAACCAAAAGCCCTCCCGGCGGTGCCGGGAGGGCTTTTTCAGGTCTGTGCGGCGCCGTTTATTTCGCCGTCGGGCGGATAATGCTGGGTTCCAGATTGGCTTTGACAGCGCGGGCGTCATAGGCATTCGGATCGTTATCCGGCTTGGCGCCCTTGTGCATCAGGATCTCAGCCGAGGCTTCGTAGCGGGAATAGACCACCGTGTCGGTGCCCCAGTCCGCCCCATAGGCGCCCCAGCGGCTCCAGCGGCTGCGGCCATAGAACCGCCACGAGAAACGGCTCATGTATGGGTCCTCGAAGGTGGTGGCGCGTTTCTTTTCGTCGGTATTGCGGCTGACGACCTCGAACCAGTCATAGCCAGCGTTCACCGTCACTTCGGCTGCCCGGTAGAGCAGGTAATTCTCCACTGTCTCGCGCTTGGTCATATCGTTGCCGGCAAAGCTCAGGCGATAGCGATTGTCCTCGATGCGCGTTTCGGAATAGCCGCGCTGGTTGGCGGGCGAAGCGGTGGCCGCGACGGGCTGGTAGGGCGTAGGTGTGGCGCAGGCGGACAGCAAGGTGAGGCTGGCGGCGGCCAGTAAGGCGAGACTTAAGCGTTTCATGGTGTAACTCCCCACATATGCAAAACTTTTACATATATTAACCGTCGAGAGTGAGCCGTCAATGTGGCAATATTAGGCCGTGCGGGGAGGGCGCGTCCTCCGACCGGGGGATCCGTCGCAAGACTCCCGTAAGCCGATCCGTTTAGTGCTGGTTTTCCGGCATGCGAACGATCAGGCCGTCCAGCGCGTCGCTGACGATGATCTGGCAGGAGAGGCGTGAGGTCGGTTGCAGGTCGTTGGCGAAATCGAGCATGGATTCCTCCATCACCGACGCCTTGCCGGTCTTTTCGATCCATGCCTCATCGACATAGACATGGCAGGTGGCGCAGGCGCAGGCGCCGCCGCAATCGGCGTCGATGCCGGGGATATTGTTCTTCACCGCGCCTTCCATGACGCTCTGCCCTGGCTTGGCGTCGATGATATGCTCTTTGCCGTCGTGTTCGATATAGGTGATCTTGGCCATATTATCTTTCCTCCTCCCCTGCTTGCGGGGGAGGTGGCGGGCTTGTCCCGCCGGAGGGGGCTTGCAGACGGCGGGATTGCCCCATCCGTCACGGACAAGCCGTGACACCTCCCCCGATAAATCAGGGGAGGAGAATAAGGGTTTATCCCTTCGCGGGCATCATCTTCTTGATTTCGGCGATCGCCTTGGCCGGGTTGAGGCCTTTCGGGCAGACCTGCGCGCAGTTCATGATGGTGTGGCAGCGATAGAGCTTGAACGGGTCTTCCAGCGCTTCCAGGCGCGCCTTCTGGTTCTCGTCGCGCGAGTCGGCGATCCAGCGATAAGCCTGCAGCAGGGCCGCAGGGCCGAGATACTTGTCCTGGTTCCACCAGTAACTGGGGCATGAGGTCGAGCAGCAGGCGCACAGTATGCACTCGTACAGACCATCGAGCTTGTCACGGTTGGCCGGGGTTTGCAGCCGTTCCTTTTCGGGGTCTGGGGTCTTCGATTCCAGCCACGGCTCGATCGAGGCGTACTGGTTGTAGAAGCCCGACAGGTCGGGGATCAGGTCCTTCACGACCGGCATGTGCGGCAGGGGGGCGATGGTGATGTCGCCGCTGAATTCGTCATGGCCCTTGGTGCAGGCCAGCGTATTGCGCCCGCCGATATTCATGGCGCAGGAGCCGCAAATGCCTTCGCGGCAGGAGCGGCGGAAGGCCAGGGTCGAGTCGATATTGTTCTTGATGTAGAGCAGCGAGTCGAGCAGCATCGGGCCGTGGTCGGCCGAATCCACCTCATAGGTATCCCAGCGCGGGTTCTCGCCGGCATCGGGATCGAAGCGGTAGATCTTGTAGGTGCGCGTCGTTTTCGTCCGCTTGGCGGCCTTGTAACGCTTGCCTGGCTTGATCTTGGAATCGCGGGGGAGGGTAAGCTCGACCATATCAGTAAACCCGTGCTTTCGGCTGAATGTAGGCGATGTCATTCGTCATGGTGTAGGTATGCACCGGACGGTAATCGGTCCTGACCTGGCCGGAAGCGGTGTCGATCCACATCAGGCTGTGTTTCATCCAAACATCGTCATTGCGGTTCGGGAAGTCTTCGCGGGCATGGGCGCCACGGCTTTCCTCACGGTTGGCGGCGGAATTGACCGTCACCACGGCCAGATTGATCAGGTTGTCGTATTCCAGCGCCTCGACCAGATCGGTGTTCCAGATCAGGCCGCGATCCTTGATGCCGATATCCTTCGAGGCGGCGTGGATTTCACCCAGGCGTTTGACGCCTTCGGTCAGGGTTTCGCCGGTGCGAAAGACGGCGGCGTCGCGCTGCATGGCGGTCTGCATGTCCAGGCGCAGTTTCGCGGTCGGGGTATTGCCATCGGCGTAGCGGAAGCGGTCGAGGCGGTCGAGATGAGCCTGGACGACAGCCGGAGCCAGCGCCTTGTGCGCCACGCCCGGCTTAACCAGTTCCTTGGCGCGCAGGCCGGCGGCGCGGCCGAAGACCACCAGGTCGATCAGCGAGTTGGAGCCGAGGCGGTTGGCGCCATGGACCGACACGCAGGCCGCTTCGCCCACGGCCATCAGGCCGGGCACGACCGTATCGGCATTTTCGCCGACCTTGGTCAGCACTTCGCCGTGATAATTGGTCGGGATACCGCCCATATTGTAGTGGACGGTCGGAATGACCGGGATCGGTTCCTTGGTCACATCGACGCCGGCGAAGATCTTGGCGCTTTCCGAGATACCCGGCAGGCGCTTATGCAGGATTTCCGGCGGCAGGTGATCGAGGTGCAGGAAGATGTGGTCCTTCTTCGGGCCGACGCCGCGCCCTTCGCGGATTTCCATGGTCATGGCGCGCGAGACGACATCGCGCGAGGCCAGGTCTTTCGCCGAAGGGGCGTAACGTTCCATGAAGCGCTCACCGGCCGAATTGGTCAGGTAGCCGCCTTCGCCGCGCGCGCCTTCGGTGATCAGGCAGCCCGAACCGTAGATGCCGGTCGGGTGGAATTGCACGAATTCCATGTCCTGAAGCGGCAGGCCGGCGCGCAGCACCATGGCGTTGCCGTCGCCGGTGCAGGTGTGGGCCGAGGTGGCCGAGAAATAGGCGCGGCCATAGCCGCCGGTGGCCAGGATGACGAGATGGGCACGGAAGACGTGGATGTCGCCATTGTCGAGCTGCCAGGTGGTGACGCCGCGGCAAATCCCGTCATCCATGATCAGATCAAGCGCGAAATGCTCGATGAAGAATTCGACATTGTTGCGCACGGACTGGCCGTAAAGCGTGTGCAGCATGGCGTGGCCGGTGCGGTCGGCAGCGGCGCAGGTACGCTGCACCGGGCCTTCGCCGAAGTTGCGCGTCATGCCGCCGAACGGGCGCTGGTAGATCTTGCCGTCTTCGGTGCGCGAGAAGGGCACGCCCCAGTGTTCGAGTTCGTAAACCGCCTTGGGGGCGTTACGCACCATGTATTCGATGGCGTCCTGGTCGCCCAGCCAGTCCGACCCCTTCACGGTGTCGTACATGTGCCATTCCCACTTGTCCTCGCCCATATTGCCGAGTGAGGCGGCGACGCCCCCTTGAGCGGCCACGGTATGGGAACGGGTGGGGAAGACCTTGGTGATGCAGGCGGTTTTCAGGCCGGCCTGACCGGCGCCAAGCGCGGCGCGCAAGCCGGAACCGCCCGCGCCGATCACGACCACGTCATAATCGTGATTGATGATATTGTACGGTTTGGTCATCGATTAAGCCTTGAATGCCAGGAACAGGCCACCCAGCGCTGCCGCGAGCAAGGCGAGGCAGAACAGCAGATTGAGCAGCTTAAGGGCGCGGGAATTAGGGAAATAGTCGAGCAGGTTGGCGTTCAGGCCCATATAGGTGTGCCAGACGGTGATGACGAAGGTGAGCGCCATCAGGCCGGCGTTCACGGGCGCCTTCACGAAGGCCAGCGCCGCTTCATAGCCCTGGTTCATCAGGCCGAAGGCGCTCCACAGCGCCCAGCCGGTCAGCACGATCAGGGCGACGGAGGTCCAGCGCTCGGCCAGCCACTCGCCGGCGCCGTGCTTTTCCGATTTCTTCCAGTCCTTCGAGGACCGCTGACGCAGATACGAATCGACCATTACAGCACCACCTTGCCCGTCGTGAACAGAACCACCCAGAAAACGACCGTCATGACAATGCCGCCGATCAGACCCCACCACGCCAGGGCGTTGGCCGACTTGAGCTGGAAGCCGATCGCCATGTCCCAGATCAGGTGGCGAAGACCGCCGGTCAGGTGCAGGAAGCCGGCGAGGCTCAAGCCGAACCAGACCAGCAGTCCGAAAGGCGACCTGGCGAAAACCAGGAAAGCCGTATAGGCCTGCGGACAGATGCCCGACGCCGTGATGCCGATGGCCAGCAGCCAGGCCGCCACCAGCACGGCCCCCACGACCAGCGCCAGGCCTGTGGCCCGGTGCAGGATGGAGGTGAACATGGTGATGTGAAAACGCCATATCTGCAAATGGGGAGACATGGGCCTGAGTGGCGTCTGGGGAGGAGTCTGAGACATATTAAGTGGCCTTAACCAATGTCTTGTACGGAACGGCGCAACAGCCGTAGCCGGAAACGTTACACTTGCGGGTCTTTTAGACCCTGAAAGCCGTGTGTCAATCAAGCTTTCGACATGAAAAGCCGTTTTTTGCACCTGCACTATGAGAACGCTTCGCATCCTCAGAAGTCCCGGTGCGGCAAGGCCTTCACAGTGATGTGACTCGCTGCATCTGCCCCAGCTTCGACAAATTTCCGTTGTTCACTCGTGAGGTGAAAGAATTCTTAACACGCGCCTGATTAGCTCATGATGGCGGCGCGTCATTCGTTTCGCCGACCCCTCCGGTCTTTTAGTTGAAGAGAGTGTGCCCAGCGTGATTTCCGCCCTGATTCTTTCCGCGGCCCTGATGGCTCAGGATGACCTGACGCCCTCCGTTTCCTCCCGGCCCGCCGCAAGCGCCTCACTGCCTCCGCAGGCGACCATGCGCCCGGATTCGCCGGAAGCCGCCGCCGCCGCCGATACGGCGCCTCTGACCGGTGCGGCGGTCAGTGTCGATGCCTATCGCCGCGATTACGAAGGGCCGAAGGATGCGCGTGAACTCAGCTACGATTCCGGCCTTCTGTCGGCTTACCGGTCCAAGGAAAACCAGATCGGCAATATGGAGGGATCATGGGTTGTGGCCGCCGCGAACGGCCGGAAGCTGGTGGGGCTGGAACTGCGCAGTGAAAATGCCGTCAGTGGCCGCATAGAGGGCGCGTGGCGTTCGCTGCTGGCCGGTTTCGGTATGAATCATTCCGGTTTTGTGTCGGATATCAACATGACCGGGCCGGATATGGAGGTCACCTATTATGCCGGCGGTGCGCGTTCGCCGACCATCCTGCACCTGACCAGGGGCGGTGATGCGCAGTGGCGCGGTTACATGCTGGAGCCTGATGGCGAAAAGACGCCGGTGACCATGACGCAGGTCCGTTTGGGAAATTAAACCGGGGAATTAAAAAGGGCGGCCCGTCAAAAGGCCGCCCTTTTATTTATCTGTCTGAATTTCGTGTCGCGCTTCGTTGGCGACGCTTATCCCTATTTGAATTTCGCGTCCCGTTTCGCAGCGACACGAAGACGCAGGGCGTTGAGCTTGATAAAGCCGGCGGCGTCGCGGTGATCGTAGGCGACCTTGCCTTCCTCGAAGGTGACCAGATCCTGATCGTACAGCGAATATTTGCTCTCGCGGCCGGTGATGGTGACATTGCCCTTGTAAAGCTTGACCGTGACGCGGCCGGTGACATTGGCCTGGCTGTAATCGATAGCGGCCTGAAGCATTTCGCGCTCCGGCGAGAACCAGAAGCCGTTATAGACCAGCGAAGCGTATTTCGGCATCAGCTCGTCCTTCAGGTGCATGGCGCCGCGATCGAGCGTGATCGACTCGATGCCGCGGTGCGCCGCCAACAGGATGGTGCCGCCGGGCGTTTCATATACGCCGCGCGACTTCATGCCGACGAAGCGGTTTTCCACCAGGTCGAGACGGCCGACGCCATTGTCATGACCCAGTTGGTTCAGTTTGGTCAGCAGGGCGGCGGGAGACAGGGCCACGCCGTCGATGGCCACCGGATCGCCGTGCTCGAAATCGATGGTGAAGACGGTCGGCTTGTCAGGTGCTGCTTCCGGCGAAATGGTGCGCTGATAGACGAATTCCGGCGCTTCGACCGCCGGGTCTTCCAGCACCTTGCCTTCGGAAGACGAGTGCAGCAGGTTGGCGTCGACCGAGAAGGGAGCATCGCCTCGCTTGTCCTTGGCGATCTGGATCTGGTGCTTTTCGGCGAAATCGAGCAGGGCCTCGCGGCTCTTGAAATCCCATTCACGCCACGGGGCGATGACGCGGATATCCGGCTCCAGGCCGTAATAGCCGAGTTCAAACCGCACCTGGTCGTTGCCCTTGCCGGTGGCGCCGTGCGATACGGCATCGGCGCCGGTCTGGCGGGCGATTTCGATCTGCTTCTTGGCGATCAGCGGACGGGCGATCGAGGTGCCGAGCAGGTACTGGCCTTCATAGACCGTATTGGCGCGGAACATCGGGAAGACATAATCCTTCACGAACTCTTCACGCACGTCCTCGATGAAGATGTTTTCCGGCTTCACACCCGCCGCCAATGCCTTGGCGCGCGCCGGTTCGATTTCGCCGCCCTGGCCGAGATCGGCGGTGAAAGTCACGACCTCCGCGCCGTATTCGGTTTGCAGCCACTTCAGGATGATCGAGGTATCGAGGCCGCCGGAATAGGCGAGGACGACTTTCTTGACGGGCTTATCGGCGGAAGCGGACATGAGCGTGTGACCTTAGGTTAAAGCAATCACGCGCGCTTTAAGGTTTTGGGGGGGGAGATGCAAGACTTAATGTGCGACTAACTCATGACAGCCAAGGCAATTTCATGCCAACGCTGTATTGTGATCCCATCTCTTTGATCTATGGCCAAGGGATGTTCAGCCTGCTTGATTGTGAACAACGGAACCATGTCCGGTTTACGCGACTGGACGGAGAGCGGCAGATTGACGACGCTTCCGTATGGCGTGATAGGGCTGGACAGCCATCCGAAATAGGGCGGACAGGCAGCGCGATTGGGATCATCCCAATGTTCATTGACGTCGACGAAGCTCTTCTCGCTCAATGAACTCCAAACCGAAAAGGCGAGGTTTTCGTGATGGCCGATAATCGGTATTTCGACATGACCTCTGATGAAGAAGTGTTCGCCATCAATGACGCAAAGGCTTTTGGTCAGTTCGACCCTTTGTTTGAACTCTTGCTCGGATACAAAAGCTCGCCAAGGGGCTTCAGTCCCGAAACAAGTGGGTATATCGTCGTGCTTCTGACCGCAGGCGCGGCATTTCCACCTGAACCCAAACATTCAGCCCCTCCAAGTTCGCCAGCCAGTTAAGCGCACGAATATCGTATGGGTCAAGGGTCGTTACGACCCTTGTTACACCGTCACCTGCGTGCCCAGTTCGACCACGCGGCCTGGCGGAATATGGAAGAATTCGGTCGGGTTGGCGGCGTTTTTCATCAGGAAGATGAACAGCTTGTCCTGCCACAATGGCATGCCCGAATTGGCCGAGGGCACCACCGAGCGTTTGCCGACGAAGAAGCTGGTGGCCATGATATCGAACTTCAGGCCAAGCTTGCGGCAAAGGCCAAGGGCGCGTGGCAAGTTCGGGCTTTCCATGAAGCCGTAGTTCAGCGTCACCTTCTTGAAATCGTCATTGATGATCTCGATGGTAACGCGCTTGTCCTCTGGCACGCGCGGCACGCCGATGGTCTTGACCGTCAGGATGATGTTCTTCTCGTGCAGAACCTTATTGTGCTTGAGATTGTGCATCAGGGCCACCGGCGCGGAATCGGCGTCCGAGGTCAGGAAGATGGCGGTGCCGGCGGCGCGGTGCGGCGGGCGCTTGCCGAGCATGTCGACCAGATCGAGCAGGGCCACGCTGTCACGCTTGGATTTCTCGGTCAGGGTGCGGGTGCCGGTGGCCCAGGTCAGCATGATCAGGACCAGCATCCCGCCGAGCATCAGCGGGAGCCAGGCGCCCTGCGGAATCTTGAGCAGGTTGGAGCCGAAGAAGATGAGGTCGAGCGCGCCGAGCGGAATGAGCAGCAGCCAGGCCTGCCAGCGCTTCCATTTCCAGACATGGCGCAGGAAGACATAGGCCAGGAGCGTATCGACCAGCATGGCGCCGGTGACGGCGATGCCGTACATCGAGGTCAGGCGGTCGGTCGAGCGGAAGGCGAACAGCAGGACCAGCACACCCACCATCAGCATGGTATTGATCTGCGGCACGAATATCTGGCCGGCCTGGGTTTCCGAGGTGCGCTTGATGTCGATGCGTGGCAGAAGGCCGAGCTGGACCGCCTGCTGGGTGATCGAGAAAGCCCCGGTGATGACCGCTTGCGAGGCGATGACCGTGGCCATGGTGGCCAGCAGGAAGATCGGCCAGTAGGCGATTTCCGGCACCATGCGCCAGAAGGGGTTTTCGCGCGCCGAAGGGTCGGCCAGGGTCAGCGCGCCCTGACCGAGATAGTTGAGCGTCAGGCAGGGCAGGGCGAAGAACAGCCAGGAAAACTGGATCGGTTTCTTGCCGAAATGGCCCATGTCGGCATAGAGCGCCTCCGCGCCGGTCACCGCCAGAAAGACCGAGCCTAAGATGACAAAGCCGGTGAAGCCGTTGGCCAGCAGGAACTTGATGCCGTATTGCGGCATCAGCGCCACCAGAATGCCCGGCTGGTCGAAGATATGGTAAAGTCCCAGTCCGCCGAGGACGCAGAACCACATGGCCATGACCGGGCCGAAGAAGCCGGCCACCTTGGCGGTGCCCTTGGATTGCACCAGGAACAGGGCGATCAGGATAAGCGCCGATATGGGCACGATCAGGTGATGAACCCGTCCGCCGATGCCGGGCGCGTCCCTCAGGCCCTCGACGGCCCCCAGCACCGAAACCGCCGGCGTGATGATGCCGTCGCCATAGAAAAGCGCCGCGCCGCAGATGCCGAGAAAAAAGACAGTGGGCGAATATTTGCCGAGTGCCTTTTGTGTCAGCGCCATCAGGGCCAGGGTGCCGCCTTCGCCCTTGTTGTCGGCCTTCATCAGAAAGATGACGTACTTGACCGTCACCACCATGATCAGCGCCCAGAAGACGAGCGAGATCACGCCCTTGACCGCCAGTTCGGCATTGGTGCCTTCGCGGGTGTGGAACAGCGCCTCGCGCATGGCGTAGAGCGGGCTGGTGCCGATATCGCCGAAGACGACGCCGATCGAGCCGACCACCAGGGCCATGAAGCCTTCGGTGCCATGGCCGTGGCTGGATACCGACTCGCTTTCCGAATGATGGGGGTCGCCGGGATTGGGCGGCGGGGCGGCGTTCTCCGCCTTCATCGTATCCGAGCCGGGGCCGATGGCCGGCGTCTCAGGAGGGGTGTCCCCGATCATGCGCACTCTCCTGAGGACACCGGAAAAACAAGATGACACATAGTCACTACGGGAGGCCCTCGCTTGAACTGGGCGCTATTACGCCTATTTATTACCACATTCAATCTCGAATCTGGCGGGCATCTGGCGCGGTACCGGGTGGGTTCGCGCCATTACAAAGGGGGGCGCGAGGTCTGCCCCTATGAAGTTGTCGAGAAATGTCGTATCAAGGTTGAGCATATGTCCGACAGTCAAAGATTTCCCGTGGCCGCCCATACCCTGGCCTATCTCGCCCACAAAAACGCCTATTCCCGTGAACAGGCGGTGTCGTCGTCCGTGCTCGCCGCCTCGATCCCGACAAACCCGGTCGTCATCCGCCGCATGACCACGCAACTGGCCAGGGCCGGCCTTCTGGCCACCTGTTCGGGGGTTTCCGGCGGGGCGTGGCTGTTAAAAAAGCCGGAACAGATCAGGCTCGATGAGGTTCTGAAGGCGGTCAATGGCTGCGCCCATCTGGGGTCCGCGCCCCTGGGCGCCGAAGGCTGCCCGGTCAGTCAGGCCATCCCCAAGGCGGTCAATGAAGCCATGATGGCGGCCAATATCGCCGCGGCGCAAAGCCTTTCGACCTTCACGGTGGCCGACCTGCTGAAACACGCAGCCGACCTGCCGGTGGAATGCCCGGTGGAATAGGCGGTTTTATGCCTTGCCATTCAGTCGGTTGTCGTGTTTCGATCCGGCCCGGTCTTTCAATTGAGGTAATGACGTGACACGCCGTCTTGTTCTGATCACGGGTGGGTCTTCCGGCATCGGCCTGGCTTTCGCGCGCACCTATGCCGCGCACGGCTGGGATGTGGCGGTGACGGCGCGCCGGGCGGACCGCCTGGAAAAGCTGGTCGAGGAAGTTCGTCTGCGCTTCGGCGTCGAGGCGCACGCCCTGCCGGCTGATCTGGCCGATCCCGCCACGCCGGAAAATCTGCAAAAAAGCCTGCAGGCGCTCGGCCGCACCGTCGATGGCCTGGTCAATAACGCCGGTTATAGCCTGACCGGCGGCTTTGTCGCCAATGCGCTGGACCAGCATCAGGCGTTTCTCCGGGTGATGATGCTGGCACCGATGGAACTGACGCATCGCTTTCTGCCGGGCATGATCGAACAGAAATTCGGCCGCATCATCAATGTGGCGTCGCTGGCCGGTTTCCTGCCGGCGTCTCCCGGTGATACGCTCTATGGCCCGGTCAAGACTTTCCTGACGCGCTTTTCGCAAAGCCTGCACCTGGAGATGCGCGATCACGGCGTCCATGTCAGCGCGCTCTGTCCCGGCTTCACCTATTCGGAATTCCATGACGCCATGGGCGGGCGCTCGAAACTGAGCAAGGCCATTCCCGAATGGGCCTGGATGGGCGCCGATGAGGTGGCGCGCGAGGGCTATATCGCCGCCGAGGCCAACCGCGCCGCCTGCGTGCCCGGCGCGCCGAACAAGGCCGCCGCCGCTCTGCTTAAGGTGCTGCCGGATGACTGGACGATGGAGTTCAGTTCCGGCCAGTTGCGCCGGTTGCAGCGCTGAGGCGCGATCCTACTCGTCCGCGATGATAATGGCCGGATTTTCCGGCAGCGGAAAGTCGAACAGTCCGAAATCGAGCGCTTTTTGTGGCCGCGCCGCTGTCAGTGGGCCTTGCGACAGGGCGGCGATCTCTTCCGGCGTCAGTTCGCGGCCCGCCGCCTTCTTGCGCAGGTGCCGCGCTTGGCCGATGGGCGGGATGCCGGCGGCCTTGGCCTGCGCCACCGTCATGATCTTCCAGTAGCTCAAGGATAACTGCCATACCGAGGCCACCGACTCGCGTTTTTGCGGCCAGCGCTGTCCCCCGGCGAAAACCGGCTGCATCGGCTGCACCTTGCTGCGTTTATGATCGCGGATACGGCAGGTCAGCAGGCAGAAGCGGTCGCTGTCCGCCGGCATGAAGATCCGCCCCTTACGGTCGTCCTCGACCAGGCCGGCATAGGCGTCCAGCGCCTCGTCGCGCGTTTCGTAAAGCGGCCCCACGGTTTCCGTCACGAAAACGACGCGCGCCTTTGCCGCCAGTTCCGCCTCCTTTTCACGCACGGCGCGCAAGCCTTCGCCCGCTTTCAGACGGGTCAGGGCCTCATGGGCGCCGGCGGCGATGGGATAGGCGATTAGCGGCATATGCGTTCACGATTTGATCCGAGGGCTAGATAGACCCTAATACGCCTTTGTGGCAAATTTTTCGTGTATGCCTTGACGGATTTTATATATTTTGTTATTTAGCGAATTAACAAATAAGCAGGAATCATGTCCGAAGTCTATAAAGCCCTGGCCGACCCGACCCGCCGCCATATCCTTGAAATGCTGCGCCGGTCGGAGATGTCGGCGGGCGATATCGCGGCGCAGGTGCAGGTTTCCAAGCCGACTCTTTCCGGCCATCTCAATGTGCTCAAGGCAGCCGGGCTGGCCGATGTGACGCGCCATGGCACCACCCTGATTTACCGCCTGAACACATCCGTGCTTGAAGAGGCCGTTTTCGCGCTGATGAGCGCTTTCAAAATCGGCGTGCCTGACGAAAATCAAGACGTGGAGGGGGTGAAAAATGCGGTTAAGAAGTGAGCCGGTTCTGAGCCTGTGCCTGTGGCTGGGTGTTGTGCTCTTCTGTTTATGGGCGCGATCCCGGTTGCCGGACATGCCAATCGCCACGCATTTCGGTCTGGACGGCCAGCCGGACGGTTATATGCCGCGCGATGTGGGCCTGGCATTCGGTCCAATCCTGATGCTGGTCTTCGGCTTGCTGCTGTGGATATTGCCCGCCGTCTCGCCGAAAAATGCGTCGTTGAAGCGATCGCAATCCGCCTTTGACGCGGCGCAGCTCGCCATCATCGCTTTTCTGGCGGTGGTGCATATCGTGGTTGTCCTGAAAGCCCTGGGGGTTCAGGTGGATACTATCTCCATCCTGACGCTTGGCGCCGGCTTTCTTTTCCTGATCATCGGCAATTTGCTGCCCAAGACCCGTTTCAACTACTTCATGGGTGTGCGGACGCCATGGACACTTTCGGATGAGCGGGTATGGGACAAAACCCATCGTCTGGCGGGGCCGCTGTTCATGCTGACGGGTCTGGCTATCGTTCTAGCCGCGTGCCTGCTGCCGCAACCCTGGCAGATGGGGGTGCTTCTGGCTGCCGCAGTAGGCGCGTCTCTTGTCAGCTGCATCTATTCCTGGATCGTGTCGAAAAAGCCGCGCTAAATCCCGTCCGGCCCTGCTTTTTACAGGCGAATCAACTTGCTCTATAGTGCGGGTAACAGTGATTCGTATGGATGCCCTGATGGCTATTGCCTCTATCGCCTATACCGCCGCCGCTGGCGGATTGGCCCTGGCCCTGTCCACCACATGGCTGGCCCTGCGCAACCGTACGCTGTTCACCAAAGCCCGCGACCTGCTCGCCGCTGACCTGACCGCAAAAGACAGCATGTTGCGCGAACTGGATTCGGCGACCACGGCCTTCGATGAGGCCTTTCTGGCCGTCGAAGGCGATGTGGTGCGGCTGGTCTGGGGCGAAGATACCCTGCGCCATTGCGGTGAGGCATTGGGCCTGAAAGAGCTTGACGGCTCCTCCGCCATCGCTCCGCAGGTGGTGCAGGCGCTGGGCGACACCTCGCCCGAAGCCGCCGAAGGTCTGAAGCAACTGATCGGCGAAGGCAAGGCCTGCCGTTTCGAGGTTTTCGCCGAAACCCCGCCCAACAGGCTTAGCAACACCACGCCCGGCCTGACCCTGATCGTCGAAGGTCGGGCATCGGGCGCTACCGCCTGGCTGCGTCTGGCGATCGCCGGCGCCAGGGCCTCATTGTCTTCCGGCCCGTTCGCCCAGATGGCCGAGCATCTGCCCGCCCCATGCTGGATTTGCGCCCGTGACGGCCGCATCGTCTGGGTCAATGCCGCCTGGCTGAAAGCCGCCGAGGCCACCAGCCTCGAACAGGCGCTGAAAAACGGCCTGTCGCTCGACCGCAATGCCGATGCTCTCGTCATGGAAGCGCTGGAGCAGCATATCCGCCGCGAGGGCTTTCGCTGGCTGACGGTCGGCGGGCAGAGGCGCGCCTTCCAGGTGATCGCCGAACCGTTGAACGAGGCCTATGTCTGCGCCTACGCGATCGATGTCACCGAGGCCGAGGAAAGCCGCGAGGCCCTCAAACGCCACGCCAAGGCGCATGACGAAACCCTCGACGCACTGGAAGACGCGGTGGCCATTTTCGGGCCGGAGAAGCAACTGACCTTCCATAACCGCGCCTTCGAGAAACTGTGGGATCTGGAACCGGCCTGGCTGGCTGAACGGCCCACGCACGGCGAATGGCTCGACCGCCTGCGCCAGAAGCGCCGCTTGCCGGAAACCGGTGATTACAGCGGCTTCAAGGCGCGCGAACTGGAATTCTATGGCCTCACCCATACGGCCGATGACGAAATGTGGAGCCTGCCCGATGGCCGGTCTTTGCGCGTTGTCCGCCAGCCGCATCCATTGGGCGGGCTGCTGATCCTGTTTTCCGACAAGACCGGCGAACTGAAGCTGACCGCCCAGTTTAACAGCTTGATCCAGGTGCAGAAATCGACACTGGACCAACTCAACGACGCCGTGTCGGTCTATGGCAGCGATGGCCGCCTGCGCCTGCGCAATCAGGCGTTCGACAAGTTCTGGAATATCGAACCCGACGATATGGCGGCGGTGATGGATTTCAGCCAGGTGGCCGAACTGTGTCTGCCTCTGGTTCATGACCGCGGTTTCTGGAGCGAACTCAAGGCCCGCGTCACCGATACCGATCCGTTGGCCCGCGCCCCGCAACTGGGCGAAGTCAAGGTATCCGACGGCCGTCTGGCGCAGTGGCGCACCCAGCCCCTGCCCGATGGCGCCACGCTGGTCGCCTTCTCGGATATTACCGCCACCCGGCAACTGGAAACCGCTATCGAGGCGCGTGACGAGGCGCTCAATGAATCGGTGCGGCTGAAACGCGATTTCGTCGCCAATGTCAGTTACGAACTGCGTACGCCTTTGACCACCATCGTCGGTTACGCCGACCTGCTTCAGTCTCAAACGAACGAGAACCCGAAACAGAAAGCCTATCTCGATTCAATCCAGTCGGCGGCGCAGGAACTGGCGCGCTCGATCGATGACGTGCTCGACATGGCCCAGATCGATGCCGGCGAAATGTCGATTGTCCGCGCCGATGTCCGCCTGCTCGATGTCGTGGCCGAGGTCGGTTTGCGTCTCTCCGATTCATTCAAGGCGCGCGATGTGGCCTTCGACTATACGGGCGTGATCGAGGCCGGCCTGGTCCGGGTCGACGCCAAACGGCTGGCGCAATGTCTTGAACACCTGCTTGGCAACGCCATCCGCAACGCCAGCAATGGTGGCGCGGTCAGGCTGAACGCGCAGAAGGACGACGACAATCTGGTGCTGGAAGTGGCCTATACCGGGCGCGGCATCCCTTATCATGTTCAGGCGCATATCTTCGACCGCTATATCGGCCGCGAACGCGGTGGGCCGGGCCTGGGCCTGGCGCTGGTCAAGGCGCTGGTCGAACTGCACGACGGCTGGATCACGCTGGAATCCGAGCCGAACGAAGGCGCCAGCTTCAAGATTCACCTGCCGGGACAGAATGAAGCCGGCCGAGCGGAAGCAGGGCCGAAACTGGAATTGATTGAAACCCGGAAAAGCGAAAACGACGATCATGGCGATGATGCGGGTGACGATACCGTCGTGGATGTCGCCTGATCAGGGCTAACATTTCGCAATGGGAAGTGAGATTTTGCGGGGTTGATCCGGCCGGACGAAAAAGGCGATAGGTTCCGCACACCCCGTTCATTCCAACCGAAAGCCCCAAATGGCCAAGGATCTGCGCCGTCTGCGTCCTGTTATCTCCCGTTGGATGAGTCTGCGTCACTGGCGTTCGCAGGTCGTCTTCTGGAGCGGTGGCTTGCTGGTTGGCGTCGTGGCGGTGTTCGTGGCCGTCATCTGCGACCGGGCACAGGATATCTTCCGCCTGGCGCGCGGGCTTTACTGGTGGTTGCCGCTGATCCTGACGCCACTGGGATTCGCGGCCTCGGCCTGGGCCACCCGGCGCTGGTTCGGCGGCACGCAAGGCTCCGGTATTCCGCAGGTGATCGCCGCCACCGAAATCGTCCGCCATCACCCCAACGCGCTTGACCGCCTGGTGTCGATCCGCATCATCATCGGCAAGACGCTCCTTCTGTTTTTCGGCCTTCTGTGCGGTGCTTCGATCGGCCGCGAAGGCCCGACAGTGCAGATCGGCGCTTCGCTGATGCGGGTGGCGGGCAAGGTCGGGCGCATCGGCAATGAATCGGCCCTGCTGCTGGCCGGCGGCGCGGCAGGGGTGGCAGCGGCTTTCAACACGCCGCTGGCGGGGATCGTTTTCGCCATCGAGGAACTGGGCAAGAGCTTTGAGCAGCGTACCTCCGGCACGGTGATCTTCACCGTCATGCTGGCCGGGATCGCCTCACTGGGCCTTTTGGGCGATTACACCTATTTCGGTCGCAACACCACGCATATCATGGGCTGGCAGGATGCGGTGGCCGTGCTGGTCTGCGGCATAGGCGGCGGTTTTATCGGCGGCGGATTCAGCCGGGCGCTGGTATTCGGCACCCGACGCCTCGGCAGCGTTTTTAACGGCGCCCTGGCTAAAAGACCGGTCCTTTTCGCGGCCTTGTGCGGTGCGCTGGTGGCGGTCATCGGCGTTTCGACCGGCGGCACGATCTTCGGCACCGGCTATGCCGAAGCCAAGTCGCTGCTCACCGGCAGTGGTCATATCGCCCACGGATATGGCCCGCTCAAAGTGCTGGGCACACTTCTATCGTGCGTCAGCGGCATTCCAGGCGGGATTTTCGCGCCGTCGCTGGCGGCGGGCGCGGGTCTGGGCGCCGATATGCAGGTTTTCGTGCCGATGGTGCCGGTGGCCACCATGGCTCTGCTCGGCATGGTCGGTTATTTTTCCGGCGTGGTGCAATCGCCGCTGACCTCGTTCGTCATCGTGCTGGAAATGACCAATGACCACGACATGGTGATCCCGCTGATGGCGACCAGCCTGCTGGCCTATGGCGTTTCCAAACTGATCTGTCCGCGCCCGCTCTATCACAGCCTGTCGCAGGGCTTCGTCAAACAGGAACGCGAACGGCGCGGTGAAAATATCTGATTTTCCGGTACGAATGTCAGTTAGCTGGCGTGGAACAGCGCCCGCATCAGGTCGGACTTACTGATCATCCCTTCCAGCCGGCCGTCTTCATCGATAACGACGACATGGCGGCCGTCGCCCTTTGCCAGTATATGCAGCAGTTCCGTGGCCGGATCGTCCGCCTTCACGCGCGCGAAACCCGGCCGCATGATCTGGCCCGCCGGCAGGGAAGGATCGGCTTTCAGTGCGTCGTCGAGCCGCAAAAGCCCCATGACCTTGCGGCTGGCGTCGATCACCGGCAGCGCCTTGATATCGTAACGCTGCATATTGGCGATCGCCACGCCCAGAGCGGTGCGTGGCGGTATGGTGCGCAATTTGGTAATCATGATCTCGCCGCAGGTCAGGCGTGAAGCCAGCCGCTGATAGGCCTGCATCTCGGTCTGTTCGATCAGTTGTTCGACCTCTTCGCGGCTGATGGCGAGCGCCTGGTTGTAGCCCAAAAGGGCGGCTTCGAGATCGGACGGGTCGAAACGATGCAGGGCCAGTTGTTGCGGTGGCGTGGCGAAAATCTGCCGTTGCGGATATTTGTGGTCCGTCAGCCAGTGATAGATGATGGCCACGAAAACCAGCAGGACAGCGTTGATGGTCACCGGAAACAGCATGAAATGCCAGTCCGCCGTGCCAGACACCACCATAAACAGGGCCGTGCCGCCGCCGGAGGGATGCAGCGCGCGCAGGTATAGCATCAACATAATGGCCAGCGCGACGGACAGCGCCGCCGCCAGCGAGGTCTGGCCGAAAAAGTGCAGGCAGATCAGCCCGGAAAGCGCCGCAAGCAGATGTCCGCCGATAATCGGCCAGGGCTGCGACATCGGCGAACCGGGCACGGCGAAGACCTGCGCCGCCGAAGCGCCCAGCGGCGCCATCAGCCACCAATTCAGGTGAAAGTCATGGCTGACCAGGCTGCACACCATAGCCGTGATGACCATGCCGATAAAAATGCCGCCCACGATAATGAGGCGTTGACGGGCGTCGATACGTGTGGGCGGCGGAACGAAGGCGCCGATGCCGGTGAAGGCATCCTGCAAGGCTTTAAGATCAGGCGGGGTCAGGGTCTTTACCGTACCAGTTGATATTGCGGGTGAGGACCATAACGGTGGCGATGACCACAAAGGCCGCCACGGCGCCGATCAGCAGCGCATAGTCTTCCATTCGCATGAGCGTATAGATCATTCCGTACAGTAAAGAAAAGACCACCAGGGCAGCAAATCCACGGATTCGGCTTTTAAACACCATGCCGGCATAGACCGAGATCAGTCCGACCGTCGCCCCGGCGGCGGCGAGGAAGGCGAAATCGAAACCGATGCGTTCGGCCAGGGAGAGCAGCAACAGATAGAAGGTGATCTGCGCCAGACCGATCAGGATATATTGCGCCGGATGCAGTTCGCGCTTCGACGTGCTCTCGAAGACGAAATAGGTCAGGAAGACCAGCCCGACGAAGAGAAGCGCGTATTTCAGCGATCGCCCGACATTCTTATAGGGGTTAGTCTGCTCGACGAAGGACACCGACAGTTCCGACTTGCCGAGCGAGGACAGGCTGTCGAGATTGATCACCGCCGGCAGGCCGCGCGCGATAAAGGGCACCGACCAGGTGGCCCTGAAGCCTGATTTCAGGTCCTGCTCTCCCTTCATCAGCGGGGTTTGCTGATCATGATGGAAGGCGCGGGTGGCCGGCAGGAAACCGCCGCCGAAGGAGGGCGAATTCCAGTCGCCGGAAAGCGTCACCTCGGACGATTTGGCGTAGGCCAGCACGCCCAGCTTCTGCGCACCGGTAAAGCTCATGTCGAGCGTCACGTCATGCGGCTTTGTGGTGTCGAGCGCCGCAAGGGGACTGGAAAACAGATCGAGCTGGCCATTGCCGCCATCGGTATTGATATTCTGCGCGCCTTCCGGAGCCGGGGCGAGTATCACCGGCTGGCCATCGACCACGGCGACAATATCCTTGCGGGCGCCGCGCGAATCCGACGCGCCGGAGATCAGTTGCGCCCGGTTCCAGTCGAGCGTCGCATTGGCCGGCGCGGTCACCTGAGACAGGTCGAATCGGGCGGTGAAATGCAGATCGGTAGCATAGACCGGCACGCGGAACAGCGACCGCGAGCGGACCTCGCTCTTGCTGGTGGCGACGGCATTGCCGGTCACCGGAAAGACGACAAGCTGGCCGGTTTGCGAGGGCGTAGTGGTCCTGTTGCCCTGACCGTCGATCTCGGTTTTCGGCGGTGTGGTGTAGGGCACGGTGATGACGGGGCCGAGGAAGGTCTGCGGCCCGCCCATCAGGCCGCCGATCTCGCGCGTCACCTCTTCGGCGCGGTGGGTTCGGTCGATCAGCAGCAGGAAGACGCAGCCGGCCGGCACCGACATCAGCACGGCAAGGATGCAGACGATCAGAAGCTTGGCCCCCTTGCTGCGGCTGATGATCTGGCGCGGTGGCGGCGGGACGTATTGAGGCGTGGATGTAGTGGACATTATGGGTTTTCCTTGAAAGGTGTCCATTGCGGCAGCGAAGCGCTGACGGGCGTCACCCTATCATAATTTGAACATTGTTCAATATATTATTTGAACGCCGTTCAATTTTTGTAATCCTGTCGCGGCGCGCAATATTTCCGCAAAGACATTGCCTCGGCAAAAGCCTTGCGTTATCGAGGGGCAAAGCGGGCGTATCCCAGTGAGGCGCCCGCCGGGCTGATCAGTGTTTAAGGATAAGATCATGACGAATATGGTCACGGTTTTCGGTGGTTCGGGCTTTCTCGGCAAGCAGGTGGTGCGTGCCCTGGCGAAACAGGGCTGGCGTGTCCGCGTGGCGGTGCGCAAGCCGACCTTCGCCTATGACCTGAAGCCGCTCGGCGATGTCGGTCAGATCCAGGTGGTGCGCTGCGATGTCCGCCGCGAAAGCGATATCGCCCGCGCCCTCGAAAACGCCTCGGCCTGCGTCAATCTCGTCGGCATCCTGTATCAGACGGTCGGCATCAGCTTCGATGCCGTTCATCGTCAGGCCTCGACCTGGATGGCCGATATCTGCAAAACCAAAGGCATCCGCAATTTCGTCCAGGTATCGGCCATCGGCGCCAATCCGGACGCCGCCTCGAAATACGCCTCGACCAAGGGCAAGGCCGAACTGGCGGTGAAAAAGGCCCTCCCCTCGGCGGTTATCCTGCGTCCCTCGATCATGTTCGGCCCGCAGGATGGTTTCTTCACTTTGCTGGCCGGCCAGATCAAGCTGTTCCCGGTCATGCCGGCCATCGGCGGCGCCAATAACAAATTCCAGCCGGTCTATGTCGGTGATGTCGCGGACGCCGTGGCCCGCACGCTCGGCAATGCCGACGCTTATGGTAAGACCTACGAACTGGGCGGCCCGGAAGTCTTCGCCTTCAAGGACCTGATCAAGTATGTCGGGGCCGAGGTGCAAAGCCCGCGTCCTCTGGTCTGGACGCCGACGGTCGTCGCGCGTCTGATCGGACTGGCGGGTGATGTCCAGGCGGGCCTTAAGGGCCTAGTGCCGGTTGTGCCCGCGCCGATCCTGACCACCGACCAGGTGCTGCTGCTGGCCAATGATAATGTGGTGGCCAAGGGCGCGAAGGGCTTGAAGGATCTCGGCATCGCCGCCACGGCGGTGGAATCGATCGTGCCGACCTATCTGTGGCGCTTCCGCAAGAACGGCCAGTTCGCCGTTACCGCGTAAGTTGACGTTACGTCCTTCCGGCGATATGGCTTAGGCCTACGGGAGGGACTCCATGAAATATTCGCTGCTTGCCGGCGCGCTGATCGCCGCTGCCGTCGCTATGCCTGCGATGGCCCAAGACTGGCCTATGTTCATGGGCGATGCCCGGCACACGGGCATTGCCGCCACTGCGCTGACAGATATCACCAAACTAAAACCGGTCTGGCGGCATCGTCTGGCGGCGGAAATCAGCGCTTCGCCGGTTGTGGCTGGCAATCTCTTGTATGTCGCCGCCGAGAACGGCAATCTTTACGCCTTCGACCTGACGACACATAAGCAAGTCTGGCTCTATCATGCCGAGGGCGGAATCGGTTCCACGCCTGCCGTTGCCGATGGCAAACTGTATGTCTTAGGTCGTGACGGCTATCTGGCGGCGCTCGATGCGGCGACCGGCAAGGCCTTGTGGCGGTTCAGAACCGGCGGTGAAGCGCGGTTCGGCGTTCCCGGCGGCTACGGCATGCCCAGGGCGGATGGCATCACGCCCGATCCGTGGGATTTTTGGTTGTCCGCGCCGCTGGTGCAGGATGGCCGCGTTTATTTCGGCAGCAGCGATCATCATGTCTATGCGCTTGATGCCATTACCGGCCAAGAGACCTGGCGCTTCGAGGCCGACGACAGCATCCATACGGCCCCGGTCCTGAGCGATGGCCGTCTGTTCATCGCCACCTGGGGCACGAAGCTCTATGCGCTCGATGCTGCAACCGGCGCGAAACTTTGGGACTTCCAGGGCGGCAAGGACGCCGATATCGGCATCTTCCAGGGGTTCAGCGCCGCCCCCACCGTTGATGGCGATACGGTCTATATCGGATCGCGTGACGGTTATATGCGTGCTTTCGATATGGCCGATGGCACCCTGTGCTGGGCCTATGACGCGGAAAAAAGCTGGGTGCTGGCCACCGCCGCGGTCGATGCCGACAACCTCTATTTCCCGACCTCCGACACGACTATTTTCGTGGCGCTCGATAAAAGGACCGGCCAGGAAAAGTACCGCACCGACACCAGGGTCTGGACCTACACTTCGCCGGTGATCGCAGGCGATTATGCCTTCGCCGGCACCATGACCGGCGATCTCTATGGCTTCGATAAACGCACGGGTAAGATCGTGTGGCACTACCAGACGGACGAGGCGAAGGCCGATGCACTGGATTTGATCGATAATGCCGGCAAGCTGCGAATGGATGTATTGTTTCCGCAAGGCTTTCCGCCTGCGCCTGGCGTCGAAAATGTCAAGACGCTGGGCGCTTTCGAGGCCTCTCCGATATGGAGCGGCAACCGGCTGATCGCGGCCACGGCGAGCGGTGAAATTATCATTTTCAGCGCGGAATAAGCGGTTCCGACAGGTCGAACTGTTCAGCGGCAAAGGTCAGCAAGACCTCCAACGAAGTCTGCATCACATCGGGCGCATACTGCATGATCAGGCCCGCATTGTCTTCCTCATCAAAGGCGTGGGTGGCGTCGAGCGCCAGCGTGGTGACATCGACCCCTTGCGCTTTCAGCTTGCCGAAAATTTTCCGCGCATGCTTGATCGGTGTCAGATGATCCTTGTTCGCCAGCAACGCGAAGGTCTTCGGCCTGTGCAGCCATTTCGCCGTGTTGGTGCGCGCCGGAAAATTGATATAGGGGTAGACGAGATAAAGCCCCCGCAGCCGATCGACCAGTGCCGGGTCGGGATCGGCGATCCTTACGTTTCCGGCCCTGTTCAACGGCGAGGTCATCAGATCCATGATCGACCAGCCGCCATGGCTGAACCCGCTCAGGATCACCCTGTCCATATCGACCCGCCCACTCTGTTGCAGGCCATACAACACGGAGAGGACATCGCCGGCGCGTTCATACCCCTGTAACACCGTGCCGGTGCAGATCAGAGAGACGGCGAAATTGCGATCCCAGCCGCGCGGCTTGAAGCTATCGACGACATAGGCGCGCACCCCGGTCAGTGCCACGGCCCGCGCATAGAAATGCACATGCGGCCGCATGCCGCCGCAGCCGTGAAACAGGACAACAGCCGGCCGCACAGTGTCATCCTGCGGACCGTAGACGGTGATATCCGGTTCCAGCAGGGCATAACGCTGCGCCATCGTATCCATTGAAATTCCCCCCATTTTCCTGATCAGGCGCTCTGGAAAATATCCCTTACAAAACCCTCGAACGCCGCCATGGTTTTTTCATGGCTTCTGCGATCATAGGTCATCAGCGGGCCGAAATGAAGGGCGCTGTCCTCATCGAAACAGTGGGTGCAGTCAAGGTCAAGCCGTTCGACCGGCAGGCCTTCGCTCTTGAGATGATTGAAAATATGATCGACATGGCTGTGGCTGGTGAGGAAATCCTGTTTCGCCAGTACGGCCAGGGTTTTCGGTGCATATTGCCAGCCGTGCGTATTGGAGCGCGCTGGGAAGTTGACATAGGGGTAGACCAGAAACACGCCCCTGACGCCGCTCATCGGTTCCGGCGTCGGGTTTTTCAGCCGGGCCTCGCCTTCGCGGGTCAATTTTTCGGTCATCAGGTCCATGATCGCCCAGCCGCCATGGCTCCAGCCGGCTAGGATAAGATTGCCGGCATCGACTTCCTCGCGCTGACCAAGACCCCAGATTGCCGCTAGCACATCGCCTGACCGCTCGTAACCATGCAGGGCCAGGCCGGTGCAGACCAGGCTCATGGCGGCGTTCTCGTCCCAGCCGCGCGGCAGAAAGGAATCGATGACATAAGCGCGAAAGCCAAGCGCCTCGACCTGTCTGGCATAGGCGTGGATATGGTCGCGGACGCCATTGCAGGCATGAAAAAGCAGAACGGCGGGACGTTTGCTTTTATCCTTCGGCCCATAGGCGGTGAGGTAGGGTTCAAGGAGATTGAAGCGGTGCTGAAGTGTATCGAGCAATCAAAATACCCCTTGAAAATACGTAACTGTCACTCATATAGTTACCAAATGGTCTTCCGGCCAATCTATCTTGCTGGTGAATCAGAAATCGACCGGAAAAGCCAGTCCATAATATATTTAGCTTTTGTGAGAATGTCCCATGACCGCCTCCCCGCGCACCTCCGAATACCCTATCGACAAGCAATTCCTTGATCGCTGGTCGCCGCGCGCCTTCACGCAGCAGCCCCTGACCGAAGAGCAGGTCCTGACGGTGCTGGAAGCCGCGCGCTGGGCGCCGTCGGCCTCCAATCTTCAGCCGTGGCGGTTCTTTTACGGCCTGCGCGGCACGCCGGAATTCGACACGCTTCTGTCGCTTCTGGTGCCGTTCAACGAAGGCTGGGCCAAGGATGCCGGCGCGCTGATCTTCATCGCCTCGGTCACCTCGTTCGATGGCGAGCGCCAGAACATCACCAACAGTTTCGACGCCGGATCGGCCTTCATGTCGCTCAGCCTGCAGGCCCACAGCCTGGGCCTGATCGCGCACGGCATGGCGGGCATCGAATATGACAAGGCGCCGACGGTGCTGAACCTGCCGCAAAACCTCAAGCTGGAGGCCGCCGTGGCCATCGGCTATCAGGGCGATGTGTCGAACCTGCCTGACTTCCTGCAAACGCGCGAGACGCCTTCGGTGCGCCAGCCGCTGTCGGATATCGTCTTCAAGGGCCACTTCACCGGCGAGATCAAGGTGCCGGCGTAAGCGGCTGCGCTTCTGAAAATTAAAGCCCCGGATGTCCAATATCCGGGGCTTTTGTTTTGCCTGATTAATGCCTGAAAACGCGGACGCCTGTAAACACCATCGCCAGACCGGCGGCGTCGGCGGCGTCGATCACCGCCTGGTCGCCGATGGAACCGCCCGGCTGGATGATCGCCGTGGCGCCGGCGGCAGCGGCTTCCAGCAGACCATCCGGGAACGGGAAGAAGGCTTCCGAGGCACAGGCCGAACCTGTGGCCAGTGAATCCGTCAAGCCGAGGCCTTCGGCGGCTTCCTGTGCGCGCAGGCGGGCGATGCGGGCCGAGTCGCGGCGGTTCATCTGACCGGCGCCGATGCCGGCGGTACGGCCTTCCTTGGCGTAGACGATGGCGTTGGACTTGACGTGCTTGGCCACGGTGAAGGCGAACAGCATGTCCTCGATCTCCGCCTCTGTCGGCTGGCGTTTGGTGACCACCTTGAGGTCAGCCGCCGTAATGCGGGCAGTGTCGCGTGACTGGACCAGCATCCCGCCGGCCACCGAACGGAAAACCTGACCGCCGGCCAGCGGATCGGGCAGGGTGCCGGTGATCAGCAGGCGCAGGTTTTTCTTGGCAGTGAAGACGGCAACCGCGTCCTCGTCGACTTCCGGCGCGACCACGACTTCGGTGAATATCTCGACGATCTTTTCCGCCGTCGCCTTGTCCAGCTTGCGGTTGAGCGCCACGATGCCGCCAAAGGCCGATACGGGATCGCATTCGAGTGCGCGTTTGTAGGCGGAAAGCAGGTCGTCGCCCGTGGCCACGCCGCACGGATTGGCGTGCTTGACGATAACGCAGGCGGACTTGCCGAACTCGGCCACCAGTTCGATGGCGGCGTCGGTATCGGCGACGTTGTTATAGCTCAGTTCCTTGCCCTGAAGCTGCTTCGCCGTGGCGACGCCGGGGCGGTCCTCGCCGCATCTGTAAAAGGCGGCGGACTGGTGCGGGTTTTCGCCGTAACGCATGGTTTGCAGACGCTCGCCGGCGATGACCTTGCGTTCCGGATAGGCGTCGCCCAGTTGCCCGGCGAACCAGGTCGAAACAGCCGAATCGTAGGCGGCGGTGCGGGCGAAGGCGCGAGCGGCCAGGGATTTGCGCAGGGCCAAAGAGGTCGCGCCAGTATCTTTGACAGCCGCCAGCACCTCATCCATGCCGGCTTTATCAACGCAGATGCTGACATAGGGGTGGTTCTTGGCCGACGAACGGATCATGGCCGGGCCGCCGATATCGACATTCTCGATGGCCGTTTCAAACGTGCCGCCCGCGGCGATGGTGGCCTCGAAGGGATAGAGGTCGATCCAGACAATATCGATCGGGGTGATGTCGTGGTCTTTCAGCGCCTGGGCGTGTTCGGGCGCGTCACGATAGGCGAGCAGCGCACCATGGACCTTGGGGTGCAGGGTCTTGACGCGGCCATCCATCATTTCCGGGAAGCCGGTGATGTCGGCGACATCCTTCACGGCGATGCCGGCCTTTTGCAGGGCCGCCTTGGTGCCGCCGGTCGAGAGCAGTTCGACGCCGGCGGCGGCGAGCGCCTGGGCGGCGTCGATCAGGCCGGTCTTGTCTGAGAGCGAGATCAGGGCGCGTTTCGGGATGACCAGATCGGCGGCGGGCGGAAAATCAGGAGCGGCGGGCATGGGATATCCGTATATGGGGAGGGAATAATGCGCGCGGTTTACACGAACCTGTCACATTTGCCTAGGCCGGCCGGGTAACAAGCCGTAACGGGTTGCGACCGGACATGACAAAACCCCCGCCGTGGGTGAGCGCGGCGGGGGCTTCGCTGGTAATCGCGGTCTCAAGCCACAGGGGGCGTTTAGTAGCGAGACGAGTAGCGGTTACCATTGCTGTAATGCTTGTAGCTGTCATAGCGGACAGGCTGGCTGCGATAACCGTAGTTACGGTCGTCATAACGTTGCTGGCGCATGGCATCCTCGGCCTTGTTGCAGGTGTCCTTGCCCTGGTCCTTGCCCAGCTTGTTGCCCAGCAGGCCGCCCAGAACCGCACCGGCGACCGTGCCGATACCCTTTTCATTCTTGGCGACCTGGCTGCCGATCAGACCGCCGGCGACAACGCCCAGAACCGCGCCGGTCTTGGCGCTGTTTTCCTTGGTCATCTCGCACTGATAGGTGGTGCGGGCCGAGGCCGTGGCCGGAACCATGACGGCGGCGGTGGAACCGATGATCAGGCCGGAGGTGACAACAGCGGCCCCAAAAGTTTTCATACCGTTCTTAAAGATCTTGCTCATAACTTTAGTCCTTCGTGTCTTTGGCTTCCGGTTGATCCGATGTGCCGTTCATGAGGACAGTTATAAGCCGCCCAACCTGAACGGGATTTGATGGCTCCGTTCATGTTGGTTCAGAAAAGCATTTATTTTTGAATGCCTTAAAATGACTGTATCCCATACGAAAAAGGTCCCGCCGCATCCGGTAGGACCTTTTCAAAATGTCAGCGCGAAAAAATTATTCTCGGATATAGCGGTAAACCACCTTGTGCCGGTGCCCGTATTTGTCTGTCTCGTAGACCGTGCGCGTCCGGTAGGCCACTTCATCGATGCACTTCTTCTTGGCGTTGTTCTTGCCGACCTTGTTGCCGATCATGCCGCCGGCCACCGCGCCGCCGACCGTGCCGAGGCCGCGTTCATTCTTGGAAATCTGGCTGCCGATCAGGCCGCCGGCGATGGCCCCTACAATGGCGCCTTTCTGGCCGGATTTCTTTTGCTCATATTTGCAGCGATACGTCGGATAGGCTTCGGCCATGTTGGGTATGGCGGCCGTGCCGGCGATAAGGCCCAGGCTCAATACGGTGGCGGCAGCGGTTTTCAGTATGCGTGTCATGTGCTCTGCTCCTTAAATTATATGCGCGGGATCATGGCGCGGATTTGACCGGCAGTATCCGTTTTCCGATGTAAGGATGCAGTCAGGAGGGCAGGGCGCTCATATAAAGAGCCGGGCCGTTTTCAGGCTTCCGCTGGGGAAAGTTTCCAGCGCAGACGCGTCGGGGTGTCGAGCCTTGCCGCGCCATGCAGCACGATCAGGGTGGTTTTGCGCGCCATGCCCTTCTCGAAGACCGTGCCTTCGCTGATCGCCACGTCCTGGGCGTCATGGCGCAGCCACCAGCCGCGGCCGCCCGGTCCACGCAGCAGAATGCTCTTGCGGTCGCGCGCCAGCGAGGCCTGAACCTCCGGGTGCAGCAGGAATCGCACCGCATAGGGCGTGGAAACCGGCATCTGCTTTTGAGCGGCCCTGCCCGTGCTTTGCGGTGTCAGGCGGTCCTCGCCGCGCAGTTCGTCGCGCTGGGCGTCGACATAGAGGCGGCGCTCGTGTTTCAGCCCGAATTTCGGCCGCCAGCCTTCATGCTCCAGTTCCAGCAGGGTGCCGGAGTCCTCGGCTTCCACCCGGCGGCTGCGCACCTTGTAACGCGGTCCCTGGAGCGTGAAGTTAAGCAGTTCGCCAAAGCGGCCCGCCAGCGGCTTGAGAATCAGTTCGTCACCAAGGCTGAGCGTATTGGCCGCGCCGATGACGCGGAGCGCCTGATGCTCGGATTGCGCCGGTGACCACCCAGGCGAAACGATCAGCTTGTCACGGCCGCCCGAAACCTCGAACGTCATCGGATAATCGCAGGCCGCAAAGCCGAAATCGCCGGCTTTGGCTTCACCGGCGTCGACGAAGACGCTTAAAGAGCGGCCGAGCATCCGGTGATAGCGCCCCTGTTCCAGCACGTTCGGCAAAGCGGCCCCGGCCCTAGCTTCCGTATGGATCAGGGCCGGGGCGATCTGGTCTTCCAGCAGCGATTCCGCGCCCTGAAAGGCAACCAGACTGCCATCGGGGTGGCTGAGGGCGCGGACGAAGCGCGACAGGCGGCCGATATGGTCCTCGATATAGTCCGGCACGGGCTGGCTGCGCTGGCTTAAGGAATCGATCAGCAGCAGCAGGTCATACAACAGTTCCAACGCCTGTTCGGGACTGCGCGAAACCGGCGAACCATCACTTGAGGTGCTGCGGCGCAAAGCCTTGGGCAGACGCTTCAGGCCCTTGCGGCGGAAGCTGTCACCGACCTTGCCCGAAAGGATGCAGCCGATGGCCACCAGTGCCACGGCGCGGCTGGCCTGATACGCCGCGTTGTTATGCAGGCGCAGCAGATGCCGGCCTTGTTCGGCGATGGATTGCGCCAGGGTGTGCGTTTCCCAGGGTTGGCCGGCGGCGGCCAGCCGGCGCGCGAAGATCGACAGATTGATCAGCCGGCGCGGCAATACCGCTTCGCTCCAGGTAAAAGGCGTCCAGCTTCGGAAGGTCTTCTGCCATAACAGGAAAAGGCGCATGGCCTCCTTCGCGCCGTCATCGCCCTGGGTCATCAAATGCGGCAGCCATGCGAAACGGTGCAGTTCGATGGCGAAGGCGCGGCTCGGCGAGGCGCGGTTCCACGGATCGCCGGATCCCTGCACGCTCATGCGCGCGTTGGCGAGCGTGTAACGCCCTGAAAGGATCGCCTTTCCGAGCAAGGTATTGGCCGGACGGCCATCATGCGGCGCCGCCACGAAACCATCGGGCACCCGGCCTTTCAAAGTCAGGCGATAACCCGGCATCCCGAAGAGTTCGGCCCCCGCCTGCTTGCGCAGCCAGACCCCGATCACCTTTTGCCACGGCGTGGCGGCGGTGAGTACATCGGCCAGGGGAGTCGACTCATAGGCCTTCATCAGAGGCCTTTCAGCGTCTTGATATTCTGGGCATAGGCGGAAGGGCCGCCCTTGAAGACGGCAGTGCCGGCCACCATGGCCGTCGCGCCGGCCTCGACGCATTTGTGCGCATTTTGGGCATTGACGCCGCCATCGACCTGCAGGATAGCGAGGTGCCCCACGGCATCCAGCTTCCTGCGGATGACCTCGATCTTCTTCAACTGGCTGTCGATGAAGCTCTGGCCGCCGAAGCCCGGATTGACACTCATCACCAGCACCAGATCAATATCGTCCATTACCCAGTCGAGGATTTCGACCGGCGTGGCCGGATTGAGCACCACACCCGCCTTCGCGCCCAACTGACGGATATATTTCAGCGAGCGGTGCAGATGCGGGCCGGCTTCGGGGTGCAAGCTGATATAATCGGCTCCGGCATTGCGGAAGGCTTCGAGATAACTATCCACCGGCGAGATCATCAGGTGGCAATCGAAAGGCAGATTGGAGTGCGGGCGGAGAGCTTTCACCACGTCCGGCCCGATGGTGATGTTCGGCACGAAATGGCCGTCCATGACATCGATATGCACCCAGTCGGCGCCCGCCTCGGTGATAGCCCTGACTTCCTCGCCGAGTTTGGAGAAGTCGGAGGCCAGAATGGAAGGACAAATCAGGGGCGTGGTCATATCGGATACTCGCGGATTTGGGATACTTGGCTTAAGGTGCTTGTGTGTGTGTGGTCAACCGTTTTGGCGCCGCTTAGCTGCGTTTTAGGCGGGCGATAAAGAACCCGTCCTGTCCGCCGGGGCGCTGATGCGGCAGGAGACGCACCCAGCCCTCCGGCATGACCGATGCGGCCGGTATGCCCATATCAGCAGCGTTTTCAGGCAAAAGCTTGACGAGCGCGAAATCCTTATGGCGGCGCAGGAAGGCCAGAACCTGGGTTTCGCCCTCTTCACGTTCGAGTGAACAGGTCGAATAAATTAGATCGCCACCGGTTTTCACGCGCCTGGCGGCGGAATCGAGCAGGCGGTGCTGGACATCGGCCAGTTTGGCGATATCGGCCGGGCGTGTGGCCCACAGCACATCCGGCTGGCGGCGGAAGGTGCCGGTGGCCGAACAGGGCGCATCGAGCAGGACGATATCGAATTGGCGATCGTCCTCGTAATTTTCCGCATCGGCCATCTGGATATCGGCGGCCAGCTTCGTCCGCTCCAGATTTTCCTCGACGCGTTTCAGGCGGTTTTTCGAGCGGTCGAGCGCTGTCACGGTTGCGTCGCGCGCCGCAAGCTGCATGGTCTTGCCGCCGGGGGCCGCGCACAGGTCGATGGCCGTCCTGCCTTTGATATCGCCCAGCAGATTGACCACGACGGCAGCGGCGGCGTCCTGCACCCACCAGACGCCATCGTCATAGCCCGACCACTCCCGCATATCGCCGCGCAGGGCGGAGCGCAGGGTCAGGCCGCCGAGATCGGTGCCTTCCAGCGCCTCTTTATGCGCCTCAAGATCGGCCTGGGAGCGGAAGCTGAGATCTGTCGCCGGTTCCTCGGTCAGCATGTAGGCAATGCCATTGGCGTTATCCTCGCCATAGGCGCCTTTCCAGCGGGCATAGAGCCAGTCTGGGGCCAGCCTTGAGGCGATCGGCGCGGGCAGGCCGCCCTCACGTATGACCCCGCGCAGGATGGCGTTGATCAGCCCTTTGAACGGACGGGTATGGGAAGCGCGTTCGGCCAGTTTTACAGTTGTTGAAACAGCGGCGAAATCGGGCACATTCATAAAGCCGATCTGCACCAGGCCGATGCGCAGAAGGTCGCGTACGGCGGCTGAAGGGGCTTTGTGCGTGCGCTTTTCGATAATGTGATCGAGCTGGCCCAAACGGCGCAGCACCAGCAGGGCCATGGCGCGGGCAAAGGCGCGTTCGCCATCGCTGAGGGCGAGAAATTCGCTGCGGGTGACGGCCTCATCGAAACCGGAGCGCTTGGTCAGGGCCGCATCGATCAGGCCCATGGCGGCGATGCGCGCATTCATGCCGATATCGCCGTCGTCGGACGTATCGATCACCGGCTCGGCATGCCTGACCGGGGCCTGTTTGGCGGCGATCTTCGCGGCCATGCCCTTGGATGGCGGACGTTTGACGAGCTTGCGCTGAAACGAGGGTTTGCCGGCAGGTGGCTTGTTGGGGGCCATGGGGGCGCTTTCTTAAGATGCTTGGAAACAGGCGCCATATATTGCCCCGCGGGGCATCGCGTCAACCTTGGATAAATCCTTCCTTTCCTTGAACCGGTTGAATACAGACACCATCTGAGCTAAGCCACAGGCGAGAGGTATCACATGGCCAGCAACGACCCCAATATCATCGACGGTTCCGAAAACACTTTCATGGCGGATGTCATCGAGGCTTCGATGACCCAGCCGGTCATCGTCGATTTCTGGGCCACCTGGTGCGGCCCCTGCCGTCAGCTCGGCCCGGCGCTGGAAAAGGTGATCGGTGAGCAAAAGGGCAAGGTGAAACTGGTCAAGATCGATGTCGATCAGAATCAGGCCATCGCCGCCCAGATGCGCGTCCAGTCCATCCCCACCGTCTATGCCTTCGTCGGCGGCCGCCCGGTCGATGGCTTCATGGGGGCCAAGTCCGAAACCGAACTACGCGCCTTTATCGACAAGCTGGGCGTGGCCGATGACGGCGCCCCATCGGTCGATGACGCTCTGGCGCTGGCGGCGAAATCGGTGGAAGACGGCGATATGCCCAGCGCCATGGAAGCCTATGCCTTCGTGCTGGAGCAGGACCCGGAAAACCCGAAGGCCCTCGCGGGTATGGCGCGCATCTACCTTAAGCTCCAGCAGCCGGACCATGCGAAAGCCGTTCTCGATCAGGCGCCCGCCGATAGCACGGATGCCGAAATCATGGGCTTGCGCGCCGCGCTCGAACTGGCCGAAGGCGCCCAGGACGCTCATTTGGCCGATATCGCCGGCCTGCGGGCCAGGATCGCGCAGAATGACCGTGATTTCGACGCCTGGTACGATCTTGGCCGCGCGCTTGCCGGTCAGGGTGAAATGGCCGAAGCGATTCAATCTCTACTGGAAATCGTCAAGTACGAGCCGGAATGGAACGATCAGGCCGCGCGCACCTATCTTTTCAAGATTTTCACCGCGCTTGGTTCGTCGTCCGAACTGACAAAAGCCGGCCGTCGCCGTCTGTCGTCGCTCCTGTTTTCCTAAAGGCCCGTCATGACCGATATCGAAACCTATGCCCAGGACAGCAAAAAGAACGAGCTGGAAGTGGATCCGCGTCTGTTGGAAGCCTTGGTCTGTCCGGTGACCCGCCGTCCGCTGACCTATGACAGGGCGACGCAGGAACTGATTAGCCCCACCGCCGGCCTGGCCTATCCGATTCGCTCCGGCGTGCCGATCATGCTGGTCGATCAGGCGCGCAAGTTCGACCCGATCAAAGCCTGAGGTTAAGGCATAAGCCGGTTTTTCCCGGCTTTCAGCGGCCAGCTTTTGCCTTTCCAGACAAATTCTCCCGGCAGGGCCTGCGGCATATCGATTTCCGCCGTCAGGCCGCTTTTCGTCTGGTTGTAATGAACCGCTACCGGTCCGGCGGGTGTCTGCACCGTGGCTTCCAGTTGCTCCAGGTCGCCGAGGTGCGGTTCGATCCCTACCCGCGCATAGCCGGGTGCCGCCGACTGCACGCCGGCAACGATGGCCAGCAGGTCGGCCGTGGGGTGCGCGCTCCAGGCATGGCTGTCCGAGCGGTCTTCCAGCTTTGCTTCCGGCCAGGTCGAAAAATGTAGCGGCAGCAGGTCACGCCAGGTTTGCAGCAGGTCGAGGTAATGGTCGTTCAGGCCGGCATGTTCGTAGGCACGCATCAGATACCATGAAAAATAATAGCTGACGGGGATCAGCCCTTCCGCCGGCTCAATGCCATGCGAGGTGATACGGGTCAGGAGGCCGGCCTGCTGTTCCTTCGGCGCCACATCGTAAAGTACGGCCAGGGTGTTGGTCTGTTGTGAAAACAAGGTCTTAGACGGATCATCGGCATAGAGCCGGCGTTGCGCATCCCAGCATTGAGTCTGAATACCCGCCTTTATCTTTGCGGCCAGGGCCATGTTGTCTTCGCCCAGACGCGCGTCTCCCAGGGCGTGCTCAAGATCGGCGGCCTGTTGCAGGGCGCCGAGATAGATCAGCGAGGTCAGGCAGGATTCGCCATTATTGTCGAAGCTGGGAAAGGCGTCGCGGTCCTTGCCGACCCAATCGACGAAGTTCCAGGTCGGGTTCTTGCCCAGCAGACCGTCCGCGTGGACGTAGGGCCGGAACCACGCCAGTACTTCGCGGGCGCGCGGCAGATTGCGTGAAATGACCGCCGTATCCGGCTGGTTCATCCAGTAATCGTGCATCATGCCAAGCCACAGCAGCGAAAACGGCGCGATCGGATTACGGCCACGGCTGGGATAAGCGCCTTCGGTCAGTCCGCCCTCGGTATTCGACCAGCCGAAGGCGTCTATGGCATTGACCGCCAGCCGCTTGTCACCGGAAACGGCATAGGAAATCAGCATCTGGATGCGGGTGTCGCCGACATATTGCAACTGTTCCCAGTAGGCGGAATCCATATAGGTTTCGTGAGCATCAAGCCGTGCCGTGCGCCAGCCGATATCCCATATCTCATTGAGCGCCGGATCGCTGGCATGGAACCGGCCTGTGGCTTCAAAAGGATAGCCGGTTTCAAAGGTTTGCAGGCTGTCGAGCGTCAGCGGCTGGTCCTTCGTCTCGATATCCAGTTGCAGGAAACGCCAGACCCGCCAGTGCAGCGGCTCGAAAAGGACAGGTTCGCCACTGGCGATAAAGGTATCGGTCAGGCCGCGAACCGCGCGGTCACTCACTTCGTCGCGTATGCCTTTCCTGCCGGCCTTGTCATACAGGGCTTCGGCATAGGTGGCCCTGATCACGGCGTCCCGGCCGCCGGAAACCTGAAGCCGCGGATAGGCGGCCACCATGTTATCGCGCCGGATCAGCAAGGTGACATGGCTATGGGCCGGAATGACCTGCGGTGCATCGGGGAAAGCGCCTTCGCCGCGCACCAGATGGCCATTATCGGCCAGGGCGTAGGTCATTTGCGGCAGGGGATCGGGCGTCAGGGGGCGGGGTTTCGATACCGCTGCGGATTGCCAATCGGTTATGGCCTCACGCGCATCGATGGTTTCCGGCGCGCCGGCGACATAATAGCCCAGCCAGTCCGGCGTATCGATCTGCGTCATCCCGGATGACGCCTGATGGCCGCTGTCGTGCGCCACCTGCCAGCCGGGACCGGTATCCAATCCGGAAAAGGCGTCATCTTCGGCCTTGAGATAGAAGCCGGTGCCCGCCGATTGCTGGGAGAGCGGTCCGGTCTGCTTTTTCAGGTCGTCTTCGCCCGGAATAACGAAATTCCATACGGTGGCGCTGACCGTATTATGGCCCGCTGTCAGGTATGGCGCGATATCGATACGGGCATAACGCCAGTGCGCCAGATCGCTGGTGGCGGGACCGGAAGCGGCGCGCTCGCCGTTGACATACAGCAGGAAGCGGTTATCGGCGCTGATCTCGATCCACAGATGGGCCGGCGCCTTTTCGAGCGCAATATCCTTGCGGAAATGCAGGATCACGGGGGCGGGGGATTCGCCCGGCGCGGTAATCCAGTCCGCCGCCTGCGCACCGGCGGGTACGGCCAATCCGAGCACCAGCAGGATCAGCCGGAGCACCCTCATACAAGCTCGCCCCTGAGCAGCTTCGGCAGATCGCCCGTGGCGGCGCCGGCGTCTTCCATGACGAATTTGCGCAAGGCCGGGACGCGGTTGAACATACCGATGCCCACTCCGCGAACGGCCCGTAGCAAGGGGTTGCCGTTTGAGAACAGGCGCACGAAGCCGTCCATGATCGCTGACGTGCTGACATTATCGAAGCGCCGCCACCTGGCGTAACGCTCCAGCACCAGATCCGTGCCGATATCCTCGCCCAGTCGCGCCGCTTCGATCAGCACTTCGGCCAGGGCCGCGACATCCTTCAGGCCGAGGTTCAGCCCCTGACCGGCGATCGGGTGGATGCCGTGGGCGGAATCGCCCAGCAGGGCCAGCCGGCCCTTGTGCATCTCCTCGGCCAGGCCCAGGCCCAGCGGATAGATGAATTTCGGCCCCACTACAGTCAGTTCGCCCAGGAATTCGCCGAAACGCCCAAGCAGGTGATCGTAAAACAATTGATCATCGACCTGCATCAGCGCCTTCGCCTTGGCATGGGTTTCCGACCAGACGATGCAGGCGCGGTTGTCGTTCAGCGGCAGGATGGCGAAGGGGCCGGTCGGCAGGAAGTGCTCATAGGCGACATGGTTGTGCGGGCGTTCCATCCGCACGGTGCAGACCACGGCGCTCTGGTCGTAATTCCAGTTTATATGCCTGATCCCCGCCTTTTCGCGCAGGGATGAGTTGCGGCCCTCGGCGGAGACAATCAGAGGCGCGCGCAGGGTTTCGCCCGTATCAAGATCGACCTCGGCGAAGCTGCCGTCTTCCCGGTTATTGATAACCGCCGCCGGACTGATCAGGCGGATGTCTTGCCTGACAATTTCCTCGTAAAGCGCCTTGCGCACCTGGCGGTTCTCGACCATGTAGCCCAGCGGTTCGTCGCCGGTGCGGTCGGAGATTTCATCGGCGGCGAAATGCAGGAAAAACGGCAGGGGCGCGGGCGACGAAGCCCCTGGCAAATGGCCGTCGGTGACAAAAATCTCATCCATGCGGCAGGCGTGTTTTTCCAGGACTTCCCCGACGCCAAGCGCTTTCCATTGCCGGAAACAGGCATAGGCGATAGCGGAGGCGCGGCCGTCGAAAGAGGCGTCAAGCTGCGTGTCGAACGGCTGCTTTTCGATCAGGGCGACCTCAAGTCCGCCTGATTTCAGGGCCAGGGCCAGGGTCATGCCGGCCATGCCGGCGCCTGCGATAACGACATCATATGTTTTCATGCCGGCATCATAGCCATGGTGGATCGCCGGCGCAATGTGGTCCGGTGACGCGGTTCTTCGTCTCATGGTAAACAGGTCTTAACCCTTTTCGTGGCATCTGGTCAGGCTCAGTCTCCTGTTTTGAAGCCGTGATACGATACCTATGTCCAGCCTGACCCTGACCGTTTGGAACGCCGTCGAAAACCGTATGCGCGCTGTCTGGCAATCGCCGCTTATGGCGCGTTTGCGCGGCGCATTCACGGCCCTGGCGGGATTTTCCGGCTTTATCGCGCTGGCCACCTATCATGCCGAAGATTCCAGCTTGAATACCGCCGGCCATGGCGACATCCACAATGCGTTGGGGTCTTTCGGCGCGGTGATCGCCGATATCGGCAGCCAGTCGATCGGCCTGGCGGCATGGCCCGCTGCCGCCCTGATGATCTATTTCGGCCTGCTGCGCACCTTCCACCCCGATCCCGACCAGACGCGCCTGAAACTGCGCATCCATGCTCTGTGGGCCACCTTGTTCGTGCTGGCCTTGAGCGCCGCCATCGCCCCAATCATGACTTCGGATGATCCGGTGCTGAAACAGAGCCTTGGCGGTTTCTGGGGATCGGGCATCCATAACCTGCTGAAGGCGCTGTTCGATTTCATGCACCTGCCGGGCGCGGATATCATCGCCAGCCTGATCTATGCCGGTCTGGCGCTGCTGGGTTTCAACAAGGCCCTCAGCCTGAACATGGGCCATTATCTGCACCTTTCCGGACTGATCGGCGGCGTGGCGCAAAAGGGCGTGTCGGCCATGGGCCTGGGCCGCGCCGCGGTGATCGCCGAACCGGCCGCCAGCCGGAAGGCAAAGCGCGCGCCGAAGGTGAAGGTATCGGTCGATGAAGAAACATTCGATGCGCCGCCGGAGGCGCCGGCCTTCGCCCCGCGTATCTCGCCCAATACCGTAAAGACCGGTGCCCTGCCGCCGCTCGAAGACGAAATGGCCCCTTATGAAGACCCGGATTTCGCCGATATGATGGAAACCCCGGTTTCCGAGGTGAAGCCGATCAAGCCGTCTCCGCGCGCCGAAGCCGAAAAGCAGCCGGTCTTCGACTTCCTGCGTCCCGGTAATTTCCGTCTGCCGGAGCTGTCGATTCTGGCCAAGCCCAAGGCGCGCAATCATACTTTTGACGAAGAGTCCCTGCGCCAGAATGCCCGGATGCTGGAAAGCGTACTGGCCGAGTTCGGCGTGCGCGGCGTGATCGACCAAATCCGTCCCGGCCCGGTCGTTACTCTTTATGAACTGGCCCCGGCCGCCGGCGTGAAAGGCGCGCGCGTCGTGGCGCTGGCCGACGATATCGCCCGTAATATGTCCGCCCGTTCCTGCCGCGTTTCCATCGTTCAGGGCCGTAACGCCATCGGCATCGAACTGCCCAACCAGGTGCGCGAAACGGTTTATCTGCGCGACATGCTGGCCTCGGCCGAATTCGAGCGCGCCGGCCATACCCTGCCCATGGTGCTCGGTGAAAACATCGGCGGCGATCCTTATGTCACCGATCTCGCCAAAATGCCTCACCTTCTGATCGCCGGCACCACCGGTTCGGGTAAGTCGGTCGGCGTCAACGCCATGATCCTGTCGATTCTCTACCGCCTCGATCCGGAACAGTGCAAGTTCATCATGATCGACCCGAAGATGCTGGAACTCAGCGTCTATGACGGCATCCCGCACCTGCTGGCGCCAGTCGTCACCGATCCGAAGAAGGCCGTGGTGGCGCTCAAGTGGACCGTCAAGGAGATGGAGGACCGCTACCGCCGCATGTCCAAGGTCGGCGTCCGCAATATCAGCAATTTCAACGAACGCGCCCGCGCCACGGCCGCCGAAGGCAAGAACTTCGTCCGCAAGGTCCAGACCGGCTTCGACGAGAGCGGCCAGCCGATCTACGAATTCGACGAAATGGTGCCTGAACCCATGCCCTATATCGTCGTCATCATCGACGAGGTGGCCGACCTGATGATGGTGGCCGGCAAGGATATCGAAGGCGCCGTCCAGCGTCTGGCCCAGATGGCCCGCGCCGCCGGCATCCACCTGATCATGGCCACCCAGCGTCCCTCGGTCGACGTCATTACCGGCACCATCAAGGCCAACTTCCCGACGCGGATTTCCTTCCAGGTCACCTCGAAGATCGACTCCCGCACCATCCTGGGTGAACAGGGCGCCGAACAGCTCCTCGGCCAGGGCGACATGCTCTATATGGCCGGCGGCGGCCGCATTACCCGCCTGCATGGTCCGTTCGTTTCGGACGAGGAAGTCGAAGCCGTGGCGCAATTCCTCCGCGACCAGGGCGCGCCGCAATATCTCGAAGACGTCACCTATGGCGGTGATGAAGAGGGCGGTGACGGCGGCGGCATGGGCGAGGGCAGCGGTTCCGGCGACGACCTCTATGACAAGGCCGTCTATTTCGTCACCTTCGACCGCAAGGCCTCGACCTCATACATCCAGCGCAAGCTCCAGATTGGCTATAACCGCGCCGCCTCGCTGATGGAAAAGATGGAAATGGAAGGCGTGGTCGGCCCCGCCAACCATGTCGGCAAACGCGATATCCTCGTAGGCCCGCCTCCCGGTCACTAGCAGGGTCACGGACCCTGCGCCCGGAATCGCTACAGCGCAGATTTTAACGCCAGAACCTCTCCTCCCTATTTCCCAAATAGGGAGGTGGCAGCGCTCCTCTAAGCTTTCAGAACAACCCGTCCCGAGATCAATCCCTCCGAACGCGCGGTAATCGTCACCAGTCCGTTACCCTTGACCTGCACGATTGCCTGAGCCAGGCCGTTAAACGCCTTGCGATAAAGTGCCTTGTCCGGTTCATGACTGGTTGGGTTGCCATTGCCGACCCCGATCACTTCCGCCGGGCCCTCGACATCGAAAAAGATCAGGTTATCGGCTTTCGGCACGGTTATGCCCGCCTTGTCGAACACTTCGGCCCTCAGCACGGCGATATCGTCCACCCGGTCCGCTGTCAGGACCACGCGCACCGCATCACCCGCCGTCACACGCTCGGCCTTCATGGCCACCTTGCCATTGCGATAGCCGTAGGCGGTGATCTTGCCAGGTACAAAAGGCACGGCCCATTCCAGATGATAGTCCTTCACTACATCCTTGTGGCCCACGGACTTGCCATTGACGAACAGCTCCACGGCTTCGCAATTGGAATGGACCCAGACGGAGATATCTTTTCCCGGCGCCCAGTTCCAGTGCGGGAAGAGGTGCAGCACCGGCTTGTCGGACCACCACGCCTGATAATACCAATAATTATCCTTCGGGAAGCCGCACAGGTCCATGATGCCGAAATGCGAGGTCACTGACGGCCACCAGTTGAAGGGCGTCGGTTCGCCGCGATAATCGAAGCCGGTCCAGACAAAACCCCCCAGCAGGTTCGGCGTCTTGTTATACAGCGGCCACCAGTTTTCCGCCGTATGCCCCCATTTCGGCGCGGTGGTATCATAGGCCGGCACATAAAGCCTGGTTTCCGAACGCTCATATTCGCCGCGCGTGCAAAGCGTCGAGGCTGTTTCGGTGCCGACCACCGGCAGGTCCGGATATTTTTCGCGCACCGGTTCCAGCCGGGTGACGTAATAATTCACTCCCAGCACATCGAGCGATTCCGTGATGCCGAAGCCCTGGCCGTTATTCATGGCCGCCGTCACCGGGCGCGTCGGGTCCAGCCGTTTGACCAGACGGCGCATATCATGGGCGATTTTCGCCCCGCGTTCTGTGCCCTGTTGCGGTTCTTCGTTGCCGATCGACCACAGGATGATGGACGGGTGATTGCGCCCGCGCCGGATCAGGGTGTCCAGTTCGGCCATGCCTTCCGGGGCCGAAGTCATCAACCGGTTTTCATCGATCACCAGCAGGCCCAGCCGGTCGCAGGCCTCCAGCACTTCCGGCGTGGCCGGATTGTGTGACGAGCGATAGGCGTTCGACCCCATGGCCTTCAACTGCTGCAAGCGCCAGACGTGCAGGCCGTCGGGAATAGCCGATCCAACGCCGGCGTGATCCTGATGGTTATTGGTGCCCTTGATCTTCATTTCCTCGCCATTGAGGAAGAAGCCATCGACCTTGAACACCACCTCGCGCACGCCGAAGGTGCTGGCGAAGACATCGATCAGCGCGCCATTCTCGATGATCTCGCTGCGGACGCTGTAAAGATGCGGGTCTTTCAGTCCCCACAAGCGCGGCGAGGCCAGCTTGGTCGTTTGGTTCGTCATCACCTCTGCCTGTGCCGCCAGGTCTACCGCCGTTTCCAGCCGCGCCACGACCTTGCCGTCCGCATCGTTGAGGGTAGAGGCCAGTGTCACCGTCTTCGCCACATCCGTTCCGTTGACGATCCGCGTTTCAATATCGACCGCGCCGGAAATTTCCGATTTGATGTATGTCCCCCACTGCGGCACGTAGGTGCGGGCCGTCTTGACCAGCCAGACGTGGCGGTAAATTCCCGCGCCCTCGTAAAACCAGCCTTCGCCATAGGAAGCATCGACCCGCACCAGCAAAATATTGGGCGTGTCATCGGTATTGATGAAGTTGCTGATATCGACCTCGAAGGGCGTGTAGCCGCTCTCATGCCGGTTCAGGATATAGCCGTTCAGGATGACGAGAGAATCGCGGAATACGCCGTCGAATTCCAGGGTCAGGCGCTTATTCTCATCGCCTTTTTCCAGCTTGAGCACCTTGCGATACCAGCCGATGCTGGTTTCGGGATATTTGCGCCCGATCGGCTTGTAGCCATGCGCCGCCGCTTCGTCTTCTTCATACTCACCGCGCTTGTCCGGTGCGGGCAGGGTATAGGTATCGTTATTAACGAAGGGTAGTTCGACCGCCCAGTCATGCGGCAGATTTACGGCCCGCCAGGTGCTGTCGTCATAATCAGGCCCGGAAGCGCTGATGCCGGAAAGGCCCTGCTTGGCATGGGTATACTGATAAGCGCCGAAGCCGAAATCACGCGTCACGTCCGAGGCATGCCCGAACGCGAAGCGCCAGTCCTCATCAAGACGAAGACGTCGGCGCGGCGTCAGGTCGGCCGGAGCGGGGAGGATGCTGGTAAGGCCAGGCTGTGTGGCCAGCCCGGCGCCCAGGATGGCCGCGCCTTGCAGCAGATGACGGCGATGCACTTCGATCATGATACCAGCCCCTTGATAAAACCGTCAGCATTTAAGCCGGGTTTTGACGGGCCGCACAAGAAAATTGTATACGATTTTGGATGAAATCGTCATTCACGCCGGGTTCAGCGGGCAGCGGATAAGGTCGTAAAAATGACGCCTTGAGGTGTTTTCTGAAGGCATTGGATTTTTACGAATTTTGCTCTTATGGGTAAGCCATGACCGATTTCACCAAACGCACTCTGCTGCTGGGCCTGACCGCCGCATTTATCACCACGCCCGTAGTTAATCCGACTTGGGCCCAAAGCGGCAAGAACCAGTTCAGCGGCCTGATCACGCCACCCAGTTTCAACGCCGCCGATAAGGCGCGCATCGCCAGCGCCACGGCATATCTGCAGGCGCTCGGCACCGCGCATGGCCGTTTCGAGCAGACCGATTACAAGGGTCGCAAGACGACCGGCAACTGGTATCTGGCCCGTCCCGGCAAGATGCGTTTTGAGTATGACGCCCCGACTTCGCTGCTGATCGTTTCCAATGGCAAGACGGTCAGCATGTGGGACCCGCGCCTGCAATCCTTCGATCAGTATCCGCTGTCCGAAACGCCGCTGTCGCTGTTTCTGGCGCGCCAGATCCGCTTCGACCAGGGCGTGATTGTCACCGCCGTCAGCTCCAATGCCCAGGGCTTTACCTTGAAAGCGCGTGACCGCCGCAAATCATCCGAGGGATCGGTGGTGCTGAGTTTCGACCAGGCTCTGAGCGGCGCGCTGGCCCTGCGCGAATGGACGATTACCGACGCCCAAAACCGTGCGACCAATCTGAAACTGACCAGTTTCGCCCGTGATTCGGCGCAAAAGGCTGATTTGTTTGTGTTAAATAAGCCGCAGAAGAAAAAATAACGGCTAAACAACTTTTTTCCTTGCAGTTTTTTATCATGAGTGTTATTTTTCACACATGGAGATGGAACGGCGGATTGTCTCCCGACCTGGACTTCCAGGTGTGCGTTTTCCCTTTTTTCTCTTCGTGTTATGTGCCAAAATCTTTAAACCGATCCGTCAGCGCGGGTCGGTTTTTTTTGACTTTATTTCGCTCAAGCGGCGCGGGCCTCCTCGCATCGGCTCGGGCGTGCAATCGCACTTGCCAACGTCTTCGGCATTGGAATCACTTAAGAGCTTGCCCACTTATGCGCCTTAGCCTTGTCTCCTGGAACGTTAATTCCGTTCGCCTGCGCCTGCCCCAGATCGAACAGTTCCTGAAGACGAATGACATCGACATCCTGTGTATGCAGGAGATCAAGTGCCAGGAACATGAGTTCCCGCGTGAGGCCTTCGAGGCGCTGGGTTACAATCATATTCATATCGCCGGGCAAAAAGGCTGGCATGGCGTGGCGCTGGTGTCGAAACTCCCGTTCGAGACTTTGCCGGCGCCCGCTTTCTGCCGCCGGGGCGAGGCGCGCGCGCAGGGTATCCGCATCGACGGTACCGAAATCTGGAACTTCTATATCCCGGCCGGCGGTGATTTCCCCGACCGCGAGGGTAATGACAAGTTCGATCACAAACTGACCTTCTATGAGCGCCTGACGGAAGACCTGACCCGGCGCGGTCCGGACAAGCCCCTTCTGATCTGCGGTGATCTCAATATCGCGCCGGGTGAATTCGATGTCTGGAGTCATCGCCAGATGCTGCGCGTGGTCAGCCATACGCCGGTCGAGATCGAGGCTTTTTGCAATCTGATGCGTGCCGGTGAGCTTCATGATCCGTTCCGCGTTGCCCATCCCGATCCGCAGAAAATATTTACCTGGTGGAGCTATCGTGCAGCCGACTTCCGCAAGAGTAATCGCGGCCTGCGCCTCGATCACATCCTGCTCAATCCGGGGCTGATGGCGAGGGTCAGGGGCGATATCACCGCCAAAATCCACGACACGGTGCGCGAATGGGAGCGGCCCTCAGACCACGCACCGATCCAGACTATATTTGAGCTATAAATGTCCGAACCTATTGAAAGCCGTCTGCCGGCCGAAATTCTTGCCAAGGCTGATTTCCGTCATAACGAATATGCCTGGCGCATCGCCGACCTGCCGGGAGTCATCGAAGCGGCCCGCGCCATGGGTCTGCGCAATATCGGCGGCCAATTGCAGATTCGCACGCCGGATGCCATCGGCGAATGCGACTGGGTGCAGATCGACGCCTGCCAGTTGATCCCGCCGGTTTTGCCATGGGCGGCGCAGGTCGAGATGGCCGCCAATGTCGCCATGCAGGACCTGCAACTGCTCAAGGCGGAATTCAATTTCGCCAGGGAGATCAGCGAGGCTTTTCCGGAACCGGTGGCAAAGTTCATCGAAGCCGGTGGTACGCTCGAAGACGCTATCTGGTTTGTCTGGTATGTGGACGCGGAAGAGGTCTGATCAAACCGGAGCGCAGTGGCTCCGGTTTGATCAGAATTGCAGCCTGTAACCCCCCGCATCCGTCATCAGCAGGCGGGCATTGGCGGGATCGGGTTCGATCTTCTGGCGCAGGCGGTAGACGTGGGTTTCCAGCGTGTGAGTGGTGACGCCGGCATTATAGCCCCAAACCTCGGTCAGCAGTTCCTCGCGCGTGATCGGCTTGCCGCCGGCGCGATAGAGGTATTTCAGGATATTGGTTTCCTTCTCGGTCAGGCGCGTCTTCTTCTGCGTCTGATCGACCAATACCTTCAGCGCTGGTTTGAACTCATACGGCCCGATGCGGAAGGTGGCGTCCTCGCTCGTTTCATGTGAACGGACCTGCGCCCGGATGCGCGCCAGCAGCACGGCGAAACGGAACGGCTTGGTGACGTAATCGTTTGCGCCGGCATCGAGGCCGAGAATGGTGTCGGAATCCGAGGTCTGGCCCGTCAGCATGATCACCGGCGTGGTCAGCCCGCCCTTGCGCAGCAGGCGGCAGGCTTCGCGGCCGTCCATATCCGGCAGATCGACATCGAGCAGGATCAGGTCGGCATTGACGCTCTTGCCCAGCTTGAGGCCCTCGGTGCCATTGGCGGCCTGGATGACCTTGAATTCTTCATGAAGTTCGAGCTGTTCCGCCAGGGCTTCGCGCAGTTCATCATCGTCATCGACGATCAGCAGGGTTTTTTGTTGCACCATGATCCTGTACTTTAAGTCTTGTCGTTATGAGATTAAGCAGCGATGACAAATAAATGATCAATAAGTTTAGTGCCGCCGCCGCCGGCCAATTCCATATCAACGAACATAGTGTGCGTTGCGCTATTGGGAAAGGGGGCGTTCGCCCCGCGGGCGAGAAAAGAGAGGGCGATGGCGCCTCTCCCTTGGGAATCTGGCCTGTTCGTTATGTTTTCTACCGTCCGGACCGCCTGGCGCCGCCGAAAACCGCGCTGAAATGCGTGCCGTTGTCGCCGGATGACGGCTGGTGCGACGATCCGTCGTCTCCGCAATATAACCAATATGTGAAGCTGCCCTTTGGTCCGGGCCATGAAACGTTGTGGCGGGATGATCATGTCTATGATGTGATCGTGATACTGGGGCATAATGATGACCCGCCGGCTTCCGGCATGGGATCGGCCATCTTCATGCACCTGGCGCGCGAAGATTATAGCGGCACGGAGGGCTGTGTGGCTGTGGCCTTGCCGGATATGCTGGATTTTCTGGCGGTGGCCAAGCCCGGTGATGCGATTGAGATTCGAGACTAACATACTGGGAGGGTAGTTGCCGCACCATCAGGTACGGGGGCTGATCGACCACATAGGTGTTCAAGCCAGGGAGCAGGAGGAAATGCGCGCCAGCGCTGGTGAGGACCAGCGCAAGCCCGCTTAAATGACGTTGCGTTCGTGTTAATCCTAAGTGTAAATGCAGAAAAGCTATTTACACAAGGATTGTCACTCGCCTGTTTCATGGGGCGTAGAACCCGCTGCCGCTTCCCCTTCAGGACTGCCGTATCGAGAACTTGAGGGTTATCCGCTCTCCGATTTGGCTCGCCCGAAGATTATTGTTCGTCAGACTGGCGAGAATAATATCATTTTCGCTGATTGGGACTCCCTCAATATAATCCATGACGTCATGATTGAGGTGATGGGATCAAACAACGTCATCTATCTCGGTTCCAGAACCTATATCATGAAGCTTCGCCTTGTGATTCAGGGCCATAACAATGTGCTAGGTTTTGGCGAACGAAGCCATTTTGGCGGGAATCGGATGCAAATATCAGGCAGCAATTGCGCTATCATTTGCGGAAACGGCTTCGGCATCCAGTCCAACACTATGCTCCTGGCAAAAGAAAACGGCTGTAGGATCACGGTTGGTGATGACTGCATGTTCTCGACTGACATCGCTATCCGCACCAGCGACAATCACCCGGTCTTCGATATGAAGACGAAAGAACGGGTGAACATGGGGCAGGATGTCAATATTGGGAGCCGTGTCTGGATTGGCGAGAATGCCAAGATACTTAAGGGTGTGACGCTGGCAAACGATGTTATTGTAGGCGCTGCATCTGTGGTGACTAGGAACGCGCCGGCCAACACTGTCGTCGCTGGAGCGCCCGCGAAAGTCGTGAAGACAGGCGTGTTCTGGTACAGGCATTTTGCGTTGATGGAAGACTACGACCCTTACAATCCGACACCTTGGCCATACCCTGCATAATTAATCCTCAAACCGCCCCGCCTAACCAGCGGGGTTTTTCATGCTCAAAGGAGGGCGATATGACCGATACTCCCGTCATCGTAAACTCCAGCGTCACACCGGCACAGATCAGGACCATGGTGCGTTATTTCCTGACGTTCGCCGGCCCATTCCTGCCGAAGCTGTTCTCCGGTTTCTTCTCGCCGGAAATTCAAGCTGTCATGCAGAGTGAGGAATTCGCCGTCACCATCGCCCTGATCATCGGCGCCGCAATGACGGCATGGGGCATGGCTGATGCCTATCTGCATCGGAAATTGCTCGTTGCCGCCGCGAAAGCCGCACAGATGCCAAGTTCAAGGTGGCCGATCAATGACCTAAAGCCGCTTCAAACCGCCTTGCTTGTGGCGGGCTGTAGCCCTGGCCCAATCGACGGTATATGGGGCAAATCAACTTAGCCTATGGCGCGCAGAAGCCTATCTCCACGGTCATCCGTGAGACCGCGCAAGCCCTTGTCGGGGCCATGATCGGCAAGGACATCACGACGCCCCTGCGCATCATGCACTTTCTGGCGCAGATGCGCCACGAATCTTGCGGATGGCAGTATCTGACCGAACTCGGATCGAACGTCTATTTCCAGATGTATGAACCGGGAACCGCGAAGGGCAAGCGCCTTGGCAATACCCATCCCGGCGATGGGCCGCGCTACAAGGGCAAGGGGTTCGCCATGCTCACCGGCAGGGCCAATTACAAGGCCTATGGCGACAGTTGGGCCTACCTGATCGGCCATCTGGAACAGGCGGCGGCATCGGCGCCTGACCCTCAGGCCCTAGCCCCCATTGTCAGCCCGCGCCCGGCCCTTTTCTTCGCGTCTGCGACGGGGACTCCCCAAACAACTGCGTGTAATATTGCGCGAAGCGGCCGGCATGCGGGAAACCATGATCGGCGGCCACTTCGGCGATCGGCCGGGTGTCGTCGACATCGTTCAGGACCTCGCGCGCCATTTTTAAACGCAGGGTGCGCAGGTAAGCGTGCGGGGTCACATCCATATGCAGGCGGAAGCTGGTTTCCAGTGTGCGGACACTGATATTGGCCGCCCGCGCCACCGCCACCATGCTCGGATTGTTGCGTGCCTCGCGGTGCATGAAATCGCGTGCCAGGCGCAGATAGTTCGGCATAGGGCCAGCCGTATTGGCCTGCATTCGCGCGCTGTAGCGGTGGGGAATGCTTTCCAGCAGCAGATGGCCGAACGTCTCGACCAGGCGGTGCTGGAGCGATCCTGACAGATCGCGGCTCTGATAGGTGAAGGCGTCCGAGCACAGGGTGGCGATCAGGCGCGACAAAACGCTGGCCTTGGGCGTCGCCAGGTCGATCACCGGTCCCAGATGCAGGTCGCGCTCGACCGGCAATTGCAGGATATCGAACAGAAAGCGCTGCACCCAGGTATAGGACAGCTTGATGATGTAGACCTCGCAGGCCTCGCCATCGGCGGCGTGGGTGATGCGCGTTTCGGTCATCGGCTGGTAGATGATGGCGTGACCCGGCTCGATCTTCTGTATTGCCGCATTATGCCGCTTCAGGGACAGATCGCCCTTGACCGGCATGACGATGATCACATCATAGCTGGGTTCGTTCTGGAGCTGGACGAAGCCCGAACTGGAAATCAGGCGGGCCATCAGCACATGCGGACGGGCGCGCGCTTCCTGCGATTTCAGAATCCCCAGATACATCTGCCAGGTGAAATCCGGGCCTTCGGCGTCACGTCCGCAACTCCAGTCGAAAAAGCTGCAAATGGCTTTCTGGAAACTGTCGAAGTCGTCCCCGGCGCACTGCCATGTCTCAATAGACTCCAGCGGATTGCCTTGCATGAGGTTCAGTTCCAGCCCGTAATCTGTCATCTGGCACACCGCCGGATGGAATCGGTAAGGAAGTAAATCAAAAGAACCTCCTGTAAAAGGGAACGGATATCCGATAATAAACAGGGAAGGCCGTATTGCGAAAAAAAACGTCTAGTCTTCCTGAATAATCCACAGTGACATTAACTACAAACCTTTTAGTGATCGTTATTTGGGCCTCTTTTCCTAAATTAGCCATAAGACGAAAGGCATTGTCCATATTTCGTGTACGATTTCTTTGGCAATATTTAACGATGTCAATAAAGGCAAGTTATTGGTTTGCTTGAGTCTTGCCCTGCCTTTGTAAAGCGCCGCAATCTTTTACCGGCGCCTTACAAAAATCCCTTCAATCCACACAGCATACACAGGGTAAAAACAGCCGTCACAAGAATTGCAAAACCGGCCGCTATGGTCTATAGCGCCCGCTTCCCGCCCCATCGCGCCGTCTGGGGGATGAACCTTCATGCCGAAAGGCCGTGACGTGTCAAAAAAGGGCCAATGACGGGCGTCCACCTTTATCCTGTTCACAAGGAAGCAAGAGATGAACGCTGATACCCCCCAATCGAACATGAAAGCCCAACTGCTCGCCGAAACGGTCGAGCACGTTGACATTACCTCATATGACGCGCGCCCGATCATCGATTCGATGCGCAAGATGTCGTTCTCGTCGCGCGATACCGCCCGCGCTGCCGATATCTTCAATATGGCGCTGGAAGACAAGGCCTGCTCGCCCTGGCTGATCCTGGCTGGCTCCACCTCGGCCGGCGGCTGCATGCACGTCTACCGCGACATGGTGAAATTCGGCATGATCGACGCCGTGGTCGCCACCGGCGCCTCGATCGTCGACATGGACTTCTTCGAGGCGCTCGGCTTCAAGCACTATCAGGCCGCCGGTCCGGTGGACGACAATGTACTGCGCGACAACTATATCGACCGCATCTACGACACCTATATCGATGAAGAAGAACTGCAGAACTGCGATCATACCATTCTGGAAATCTGCAACCAGCTTGAACCGCGCCCCTATTCGTCGCGCGAATTCATCTGGGAAATGGGTAAGTGGCTGGCCGCCGGCAACGCGAAGAAACCCGGTTCGCTGATCCAGACCGCCTACGAAGAAGGCGTGCCGATCTTCTGCCCGGCCTTCGTCGATTCCTCCGCCGGTTTCGGCCTGGTCAAGCACCAGAAGGAACGCATCGCCGCGAAGCAGCCCTACGTCACCATCGACGCGGTGGCCGATTTCCGCGAACTGACCGACATCAAGATCGCCGCCGGCACCACCGGCCTGTTCATGGTCGGCGGCGGCGTGCCGAAGAACTTCGCCCAGGATACGGTCGTCTGCGCCGAAATCCTCGGTGTCGAAGCCGACATGCACAAATACGCCGTCCAGATCACGGTCGCCGACGTGCGTGACGGCGCCTGTTCGTCCTCGACCCTGAAGGAAGCCGCCTCATGGGGCAAGGTCTCGACCACCTATGAGCAGATGGTCTTCGCCGAGGCTACCACCGTGGTGCCGCTGATCGGCTCGGACGCCTATCACCGCGGCGCCTGGCAAGGCCGTGAGAAGCCGCGCTGGGCGAAACTTTTCGCCTGACGCGCGATTGTGGTCTTATGCAATACTGTGTTCAAAAATGCGTGAGACTGAGAGATTATCCGATAAAATGCGGGGATATTTTGTGCATCGCACTAGTATTTTTTGCATAAAGTATTAAGTAAGGGTTTGAAGCTATAACTCAGCATATGAGTCGGCTTTGACAGCCAGATAGCTACATGTTCGTCACCGGGATCATCCCCCCCCCTCGAAACCGGTGGCATGCGACGGCGACCATTGCCCCCCAATGGTCGCCGTTTTGCGTTTTGGGACTATTCACCCCAACAGGGCCGCATCAGGATTTGCGGCGGTAAATCGTAAAACGATCCCATGTGCCGGTGACTGTCTTTACAGCCTCATAGTGACCGGCGATCAACCGGCGCAATTCGGTGTGTCTGGTCATGGTTTCGCATGCCATGCTCAGGCGGGTATCCGCGACAACCAGAAACCGAGGCCCGTGTGTTATGCCCTCGGCCAGCGGCCGGGCATCGGGCGTAGGGAAGGCGCACATCACCTGCAAAGGGTGATAGACACTCGCCGATGGTATGGTCTTGGTGGCGACATAGATCATCAGCCCCCGGTTCGGTACAAAAAGCCGGTCGCCGGGCCGCACCCCCAGGGCCTTCAGTTCGGTGGCAATGGCGGCGACCGCCACGGGATCATTGCGGCCCTTGATGGCGTCGAACCACAGTCCGCCCCGGTCGATAAAGGCCGGCACGGCAATGGCGGCGACGACGCAGGCGGTTATGCCCCATAGCCTGTGACGGCCGGAGATGACGAAGCCCTGCGTCACCATAATCCCCGATACGATCAACAGGGGCGCGATAAAATCCTGGGCGTAAACTTCTCTCGCCGAATGCAGGCTGAACAGGACCAGGCCCGCCGCACCCAGCCACAGGGCGCACAAAAATAACAAGGGACGCGGCCATGCCGTATCCGGCCGTCTGTATCGAAGAACGACCAAAAGCGCCAGCCAGACAAGAGCGTAGAGCGATTTGAGACATGGGAGAAAGCCGGTGAAGCTATTCATCAGAGTGACGGGCCGCAGACCGGGCACCGGCGCCACGTCGCTTTTCAGGCGACCGACCGCTGACCAGACAACATCATTGAATGCCGGTTGCAAGGCGCCGTTAATCCAGAAATAAACCAGAAAGGCCAGACATGGCGCGAGGGCTGTCATGACAAATACGGTCAGGCCCTTCAGCCGTCTCTCTTTCGGAAGCGCCACCGCCAGAAAGAGCATGGCGGCCATGGCTTCGAAAACGGCCGTTTGCTTGATCAGGCCGGCACAGCCCATCAGGAAACCGCACAGGGCGATTTGCCGGGCGTCCCCGTCTTCGCGGGCGCGCAGGGCACTGTCAAATGCTGTGATAACGAAAGGAAGCTGTATCAACAGATTGGGCTGTTCAAACCCTCTTAAAGCCAGGCTGTAGATCGGGTAAAGGCCCGCCGCCCAGATCGCGGCGCCATGACTGCCATGCGCGGACACCAGCCGGAACAACGCCCATGCCCCCCAGGCGACAAACACAATCTCAAGCCCCTTGATGGCAATCAGGCCGCCGTCGGTCAGAAGATTGGCCAATACATAAAACAGAAACAGCAAAGGCGGCTTCACGTCGAAGCTGGCGGCGTAGGGCAGTTCCCCCATTTGCCAGCGCGACGCCACAAGGCTGAAAAAGGCCTCGTCATCATCGACGATGTGCGCAAAAGGCAGGCGCACGGTCAGGGTCCACACAAATAAAACCACGGCCGTGCAGACAAGCGGATGGCGGGATAAAATCGTCATCAGCCGAAGACGCGGACTTTCTGACGCGGCGGTAAGTGTGGTCATGAGATCAGTGTGCCAGACAATTGTAAAAAAAGCCGTGCAGCGTTTACCGCAAACCCATTAAGATGCGTTAACCATTTAAATACCTGATTCTGTGTACGGTTCGGGCATGAGCACACCCATCCGGCCCTCCCTCGCCCAAATGCTGAATCCACAGCCGGCCGCCGCCGCGAAACCCGCGCCGCAAGCGGCCGCCGGCGGTTTCGCCAACGCGCTCCAGGCGCAGAAGGCCTTTTTCCAACAGGTCACGGCGCCAAAAATTACACCCGCCACCTATACGGCGGCCGATGTTGCCAAGGCCACAGGCAGCGCCGCGCCCACGCCGGTTCAAACGCCCGCCACGCCGGATACCAGCCAGCCTCTGCGCCGGCCCGGCTCTTATCTCAATATCGTGGTTTAGACCGCCAACGTCCGGGTGTGCTTTTTCACAATATTGAAAGCACTTGCTTTCACAAGGAAAATTGTGTTCTCTGACCTGAAATCCGATTGAACGGATACAGGTTGAGGGATGATGGACACCATATCAGGCAAGGTCAGGCTGGAGGATATCGCTCGAATCGCCGGTGTGTCGGTCGCCACCGTATCGCGTGCGCTGAACGATTCTCCCGCCGTCAATCGCGTCACCAAACGCCGTGTCTGGAAGATCGCCCGCGACCATAATTATGTCCTCAACCAGGACATGCCGATGTCGATGTCCGGCTCCCAGGCCACTATCGCCATCGTCATCCCGCCGCCGCATGGCCGGGAAGGGCGGTTTTCCGACCCCTTTTACCAGGAACTGATCTCGGCGGTCGGCGAGGCGGCGCGCGATATGGGGTGCGACCTGTTATTGTCGCACCTGACGCCGAAGAGCCAGAACGACCTGGCCACCCTGATGGCCAATATCAAGGCCGATGGCGTCATTTTTCTGGGGCAGAGCTACCTGCACGACCGCTTCAACCACCTGGCGGGCACCACCAACAAGTTCATTGTCTGGGGCCAGGAAATTCCCGGCCAGAAATATTGTACGGTCGGCTCGAACAACTTGCAGGGCAGCACGCGCGCCACGGCTCACCTGGCGCGGCTCGGCCGCAAGCGGATCGCCTATTTCGGCGAAACCGAGGGTGTGGAAATGAAGCAGCGCTATCGGGGTTACCTCAATGTGCTGTCCGAAGCCGGTCTGGCGTTCGATCCGCGGCTGGTCGTCTCGACCCATTTCGAGATCGCGTCCTCCGAAGCGGCGGTGCTCAATCTGATCAACAAAGGGATTACGTTCGACGGCCTGTTCGCCTGTTCGGATATCATCGCCTTCGGCGCTATTCGCGGCTTGATGCGCGCCGGCCTGCGTGTGCCGGAGGATGTTTCGGTGGTGGGGTATGACAACATCACCCTGGCCAGCTTGACCCATCCGTCCCTGACGACGATTTCCCAGGATCTGGCCCGCGCCGGCAAGCTGATGGTGTCCAAGCTGATCGGCTCGATCTCCAATGATGAAAGTCATTCGGAAATCGTCTCCACCGAACTGGTGGTGCGTGAGTCCTGCGGCGGCTGACCGCGCGGTGCATGTGTTAGCGCTAACTTTTGCATGTTTTTGCAATTTTTTACAAACCGCGTCAAAAACAGCCTCCGTGGCCAATGCACGTATATGGCATAAAAAGCTGCATATTATACGATATTTTCGCGTCAATTCAGCCAAATGCCCATAATTCCGTAACTTGAAAGCCACAACATTACGGAATGTACAGCTTTTGGGCTGCAAAAATTTGCAAGGCATTGCAAAAAAGAACCGCGTTGTGGATACTCCCTGTCACAAGACGCCGCCAGAGCGTCGTGAGGGTTGAGATGTCTAAAAGCGAATGTCCTGCACATGAGAACAGGACAAGCGTTGAAGATCGAAACGCAACACCAGGAGGAACCTAATGCGTAATTCCAAGGGTCAAAATGCGACGCGTGCGCGTCTGCTGACCTGTGGCGCGACCGCGGCCATTGTGACGGCCTGCGCTTTCGCCGTCCCCGTCATGGCCCAGGATACGGCCCCGGCTGCCGCGCCCGCCGACGATTCGACCACAGTGGTCGTCACCGGCATCCGCCGTGGCATCCAGGACGCCATCACCGCCAAGAAGAAATCACCTCAGATCGTCGAAGCCGTTTCGGCCGAAGACATCGGCAAGCTGCCCGATGCCTCGATCGCCGAATCGATCGCGCGCCTGCCGGGCATTGCCGCCCAGCGCACCAACGGCCGCGCCCAGACCCTCAGCATCCGCGGCCTTGGCCCTGATTTCACCCTGACCACGCTGAACGGCCGCGAGCAGGTTTCGACCAACGACAATCGCTCCGTCGAATTCGACCAGTATCCGTCTGAACTGATCTCGCAGGTCGTGGTTTACAAGACTCCGAACGCCGGCATGGTGGCGCAGGGTCTTTCCGGCACAGCCGACCTGCAAACCGTTCGTCCGCTGGCCTATGGCAAGAAAGCTTTTGCCGTCAATCTGCGCGGCGAGGTCAATTCGGAAGACGCCGCCATCGGTGGCATGAAGAATACGGGCAACCGTTTCTCGGCCATGTATATCGACCAGTTCGCCAACAAAACCATCGGTTTGGCTCTGGGCTATGCCCATACCGATTCGCCATACCAGACCCTGAAAAAGGAATCCTGGGGTTTCCCGACCTGTTCGGCCTGTTCGGCTGGCGATCAGGACCTGCTGATTACCGGTGGTGAAAAGGATGCCGTCGATTCATCCAATCTGAAGCGCGATGGGTATATGGGCGTTTTGGAATTCAAGCCCACCGACAACCTCCATATCACGCTCGACGCCTATCACTCGGATTTCAACGAGTTGCAACGCATCGCGCGCCTCGAATATCCGCTGGCCTGGGGCGCTAATCAGCTCCAGCCCGGCTACACCACCAATGACGAATTCGTCACCCAGGGCGTCTTCACCGGCGTTAAGACGGTGGTTGAAAACTATATCAATCAGCGCAAGTCCAAGCTCGATTCGTTCGGCCTGAACGTCAATTACGACTTGAACGATCATTGGTCATTGATGGCTGACCTCAGCACCTCGAAGGTGGTGCGCGATGACGCGCTGATTGAATCCACGGCTGGTACCGGCCCGAACGGTTCGGGGGACATGGACACCATCACCTTCGATCAGGGGGCTTACGGCCTGACCACTCTGACCGGCGTGGTGGATTACAGCGATTTCGACAATATCTTCCTGACCGATCCCGGTGGTTGGGGCGGTCCTCTGGCCAACCGCGCCGGTTACGTCAAGACCCCGCATATCACCGATGAGATCAAGGCGGCCAAGGTCGCGGCGACGCGCAAATTCGACAACGGCTTCCTGAGCGGCGTCACCTTCGGTTACAATCACACCGAACACACCAAGGCCAAGATCGGAGTCGAGGGCTATATCGGTATCAAGGATGCGGCCTTCGCCGTTGTGCCCGAACAATATCGCACCGGCACGACTGACGCGAAGTTTCTAGGCAGCAATAGCGGCATGATCTCCTATGACGCGTTGGGCCTGTATGAATCCGGCTTCTTCAGCTTCATGGAAGACACCACCACCGCCTCGTTGCAAAAAACCTGGTCGGTGACGGAAAAGATCGATTACGCTTATATCCGCGCCGATATCGATACGACCCTGTTCAATATTCCGGTAACCGGCAATATCGGCGTCATGTCCGAACATGCCAAGCAGGACGCGGTGTCGCTCTATACCACCGGCGGCGGCGATTCCGCGCCTGTCACCGGCGGGGCGGACTATACCGACATCCTGCCGTCCCTGGCGCTGAACTTCGCCGTGGCCGATGACACCACCCTGCGTTTCGGCGCCGGCACCACCATCGCCCGTCCGCGCATGGACGACATGGCGGCAGGCACCGGTTTCAGCGTGGTTACCGATGGCAATACCTCCGGCAGCACGATCAATGGTCAGCCCGTCTACTGGACTGGCGGCGGCGGCAACCCGGAAATCAAACCGTGGAAATCGAACAACTATGACCTGTCGCTGGAAAAATATTTCGGCCGCAAGGGCTATGTGTCGGCGGCGGTCTTCTACAAGGATCTAACCACCTTCATCTTCAACCAGTCGATCATCCATGACTATACGGGCGTACCTCTGCCGAGCTACTGCACGACGACCGTCGGCACGACCTCGACCTTCGTCTGTAATAATGCCGACGCCAACCGTATCGGTCTGACCACGGCGCAGGCTAACGGCAAAGGCGGCTATATCAAGGGTCTGGAACTGACGGCCTCCATTCCGGGTGAACTGGTCTGGGCGCCGCTCGATGGCTTCGGCGTAATCGTCTCCGGATCGTTCAACGATTCGAGCATCAACCCGACCGGCAGCGCTAATATGGATGTGCCGGGCCTGTCCAAGCGCGTCATCAACGCCACGGTCTACTATGAAAAGTACGGCTTCTCCGCCCGTATCAGCGGCCGTAACCGCGCCGACTTCCTGGGTGAGGTGCCGAACTACACCAACACCCTGGAAAACCAGTGGGTGCATGGCGAAACCGTCTATGACGCCCAGCTTGGTTATTCGTTCGGCAATGGCCCGCTCAAGGGTGTTTCCCTGTCGCTTTCGGCGCAGAACATCACCAACGAACCCTTTACCCTCTATCAGGGCAAGGGTCAGCGCGATCATACCATCCGCCAGGAAAAGTATGGCAGCACCTACCTGTTTGGCATCAACTACCGCTATTAAGGTTTGAGCCTGACAAAAGCGCATCCGCCGATCTTGTGGTCGGCGGATGTTTTTGTTTGTGTAGGGAACTAAGGGGAGAAACAACATGTTATCAGCGCCTATCAGGAAAATCGTCATCCTCGGCGGTGGCACGGCGGGTTGGCTGGCGGCCTCCATGCTGGTCAAGGTGCTGGGCAAGACAGTCGAGATCGCTTTGGTCGAATCCGAGGAAATCGGCACGGTCGGAGTGGGGGAAGCGACTATCCCACCGCTGATCAACCTGTTGAAATTCCTTGGCCTTGATGAAGCCGAGGTGATGCGCAATGTGCAGGGCACCTACAAGCTCGGTGTCGAATTCGCCGACTGGTACGAGAAAGGCCATACCTATCGCCATATGTTCGGCGCGCCCGGCAATCCGCTCGGTGTATTGCCCTTCTATCAGTACTGGCTGCGACGGAAGGCGCAGGGCAAGGTTGGCTCGTTGTGGGATTACAGCCTGAACGAACAGGCAGCCAAACAGAACCGCTTCATCCATATGAAAACCATCCCCGATACCCGGATGGACGGCCTGAACTACGCCCTGCATTTCGATGCCGGCCTGCTGGCGCGCTATCTGCGCGGGATTTGCGAACGGTCGGGCGTGGTTCGCCGCGAAGGCAAGGTGGCGGCCGTCAACCAGAACAGCGAAACCGGCTTTATCGAAAGCCTGGGCCTGGCGTCGGGCGAGGTGGTCGAAGGTGAGTTCTTTCTCGATTGCTCCGGCTTCCGCGGCGTGCTGATCGAGGATGCGCTCCACGCCGGATACGAAGAATGGACGCACTGGTTGCCGTGCGATCGCGCTGTGGCCGTGCCCTGCGCCACCTCCGGCCCCTTGCGCCTGCTGACCCAGACACGCGCCCGCACCGCCGGCTGGCAATGGCGTATTCCGTTGCAGCACCGCATCGGCAACGGTCATGTCTTTTCCAGCGGCTTCATGGAACCGGACGAGGCGACGCGCATCCTGCTGGAAAATCTCGATGGGGAGGCGCTGGCAGAACCGCGCCACCTGCGTTTCGTCACCGGCCGCCGCAAGACAAGCTGGAAAAAGAACTGCGTGGCGCTTGGCCTCGCCGCCGGCTTCATGGAGCCGATCGAATCGACCACCATCCATATGGTGCAGTCGGCCTTGCAGCGCCTGCTCAATATGTTCCCCGATACCGGCTTCAACCAGCCGGAAATCGACGAATATAACCGCAAGACCCAGCGCGAATACGAACTGATCCGCGATTTCATCATCCTGCATTACAACGCCACGAAACGCGACGACACGCCCTTCTGGAACTACTGCCGCACCATGACCGTGCCGGACAGCCTGACGACGAAAATCGAGTATTTCCGCCAGCATGGCCGGGTGATCGTGGAGGAGGACGACCTGTTCAAGGAGGCCAATTGGATACAGGTGCTGATCGGCCAGGGCATCATGCCGGAAAGCTTTTCACCGCTGGCCCTCAATGTCGGCGAAGATGATCTTGAGGGCTATTTCGACAACTTGCGCCAGATTTACGCGAATACGGTGGCCGGCATGCCGACGCATGATGCTTTCATAGCACGCTACTGCAAGGCACCAGCGCTCTGATGGGTCTTCGCCATCGCCACTTTCGAGCGCGGCGGACGGCCCAGCACATCCGATATCCGCCACGCGGCGGCCACAATCGCATCGAGATTAACGCCGGTCTCTATGCCCATGCCGTTCAGCATGTAGAGCACATCCTCCGTCGCCACATTGCCGGAAGCGCCCGGCGCATAGGGACACCCTCCCAACCCGCCGACGGAGGAATCGATGGTGGCAATGCCGTAGTCCAGCGAGGTCAGGATATTGGCGAGGGCCTGACCGTAAGTATCATGGAAATGCACGGCCAGTTTTTCGGCCGGCATGACCTTCAGAACGGTATCCAACAACCGTGACACATCGGCGGGCGTGCCGGTCCCGATGGTGTCACCCAGACTGATCTCATAACAACCCATATCGAGCATCTTCTTCGCCATATCGGCCACGGCCTGGGGCTGGATCGGTCCCTCATACGGACAGGCGATGGCGGTCGAAACATAGCCGCGCACGCGGATATGGTCGCGCGCAGATTCCTCCATGATGAAGGTGAAGCGATCCAGGCTTTCGGCGATGGAGCAGTTGATATTGCGCTGGCTGAAGGTTTCGGACGCCGCGCCGAAAATGGCGACGGTGGTGACATGAGCGTCCCGGGCGGATTCATAGCCTTTCAGATTGGGCGTCAGCACCGGATAGGTGACGCCCGGCGCACGGGTGATCCCGGCCATGACCTCGGCGGCGTCGGCCATTTGCGGCACCCATTTCGGCGAGACGAAACTGGCGGCCTCGATCTGTGTCAGGCCGGTAAGCGAAAGGGCGTCGATCAGGGCGATCTTGTCGGCGGCGGAGACGATCTCCATTTCCGCCTGCAAACCGTCTCGCGGCCCGACTTCGTAGAGGGTGACGTGTGATGGCCTCATAGAAAGACCCCCTCAGGCTGCGCGCCCCTCAAGCGGGGAGAGAGGGCTTTAAGTGCGGTCATTTCTGTCTTCTCCCTTTCCCCTTTCAAGGGGAGAGGGCAGGGGGGAGGGGGTGTGTCCACATCCGCCATCATTTCGTTTCCTCGAACAACTCCCGGCCGATCAGCATCCGGCGGATTTCCGATGTGCCCGCGCCAATCTCATACAGTTTGGCATCGCGCCATAGTCTGCCGACCGGGAAATCATTAGTATAACCATTGCCGCCGAGACATTGAATAGCCTCGCCCGCCATCCAGGTGGCTTTTTCGGCGGCATAGAGGATGCAACCGGCGGCATCCTTACGCGTCGTCTCGCCGCGATCGCAGGCGGCAGCGACCGCATAAACATAGGCGCGGCAGGCCGCCCAGGTCGAATACATATCGGCCAGCTTGCCCTGCATCAGCTGGAAGGTGCCGATAGCCGCGCCAAACTGTTCGCGCTCATGGATGTAGGGGATCACCACATCGAGGCAGGCGCGCATGATGCCGAGCGGTCCGCCGGAAAGCACGACGCGTTCGTAATCCAGGCCGGACATCAGCACGCCGGCGCCACGGCCTTCCGTACCCAGAATATTTTCCGCCGGCACTTCGCAATCGGCAAAGACCAGTTCGCCGGTATGCGAGCCGCGCATCCCCAGCTTGTCGAGTTTCTGCGCCACCGAGAAACCGGGAAAGCCTTTTTCGATCAGGAAAGCCGTCATCCCCTTCGAACCCGCCGCCGGGTCGGTCTTGGCATAGACGACCAGAACGTCCGCGTCCGGACCATTGGTGATCCACATCTTCGAGCCGTTGAGGATGTATCGGTCGCCGCGCCTGTCCGCACGTAGCTTCATCGACACCACGTCCGAACCGGCGCCGGTTTCCGACATGGCCAGCGCCCCGACATATTCGCCGGAAATCAGCTTCGGCAGGTACTTGGCCTTTTGCGTCTCGCTGCCATTACGGACGATCTGGTTGACACACAGATTGGAGTGCGCGCCATAACTCAACCCAATGCTTGCCGAGGCGCGGGAGATTTCCTCCATGGCTATGGTATGGGCCAGATAACCCATTGCCGCACCGCCACAAGCCTCCGGCGCGGTCAGGCCGAGCACCCCCATCTCGCCCATCTTGCGCCACAAGCGCATGGGGAACTGGTCGCTGCGGTCAGCCTCTTCCGCCAATGGCGCGATCTCGATTTCGGCGAACCGGCGCACCCCTTCGCGCAGAGACTCAATATCCTCGCCGTGGCCGAATTGCAGATGCGGAAAGTCGATCATGCTGTGTTTCTTCCTAACTCCGCCGGTTTGCCGGCCTTATTTCCAAAGAGGGGAATCCACAGATTTCACAGATTAACACAGACTTTTCAGAGTCTTAATGGCAAACAATATGCCGGATAACCGTTTGACCGAGCGCGGTAGCGCTCCCTTAATCTGTGAAATCTGTGGATTCCCCTTACTCAATCTCGACAAGAACCGCCTTATCCGCCACCTGATCGCCCGCAGCCGCATGGACCGCCCGGACAACGCCCGTCTTCGGCGCTTTCATCGTATGTTCGATCTTCATGGCGCCAAGGATCAGCAACTTCTGGCCTTTCCCGACGGCTTCGCCAACAGTCACGAACACGTCGATCAGCTTGCCTGGCATCGGCGCCTTGATATCGCCGGAAGCCACGGCTTCTTCACGAGTGTCAGATTTTAAATTCAAAGGCGAACGCGGCGGCAGGTTCAACTGCCATCCGGTGATGTCATTCCACGGTGAAGACGGATCCGCCTCGGATGGCGCAATCTCGCTGTCCGGCCAGGGCAAAAGCAACCGTTCCTGATGGCGGGCGATAAAGCCGGTATCGATCTCCGCCGCCGCAAACGCCTCATCCGACACCACCCGTCGCAGGAAGCCGAGATTGGTGGCAAGGCCGCGCAGTTTTGTTTCGATCAGCGCCTCTCGCATCCGCGTCAGAGCCTGTTTGCGGTCCCTGCCATGAACGACGATCTTGGCGATCATTGGATCATAGAACGGGCTGACGGCATCGCCCTGCCCGACCGCCGATTCAATACGCGCCACCGCTGGAAAATCCAGCCGTTCCAGTGTGCCGGTGGCGGGCAGGAAATCGTTTTGCGGGTCTTCGGCATAGAGCCGCGCCTCGATGGCATGGCCGGTCAGGGTCAGTTCATCCTGCGTCTTCGGCAAGGGTTCGCCCACCGCCACGCGTAACTGCCATTCCACCAGATCGAGCTTGGTGATCGCCTCCGTCACCGGATGCTCGACCTGAAGGCGCGTGTTCATTTCCATGAAATAAAACGGCGCATCTTCGATCCCTTTCGAGACATCGGCGATGAATTCCACCGTGCCCGCGCCGCGATAATGGATGGCCTGCGCCGCCTTCACCGCCGCCTGTCCCATCGCCTGACGCATCGCTTCGGGCAGGTCGGGGGCGGGCGCTTCCTCGATCACCTTCTGGTGGCGGCGTTGCAGGGAGCAGTCGCGCTCGAACAGATGGACGACATGGCCGTGTTCATCAGCGAACAACTGGATTTCGATATGACGCGGCACCTCCAGATATTTCTCGATCAGCACCCTGGGATCGGAAAACGCATTCAGTCCTTCGCGCTGGGCGGATACCAAGGCGTCGGCGAAATCTGCCGCCCGATCGACCCGCCGCATTCCCTTGCCGCCACCGCCCGCCACCGCCTTGATCAGCACCGGATAACCGATCCGCGCGGCTTCGGCAGCCAGATGATCCGTGTTCTGATCATCGCCGTGATAGCCGGGCGTCACCGGCACACCGGCAGCCGTCATCAGCGCCTTGGCCGCGCCTTTCAGGGCCATGGCACGGATGGCGTCCGGGCGCGGGCCGATAAAAACCAGCCCGGCGGCTTCGCAGGCTTCGGCGAATTCGGCGTTTTCCGACAGGAAGCCATAGCCGGGATGGACGGCCTGCGCCCCTGTTTCCAGCGCCACGGCAATGATCCGGTCGCCACGCAGATAGCTGTCGGACGCCGCCGCCGGGCCAATCAACACGGCGCGGTCGGCCTCCCTCACGAAAGCGGCGCGGGCGTCGGCATCGGAATAGACGGCCACGGTTTCCACGTTCATCCGCCGGCAGGTGCGGATGATGCGGCGGGCGATCTCCCCGCGATTGGCGATCAGAATCCGTTTGAACATCAAAGCATCCAGCGAGGCTTGCGCCGCCCCAGGAAGGCGGCGATGCCCTCACGGCCCTCATCCGAGGCGCGCCGGGCGGCAATGCGATGTGCGGTCAATTCGCCCTTATCGTCCATGTGGGTTATGTCAGCGATCAGATCCTTGGCGTCGGCTATGGCTTCTGGCCCACCGGCCAGCAGGGCTTCGACCACCTTCGCGCCCTCGGCCTCCAAAGCGCTGGCAACCTCGTGAATCAGGCCGAGGCGCAGGGCCTCCGTCGCCGTGAAGCGCTCGCCCGTCAGCATATAGCGCCGCGCCGCCGATTGGCCCACCTTGGCAATGACGAAGGGCGAAATCACCGCCGGAATCAGGCCCAGCCGCACCTCGGTCAGGCCAAAACTGACCTCCGGCTGGGCGATCACCACATCGCAGCAGGCGACCAGTCCGACTCCACCGCCAAGCGCCGCCCCCTGGATAAGACCGACCACCGGCTTCGGGCAGCTATTGAGCGTGTCGAACATCTTCGCCAGGGCCAGGGCGTCCTCGCGGTTGGCGTATTCGTCCTGTTCGGCGGCGCGCTTCATCCAGTTGAGGTCGGCGCCGGCGCTGAAACTGGCGCCGTTGCCGGCCAGAACGATGACACGCACACCGTCCTGCTTGCCCAAATCGGCGAAGGCGTCGGTCAGTTCGCCGATCATGCCCTCGTTGAAAGCATTATGCACGGCGGGGCGATTGAGCGTGACACGGACCACACCGCGTTCGTCGGCCTCTACGGTGATATCATTCATCTGGCTACATCCTGAAAACGCCGAACCGCGTCGGCTCGATGGGCGCGTTAAGCGCCGCGGAAAGTCCCAGCCCCAGCACACGGCGTGTATCCGCCGGATCGATCACGCCGTCATCCCAAAGCCGGGCCGAAGCATAATAAGGATGGCCCTGCGCCTCGTAGGTCTCGCGGATGGGGGCCTTGAAGGCGGCCTCTTCCTCCGCGCTCCACTGCCCCCCCTTCGCCTCGATGCCGTCGCGTTTGACAGTCGCCAGCACATTGGCCGCCTGTTCGCCGCCCATGACCGAGATGCGCGCATTGGGCCACATCCACAGAAAGCGCGGATCGTAGGCGCGGCCGCACATGCCGTAATTGCCGGCGCCGTAACTGCCGCCGATGATGACCGTCAGTTTCGGCACATTGGCGCAGGCCACGGCGGTGACCATCTTGGCGCCATGACGCGCGATGCCCTCGTTCTCATACTGCCTGCCAACCATGAAGCCGGTGATATTTTGCAGGAAAATCAACGGGATGTCGCGCTGGCAGCATAATTCTATAAAATGGGAACCTTTCAGCGCACTTTCGGAGAACAGCACACCATTATTAGCGATGATACCGATCGGATAGCCGTACAGATGGGCAAATCCGCAGACGAGGGTTTCACCGTATAGCTTTTTGAATTCGTCGAATTCCGAGCCATCGACCAATCGGGCGATGATCTCACGCACATCGAACGGCTGGCGCGTATCGGCGGGGATGACACCATAAATCTCCTCGGCGTCATACAGCGGTTCGACCACCGGATGTGTCGCCAGTTCCACCTTTTTCACGCGGTTGAGATTGCCGACAATCCGGCGGGCGATCCGCAGCGCATCGGCGTCATTGGCGGCCAGATGATCGGCCACCCCGGATATCCGCGCATGAACATCCCCGCCCCCCAGGTCTTCGGCGCTGACCACCTCGCCGGTGGCGGCCTTGACCAGCGGCGGTCCGGCCAGGAAGATGGTGCCCTGTTTCTGCACGATGACCGACTCATCCGACATGGCCGGCACATAGGCCCCGCCGGCGGTGCATGACCCCATGACGACGGCGATCTGCGGAATGCCCCTGGCGGACATCCGCGCCTGATTGAAGAAGATACGGCCGAAATCGTCCTTGTCCGGAAAGACCTCATCCTGATTGGGCAGATTCGCGCCGCCGGAATCGACCAGATAAACGCACGGCAGGTGGTTTTGCTGCGCGATCTCCTGCGCCCGCAGGTGCTTCTTGACCGTCAGCGGATAATAGGTGCCGCCCTTGACCGTGGCGTCATTGCAGACGATGACGCATTCCGCGCCGTTGATGCGGCCTATGCCGGTGATCAGGCCCGCCGCCGGCACCGCGTCGTCATAGACCTCATGCGCCGCCAGGGCGGAAAATTCGAGAAAAGGCGAACCGGGATCGATCAGTCCGGCGACGCGATCGCGTGGCAGCAGTTTGCCGCGCGCCGTGTGCTTTTCGCGCGCCGAAGGTGACCCGCCCTGCGCGATCCGGGCCGTCAGGGCACGCAGATCATCTACCGCGGCAGTCATGGCGGCGGCATTGGCCTTGAATTCGTCCGATCCCGGATCGATCTCGCTTTTGAAGGCGCTCATGATGTCCCTGTCTTTTTAGAGGGAGGATAGTACGCGCTTGGCTTCAATTGGAAAAATTGATAGTCACAATTCTGTGCATAGAAAATTTCTATGAATTAATGCCATCGGATAAAATATGGAACTGTACCTGCTGCGCTACTTTCTGGCGGTGGTCGAAACCGGCAGCTTCACCAAGGCGGCCGCGGCCTGCCTGATCACCCAGCCGACGCTTTCGGCGGGCATCAGGCGGCTGGAAGACCAGTTGGGCGTGTCGCTGTTCGTACGCAATAACAAGCGTGTCTTCCTGACCACGGCGGGTTCGCGCTTCCTGCCGCGCGCCAAGGCGATCCTGCATGAAGTCAATATGGCCGCCGCCGAAATCGCCCGGACAGAACAGGCCGATGTGCTGCGTCTGGGCGTACTGCAAACCCTGCCCGCCGCCCTGGTGGCGAAATTGCTGTCCGGCTTTTCGGCAGCGCATCCCGGCGTCCGGTTCGATCTCTATGACGGCAGCGAACAGGAACTGCTCAACCGGCTGGATGAACGCGGGCTGGACTATGCGCTTTCCCTGCGCCGGGTCGAGGATGATGCCTCGCTGCCCCTGTTCGAGGAAGACTACAAACTGGCCCTGCCGGTCACGCACCGCCTGGCGGGCGAGCACCTCATTCGCGGCGAAGACCTGGCCAATGAATCGATGATCGTGCGGTCGCGCTGCGAAGTCCTCAGCGAAACCAGCCGCCATTTCACCGATCGCAATGTCCGTCCGCCGCTGGTCTACCGCACGGCCCAGGACGAGCGTGCCCTGAGCATGGTCGGCGCCGGCGTCGGCATCACCGTCATGCCGGACAGTTACACGGCGCCCGATGTGGTGCGGATACCCATGCGCGATTTCAACCCGCGCCGCACGGTGGCGCTGTTCCTACCGCGCTTCGCCCTGCCGGATCGCGTGGCTGGAACGGGCGGTACCTTTGAACGCTTCACCACCGCCTTCTTCCGGATCGGCCACGCGGGCTGAGGCGCGCGGCATCATATAGTCACGCGTGATCGGCAGAGTATCGAGCCGCTTGGCCAGTTGCACCTGGAAAACCATCAGGTCGCCATAGCGGAAGCCGAGTTCGCAATAGCAGAGATAAAACTCCCACATGCGGCAGAAACGCTCATCATAAAGCGCCGCGATCTCAGCGCGGTGGGTCTGGAAGCGTTCGCGCCAATGCCGCAGGGTTTCGGCGTAATGCAGCCGCAGGGGTTCGACATCGGTGATGAACAGGCCCGATTTTTCCACCGCCGCCGTTATTTCCGGCAAGCTCGGAATATAGCCGCCGGGAAAAATATACTTGTTGAGCCAGGCCGAACGCCCACCCACCCGGCCACGCCGACCTATACTGTGGATCAGCGCCACGCCGTCATCCTTCAGCCGGTCGGCGACGGTCTGGAAATAACCGTCGAAATTGGCCAGCCCGACATGCTCGAACATGCCGACACTGACGATGCGGTCGAACAATCCCCTGACCTCGCGGTAATCGCAGAGTTCGAAGCGCACGCGGGCATTGACGCTCGGCGCCATGGCCCGCCGCTCGGCTACGGCCAGTTGCTCGGTCGAAAGGGTCACACCGGTGACATTGACCCCGGACTGCTGCGCCAGATGCAGCGCCATGCCGCCCCAGCCGCAGCCGATATCGAGCACGCTCTGGCCGGGCGAAAGGTAAAGCTTGTCGGCGATATGGTCCTTCTTGGCGATCTGCGCGTCTTCGAGCGAAGCCTGCGGGCACTGGAAATAGGCGCAGGAATACTGCATGTCCTCATCGAGAAAGAGGCGATAGAGTTTTTCCGACAGATCGTAATGATGCGCCACATTGGCGCGGGAGGCGCTGAGCGAATGGCCGGGCAGGAAACGCTTGGCCACGTGGATCAGGCGCGACAGCCAGCCCCGGTCCGGCGCATTGCGCATATTCAGGCCGATCAGTTCCATCAGGTTCCACAGGGAGCCTTTTTCGACGATCAGGTCCGCGTCCATGACCGCTTCGCCGAAATAGAGATAGGGGTGCAGGCCGATCTTGAAGGCGGTCCAGGGGCTGTTGATCCAGATGGCGACATCGAGATCCGGACGGTCCGGTATCGGGGTGCCGAAATGATAGGTCTTGTTGGGATTGATCCGGACGGTCAATGTGCCTTGTTGAATAAGGGTCTGAAGATATGTGTGCAGCACGTCGACCTCCAACTGTCCAAGGGTGGTTCCACAAGAAAACTGCAGGTGCAAAAAACCGATAGGGTTCGTGATTTCAAAAATAAGGATTTGGTTAAGGGAGGCGACGTGAAAACTTTTGTGAAAACTGTCATCAAAACCGTTGACCCGCGAAAAGTTTGCCCCTATAGGTCGCCGCCTTCGCCGGAAACGACGGAGACTACCACCTAAGACGAGTGCCCAGGTGGCGGAATTGGTAGACGCGCTGGCTTCAGGTGCCAGTGGCTTAACGGCCGTGAAGGTTCGAGTCCTTTCCTGGGCACCATTAGGTTGTTCGCTTTCGTCCGCGAAAGATTGAAAAATCCCTTAAAATCTGGCACTTTAGGCGGTGAAATGTTCACCGTTGTCCACGCTTGTCCGCCCTCATCCGCGAGCAAAGTGGGGTATCAAGTGGGGTATATTTCGCCGTTTTTGGTCAATTCAGCGGACGATACCCCACTATGGCACTTTCAGACGTCGAAATTCGAAATGCGAAGCCTAAAAAAGATAAGCCTTACAAGATCTTCGACGAACGCGGACTGTTCCTGGCGGTCCCAACCTCTGGCGCCAAGCTCTGGCGGTTCCGTTACAAGCTGGCCGGTAAGGAAAAAGTGCTGGCCTTGGGGCAATACCCAACCGTTAGTTTGAAAGAGGCGCGAGCCAAGCGAGACGATGCGCGTCGCCTTCTAAGTGACGGTTCCGACCCCAGTCTGGAAAAGAAGCGCAAGGCTGCGGCCGCCCTGATCGCTGCGACCAACAGCTTCAAGACTGTCGCTGATGAATTCGTGGACAAGCTTGAACAGGAGGGCCTCGCGGCCGTCACCGTCGCCAAACAGCGCTGGCTTATCTCCTTGCTCGACCGCGCCGTGGGAGATCGGCCTGTCTCTGAAATCGAACCTGTCGAACTGCTGTCCGTGCTGAAGAACATCGAAAAGCAAGGTCGGCATGAAACCGCCAAGCGGGCACGCGCCCTAGCCTCACGCGTTTTCAAATATGCGATCATTACGAGCCGCGCCAAATTTAATCCCGCCGCTGACCTGGGCATGGCGCTGGTGGCCAAGAAGCCCAAACATTATGCCGCTCTGGTCGACCCGGAAGCGGTCGGCGGGCTTTTGCGGGCCATTGATGAGTATACGGGCCATCTGCCGACCAGATTGGCTCTGCAACTGCTTCCGCATGTTTTTGTGCGCCCTGGCGAGTTACGTCATGCCGAATGGTCGGAGATCGACTTCGAGAAAGCGATCTGGCGCATTCCCGCCGGCAAAATGAAGATGCGCAATGAACACGTCGTCCCACTATCACGGCAATCATTGGCGATCCTCGAAAAGGCGCAGCAAAGCCACGTCAACGGCCCTTATGTGTTTCCGGCCGTCCAAAGCTGGCAGCGTCCAATGTCGGAAAACACGCTCAATACGGCGCTCCGCCGGCTTGGCTATACGATGGACGAAATGACCTCGCACGGCTTCCGGAGCACCGCGAGCACGCTGCTGAACGAGTCGGGACTATGGTCTGCGGACGCCATCGAGCGCGCATTGGCCCATAAGGATGCTAATGCGGTCCGCGGCATCTACCATCGGGGGGCGCATTGGAAGGAGCGCGTTGAGATGGCGCAATGGTGGTCGGACTATCTGGATATGCTGAAAGCCAAGGTTTCCTGACGCGACGAATGAAAACTATAGTTGACATTGGTGATTTTGAGCGGCGGAATGAAGAAGGGCAATAGGCGGATATTGAGCGCGCTAAAATGCTTTCGGAGATTTACGAATGAAAAAAGCTGCCCAAAAGTTCGACGCTGTCGATTACCTCAACAGCGAAACAGCCATCGCGGCATATCTGGAAGCGGCCTTTGAAGAAGGGGATATGGAACTGATCCGCGCAGCGCTCAACGACGTAGTGCGCGCCAAGGGCGTTCAATACATGGCGAATGCAACCGGTTTAACCCGAGCCGCGCTCTATAAAGCTATTGGTGAGAATGGAAATCCAACGCTCATGACTTTGCTGGCGATGACGAAAGCCCTGGGTGTCCGACTTTCCATAGCGGCATAGTCGATACCGAAGCGCATATTGCGAATTTTGATAACGTATAGGCGCCACCTGTTTTGATTATCTTTAAATTATCAAAGGTCTGAATTTTGATCTCTTATAAGTTATCAGCGCGTCTTTGAAACCCAGACCGCAGGGTCATGCGGAGATTAGGGCCGTTATTCTCCGCACAATTTGCGGAGAATAAACTCGACGCGTATGCAGTGTTCAAGTCGCCAAACGCTGTAAGCAAAGCTTTTTCCTCGATCCCGATACGCCAACGGACAACGCCGGTTGTCGCTACCGGCAGGGTCACCAAGGAAGCCGGTTGCCCAGGCACAACCCAAACCGGCAATAGCGATCAGCCAGCCAGTGTAGGACGGGTGGAGAATCCATTCGTAAGGGCCGGTATCAACTAAGCGGTGGTCATCGATAGGTATTATGAAATAGGTTCAGGAAGGGAGCAAACTGGTGACGTTGCTGCGTATTATTGCTGCGCTAGACTTGGAATTTACAATAGGCCCCAGAACCAAGATTGGCCTGGATGTCGAGAATATGTTCTGATGTAAGTCGCACCAATGTGGCTTCAAAAACGCCGGGGTAGCCCTCCACCTGCGCTCGCCAATAGGTCTGCCCAGCTATTTCTCAGATTGTTTCGATCCCATCGCAGATTCTCCTCAAAGCCGAAGGAAACCCGATTTCGAGGAGACCTGCATCTCATTCGAGGTGCCTGAAGCGGACGGTTACGGGTGGTTTTGGGAGGGGACCAGGGCAAGATAAAGGCAATGGCACCCTCCCTTTCGGCGCGGTTGCCATAAGTTGTTGTCTGCACATCTGTTTTCAGAGTTTTCAGCGTGGTGCCAGATTTTTCAGATGGCACAAAATCGATATAACAAACTGTTTTTGCTGCCAATTTCCTTGCACTAATCCCCTTCGGACAATCACTGGGCCAATGAAAGGAAATCCCCGTCATGTTCCAAGAAGATGACTCGGATTGTTAGGTAAGCGCTATTCGTGGTTTAGGAATCCGTTTTTTTTGAACGGGAACTACGGATAATTACCGGCCCCGATGTCAGCTTTTTGCCAAACCTGTATCTTGACCATAGACTGAGTTCGGAGATTGAGTGGCTTGCCGGAACGTCCGGAACGGTCAAATCCATAATCGCTCATGAGGCCTTGCGAAAATTCTTCAAATACCGGGAAGGCGGGAAGCGCGAGGTGGCGATACGGATGCGATTGGACCGACTGAGCCGCGCACATGAGAGACTTGCCGGGAATGCGGACGTGATCCTTAAGAGGCTTACAGTTTACGTCAATTGCGATTTCATGCCGAGAGCGCAGCGGTCCGCGCAATTTGAAAACGACGAATCCGATTTCGGTCCTGGAGAGCAAAAATGACTTTGCCGGCAGAACCCATGAAACTTGCCTACAGAATCGACGAGGCGGTCAAGGCCACCGGCCTGGGACGCACTTTCCTATACGAGCGGATGACACGCGGTGAGTTAAAGTCGATCAAGGTTGGCGGTCGAAGACTTATACTCCATTCCGACCTCGTTGAGTTTTTAACGAACTTCAACAGCGGCTTCGTTCTTATGTGAATGATCTGAGAAATGTCGACTGTTGGCCCTAAGGCGACATTCGAACTGATACGACGCGCATAAAAGCGGACATAATTCACCTATAAAAGTCGTAAGAATCGGAGCGCTCACAGGCTTTAGAAGAAGTCGCCGCAGTGCGGATGGCACGTCCAGCGCCATGAATTAAGAAGCTGTTTTGAGCGGCACCGCCTTCCCGCTGATGGCAAGCAAATCGCCCAGTCACCGGGGCTCTGCTTGGTATAGATCATAGACGATTCTAGCGAAAGTTTGCTTCTCATTCCGCTGATAGCGTGGCCTCAAGCAATCGTGCCTCAGCTAGACCAAGCGTCACCAGCGTGGCCAGGATCGTGTCAATCGCTTGGCGTTCCGGCGTCGCGGGGGCCATGGCTTCGGGTTCGGTTGTGCGGACCTCGTCAATCCATAGGCACAATCTGCGGCCGGTGCCCGTGCCGACCCAAAAGCTAGTGTCATTGCCATAGGACGCCACCCACGCCTGTCCTCCGGCCACCAGGGCTGGAAGCAATGTGGCGCGCGGCGAAATCTCGAGCAAATTCATGGCGACAATGGCCACGAAGAAACTGGGGCCGTTTTTCAAGACGGCCGACAGGATTGGCACAAACTGGGCAATCCGGTCGAAGGCCTTTGGCGGCAAATAACACTTCGCCGACCGAAGGCCGTAGGAATTGAAGAAGATGGTGGCGATGGCGGGCGCGATGTGGATTTCGGTAGACGACGAGTCCTGTCCGACAACACGACGCCAGCCGATTGTAGACGTTAGGCGGTCAATGAAGGCCTGCCTTATGCCTGGGGCATCGTTGTCAAGGCGGTGGTCATCGAAGTACATGACGTCGATAGCCATTAGGAATTCGGCGGTGACGTCGTAGAATGACTGGTCGGGTAGCCTTGCAATCATGGCACTGACCCGTGCGAGTATGTCCTGACTTGACAGACCTAGCAAGACCCGAGCTGACAAGGGATAGAATGCGGCGTTCCACTCGTCCGGTATTTGCGAGACTTCTTCGTCTTCCCCCAATCCTGCGCCATTCAGCGAAGCCGAAAAATCGGCATAGGTGTCAACAAGGTCGCGCAGCCATGGGCGTTTGGACACATCCGATATCGAAGCCAGCGCAGTGACCCACAGGGCGGCCGCCTGATCATCAATATAGATATCGCGTGCGAGAGGTGGTTCTATCGGTTTAATCGGCGCCGATGCGCCATCGAGACCTATGCCACGCCGGCGGCGGCGTTTTACACGCGTCCCTTCCGGCTCGAAATCAGGCCAGGCAGGCTCGGGACCTTGACCCGCGAGCCAAGCCAATTCCTCGGTGACCCGTGTCGCGGCCAGTTCGGCGAATTCCTGTTTTCGTTTTGACGCCTCTAGTTCTGAGGCATTCCAGGGTAGGTTCGGCTTTACACAGGCATTCAAGGCGCACCGCAGTATTGCCACGGGCAGGCGTTCATTAATGGCTGCCAGTTTCAATGCTACCGCGCTGAAGCCGTGAACAGCGGCTGGGTTTGGACGGGCCGCCACTTCAAGCAATATCCGCAGCCGCTCGGTGGTCGGGTCACGACGGTAGAGTTCTGAGATGCCGGCGAACCCTGTGGCGATTGGGTTGAACTGGAGGCCTGAGCGACGGCGATGGGCGCTGTCCTCCGGCGTGTCTAACGCTGCTAACAAGGTCGTTTCGGCCCACGACCCGTGCAAACGGTAAACATCGTCGTCACCATCCCGGAGGGTGATCAATGCGGCCGCTCGGGCGGCCTCGCCATCGACGAAATCGGCGTCGCGGTCTGTTGGATTTGAGGCGTCAGTCGAGGGAGCGGGACGCTGGGCAAGCTCAGCGTGCGCCCAGGTAGCCGCTTGAGCGGCCAGGTCGGTATCAGATCGGGACGGATCGTCGATCGCCAGGAACAGGGCTGCGCTAATATTGGCTTTTTGCGTATTTGCCGCCACCTGGGTCGACAACGGCGCGAGGTGAAGCGCTTCGACCTCTGGTGGTTCATAGTTCCGTGCGTTGATCACTGTGCCGTTGGGCTGCTGAAGCTGGACCTCACGCCAGTTTTCGGGGTCGAGGAGATACAGGGCATGACGCGCCATGAAAGCCGGATCGCTGAAGTTCGACGCTTTGTCGGGCGGTCCCAGCCGTTGCGCAGCGGCTTCCAGGAGGGTGTGCAGTTCAGTTCGCAGGGGCGTTGGGAAGTGGCAGGCATAGTTGCCCACCAGATTTTCCAGTGCGTAGTCTTTTGATAGCCTTGTGGCGTCAATCAAGCTGCCACTTTGAAATTGATCCTGCGCCTGACGCATGCGATCCATGCACAGGAGTTCCGGACTAGCGAGGAGAGAGATTGCGGCCTCTTGACCTTTGGGCCAGTGCGCGATGATCAGGTCGACGGCAACCAGTAGGTAGGCCGCCGGCGTGCCAGGCGGTCCCAGAACGGCCGCAAGCACGTCTGCAAATTCCTCTCCGTTCGAAACCCTTTGATTTGCCCAGGTGGCGAGGGCCATCAGGCCCGAAGTCAGGGCATAGTCGTTGCTGACACCTCGGGCGAGTGGATAGGTCGCCGTCCAGGGAAAGAACCGCGTACCCGTGGGCATTGGAATGGAGAAGCCGTCCTCACCCGGGTCGCGTCCGCCCGTCCTACAGGTGACAGCATGGTCAACGAGTTTTCGGATCAGGTCGAGCCCATCTTGTGGGCTGTGCGTGAGCAGCTCTAAAAATGGGCCTTTGTGAGGACCGGCCGGCATGAAATCGAGGTCTAAAAATTCAAATACGTCATCCCGATGCCGCGACTGATAACGCGAAGGTTCGGCAGGCTCAGCAATTAATTTTTCGGCAGTCAGTACCGCCAGTTCTTTTGGCGCAGCCTGTGCCAAGGTGCCGCGAAACGCCATTATGCTTTTGACGACGCCATGGTCATTCTTCATGGCGCGGACCCGATTGATATAGTCGACTGCAAGGTCAGGAGACTTGTTGCAAAACGCGAGAAAGCCTGTTCGCAGTGTCTCAGCCAGATCCGCGGCGTCACCGCGCCCAAACTGACCCGTATATTGATGAACAGTCTGGTCAAGTCCCTCCAGGTCAATGAGCCAGGCATGAAGCCATGTCAGTATTGTCGGGGTGGCGGTATCCTGACCCAGAACCCCTATCATCCAACGGATGTAGAAGTCAGCGACCGTGCTAACGGCAGAGGCCGGAAGCGTGGCGCCGAGCCTCAGTACGTATATGATGAGGCGGTGCCAAGACGCGTTGGCGGGAACGAACATATTGGCGGGCATTGTGGTAGCGTCGAGCCCAAACTTCGCAAACACTTGCGAGGCGGGTTCGACATCCACGGCCATGACAGTTCGGATAAGCTCACACAGCAACTCCGCGCGGCTCATCAGCAGGCGATCGGTCTCCCGATCGAGCCAGGCGGCCGCGTTCGCGCCGTGAACCAGGGCGAGCAGGGCGGCGCGTCGCCAGGACGCGTGAATGCTCTCGCCGGAAAGGCGGGAGAGTGTCGCCGCCCAAGCCGCACCCGTGGAATCAGCCGCCAGGTCAGCTGTGGCGGCAAGCTCAACGCCGCGGGACAATACCGCGGTCGCCGGAGTAGCCATGGACAACTGGGTATAGGCTTCGGCATCCGTCGAGAGCAGGCAACCAATGGCCCACTGTCTCAGCACATCGTGCCGAAAAGCAACCTGATCGTTTCCTAAATCGCGAAGGGTTTCGCTTCTGATGAGGTCATCGATCGCGGTCGCTGGATCGCTTCCGACGTCAGTTGCAAGCTTGCCGGCCAGTGCGGTCTGCGCCAGACGACGAAGGACGCGCCCGCGATCGCGGTGTGATTCATTGCGGGGACCGTCGGCGGACTCCCACCATTGTCGCGCCATGTCGAGTTCGCTGGTCGGCGCCGACGTCGACTTGGGTTGCATAGCTAATCGCGACAAGCGGTATAGGTTCCGTACCACGTCGCGCGCCGGATGATGTTCCGAGAGCAGCTCGGACAGGTGCGGGGCGGCACCGCTCAGTTCTGCCACCTCTGAAGGGGTTAGTTCATCGACTACGACCGCTTCGGCCTTCCCCAGGGTGGCAATCGCTTTTTGATCGAGCCAGCTTTGTTCCGCAGTGCCGAAGTTTCGCCTGGCAGTGACCAGTGTCATCAGGCCGGGCACTTCCGCGGCCGCACGCAGCAAATCGTTGGCTGTCTTGCGCTCATCCTCGGTAAAGGAATCCAGGTTGTCGATGAACAGTGCGGCGCCACCATCGAACATAAGATCACTGAGAAGGTCTTTGGCCGTTCCGCTAAAGCTTAACATCGCCCGCATGGCCGCCCATCCGCGAGGGGGCGTCCGACCTGGCGTCAGGACGATAACGTGACCTTCCAGCGCGAGAAGTTCGGCAAAGTGCTTCAGAATGCCGGACTTCCCAACCCCAGCGTCGCCCCGTATTTCAATATATCGACCCTGATCTAAGGCCGCGTTGACGGCCTCTATCCATTCAGACCTCGCGATCGTCATCTCTGCAATCGACGTACTGATATCCGCGAGCGCCTGGGAGGAGGCCTCCCCAATAGCCGTTCGGACGTTCGAAAGACCGGGATCAGGCGCCAGGCGAAAAGATTTTTTGGATAGATCAGTCTTTAACCGGGCGAGATCTCGATCACCTCCATCGGACGCGATCTCTTCGGACAGGTCTACCATGGTGCTCCACAATGCGGACGCGTTCGCAGACGCTTCGGACGGAAGGACCCGCACGCACCGCTCGATAGCCAGGGCCTCGCTTGCAGACCCGACGGCGGTATAATCGAAAACAAGTATCTGTAGCCGGCCGAGCACCTTCCAAACCAACTCATCATCGTCAACCATGCCGGCTGCCCTCAGATGATCCCTGAGGGTGGCGACGAAGGCGCGCATATCGTTGGAGCCGGTTCTAGATCGACCCAGCCGCTCGAAAAACAACGCCGCGGTCCCCAATTGTCGTGCCCAGCGCAGGACGTCCTGATACGGACCGCTAATTTTCCGCGAGATGGCGGCTGTGGCGATGGCCAACTCGTGGCGTCCCGACCAGAATTCCGGCTTCCCAATTGCCGCGGCGATTTGACCGACGACCTTCTTAAAGACGGCATCCGTCGGTGCAAACGAAACAGAGCGTTTGACCTGAATTTGCAGGGTCGTCGCCCTGCCGGTCAAGCGTTCGGTGGCCTGAATGATGACGTCATCAAGCGGAAATCCGTCATCACCGCGCTGAAAGGCAATCCGGTCTATGCTTGTTCCCGGCAAGCCCCTGGGCTCGGACCCGGCCAGCATGGTCAAAAGGTAGTGGGCACCCACCTGGCCTTCGAAGCGAGAGCCCGCCGGACCTGTCGATGCAGGACTAGAGCCGCTCATACTTTCTTCGCCGTTAGAATTTGCCACGTAACACTGTCCGAATGGGAATCGCCCCGAAGCCCCTGATAATATAGCACACAACACCTGCGGACATCTCTCGGGCGACAAATTCTATAGGGCGATTGGTTGGGCATTTCAATCATTGGGTGAGCTTGACAGGGCGGCCGGGTGGGCGAGAAGGCTTGCAACGCCTGATGGGTCTGCCTGTTTTGGTGTTTATCGATCTACAAGAGCACGTGTTGACTGCTCGCCACTCGCAACCCAACGGACATTGTCGCTATTCGTGTAGCCAAGGACCAACGCCCTTAACAATTCGCCTGCTTAAGAATTCTCCGTCGAGTGATTTTTCCTGCTTCTTCAGGGAACTACGGAGACTGCGCAAATTTAAATTATAGTGGGCTAGACGCCTTGCGAAATAAGGGCTGAACCGCCCCAGGTTTGCCGGAGGCCCTAACTCAATAGTAGGATGGGCCTATGACCTACAAAACGACGAATAAATTTTCCCCCCGAGATCCGCGAGTCACCTCTCCTCTTGTATAGTCGCGGGGTTTTGGCTTATTACGTATTTACATCTAAAAATTGAAATGCAGGGGGATTCGCAATGACCGACATGCGGAAATTGATTGATATCGTGGCTGACGTCACTGCCTCGGAGATGCCCATTTTTGACGAATTACTCATCGTCAGGGAGATCAAAGACTCCGGCCTTCTATGCGAAGTATTGATAAGTGGCCGTTTCGATCGAAACATTCGGATCGACGCCGGCTCCCATCTCGATGGCGGTGACAAGCATGCACATGTTTTTGGGCGCCGAGGTGAAGAACTCGTTGTGGTGAAGGTCAACGGGAGCTCCAGCCATGGCACTAAGGGCAAACTCCACCAAAAGGATGCAGACGTACTAAGAGCGAAGGAATTTAAAATCCGTGCCGACAACATCGTTGAATGGCAATCCATTGGTCACTTCTCCCAAATCCTACTGGGTTAAGGGAAGTCTTCTAACAGGAAACGGGAACACTGACCGTTATACTAGTTCACACGTCCAAGAATCATGCGTTCATAGCTGGCGACAGCGCCCGTTGGGACTGGGTTGAGAACAGGAACCTCGGTCCGGTTCGGAAAGTCCATACGGCGGGAACCGGCAATGCCTTGGCTATGGGCGGGAGCAACATCGATCGAAAAAAGCTCGCTGAGCGACTGATCGAACTGCGCAAGAAAGGCGTAGCCTTTCCCGAAGCCGCCCGCCGAGTGTCTCAAGCTTTGTTTCACGAGACCGCAGAAATTATGCGTTCGCATGGTCGGAATGACGTTCAAAATGCCATCTGCTGGTATGCGGAGTGTGATGAGAGCGTTTGTAGTGTTCAACGTCACGTCCTGCCTGACGACGTGTTGGACATCGTTGTCGGGTTTGACGCAATGGGGCCGGACACCCAAGTTTTGAAGCGGCTGTCGCATCAAAGGCAGATTGAGTTCACTCAAGCAGATGGGCGTTTGCCGTTAGACCAGTGGGCCTACGCAGTCATTGGGGATGCCGCCCAGATTTTCCCTAATTTTGTCTCGTTGCCAGCGATCGCCACCATTGCACGACCTCGCTCGATCAATATAATGCGCGACGATCTGCATCCGACGGCATGGAGAGGCCCCTCTCCTGCTTTCCTGGTTTAGTTTGAAGTCAAACATCGCTAAACCATTTTCAGATTTTACTGTGCGCCCCCCCCCCTTTGGTTGAGCAGTTATGCAACTGACGCACGTCTATATCGGGGCTAATTCATCGATCCGTAGAGGCATGGTCACTGATGCCCTTGGCGATGACCTGACAGACGTCAAAATCACAAGCACTAGGCCTGCTTTTCAGTCCTTTCGAGTAGTGACGCAACGCAATCCGGCGCTCTGGGATCGGAACCCAGAACTGTGGGAAGTAAGGCAACGCCACGAATTAAGCCTCAATTTCGGGATCGACGAGTTTGACAGCCATCATTTATTGGCGCCTCCTTCGGACTAAACATGCCTACCCTAAAAAGCAATACCCCTGAGATTGGCCTGCATTCCCATAATTTCTATTAGCCGGAAAACTCAGTACTTGAAAAATTTGATAATTCGCTCGTCTGGCGCCGTGCGGTCAAATAGCGTCTTGCTTCGCTTTTCCTTCCAGTCTTTGATCCGTTTTGGGATGTCGGAGCGAATTGTGGGGTAGAAGCGCTGCCAAAGCGGCGAGCTAGCAACCAGATCCCGCGCCCAAAACTCCAAGCGGAAATCGACGATTTTCCGAAGCAATTTCGAGCAAAGCCAAAACTGCGCGGCTGACGATGCCTTGCTCATTTTCGCGACCCAATGCTTGGACCAACGATTCCGGTCATAGGCGTACCTGGCTGCTTCCAATGCGTCTGCAACGAGCCCCAGATCCTGTGACATTGAATCGAACAGAGTATCGATCCAAGGATCTTCATTCATGAATCCGGCGACCATCAACGCCCGTCCTCTGATGGCTGGAATGGGCGATTGAATATTGCTCTCGACATACTGCCGTAAAAACCACTCTTGGCCACCTGTGATCGCTGCATCCACGTTATCAGCAAGGGCCTGGTCGGTCGCGGCCTCATCAAGACGTCGTGTGCGCAGTGCCGCTATCTCCGGGCCACCACGGCCGGTCCACAAAGACCGTTCGCGGTGGGCGAGTCCGCGAAGATCATACGTAAGGTTCAGAGTAGGCTTTACGGTGGCATACTTGTCAAAAAGTTCGGCAGCGAGCTTGTCGTCGCCTTCGGAAATGACGCTGCCGATTGTCAAGGCAATATTCGCCAGTTGGCGCCTCTTTGCGGCCGGCGCGCGAATGCACATCTGTGCCCAATGAAGGACTTCTTCTGAATCAAATTGGTAGGCCACCTCAACGGCCTGCTTCCCCAGGTCCTGCAACACTTCACTTGCGTCGAGGGTTTTCAGGTTGTCCTCGAAATTGCGAAACCGAGTGTCAGCGCGCTCAACCCGTGCCGCGAAGTCTTCGTCGGTTTCGTCGCGGCGCTCGAGCGATTCCTTTAACGACCTTGGCGGGTCCTCCAGATGAACATCCGTCCGGGGATAGGCGGTCAGATCTTCAGCTTGGATATGTTTGCTCGCGGCCGGCGTTACGTCCGGAATGGAAACGTTGGCGATGCGACTGACACAACTGGAAAGCAATTGCGTGAGTGGGTGGGCGATTTGACTTCCAAGCTGCTTGGCTGCGTAGCTAAAACTCGAAGGTTCGCCCCGTTCGAGGAGATCGAGAACGTCCAGCCTTCCGTCGGCGGCAACCTTGGTTAAAATGATCGAGCCGTAAAACTTTTCGGCACGCTTGCTGTTGTCGTCGATATCGTCTGCTCGCCATCCGCTTGCTACGAATTTTTCGAGTATCTCTATGGATCCGCGGCGGGCAAGTGTTTCAATCGCCAAAAAGGTTTGCTCATCTTCAGCGAAGGCCTGCTCCAGCAAGACGTCCTGAACCTTGGAGATCAAAGGCGTTTCTGAGTACGCCGCGAAGCAAAGGTTGATGAGCATCTTGTCATCGCGGCTGGCCGCATGCGCCGCGAGATAGGCGTCTTCGAATGTCGCTTCATCGACGCCGTCGAACATTTCGGCGGTCGCGACGAGCAATGATCCAGGGTGATCAAGATCATTGATGAGGGCGAATTGTTCCTGCGCTGTGAGATGCGGGACAGCCGCCAGGAGCGCGAACTGCGCAGCACGCCATTCCTCACGCTCAGCATTAGAATTATGGTGTTCGGAGCCATTGAACGCGCGTGCGATCTCGCAAAGTTTAGCGACGGCCTGTTCGTCAAGCGCCGCTGTCTCCGCACTGAGCATGTGCATCGCCAAGCCAAGTTCGGGCAGTTGAAAGGCTAGGACCGCCTCGCCGACACGGCGCTCAGTCGCAATTGCCAGGTCCGGCAACCAGCGAGCAAGCGCCGGTTCAGCCGAACGGAGCTCAACACTCTTGCCCGTTCGCGACCGGTAGATATTGCTGAAATCCTGTTTATTGGCCGTCTCCGTCGCACGGGTCAAATCTTCCGGGGCGGATGACGCGGGATCGCAGGGGTCAGTGGCCGACATCAGTTCGACCAAGCGGCCGCCCTGCCTAATGTGTCGGTTGGGTCGAAGGATATCGAGGAGTGCCTCGCGGCGCCGCGCCGTCTCGTCGGTTCCGATTGCGCGCCACAGCATTGCCAGACACCAACGTCCGGTGTCGGAAAGCGGCTGCTCTGAGAGCCTTTTCGCAGTGGCTTCGATCGCAACTTTGGTCTTGGCCCAGTCGGCCCTGTTAAATTGGATAAGTTCGCAAAATCGATCGGACGGGGCCGGCCACCATTCGTTCAGCGCGTGGTGTAACGACCACGCTACAAGGGCCGTCGCCAGTCCCTCAAGAGGCATGCCGGCCAATAAGAGGAATGCATCTTCGCCTAAGTGCGAGGGATTTATGGTGTCATCTCGAACGCACTCCCCCTTTAGAAAGTCCCGCTCGTTTGATGTCAGCGCCCGTTGTTGAGCTTTTATCTCCCTGGCCCCTTTATCGAGCCTGGCCTTCGATTCTTCGGGAGTCTGACCAAAGTGCGATAGCTGGGGGTCGGGCTTAAGGGTGTACAGCCGAAGCCACTTGTCGACGCGCCGCTGGATCCTGTTCCACGCGTCCGGGACTTCCCGGACGTCGCGTAAGGCTTCGACAAGCCAGTTCTTGAGCGAAGGCTGGCTCTTATTGCGATCAATTTCATAGAGCGCGTCGAGCGCGACTTCGATCGAGGCACGAATAGCACTGACGAACGCCGGATAGATTTCAGTGTTGATGTTTTGCAGCTGCAGAAACCGGCTAAGAAGGGCACTCTGTATCGGCGATGCTTCGTTGTCGGCCGCGGCAAATTGCATCGCGGCAAAGACCACGTCCGCCGTCATGTCGAGAGCCTCAATCGGTTCCAGAACGCTCTCAAGAGCTTCAGATGGCCCCTTACCGTCGGCGCTGGCTTCCTTGAGCGCATATATCAGACCAATTCCGAGTGCCACGTTCAACCCATCGTCAGATAGCCTGTAGTGGCCTGGCGTGGGCAGCTGGGTATAGAATTGGCTAGTTGACGCGTGCAGCAGGTCTTCCGACAGAGCGAAACGCGGCGAATCTTCGAAATCGTTGACCGAATAGCGCCCAAGATCTTGGTTCTGTTGTCTCTGCGCCTTTTCCCTGATGTCCTGGGCATGGTCCGCCAGACGCCGAGAAAACTTCAAGGAGTCCTCACCCAAGCGATTTTCCGCCTGGCTAAAACGTATGTATTCGAACAGCAGCCTCTGACGCGTCAGCTCTTCAAGAGGGAATTTGTCGAGGCTCAAGGCAATGCCGAGAAGACGAGGGTTCTGGAGTGATGCCCTTACTTCCGGATCCAGGTCCCCAAGATTGACCTTGCGCCCCGCGAGCAAAATCTCGAGTTCGGACTTCGTCCATCCGACCACGCTCATGGTCGCTGTTTCGACCGACAAGGCCGGAGCGATTTTCTGTTCGAAATGTGCCTTTCGGTCCGTTACCAGGAGACAGCCGCTGATCTGGCCAAGATCGGAGATCGCACCTGAAATCCAACGGGGCCAATCTACGTCCGCATTTTCGTTTAACCCATCGATGCAAACTATCAGGCGGCTGTCGCCGGTGCTATCGGGTCCGTATGCCGTCAATACCTGCAGCCAGCTATCCCGAAGGCCTTTGCTCGGCTGTTCGCCCGTCTGAAGGATCAGGCGGTCGACGATCTGCTCAATAATATTATTATATGCCGATGTCGGCAATATGTCCTTTGCCGACATAAATACAGTCAGCGGTCTGGTAGTCCATTCCAGCAGGGCTTTCGCAACAACCCAAGACTTTCCAACGCCTTCTTCGCCCAAGACGGCCACTAGCGTCCTGGAATTCGCCTTCATGCTGTCCGCAATCGCGGTGACAATCTCAGTCCGGCCAAGAACAGGATACGGATAGGTTGCCGCCGGCGCGAGCGTTTGCCCGAAGTAGCGCTTAGCCTCTGTCTTTTGAGAGAAGACACCGTTGATCCATTGGTGGCTGGCGGCGAGAGCCCTCTGGTACGTGAACGTGCTCGCAAACTCGGAACCAGGGGCGAGGGCGCTGAGGACGCGGTGGCCCTCGGCGAAGCCGGAGCGCCGTGCGATGTCGATCGCCTGTTCGACTTCGATCTTCCGTACACGCAGGTCCTCTTCTTTGTACCGCTCCTCATCTTTGTCGATCTGATCGCCGCAATCCTTGCAGGCCCAGATGCCATTGGAGATATGGCGCCGCTGGGCCGGCGTCTGATCAGGATTGTATCGAGGGCCGCCGGGCGCGGCGGCATTGATATGCGCAGCATGCCCCGACTTGAGGCTTTTATCTGGGTCGGAATGTGGACCCATGGTGAGCTTCACGCACATGGTGCAATGCCAACCGACCCTTTCTGCGAGGCTCCGTTTCACCTTCTCGGTAAATTCATGGCGGCGGTGGGATGGCAATCGGATATCTGTAACCGGAAGAGGGCGAACGTTGTTATTTTGAAGAATTGGACTGCTTGGAGACTGGCGTAACCGTTTACGGGATTCTGAGCGATTGAATCACTCGCAGCGTGACCCTTCGCAACTTGAGCAAGCAATTCAGCTAACAGCAAGCCAATTTTCACTTCGATCGCAGCTACCGCCACTGTTATTGCTGCGCGATACGCCTGGGGCAACAATGGAATGTTGTCGCCAATTGACTTCGACAACAGACAACGCATTTTGAAGGCGCAAGATGTCTAGAAGGCTAGGTGCACCTCAAGGAGCTCTTGGTTGTGAGAGATCGTTTCAAAGAGGCACTTCGCGACTAGGGCCGCAACTAGCTGCTCCGACATGCCCTAAAATCTAAATCGCCGGTGCGAAGTTAGGTGTCCGGTATCGTTGATGTCCGGTTTCGGGCGTGTCATGCAATTCTCGATGAGATGTCCGGAATGGGGCGCTAAGGAGCCAAGGTGACGGACCGAGTTTGGGACTTAGCGAAAATGCCTGCGCTTAGGGGGCTTAGGCGCTATAGCGATTAATGGTGTAAAACTAAAGTCGTGGAATTTGTCGCCGTTGTCTGGCTCGTAATCGGTTGATGGGAGTTGGCATCCGATATTAGCTTTTAATTAAACACAACTTTCACGAAAATTTCAACATTGCCCGGCAATCATAGCTTGAATACGTATCTGGCCGTGATAAGCGTCTATTCGGTAGCAGGTTAACAGGCAAGCAGGCGGACGCACGGCAACATCTAGTGCAGGAATAGCCAAGTTCCGCCAGGCATCCAGCAGGGGCAAGATGCGGATCGCAACATATCACCAAAATCTTTACGCAGCGGGACGCTTCGCCAGGACGCTATTGTTCTTGGTCGCCCTATTATCTTATCCGTTATTTCCGCAAGGCGCGCGCGCTGATGAAGTGATAGCCTGGGATGCGCCGTCGGGTGTAAGAGGTTGGTGCACGGTTGCAGGTTACCAACACTCGGAATGTTTTGCCGATCCGGTCTCTGCGTGTAAGGTCCAGTTTGAGCATTATGCCGGAAACACCGAGTTTTACGGGGCAGAGGCGGCCAGTCGCTGGGATATATACCATTGTAAATGGAAACATCTTCCGGGAACCAGCCTTCCGTCCGAGGCTGATTTCTACTGTGCGACCGGTTTTACGGCGGTAGCTGTTGGCAGATGCGTCAAGGAAGATTTCACGTTTGCTTGCTGCCGTCCGGGAGCGCCCGATCCATACACGGAACATCCGATAAATCTTCTGACTGGTGCGAAAGTGTTCCGAACCAATGATTATATATCTGCCGATGGTGCCTTTTCGTTTGACCGGACATTTGTGAGCTCGCCTTATGGTGCACTGGAAGTTAAGGCACTTCGCTTTGCACAATGGTCAATGGGTAACTGGAACGCATTTTTCGACGTTCAGCTACAACTGCCTGTAAATTTTGAAACGTGGAGCGATGTCACGGTCCTTCTGAATGATGGTACCGCGTCAGCCTTTAAGCGCCAGACGGATGGCAGTTACAAAACGACCATCGCAGGCGTTGTCAACTCGATGGTGAAGTTGCAGTTTGTTGGAACCTATCCTGGAAATTCCAGCGTGCTGAGCACAAGCACACAGTGGTTATTGACGGACAGCCGAAATAATATCTGGACGCTTCAAACCCGCATGGGGCCGGGTTCAACTCAATATAACGTGGGCAAGCCTGTTTCGGAACAGCGACCGGACGGCACCGTCCTCACTTTTGGCTATGATGCAAACGATGCGCTAACGACGATAACGGATCAGTCGGGAAAGAGCGTGACGCTGGCGTGGAATTTGCAGAAAACGGGTGATACCACCTATACGCCGACAACCTTGGCCTCAGTAACATTTGCGAACGGTCAGTCGATCAAGTACTGGTATGAGGCATCTGATGGCGTCGCCTCCACTGCTTTTCGCACCCGCCTGAAAAAAGTCGAATATCTCGATGATCTGGGTGTCATACAAGACAGCGTATCATACCTCTTCGAAAACACCCACTATCCGACTTCAATTACTGCCATTTTGGATAACGCCGGCGCCGTCCGATGGCGGGCTGCTTATGACGATTTAGGACGTGCAACGCTAAGCAGCGGGCCAAATGGCGAGTTTTCAGATACGGTTGTTTATAGCGCAAGCGGCACCAGTTTTTCCCGGACGCAGACCAATTCACTGGGAAGGCAAATTGTTTATAATTTTACCAGGGGATCGTCAGACTGGTCCGCCAAACTGGTCAGCATAACTGAAGCCGCAACCCCAAACGCCCCGGCCTCGACTATATCAAACACTTTTGATACATCCACCAAGTGGCTTGCCACCAGCACCGACAAAGAAGGGCGGATAACAAAGTACACGCGCAACGCCAACGGCCAGCCGACACAGATCGTGGAAGGCTATGGCACGTCGTCTGCTCGAACAACGGCGATCAGTTGGAGTCCTTATTTCAATCTTCCGACTCAAATCGTTGAAACCGAGCTTACCACCACTATCAGTTACGATGGACAAGGGCGGCTTTTAAGCCTGACTCAGCAGGATGCGACCACCCAGACCGTACCCTATTCGACGAATGGTCAAACCCGAACCTGGACCTATTCCTATGGCACAACCGGCGGCGAAAAAGGCAAGCTTATCAGCATAGACGGTCCGTTGTCGGGGCCAGGCGATACCGAATTCTTTGGCTATAATACCAACGGCTATCTAGCCAGTGTAACCGATGAAGTCGGCAAGGTCACCAGCGTGACCTCATGGGACTGGCGCGGCGCGCCTCTCACCGTTGTCGATCCAAATAACGTATCGACGACATTTACCTATGACATCCATGGACGGATGCTGACCGCGACTGTCAACCCAGGCGCCGTGCAATCGCAATATGGCTTCATCTATGATGTTGTTGGCAATCTGACGAAGATCACTTTGCCAAAAAGCGGCTACCTCCAATATAGCTATGATGCGGCGTCCCGCCTGACCCAAGTCAGTAACGAAAAAAGCGAGACGCTGATCCTCACGCCGAATGCTGTCGGCGAATCCACACTGAGTACCGTCAAGAATGCTGCGGCGACCGTTACGCAGCAGCAAAGCCAGGTCTATGATGAACTCGGCCGGCTGATACAGGTGCTTGGCACGGCCAGTACCACGCCGACCAATCTGGCCTATGACAAGGTCGATAACCTGAAGGCGGTTACGGATGGCCGCAGCCAGGTCAGCACCAACAGCTTCGATGCGTTAAACCGCGTTATTTCCGAAACCAATCCGGACAGCCAGAGCGTCCAGTATGGCTACAACGCGCAGGACGTCATGACGAGCCACAAGGACGGCCGGAACTTGGAAACCAGCTTCGTGGCCAATGGGTTTGGCGACGTCATTCGTGAAGTCAGCCCCGATCGCGGTACCCGCACCTACTGGTATGATAATGCGGGCAGAATGACCAAACTGGTTGATGGAGATGGCGAAGAGACGGATTTTACCTATGATAATTCCGGCCGTTTGTTGACTCAGACCTTCCCTGACGCGAGCTGGGAAAACCTGACCTACAGCTATGATGATGTGGCATCGGGCGATAAAGGCAATGGCCGGCTGACCAGCGTTACGGAGCAATCCGGTTCGACGGCATTTGTCTATGATGCGCAAGGCCGGATTACCAAGGATACCAGGACGATCCAGGACCTGAGTTACCCTGTCCGGTATGATTACGATACGAATGGCGATATCAGTCAGCTAACCCTGCCATCCGGACGTGTTGTCACCTATGCACGTGACAACAGCGGCCTGATCACAGCAATTACGACGCAACCGAGCGCGACGGGCGCCGTGTCGAATGTGGCAACGTCAATCAGCTATCAGCCCTTTGGGCCGCTCAAGGGCCTGACCTACGGTAACGGGCTGAGCCTCGCAAACACCTACAATCTTAATGGCTGGCTGACACGTATCCGTGTGACGGGGGCCGCAGCAACCACCTTTGATCTCGGTTATCAATATTACGACGATGGCAGTCTGGGGGAGATCGATGACAATGCCGCCACCGGCCGCACCGTCTATATGTCCCTGAGCAACTCCGGGCGATTGACCTATGCTGGCGGGCCCTGGGGACAGAATGCGTTCAGCTATGACGCAGCCGGTAACCGGACCGGCAGCTATCTGACGATCGGTGGCGTGACAACGGCCGACAACGCCATCACGTCCGGCTCTAGCAATCGTTTGGTCAAGACGGCCGATGCTCTGGGGGTAACGAAGCGGACGCTGAGTTATCGTGATGGCGGGGATCTATATACTGATGCCACAGCCGGCGGTTCGACCTTCCAGTATCTCTATAGCGCCCGCAAACGCCTTGTGGTTATCAAGCAGGATGGCCTGTCAGTCGCCAGCTACGGTTACGATTTCAAAGGGCAGCGGGTCTGGCGGACCATTGCCGGCATCCTCAGTTCGCCGACCATCCATTATATCTTTGACGAGGCCGGACATCTGCTATCGGAGCAGAACGGTTATACGGGCGATGTCCTGCGTGAATATATCTGGCTGGACGACAAACCGTTGGCGGTGATCGATTCCACCTCGGGCACGGCTCTGACCTATTATATTCATTCCGGCCATCTCGATGAGCCGCAGGTCATGACAGATGCCTCCAAGACCAAGGTCTGGGACGCCTATGTTACGCCGTTCGGATCGGCCCAGGTTTTCACGAGTGCGAGCGCCAATGTCGATATTCGTCTGCCGGGCCAATGGTTCCAGCAGGAAGCGGCTGGCGCGGGCCTAAACCAGAACCATTATCGGGATTACGATCCCAGCCTTGGTCGGTATATCGAGGCCGATCCGATTGGCCTAAATGGTGGGCAAAATCCGTATGCGTATGTCGACGGAGATGTCTATGATTTTGCAGATAATACAGGTCTTATACGGCCCCCAATTAGGCCATCAAATGGTGGTCGAGGGATAACTGCGAGCCAGCCCGAACCCCTATCATTGGCAGAGACCGTCTACGCTGCGCGCATTGATGCCGCTAATATTGCAGGGCGGCGAATTAGTCCGAACTATCGTGGCTATACTTACGTTGGTCGCCCAGATCAAAACTCTGCCGAAACCGCAGAAAATATGCTGAATGTATTTGCATTTCGCCAAGCAATTACGAATGAAGGCTTTTGTCTTGCTCCAAATAGCCCCGGATATTCCCTACAGAATCAATATCTAAGGTACCTCGGCCAGTATGGTAAGGGAGGCGTAAGATTTCTTTCTGATGGACGGATCCGTTTTTATGGTCAGTTTAGACCAGCAAAAAATTCTGGACCAACGGCGGGGGCTCAAATGGTTCGTGAATGGAATCCTGCAAACGGAGGAGTCAGGGACTGGAACCAAGGGAGTTATGGCAATGGCAATGTAAGGTTTGTAGCCCCTAAACCTCCAACAAGCCCTCAAAATCATGTGTGGTTCGGTCCGGATGGTTCTTTCAAAGGACGGTATTGATGAGAAATGATGATCTCTCCGAGAATATAAAACAGATTTTTAGCGGCCTTATTCAAGGAACAAGATCTAGGGATGAATCTGTTTTATGGGCAAATTCAGTTTTGGAGAAAGATAAAATGTCAAACCTTTCTTCCGCTTTCGTTGATGCTTTAGAGGCAATTGGCATGGCAGCGCTAAAAGGCGGTCCTGAAGAAGATTATTTATTCGATGAGGACGATTTTCGAAAATGGATGGAAGAATTTCTCAGTAAGGAGTGTGAAGACTGAAGACCAGTATGTCTGACGGACGGTGGCAAGCATCCTCGGTTCGCCGACCATCCATTATATCTTCGACGAGGCGGGACATCTGCTCTCGGAGCAGAACGGTTATGCGGACGAAAACAAAGGCCCGGGCCAATTTGGCGACGATGAAAGTGAGGATTATGTCGTGTCCCACTATGAGAATCCAGTGCGTGCCGATTATGGATTGCCTACCATCTAAGTTTAGCGCCAATGCTTTAGTGCGGTTCGGAATTCACGATCCTCAATCTAATGTAGACATCCCTAAAATTGGTAGCAGGGCAGCGCTACTCTAGTGCGTGCTATTCTCTAGGGAAAATCAGCGACGAATGAGTATGCGACATTCTTTTGGGCAGGAACTGGATACGGCCCGCACTGCAAGGTTGCCTGGATAATCATGTTGGCGGATCGAATTTCATCCGGTGAACTCTTCTCCAGGTCCATATCAAGCGAAGGCACCAGAGTTAGCTGGCCCTTTTCATCTATAGCGAGGTTTAACCTGGCGCTAAGGCGTGGATGTTGACCGGCCGGAAGGCAGCGGGCAATCTGGGAGATAATGTCAGATGTTCCTGCTACCGCACCATTTGCGGCCAGTGCTGTGGTTGCCAATGAATTGCTCTCCTTTGCAGATGTTGCGGCAGGTTGCGTCTTGATGGTATCCTTCGCGATTTCAGTGTTTGGCTGATCCGACGATGCATGTGAGGCGGCTTGCGATGTATTGGCGTCTGTTTCGCTCGTGCGCTTTCCGTAAGGGCTGGCTTCCGGCGCCCTCAAGATTTCGGCGGTGCGAGGCGATACGAGGATAAGATTCACGGGCGCCATATCGGCGGAGGCGCCCAATAGTGCACCATCAGGCGCTGGAGATGGCATTCCGCCAATCGCGTCATTCCGAGACCACAGGATCAGATTTAGCATTGCCAGGTGCAGACAGATCGACAGGCATATCGCCAATAGGCAATTAACACGTTTTTCACGCACCGATGGGCGTTGCCGATGCGACGTCGATCGTTTGGCGGTGACAATTGATGAGATCAGGTGGCCAAGCATACAAGCCTTTATGTTCGCAGCTTCCGGTGCAATCATGCCACCTCGCTAACCATCTGGTCAATGACAAGTGGGAAGTACTGGGACTACGTCCCCATATTGCGTAACATATTCGTCTCGGACCGACATTGCCGCAAAAATTAATTCCGAAACACCAGGCGGGGACTTAGGGTAAAACATAGTCCGGTTTCGGGTTAGCAAGCAATCGGCCTTCAAATGTCGCCTTTGGGGCGCTAACGAGCCCCGCTGGACATTGTTGCATTTGAAACACTATCCGAAGTTCACGAGAGTGAAGCCAAACTTATTTGTTGCGGCGTGCACCAATTGCCGGTAACGGCTGCATTGTCAGAGTGGTGTAGAAAGCGAATCCTTCTTAGGATCTGTAGGTTGCCGGTTCGAAGCCGGCCCCGGGCAACCGGGTAGCTCAATTGGATAGAGCAACAGATTAGGCGCTCTCGTCTGTTCCCTCTGACACCTGCGGCCAGTGGCGCAGACAACAGCTTCATCGCTGTCACCGAGGATGTCGCCGGTTCGAATCCGGTCGTGAGGTTTACTTCGCGTAGCTCAGAGGTAGAGCACCTGCTGTTGTCGTTTTTTCCCTGGCTGTCTAAGAGTTAGTTTTCCGTGGTGTAGGGTTCGGTTCCTTCGCTGCCTCCTCGGGCAATGGTGAGCCCTGGATGACGGATATTCTGTCAAGCCAGCGTGGCCCGGATACGGCAATATCCGGCGGAAGCACCTCCCACCGGGTCCGATTGTTCCCGGAAAACAGCTCTGAATATTTTTGTTGCATTATGCAACAAGTTGCGTTAGTAACTGTCTCGTCGCTTAAACAGGCCTGCAAAAGGCACCATTTGAGCGGCACACCGGGTGGCGTAGGGATACGTTTTCATCGATCTGGAGAGCCGCAAGGCCGGGGTTCGACTCCCCAACCCGAGCCCGGTTCGCCGGGGGAGGGGTTAACGATCCCGCCTGTACCCCCGGAGCCTAACCAGTAGCAGCCAGGTGCGTTCTAGCCTTGCTACGCGCTAAACACCCATCTCGCAGCGTCCGCCGATTGTATGGCCTGCCGCCGCCTCAGCCCATTACACGCGCAAATGCCATCGGACACGGTGTCCGGTGATGGCCGCTTTGCGCCTCGATGTCCGGAAAAGGAGAGCCCGATGCGGTTCAATATTTTCAAAAAGGTCCCCGGCATCACGCACGAGGGCGCCCCAGCGCGGGAACTCACGGCCGAGCAAAAGCTTCGGCGTTCGGTTCTGTCCTGCCTGTTGTGGGAAAACGAATTCTATGAAGACGGTCAGACGATCGCCGATCGCATCTTTGCACTTGCGGTTGAAGTGCCGTCAGAAACCCTGGCTGCGTTGGCGGTCGAAGCGCGCGAGCTGATGAAGCTGCGGCACGCTCCGCTGATGCTGCTTTGCGCGTTGATCGCCAAGGGCGGCCCCATGGTCGCACCGACGATTGAGCGTGTGATCCAGCGGGCCGACGAAATGACTGAGCTTGTGACGCTGTACTGGCGTAACGGCAAACGTCCGTTGTCGAAGCAGATGAAGATGGGCCTTGCGCGCGCCTTCGCCAAATTCGACGCCTACCAACTGGCCAAATACGACCGTGATGGAGACGTCAAACTGCGCGACGTCTTGTTCCTGTGTCACGCCAAGCCCAAGGATGACGCTCAGGCCGAGGTCTGGAAGCAACTGGTCGATAAGACGCTTGCCTCTCCGGATACTTGGGAGGTGGCGCTGTCGGGCGGTGCGGATAAGGCTGCGACCTTTACGCGCCTGCTGGGTGAGCGAAAGCTTGGCTATCTGGCCCTGTTGCGTAACCTGCGGAACATGGATCAGGCAGGCGTTGATGAAGGGCTGGTCAAGGACGCTATCCTGGCACGCCGTGGTGCCGAGCGTGTTTTGCCGTTCCGGTATGTGGCGGCAGCGCGGGCGGCGCCCCGTTTCGAACCGTGGCTTGATCAGGCTTTGGCAGAGACCGTATTGGAACAACCCGTTCTTACGGGGCGGACTCTGATCCTGGTCGACGTTTCCGGCTCGATGGATGCGCGTCTTTCGGCGAAATCCGAACTGACGCGTATGGATGCGGCGGCGACGCTCGCGTCGATTGTCCCCGGTGACGTGCGGGTCTTCACCTTCTCTAACCAGGTGGTGGAGGTTCCGCCTCGTCGTGGGATGGCCGGTGTTGACGCGGTGGTCCGTTCGCAGTCACATGGCGGCACGGAGCTAGGGAAGGCGGTCAAGGCGATGAACGCAATCCGGCATGACAGGCTGATTGTCATCACCGATGAGCAATCGCATGATCGGGTACCTGATCCGATCGCCCAGAAGGCCTACATGGTCAACGTCGCCTCCGCCCGTCACGGTGTCGGCTACGGTACATGGACGCACATCGACGGTTTTTCCGAAAATGTGCTGACCTTCCTACGTGAGCAGGAAACCTTTCAGCTTAACGTCAGCGAGGTCTGAACCATGAAGGCGGAGGAACTGAGGCAGGCGGCTATCCTTCTTTTCGGCGAACGCGGCTGGATGTCGCGTTTGTCGGAAGCCTTGGGGGTAGACCGCTCCTCAGTTTCCCGCTGGTTTGCGGGGCTCCCTGTTCCGGGGCCAGTCGCCGCTGCCGTCAGGGCCTGGTTAAAATTGTATGAAATTACCGGCGAAATGCCATATGAGATTAAGGGCCTGATCGATCCTAAGGAATAGGGGCGGCAGTCAAATCTCCAGCGTCGCCGCTTCCTTAAGTTATTCAAATGAGACATCTGGTCATAATGCGTGGCGCGCAAGGCGCCGGAAAATCCACCTTTATCGCTGAGGCAGGGCTTGAGCCGTATGCCTTGTCGCCCGACACCCTGCGTGTGCAGACAGGAGGCGTCATCATGCTTCCCGATGGGCGTATCGGCATTAATCCGAACAATGACCGTAAGGTCTGGGAGGAGGTCGAGCGTCTTCTGGAACAGAAGATGTCTCGTGGCGAATTCATCCTGTTCGATGCGACCTTCCAGTCGCAGCGCGATTTCAAGATGCCTATGGCGCTGGCGGCGAAATATGCCTACCGCGTGACCTGCCTCGACTTTTCAGAAGTACCCCCTGAGACCGCCAAAGCGCGCAACCTGATGCGTCCGCAATGGAAGCAGGTGCCGGAGTCGGTTATCGATCGGGCTTATGAGCGGTTCGCTTCGAGTCCCTTGCCAAAGGGCCTGAAGGTATTGCGTCCGGAAGATCTGAAAGATGGAGGGCTCCTGGCCGCGCTCACTGATCCCGTGCGTGATCTTAATGCCTATGCTCGCGTCCATCATATTGGTGATCTGCAAGGCTGTTATGCACCGGTGGCTGAGTATTTCAAGGACGGGTTCAAAGACGACGAGTTCTACATCTTCGTCGGCGACTTCCTCGATCGCGGCATCGAAAACGACAAGGTGATCCGCTTCGTCGTCGACGAGTTGCTGCCACGCGAAAACGTTGCGCTGATTTACGGCAACCATGAGTACCACATTCACCGCTTTGGTAACGGGCAGCCACCGGTATCGAAGGAATTCGAACACAATACGCTTCCGCAATTGCTGGCCGCCAACTTCACTGTGGGGGAGGCAAAGCGTCTCGTGGCAAAGCTTAAGGACGTTTTCGTTTACAAATATGGGCCGCATCGCGTTCTGGTTACGCACGCGGGCCTGTCTCGTGTGCCTGAAAATCTATTGCTGATCCCGTCGCTTCAGATGTGGAAAGGTACGGGCCGCTATGAAGATCCGGTCGACGCCACCTTTGCAGGAACGATGGCCGGGACGAACTGGCTCCAGGTGCACGGCCACCGCAACAGCGCGAAGCTTCCGATCCAGGCGTCCGCCAACAGCTTTAACCTCGAATCCGAGGTCGAGTTCGGCGGCTGCCTGAGCGTGATGGTACTGGATGGTGCGGGCAAGGTTGAAACCGTACGCGTGGTCAATACGATCCACCGTAAGGAAAAGGCATCTGCTTTCGCGCCTGATCCACGAAGTCTGATCTCCGAGGGAGCGCTGGCGGCGTTGAAAGGCCACAAGCATGTTGCGGAAAAGCGTTTCGCGCGTTTCCCAGGCCTTGCATCGTACAACTTCACGCGCGGCGCGTTTGAGAAAGGCGCGTGGGACGCCACGACCTTGTCCGCGCGCGGGCTGTTTGTGGCTGACGACCGCCGGATCGTGGCGCGCGCCTATGACAAGTTCTTCAACCTTGAAGAGCGGGCGGAAACCCAGATGCGCAATCTTGAGCGCAGCCTGGTCTTTCCATTGCGCCTTTTCGTCAAGGAGAACGGCTTTCTTGGTATTCTTGGATTCGATGCTGGTGCGGACGAGCTGTTCTTCGCGTCGAAATCGACACCGGAGTCGGAGTTCGCCGGCTGGTTCCGCGATATTCTGACCGAGCAGGTTGGGGAGGTTGGGCTGGCTGCGTTAAAGGCGCGTTTGCGCGACGATAATTTCAGCCTTGTGTTCGAGGTCAATGACCCTGTCAACGACCCGCATATGATCGAATATTCCGAGCGTCATGTCGTACTACTCGATGCGATACACCGGACCGAGACATTTGATCGGCTTGGCTACGCGGATTTGCAGTTGCTGGCGGCGGAATTCAGTCTCAGCGTGAAGCAGGAGGGGCTCCGCTTTGACGACTTCGGCGGGTTCAAAGGGTGGTTTGCCAGCGTTAATGCTGCCGGCCTGGATTACACGTTCGACGGACGGCATATCGAAGGCTTTGTCATCGAAGACGCGGCGGGCTTCATGTTCAAAATCAAGTTGCCCTACTATGCCTTCTGGAAAGCTATGCGTGGCCAGAAGGAGCGCATTCTAGCAGCGCGTCAGTCGGGAAGGCCGTACGATCGTTCGAGGGCTGGCCAATGGGGAAGTGATGCGTTGGCTTTTGTTGAATGGGCAGAACGCCTGAGCGATGACGATCTTACGCGAGACATAATCACCCTGCGCAAAAGCTTTACCGCGAAATAATATGGTCCGGCGGGGCGTACCCGTCGGATCATTTTTTTAGGTCAATTTCTCAAAGAGATTCCTTGAAATAAATGGAACGCATACGTCATTAATTTGGTCCGCTTTTGGGTAGTAGGAAATACGCCAACGTGTTCTTCCGGTTTGGGGCGCGCAGGAGCCGAGCTTGACAGGTTAGGTTAGAGAACGGCCTGCAGCTTCATTTGGACCATTTTCAATGGAACTAAAAAGCGCTGTCTAGCCTAGATTTTGTAAGATCGTCGAGGCACGCGGCATACGAGCTAAACTGGCGTCAATCCGTTCGCGCCAGCGAGTGCCGCGGGCCCGTGCGTCTGCATATGCTTCGCGGAGGTCAACCGGGCGGTCTTGCGCCAATACTTCGATCAAGAACTCGGCCTGGCCCCGATCTTTTCGAGCTTTAGCCTGGTCAGGGCCACCCTGTCTGCGATCGGCAACGATAAGTTTGTGAATGGCAAAACGCTCAGGGCGAGGAATTTGTACTCGTACGCCAGAGCGATAGAGTGCAATCGCTTGAATGGGGTCAGCGATGAGATAGTTCAGATAATTCAAAGCTTGGGCGTGAACACCTAAGGCAGGTAGAGGTTTTACCTGTTCGTCGCCGAATGCTGGCGTCAGGAACTCGACTATGGCTAGGCCATTATTTTGTTTCCATCGCCAAACCTGCCGATTATCAAGGCCCGGTACGGGATCAAATTTCATTTCCTTTAGAATATCGCCCGGATTTTCCTCCACACGGTCACCCAGGGCTACTGACAAACGCTCAAAACTGGCGAAATCGATATCTCCTGTTTGGGCCAAGTCTTCAGACCCAAACCGCACCCCCAACTCGCCTTGATACAGACCGAACGCTCCGGTTCCGATCAATGTTCCGCCCAGCCTGAATACACCTGCCTTTGCAAATGCCAAAAGCAGAGATCCAGTGTCACGGTCCGTTCCAATAAAACCTTCAGCTCTCAATACGCGGGCGAGGCGGGCCATTTGTATCTGGCGGGCCGCTGTGTTCTCTTTGAGCGCCGAGGCCTGCCCCAGGCGGGCGCGGAGCTCCGGTGTATCTTCACCCAGGTACCGGCTCTTTAGTTCAGTGCCTATACGGAATTTCTCATAGAGATAAACGCGATCGCCTCGATGCCGTTCTTCAATGCTGCCAATGAATTCAGACGCTGTCTCGTCAAGGTGAAGCCTCAGAAGATCGAGATAGGCCGTTTGTGCCGTGCGGGAATGCGAAATAATGTCCATGATCTAGCCTATGTGTGCATCAAATATAATTTTGTTGCACACGTTTGGCAAGGTGTCTGCAACAAAAATAAGTTTGATGCACATTGATTCAGCAGCGGTCCAAGTATCAATAGGAAAAGCCCTTGTCACGCGACATCCGCTTTATGAAGCAGAACTCCGATGTTGCTATTTCCTATTCTGCTTCTGCTTCTGGGCTTTATCCACTTGGTAAACGTCCGGATTGGGCGCCCAACAACCGAGCAGATACTGAAGTATCTTGCGAGGCAGGCTAATACGGTGATTAGCGACTCCGCCCTCGTCGAATATTTTAAGATCCAGGATTTTGTGCGATCATTAAGATGAGAGATGGCTCCGAATCGAATATCGAATGCGATATTAGTTCAATGAAGGTTTTGCGATGGAAGCTAGGCGTGATTAACGACAACGAGATATTTGATCTATTACAAGCTTCCTCGCTCGTCATGGGACCGACCAAAAATATAGGACTCACGCCCGAGGTCTTAGTGGAAGACGCCAAACAGATTGCGGTTCTGTTGAATAAGGTCAAAAAATACGAGATTGTAATCGACAACGATCCAAATCCGGATCGCGTGGCAGTCGAACAAACAATGCTAGAAATGGCCGTAGAGAAACTAAGCAGCTACGAGGCAAAATACCTTTTGAGGTTTCACCGCTAACCAGGTTTCAATGTCCGCTTTGGAGGTAACCGCGATTGTGCCGAAGGTTTCTTCGGGCGCCCAACAGTCTGTTTGACCTTTGGGCGCCGCTGCAATCAGAGATCTATCTGCTCGGCCATTTCAATAGCGTCGTCAACTTCGATTCCGAGGTATCTTACTGTGCTTTCCAGCTTGGTGTGTCCGAGTAAGAGTTGCACCGCCCGCAAATTACCGGTCTTGCGGTATAATTGGGAGGCCTTGGTCCGACGCATGGTGTGGGTGCCGTACATCGTCGTTTCCAAGCCGATACTTTCCACCCAGCCGTGAACTATCCGCGAATATTGCCTGGTCGATATGTGCGGGCGCTGCTTTGACCTGCCGGGAAAAAGGTATCCGGCGCCAACCCCTGGCATCTCCTTTAGCAATCGTTCTACAGCTACGCGGGTATGATCTGTAATTTCAAATTTTACAGGTCGCCCCGTCTTCTGCTGAATAACAGTCGCTCGATCTCGAACTTTTCCAGAGTGGCAAAGATCATTCACACGCAGGCGGACCAAATCGCACGCTCTAAGCTTGCTGTCGATCGCGAGATTGAAGAGTGCAAGATCGCGTGGAGATGAGCCTAACTCAAGTCGTGCTCGGATCGACCAGATGTGTTTCGGCTGTAGAGGCTTCTTCTGGCCAACTAGCAAACCTTTGTTCCAGGGAATAGCACATTGAGAAATGAGAGTTTCGGACATGACGGATTCTCCGCCGGCCCTCCCACCTCAACTCGCTGATGCATGGTCCGAATTATAAAACATGGCGCGCGCCATTGGCCCCAAGGGGACAAATGGACCGGTATGACGCGGACAAAAGCGGACTTGATCGACCTACAAAAGGCGTTTGAATCGGACAGCTCGCAGACTTTAGGCAACACAGCCGCCGGCTGAGGCTAGACAAATATATTATGCCGCTCTCGACAGCGAAGCGACGGCCGCGTAACTTTTATGAACCGGCCTCAGGCAAATCCGGGGGCGGTTTACACTGGAGACTTAGCTTGGCTCGTCACGACCCAATCGGTAAACGCTTCTATATTCCGTTAGGGAAGGCGGAGAGAATCTCAGATGTCGCCTTTGGGAGCGCAACTATTCTATCGGTGGCTGTTTTGAAGGTGGATAAAGTCCATTACCAGGCGCTGTATGACATTGTGCAAACGACATTTATATTGAGCGTTTTGTGCATGTTCGTAATGGGTCTTGTCGTTCGACTCTATTTCGCGCCACGCTCTCAAGAAGGGCGAATACTGGATTTCGTCTCGAACGCGTTTTCAGTCGCTCTCGATCACCAGACGTCGATCAGCTACTATAACAATGCTGAAATTGATCAGGTACGAAAAACAGCCGCCAATCTGTTAGAGAACACTTATTTCACCAAATCCATCCTGGAAAAGATGCTGGGAACGCAACGGATCTTAGGCGGGATCTACGTTTTGATCTGGGGGTGGGCGCTAATTTTCAGGGTCACCGATCTCGATTGGATTGCTGTTGTTGCGCAAGCCATTTTCAGCGAACAATTCTTTTCCCGTTGGCTTCGAATGGAATGGCTTCGATCGCAAGTCGAAAAAATCTACAAAGACACCTATAATCTCTTTCGCTCGGTTAGTGATTTCCAGAATCCGGAATTCCGTGCACGGGTAGTCGCCTTCTTACTACAATACGAAGTCAGCAAATCCCAGGCGGGTGTTTCCTTGTCTACCCGCGTCTTCAAACGCCTGAATACAAAGCTGTCCGCCGAATGGAATAAGATTAAAGCGGCTGCCGGAATCGCTTAGTCAACGTCAACTGTCTGTTTGGGATACTTGGCGAGCTTTTGATTTAGGGTTTCGCGGATCGAAGGTCCTTGGATCAGGACGCCAATTTCGGCACCACTACCGGCCTTCTCGGCAGTTGCTGTGGCCATCCAGTTGAAACTTGTTACCGCCAGATTGTCCTTGTCCCAACCGAGGTACTTTGCGTGCCAATCCGGGCTATTTGTAATGTGCATTCCCCGCGCTTCGATCGATGATATCGAGATAATCTGCCCCTCTTCGACCATTGACTTGCTTTGCCGACTGTATTTCAAATCGACACGTAAGCCTGATGTAGCCGCAGTTTCCATTGGCACCAGGACGCTTGTTTCTGCGGACAGCCCGTACAAATCACAAGCAATTTCGATGTCCTCCTTCGCGTTGTCCCGCGCCAAAGTAACGCACGCATAGTGGTCACGGTCAGCAATCATAGTCAGGGTAAAATCGCCGGTCTCAGGTTTAAGCCTCACCTGCTGCTTTATTTGAGACCAAATTGAATTCAGTCGGCGGGCCGTGGCACTCCACCCGCCGACAGCCGGAAGCTGGCGGCTGATCAGCCGACTCATGGTTTTTGAAGTGAATAAAGCGCTCCGCGTCCGCACAGAAACTTCCATCCAGTCGAAGTCTGACGACAAGAAGTTGCAACTGCTAATGATGCTAGTCCAACAGCCAGTTTTCGAGTCGTCATAGACGACAATTTTTGCATGAGATCCAGACGAAGACGGCGATAGGTTCACTTTACTTCGCACGTTCGGCAGCAGCGTATTTAATATCGCTTCTGTGTCGGCGATCTTGCGAGGAGGTTCCTTCAATTCCGGATCAATGTTTAAGCCCCAGAGTAGATCGATTTTTACTTTTCGTTTAGCGGCCTGCTCAATATGCGGCAGCAAGGTCTTTACCGTTTGGGCACTCAAGAAGCAGGAGTGTATGACAACTACGCTCCTTGCCCGGGTGAACACATCGCGAAGCATCTCGAGTTGTTCTGGCCCACCCACTATGAGGTCGTCCTGGCGAATGTTGTCGAGGCAGATGTCTTGCGTAGGCTGAACCTTGGCCGAATACGTCGTGCTCGGATCATCCGGGACTAACGCCGCCTCTTTCTTCAGCGCTTGTACCAATTCGATTGGCGCGTTTGACGGCAAACCGGCTTCGATGTCGCCGAACGCGATACCGACTTTTGCAAAAAACTGGGCCGCGGGCCGGAACGTCGGGGGTACCGGCTCCAGACTTTCATTCAAATTTAACCTGAACAGATCCCGTAAAGTGGATTCGTTGTGACTGAACGTGTGGTGCAGAGGTTTCAAACGGATCGCGTCGCTCGGTAAGTCCTTTTCATGCACGAGATCCAGCTCGTCAGTGCGCATCCAATGAGCCGTGACACGGTCCACACATAGGGAATCCCATCTGATATCCTTTTGAAGTCGTTCTGGCAGGACCTTTTCTTTAGTGCGGCGGATGCCCGCCGGCGTTGCCGCAAAATAAACTCGATTATTGTCACTCCTCACTTCGATCCAATTGGCGCGGAGTAGATTTATCAGGCCTTCGATGACAAGACGTTGCGGTAAATCCGCGGCTTGCGCTAGTTCCAGGGCGGTGCGCTTGGCAATTGTACTTTCGGCCAGCAGCATATGTTCGAGCACGCTCCACCGTCGGCCATAGCTAATTATGTAGCTAACAGGGACACGATATACGGGCAGGTAAAGCTGTTTCATTTGAACCGTACCTTGGAAAGAATGCCCGCCGTTTCAGACGCTTTCATTACTTTCATCATCTGCCCTATGTAGGCGTGTTCGTCATACTCACTGGTATGTTTATTGCAGCGAGAATTGAAGAAATCCCAACTTCCAACGATGACCAGTTTTTGCTTGGCCCTGCTCAAGAGAACATTCATTCGGTTCTTTTCTTTTAGAAAGCCGACACTTTTCCAAGGTATTAACGCGTTGTTCCGGACTAGGCTGACTATCACAACGTCGGCTTCAGAACCTTGAAACTCGTCGACTGTGGCGCCGGTGCGCTTTGCCACCTTCAGGTCGAATGGTTCTTTGAACATATGCAATAGTTGCCCAGAGCCGTAGGCTTTTTCAATTCCGGCTTTGATCGCTTCAAGTTGTCCGTTGTATGGAGATAATATCTGGATGTTGCATGGTGTATTCGACAACGGCTGGATTTCCTTAAGTACTTTGACGATGAGATCAACTTCGGGTTTCGAAACAAAGAGGCCGTCTACTTCCCCGTCGGCGTACATCTCTTTTTGAACCCATTCGACATCGCACCAGACAATTCGCTGAGACGGCAGCCACGATCCCGGTTTAATTTGGAATGGAGTCGGCTGTTCAAACCTTTCGTGTGTCTCCTTCGGCGATTGAAGGATTGTGCCGTCTGATCCCTCCGGATAGAAAACCCGGCCAACCAAGTCAGCGATATCCGGATGCATTCGATGCTGATCCGTAAGTACGGCTGCAGGGCCGGCATCGCCAAGCGTTTCCCGGCTGCGCGTAAAGATGACTTCGAATATCTTGATGAGTCCTGCCCAAGTTTGGCATCGATCGACAAAATCTGGAAGGGTGTCGTCATCGGCAACCACGGTTTGATCAACAAGGCCGCCCGCAAATTGAGCACCTTTCTGAATCGCGTTCCTGACACGCGTAGGATCGCCCAGCAGGTCGGAAAAGCGCTTCACATTGAACGGAGGAAGCTGGAAGTGGTCGCCGATTAGTAGAAGTCGATGGCTCTCTTGGAGGGCAGTTGCCATGTCGAAACCATGGGCCTTGCCCGCCTCCTCGATAATCGACCAATCGAATCTGCGGCCGCGTTCGGCCAAGTCCGCCAGCCCAGTAGAGTTTAATGTCGCAAACGTTAGGTTTGCTGCATCCTGAACAAGCACCTGCATAGCGCCCAATTCGGTCTCAGCATCTCTGTTTCGGCTAAAATCCCTGTCCACTGCAGCTGATAACCGCGTTCTTAGGTGGTCGGGCGCGTTCTTCGCCATCTCACTTTGATTCAATTGGGCGAGGAGCCCCGATGTAACGGTCTCCGGCGAGTCCACATCGTCACCAGGTCCGCCCAGGCGGAGCGTGATTGGGGTCTCGTGACCATCTCGATCCAGGAAAAGCTCGGAAATTTTCTTTCGGACGTCGTCGACCGTGTGGTGCGAGTGCGCCGTGATTAGTATCTGTGCACTCGGATCAGCCGTCAAAAGACGCTCAACGAAGGCTTTAATGAGCGTCGTCTTCCCGGTGCCCGGTGGTCCTTGCACAGCAAAAGACGGTTGCGTGCGCCAAAGCTTCTCCAAAGCGTGTGCCTTTGAAGGGTCAAGTGGTATATGTAACCTGGCCGCTGGCAGTAAGTCCGAATTCGTTCTTGAGGCCTGCTCCGGGGACAAAATCATCCGGAGAACCCCTTCGAACATGCGAAGGTCTTCAATCGCTTTGTGCCGTCGTCGAATTTGTGCAATCGTTCCGCTGTGATTGCGAGCCAAGTACGCGTTTTTCTCTGGCACTGTGGCTGCGCCTTGGGTCCGGAAATGATATCTTGGGCCAGAAGGGTGCGTTTGCGCCCTGACAAACTTCCACGTCACGGGCGAAGGATCGCCACTGATCGTTCTGCGTTCCAGAAGGGTGTACTTGTCTTTTTTGGGGTCTTCTTCATCGTCCGCGGCCACGGGTTCGGCGCCCAGCTTAAACCAGTCCACCATTTGTTCGGCCGGTGACTCAAGGCCCATGAGCCGCGCCAGCTCCGCACGGTCGGGTTCGTGGGCGGGCGTGACGATAATCGTGGTGTCGTTCGTATCTTTTTCGACTGATATAATCTCTACGGCGCATATTTGGGCGACCGTTAAAAGAGTATCCAGGGACTGCGTGACGCGAAAGAAGTCATGGACATTTCTCAGATCGGTGGGCAGTATATTTTCCCGAACACGAAATGGAAAAACGCGATCCCATTGAACGGCCCGGTCACGGACGGTCCGCAAATTTTTGCTCACATGCGGCTTCAGTTGAACATCAATTTTGCGTCCGCCCAGGCTATAGATCTGATCCTCGGGATTAACGCGGGGCATTCTTTCGATCATGTCGCAGTGCGCAACATCCCAAGTTTCCAACCCGCCTTCAGACCACTTCCGGACGCGATACTCTAATTTTTCGCCCTTAATCACGTAAAATGGACTTGCCCCGTTGCGAGCAACGACTCTGGGGTCCCCTCTGAGGTCGTATTTAATCCAGTCGCGTTGTTTGACCGGATCGTTAGTGGGGGCCTTGCCCTCGGAAACGAGCTCGATAGTCTTTGAAATTTCCAGGTCGGAGTTCAGGCGTACAGCCAGGACAAGATCGCGCGTGGTTGCGACCGTGACTGACCCCAAATCTCTAATGATCCCGCGGAGCTGAAATTCAATTTCGTCCGCGTCCACAAGTCGCTTTTCTTGAACCTCTTCCAACAGTCGGTGGATGAATTCCCGCTCGCGTTCGCGGAGATTCGTCAAGCTATTGATCGCACCTTCCAGTGCTGATCGTTTTTTCAAATTTCGTATGGGAAGGCCGAAAATTTCAGCCGCCGTCAATCCAAAATCATACCAATCGGTTGCAATCGAAAATTCGCCGTCAGGCCTATCCAGTTCGGGCGCCTGAAAAGGCATATTTCGACCCACGGCCGCAGCTCCGCTGTCGGACCCAGATATCCGAAGCGCCCATTCGAAGCCGCTCAATCGGAAGTCGCCTTGACCATCTGGACTGGCGAAGATCGCTTGGGGCGAGACCGATCGATGAAGTGTGCCTTCACGATGCAGGATGATCAGGGCTTGGGCGACTCTTAACATCCCCTCCCAAAGTGGGCGCCGCCGACCAACCTCGGCCAAATTCAAAAGCCACTGATGCTTGCTACGGTTCTTTAGATATTCCCCAAGGATTTGACGCCGACCGCCGTCCAATATCGCAAAGTAATTCTTATCGTCAGAATCGAGGTCACGAAGCTTTACAAACAGTTCAGAGGCGCCCGGATAACCTTGGAGGCGCATTAGACTACGTACTTCGCGATTCCAGAGAGCTTGGATGGCTGAACTGTTGTCAGTGCCTTTCGGCCATACCTTTGCAAAATAAATATCACCGAGGTCTTCAGCGCGCCACAGATCTGGAATACCCCGCTTGGCGTCCCCCGGAATTATTTTGCGCGTCAATCGGTAATTGCCGACTTGTAACTCCGCCATTCACATCCCCTGAAAAGAGCACTACGTTGTCCTACCTCGGACGTCTAATCGCTCTATCTTGACTCGCCGGGTCGCCCAAACGCAACCGAAAATCTAAAAACATTTCCCAACAATTGGAAGTGGCAAGGTGAGCTTTCATTCATAATGGTCCCTCATGAGGAACTGGTGCCCGGATTTCAGACAGGTTGATACGTGGCGTTCGCCGTGTCATCAATGTCCGGTTTCGAGTTCGTCGCGATACCAGTGTTAAAATGCCGCCTTGGGGCGCCGACGCGACATTCGGCCTGACGAGTTTGGCCCCCTAGAAAACATAGTGATTTAATGAAGATGCAAAAAGCGGAAATACAGCGATCCTCTGCAACTGGGCTACATTATAATACTATTCGGCCCGTCTCTGATCCAATAGGGGATAAAGAAGCTTCCTTAATAAAAAAGGGTGGCCTCCCACTTCGAAATGACTAAAATAAAATTACACGGGGGAGTTGCCGAGAGATGAGCGATCCTAATACAGATACGCTGGTCAAACCAGATATGGTCGCCGTACTTTCGAGGACCCATATTGGTCACGACTTGCATAGCTTTCTTTTGCCTACTTTAGAGGCTGTTTCGAACGCCATGCACGGTATCGAAGCCCATTTCGGGGACGACGCTAAGACAAAGGGCCGGATCGAAATTGCCATCGCCAATCTCACCGACCCTGCAAAGATCATGATCTCCGTGACTGACAACGGGATTGGATTGAATGAGGAAAATTACGGTTCGTTCAAAATCCCGTTTTCAGGATACAAATTAAAGACCAAAGGCCGCGGCTTTGGAAGGTTCATCGCCTTCAAAGTGTTTGCGCGCATCCACTATTCTAGCCGTTACATGGCAATTCCAGTGGAGATGTCCCGAACCTTCCGTTTCGATATTGCCCAGGAGCAGGAGCTCATATTTCACGACGGCGATCCGGATTTCGCCCATATCGGTTTACGCGTGGACTACGACGAGCCGCTCCCGGTCTGGCATGATTTGATCAAGAGCCTGGACGCGAAAGATATTGCGGACCACATAGGCAGCCACTTTCTTCCGTACTTCCTCTACAAGTGGCTGCCGGAAATCACCCTCCAGTTCGACAACGAACCGCCGCAAAGCATCAAAAGCCATTTCGAGGATGTGTTCGTCCAGGCAGAGTCCGGGACCATTGCCTGCGAAATAGACGGCGTTGTCGAGTCCATCGAATACTCTCTAACACGGGTGCCCCGCACCCGATCCTTCAAAAACCATTGCCTGCTTTTTGCCGCCGCGGATCGCATCGTCGGCAATCCTCGGGATCTAACCAACACCCTTGGCCAACCTCATTTTTCAAACGAACAAAACGAGGCCTATATCATCATCGCGGTTGTCAGGGGTGAGGTCTTCGAGAGCAGACTGAATGACGCCCGGACAGGCATAAACATTACGCCGAAGACTGTCGAAGAAATCGTTTCGGCGATTAGTGACGTAATTCAAAAAACGGAAAATTCCCAGATTGCCAAGATAAAGTCCGCTCAATCGAGTGAACTGAACGAAGCCCTGCGTGAAAACCCAATTCTGAGAATTGGCCTGAAAGGTCGGACGATCAACGAATACGTAGCGGGCAAGCCCAATAATTGGAAAGCGCAAGATTTCGTGTCGAATCTTGCCATTGAGCGCTATCGCGCTTCCAAGGATCTATCCAAGTCTATCGTGACTGCGGCAAATAATCCTGATCGGTATATGGAGACCATTCAGGAAATTGTGAAGAAAATCGACGAAAGCAATAAAGAAGCTCTCGCTGAATACGTTGTTCATCGAAAAAAGGTGATTGAGCTCATCGAGGTCGCACGGAAGTATACTGGGGACGGAAGACACGCACCTGAAGACACAATTCACGATTTGGTATTCCGACGCTTCTCTGACACGGCGGACACAGACTATTTTGAACACAATCTCTGGCTCATAGATGACGCCTTGGCATTCTTACCCTATGTCTCCAGCGATCGCTCGATGCATGGCAAGGGTCGTAAGAAGGGCGACAAGATACCAGATTTGGCTTTTTTCGATGATAGTCTTATTCTCGGTGACAATGACGGAACCACGATAACCATAGTCGAATTCAAGAAGCCGAGCAGGGACGACTATCGGTTTGGCGATGACAAGCACGATCCTGTCATGCAGGTGATAAACACGCTCAAAAATGCGACCGCAGCCGGTGGCATAGCGAAGACTGACGGATCACACTTCGCATTCTCCGGCGTTGTCCGCCGTTTTGCCTACATAATTGCAGATATCAAGCCATCTCTGGTCGCCGTATTGCGCGACCATGATTTCAAGAACAACTGGAACCCTGCGATATACTTTCGTTACCGTGACAACGAACAGATGTTCATTCAGGTCATGGGTTACGATACCCTCATCGAGAACGCCAAGAAGCGCAATCAGGCATTTTTCAGCGTCCTCTTTGGAGAATAGAGCCATTACATCACATGCAAAAGGCTCTGAGTACTTTTCATCTCAGATGTCGGCGCGAGTAGCCCACCCTTCGTTGAATTCCCGCCACCAGGGTAGAATGTCGCCAAGCTCAAATGGGAAGGGCCTCTGGTCTGCAGCGTCATCCACATCCGTCTGTATATTGGGCAGCATCCACCCCAGGAAACGCTCTTCGTTCGCCGCCGCAAGGGTGTTCAGGAAGCTGTCCTCGTCCGTCTTTGACAGTACCAGTTCGAGGTCCTGAATAGCTGCAAAGACGATCCTTCTCTGGTCCTGGGGCTCAATGTAGGGATCGGCAGCCGCTAGAGCCCGGGATCTTCTGAGAACATGGTGCTGCAACCCTCCGGACATGACCATCCAGGTCTCGACCGTCAGCAGCAGGCCGTAGGTCTGGTCGTACTGGCATCATCGCCGCGATGTAACGCTGGCAATAGATCTCGAACTGTGCGGAGACCTCGTTCCCGATCCCTCCCCCCCCTGGCAAAAGGTCGTAATAGGGCCAGCAGTGATCCTCAGCATGATCAGCGGAGGCAGGGGCGCCCGCAGACGCTCACCCAACACCCACACTACCTAAGAATTGGATCGTCGATCGCCGAGCGGGATCGGCGCGATGACCGCTTACAGGCAGTTTGGTTGTTAAGTCGACTGATGTCCGCAACGGGCGGATATTGTTGAAAAAGTCGGCTTTGCACTTGTCGCGGCCTTTGGCTCGGCGGTGTTTTAATCCCCCCGAACTGTCTTCAAGCGGGTTGTAGGTTCTGGACCGGCAGAACCTTTGCCAGTTTCCTGAG